>MWWH01000324.1_pt1 | contig 13623 bp, 20 predicted proteins | sample 1047231 | NCBI WGS metagenome assembly MWWH01 (sample SAMN06349967, study PRJNA376086) | soil metagenome | isolation source: MG3-2 sample Antarctic (ecotone) soil | place: Antarctica | collected 2015-01-13 | reverse complement strand
ACGCGGAGGCGGTCTACACACCGGATCTGTTGGCCGACGAAGGGAGCGCCGACGCTTTGCGCTGGGCGACAGAATGCGCCGTACTGCAAAAGCGCCTCGACACAATAGATACCCTCATGCGTGACAAATCAACGCAGGTGAATGACCGGGTAAACCTGTATTGCTACCAGCGTTTTTGCGAATTGAACGGTTTGGAGCCGGGCCAGGAAATCACGATCAAGGCTGATGATTACGGCGGCTTTTGCGGCGTCAACGGCACCACGGCGGGCGATTGGCTAGACAAGTTGGCGCAGCCCTGGTTTACCCCGCAAGACGCCCTGGAGACCGTCACAAGCTGGCGTGAAGTCGGCGCGATGGCGCGGCATGAACGGCAGAATGAACCGATTCTCGACGCGCACGGCCAGCCCAAAATAAACCGCAATACCAAGAAGCCGATGTTCCGCAATCTCGGCTCTGTGCTAACTGTTCAGCATCGGCCCCTCGACATAATGGCTACGGTAACGCTGCAAAGTCCATTGAGCAAAGAGGGCAACCGCCACGGCGGCGCCCGGCCAAAATGCCCCAAGGGTCATGAGCTGCAAGACGCCCACTATTGCGCCGAATGTGGCACGGTCTACGACCGCAAGACCGGCGCCCTGCTGGCCCTGGCCGAACCTGTCACCGAAAAGCAAGATGCTCGGACGTTACATGACGGCGCCGGTGTCACGCAAAAGGGAGATGCCCACTTAGATAATCTATCAACAGGCAACTTCCGAAACCGTGACATTCGCCGTCGCGGACCACATGATCGACCACATACAACGGCCAATGCTTACGAGCCGCCGGGCACGCCGCACACCATTGATCCGGCAAAGTTGGATGAGCCGATAACGGGCAAACTCCTATGGCCTACCAACCGCGTCACGCTGCGCGCAGAGCAGCGCCTAAACCTCTCCTTCAATACGCCACGCGGACCGATCCGCAACACCCAGCAGAATGTCACGCAAAAGCAAGATGCTTTCCCGTTACAAGAACTTGATTATGAGCCTGATCAGGATGGCGCCGTAGCTGAGGATACGGGCTTTAATCCGTGGGATGAGGAGTATCTAAGCCCCGGCAACATCGAAGCTATGGAGGGTGCAGCATGATCAGCCCACGCTCACACCTGACGCTAATCCGACCAACGTTAGAACAGCGCCTCGACGCGGAGGGCATACCGCGCCTGCCGCGCGCCGGTATACTGCCCGGCCTACGGCTACCACCGGGCACAGAGGGCGAGCTGGTGCCGCTGCGCTGCCCGGATTGCCGTAGGCCCAGGCGGCTGGTACTTCTATGGCCGCGACAGCATGATCGTGTGCAACTGCGTGTTGGAGGCGCACGGTAAGTGAACAGCACACCCGCCTATAGTTTGCCGTTCGGCAAGCATCGGGGCCTGCCGCTGGCGCGTGTGCCCACCGATTACCTGACGTGGCTGGTGGCGCAAGCGTGGCCGGATGAATACGTGAAGAATCAGGTGGCATTCGAGTTGGCACGCCGGGCAAGTGAGCAAGACGCCGCGGCCGTCGCTTCTGGTGGTCTGCCTGCTGTGGTGGGCGCAGAGATGGCGCGGGCAATAGTGCAGGCCGGGCGGCGGGTGCTTATGGAGCAGTACGCAGGCGACCCCGCCTATCTGTTGGCGCTCGACGCTACAGCGGACATGCTAGAAACGTGGGCGCTTGAAGTGTTTAGGGATAAGGATCAGGAGGTGAGCATATGAACGAACCCACAACCAGCGCGGACGATCTAATCGCCGAGCAGCGGCGCCTCAACCAACAACTAGTGTCCCCCGTGCCGGTTGGTGATCCGCAGCAGGCGGCGCAGATGGCACGGCGACTGGCAGAACTGCCGGCGTTGATCCGTGCGGCTGAGCTCGCCGAGGCCCGCACGCGACTCGCCGCAAAGCTCCAGGCCCGCACAGATGCCGAGGCGGAGCATCAGCGGGTAAAGCTCACGCGGGCACAGCACATCCAGACTGTCGCGCCACGGATAAAAGAGTTGGAGGCTGAGTTGGAGGCGCTGCACGCGCAGAGTATGGCGCTGTATGACGCTGAAACAAAAGCGAGTTGGGAAGCTGCCCGCGCCAAACAAGAGGCAGATCAGGCACAGCGTGAGCTGGATGCGATACAGTCACCCCCTAAGAAGGGTGGGAGGTAGAGACGTGACAAGCGGGCCAACCGCACTTGCCACCAGGCACATTGAGCGGTCGGTGCTATGCTAACAAATTGAGCCGCATAAAGAGCAAAGGAGCAACTACAGTGAGCACAACAGAAACAATTAGCCGCGCCGCCGCGGCGCTCGATTATGCCCGGCGTCACCAGGCCGAACTAGAGGCAGAGCAGCGGCAGTACAGCAGCAACCTGGCGCGGCTGTGTCAGGAAGGGAGCGGCGAGCAGATCGGCGATATGCTGGCGCGGCGCGCGGCTTTGCCCTTCTACCTTTGGGGCGCAGCCGTTGTAATGGCCCGCTGTGAAATTGCGGCCCTTAGCGCCGAGCATGACGCGCTGATCGCCGATCTGCTCGCCGCCAGCAGCGACAAAGATAAGGCCCGGCTGGCGCACTCTGAGGTATTCATCAGCCTCGGTGGTTTGTCTAAGGGCGTGCCGCCGACGCACCCAGACCTGCTCAAACTCAAAGAGCCGATAGCGGCAGCCGCTATCAGGTGGTCGGCGGCACACAACCGCGCCAATGGGATCGACGGCGAGTTGGGGCAGGCCCGACGCCGCTTGAAGGCGCTGATCGACGCCGGGCCACCAGGCAGCGGGCCAACGCAACCGGAGCATGGCTATATCGGCATGGTCGCGGCGCCCACCGGCGCCGCGTCATGAGCGGGGATCAAGTTGGTCCCGTAGCACAAACAGGATAATTATGGGCTGGGAACAGCGCGGAAACCATAGCTATTACTATTACAAGCGCCGGGTAGGTCGGCAGATTGTATCCGACTACGTCGGTCGCGGCACTGTAGCCAGGGCTATAGCAGATGTTCAAGCAAACGACGCCGAGTCAATGCGGCTGTTGAAGCAGCGCGAACGTGAGAAGGCGCGATCTGCACGCGAGGCGCTAGAACAACCTCAGCAGGAAATAAGAGAGATCGGTGAACTAATAACCGGCGTGGTGTGCGCTGTACTCAACTTGAACGGCTACCACAGCCACAAAGGGCAATGGAGGTATAAACGTATGGCACAATCAGACCAGGCTCTAGCTACAGCGGCAGCGGTTGATTTTGACGAGTTTAAGGAGATGCTCCGCAAGTACAACGGGGCAAAGAATGTACCTGCCGATGCTCTGGCCCTGCTGGATCGCGGCTTCGAGTGCTGGCCGGAGATGTGGACTGTTCTAGGCGATCAGGTGAAGATAACACGTAATCGGATGATCGAGCATCACACACCGGCAAAGCTAACACAGGCGTCAATAAAACACGGTATAAAGCAGATGGCGACTGAACTCGGCGCCGCAACTTCGCCGCTACTCGAATGCCTGTTGATAGACCAGGTGCTAACATGTTGGGTTAACGTGACTGTGGTGCTGGCTCAATACAACAGCACCACGAGCCAGGATTACAACCTAAAGCACGGCGAACATATAGAGCGGCGCCTTAGCTCGGCCCAAGCCCGCTACCTGCGCGCCGTCGAGGCGCTGGCGCGAGTACGCAAGCTGGCCCAGCGCAACGGACCTTTGCAACTGAATATCGGCGGGCAACAGGTGAACGTGGTCGCGCCTATGTCCGCGCCCGGCGCTCCTATTGACGTGGTAGACGCCGTCGGCGGATAGCCGGTGAGTAACAAAAGGGTATCAGGATCGTGCCTACGGTTGGGCAAAAGTATAGCAAAAGTATAGGGCAAAAATACAGCGCCTCGACGTGGGGGCTCTGGGCAAACCGGCAGCACATGATCTCTGTTAAACAGGTAAAGCCGATCAGGTTTTCTTGTTATCCATATCGCGCCGGCCCGGCGTCTCTCTGCACTCAGTACGCTAAAACCCATCAAAAACCACCAAAACATACTGACTCAACACAGCGCGGGTGCGCCAATCGTTACGACAAAACCCGACAAAACCCGACGCCTCGCCGCTCTGGGAGTGGTCCGAAAGTAGCCCAAAACTGTACCGAGTGTGTTGAGCACACGGCATTGAGCACTAACCATCATGAGAGTGACCAAACATCATGGCGTTAAATACTACAGGCTGAACATTGAGCATCATGGAGTTGAGCAGCGCCGAACCTAAGCATCGCGGGCCAAAAGCGGCAAGGGTGGCGGCCAGTTGGCCCGGCGAGTGATTAAGCAAATCTACGGGCGCCCCTAGCTACATATCCGCAGGATTTATAGCAATGCCCCGCTTGTTCTAAGTAGCAGGCGGGGTATTTACTTCCTGGTACTCGGCCTCGATTATCTCTGCCGGTTCGGGTTCGGGCCGCGACAACAGCGCGAGCAGCTTCACCCGGTCAGTAGAGGACGGCGGGGGTAAGGTATGGTGTACTACGCCGATCTGCCCCTCGTGCTGAAAGCGCACCGTGTTCTCTTTGCCGTAGCCATCATCACGAAACCGCGTGATCATGAAGTCGCGGGGCGCCCTGAAATCGGCCTCAAAATGCCCCCGCCACGCCCTGAGCGCAGTTATCCCGGCTTCGGCTTCTGCCGCGTTGACACTATCCGAAAACTCTATGAACTCAGGGTTGCCCGCCGCGCCGCGCTGCATCCAATCGGCGAAGGTAGAGTAGCCGACATTGGCATACTTGCACGCCAGCTTGTAGGTTGCGCCCTCTGTGATCGCTTCGAGTAGCTTTGCGCGGACTTGTGGCGTGAACTTGGTCGGCCTGCCACCCGGATGCCGTTCTGCTATGTCCATGCTCAAACCTTCTTCTTAGTAGCTGTACTGCAAAATTAAAATATCGCGGCTGACGCTCTGCTTACTGTGGGCAGAGTCTCGATCTAATGATGTGCCCCCCCGTTTATGTCAAGCTATGCTCTGCTGGCGAGTGAGCGGCGTGGGTTGCGGAGTTCGGGAATGACGCCCTATAAACAACCCGCGCCCACAGTAATTATACCATGCTCTATGCCACTGACACCTGTCACGATTGCAGAGGGTTTCAGGCAGGATACTGCCACGATAACAGGGGTCACGTCCGTCCAACTGCTACCTACCTCTGCCAGAACCAGCGACGGCGCCCCGGCTCCGGCTGGGCTGTAGACTCGGCGGGATCTGGTGTGCTATCTACTGCTTCAAGTCTGCCACGCAAGCGGCCAATCTCTTCTTTGTCCACTAGCCGCGCCGCTTGCACCTCGTCCAGTTGGCGCCGCAGATCGTCGCGCTCGCCTTGCAGGTGATCTAGTGCCTGTTGCAGCGGCGCTAAGACCTCGCGCATCTTATCGAGGGGTATTAGTGCTACCTGGCTATTATCGGGCGCTGGGGCGGCTGTGTCGCCGGTTGCCCGCTCTTGTGGCGGACGGATGCGCCATGCTTTGCCGTATGGAGTGTCTATCTTCTCTGCGGCAAGCTCGCCGGTGGAGAGGCGCCTGCGGATGGTGCGCTCGGATAGGTGGTAAGCGTGGATGGCCTGCTCTATGGTCAGCCAGTTACTATGGTCAGTGTCATAGGGTGGGGTCATACGGGTATGTTAGCAGTAGGGAACAGAGCTTGCAACTTGAGTCCAATGCTATAAAGATTGCTGCACTAACAGCCGCATTATGTTGAGAACCGTTATTCGCGCTCGTTCATTTTGCCCGTGCTGTAGTAGTGCTCTACGCTGAATTATGTGGGTCCGGCGACCACCCGTCACGCTGGATAGCGGATCAGGCTGGGGTGCTGTGGGAAGCCTCAAAACCTGTTCTGAATACGAGGACGAATCCAACGGATAAAATTAGCGCGCGCTTGCTCTTCATCCTCATGAGCCTGTAGCACATAATTCAACACTGCTTGACCAGCTTCAGGTGGAGTTGTGCCAAGTTTGTAGCCGTTCTTGATAAGGAAAGCAGAAAGTACGCTAAGTGCTGTTCGCTTGTTGCCATCCTCAAAGCCGTGGGCCATAGCAACACCAGCCATGATGTATGCACACTGAGTAGGAAGATCGGCATCTAAAAAACGGGCGGCCCATTGCACACGTGCTAGGCCGCCCTCTAATGCTGGTTTATTTATCACCGTGGATTGGCGCCCCTCGGAAGCCATATGACGTTTGTTAGCTTCGAGAGCAAGTTCAATACTTGGGTACTCGTATATCACTGTTGAGGCTTACTTATCCTTTAAGAAGTCGTAATCTCCAGTGTGCTGATCAAATGCTTGGTCCAAAGCACTACGCCATCCAGGGCTGATTGAGGATGTAGGAGCCATCGAGGAGCGCGTGCGTGTGCTGGGTAGTAGTATCTGTCCGCTGTTGCTGTGTTGAGGCTGGACTAGAGAGTATCTCCCGTTGGTGGCGCCTCTTTTGTTCTGGAATGTGCCGGCTTTGCCCTTGCCCTTGTTCTTCGCCATGTCCGAGCCTCCAATCGTGATAAGTACTTGTGCGGTTTATTGTAGTGTGTTGGTGAGACACCTGTCAATAATACGATAGTAGGGATGGTATAGTTCCCTGGTCCCTTAGTGAAGCAGGACAGAGCGGTCACTATTAGTTAGGTTATGTGGCCCTGATTACCCCAGCTAATCTCCGGTTCCGATCCGTTGCCAATCCCGTATATCACCGCGTTTCACCGCTTCGAGTTCACAACAAAAACTATGATTCTCTACGACTCTGCCGGTGTGTAGGCATTGCTATGCCCTAGCCGCAGCCGCTTGCCTGTGCCCGCTACCACGTCATGCGCTGGCTTGCGGCGCTCTCTGTAGGCGCGCAGATCGTCCGCAGTTGCGGCCCATACGCCATGCTCGAAGTAGACCCGCTGATCTAGCTCGACACCACAGCGGCAACGCGGCTTGCCCCCGTCCTGGCGACCACCGGCGACGAGGATAAGCTCTGACACATAGGCGCCGCGATTGTGATACGGGATCTGCTCTTGCAAGAGCGCGGCGGCTTCATCCGATAGCGTCAAGGTGAGTCGTTTAGGCATGGCAAATAGTGGGCAAACTGATGCAGTTCTATCCCTGGCGTTTTAGGCTGCCTGCTGTGGGGTTATCATATAGACGCCGGGCCTACCGGCGCGAGCCTGCAACCGGCGCTCATAAGCGCGTGACTTGGGATCGTCATTGTCCAGAATAACGATGCGGGCCAGCTTCAATAGCACAGCGGCGCCTAGTTGCGATTTGATGAGCTGTACTAGATAATCCAGCGCGGCGCGTTTGTTAGCCCGTGCCCACGGCGCTGAGATAACCAGATCCCAGGAGTCGGGCACGTCGCGGCGCTCGACCAGCGCAAAGTATTCTACTCCGCGATCCCGTGTAACCTGTTGTTGCAGGCGTTCTATTTGACTTACAAGCTCCTGCGATCCATTCATGGTAGTATCACTCCTAACAATTCTCTTGCCGCGCCAACCATCTCCGCTGCTGCCGTTTGTGATACCAGGCCGACCAGATTATAACGATCCTCCGGGTTCCACACGCTGACTATTGACCACTGCGCGGCGTAGTTGGTTCTGACACGCGCCTCGATGCCCGACAGGTGCAACAGCACGACCAGGCTATGTGTCTTGAAACTCTGCAAGGCGCTGAACTCGCCCGCTGTGCGAGGATAGTCCTCCCACTTTAGCGACCGGCAAATTCTCGCCTTTAGCGCAAGCTCCACAGCGTAACCACAGATGTAATACGCGGTATCATAGCGTCCGGTTTTGAGTAGCGCCTGCGCGTCCCGTAGCTTGCCGCGTGCCATCCTTTCGAGATCACCCCGCGCTATCGACATATATACGACGCCCTATCCCTGATCATGCTCGCCCTGGCTACGCTGCCCGCCATATTCTGGATACCGCTTATCCAGTTGCCCCTCTTGTGGAACCCCCTCGTCAAGCTCCGGCCCATGTTGATCGGGCACAGGGGTATTGGTCTGGCTCACCGAGGACGGCGGCTGTAGTAACACGTTGTCGCTATCGGGCGTGCTCTGACCCTGCTCGACGCTGGCTAGCCGGGCCTCCAACGCTTCGATCACGATTTCTGTGGCCGTGACGCGCCTCCCATGCTGCCGGCTGAGCGAAGTCGCCAGATCTTCAAGCCGGTATTTCAAGCTAGCCGGTATCTTGGCGTATAGCGGCTCTATCTTCTCATCATTTGCCATGCTGATCACCCTCCTACTATGAACATTATAGCATATCTATGTGGCTGTATATCTATCAATATATTGCTCTAAAAATAGAACATATGAGTCTTGCTTTGCTTATATATCTGGATATATAATATAGACAGATATGCGGATATACGCTATCGCAACAAAAAGCCCCCCGCGCTGTTGAAGCCAGCCGGGGAGCATGAGACAGAAGGGGATAAGCCAAATGTCCAAGACCATTGTAACCGAAACCGCAGGCGCCAGGAACCGAAGGTTATTCGTGAAGGCACTCCGCGCCGGTTGCGCCGTAGTGTGGGAGCGCGGCGACGGCGGCGAGTATCGCGTCAGCAGCACCAGCCGCGCCGGGCAGGTACACACCGTCGAGCTTGACGCTAATGACGACGGCCAGCCAATCATATCGTGCAGTTGCGAGTGGATGCGTGGCCGGTGGATGCTCAATAGCGGCAAGTCGCCTCTATGCGGCCACGCCAATCTGGTACGCTGGCACCGCCTGTCCGTCGAGGATCAGGATGCCATTATCGCGGTCGCGCCCGATATTGCAGCGGCGGTATTCACCAGCCGCTACGCCTCGCCGGTGGCAGCATGAGCAACAGAACACAGGCACAGGAGCCGGGCCTAGCAAGCCCGGCCACCAGGCGCAGCACCACGATCCGCGCCGGCGCAACCCTCGGCCATGTGCCCGACCGCAGCGCGAAAGCTCTTGTGGCGGCAGGGCTGGCGGCGCGGGGGTTTGAGGCCCACTACATGATCGAAGGCCCGGACGGACCATTCAGGGTGGTATCCGCAGGGCATGAGCCGGAGCAGGACATTACAGCGGCGCGGGCATTCATCAGCGGAGCTTTGTTTTGTCTCTTTCCACCGGACCCGCTCGCCGATGTGGTGCGGACATACAAAAGCGAATGGGCGATCTTCACTGGCGTCACCGGGCGAGCCGTACCAGGGTGGTCATTCTCATGCGGCAACCCGGCGTGCATACTCGTCGCTACCGTGCGCCTGGCCGACGCGGGCCGCGCCGTGGGGCAAGTTGAAACACTCGGATGGCGCCATACGGATGATCAGGGCTGGCTCTGCCCGACGTGCGCGGGGCGCTAAAGCCCACAAAACGACCCCGGTGATCAACGTTCACCGGGGTCAGACTGACAGGCGGCACAATTACCACAGCAAGTCAGCTACATCTTACCTAACGCGACCGCTAGCGCAGCGTGGCGTGTGTTTACAAACAAGACAGAACCCCGGCAACGCAGCGTGAGCAAACCGGGGTTCAACATAGCGACTGATGGGCCGTTAACTCAGCAAGTCAGCTACAACTTCTACAACGCAACAACACCCGCAACGTGGCGGGCATACTCACCAACAAGGAGAACGGCCCATTAGGCCCGTCGGCGAAATTTACAACGTTAAGCCGCAACAGCCTCTCTTTTACTCCAGTCCCTCTTCTATAGAATTGAAGCACGCACCACAGCAGAGAAGCGTGCTATAATTAGCCGCACCGAATGTCCCAGATAATGGCTATTATCTAGGACATTACCCTGGACTCACTCGAAAAATGAGCACGTTTCCCTGTACTCGCCTTCCATCTTCGGATTGAGATTATCTTGGACATCAAGATCCAGATGGATATGACCAATCGCATCTGCGCCTTTATGTCGTCCAAACACTGCACTTGCACCTAATTCCGCTAGGCCTGCGACTACAATCTGGTTACTTGTGCCCTATCGTGCCTTAGCGTTGTAAATTTCTTCGACGGGCCTAATGGGCCAGAACACACGATGAAACTGCAAACCATTCTCCGCGTGAACCAATGGCCCATAACCCCACATGGGTACCTCTTAATAGCCCGGCACCGCATTAAGATCAGGGCTTACGTCTACGGGCTCAACTTTAGGGATGACGTGCGCGCACGCCTGCACCAGACCCGCCCGGCAGAGATCGGACGCTGGCTCGCGTGGGGCTACGGGCGCCGCGAGGTGTGGGCCGGGCGCTGCGGCTTCACGACATGGCTCAATACCATGCACTCTGCCGCGCCCTGGCACAAGAACCACCAGGACTTTCGCCGCGCCATAGAGGTGGTGGAGCGCTGCACACAGGAGCAACTAAGAGCGTTCTTAAAGCAGACCCAGGCCGATGGCTACGGCCCGGCGCCACTCAGGCTCGCCCGGCTGGTGCTGCGGCTCTACTCCCTCCCGGTTGATCTGCCGGCAGACATAGCGGAGCAGGCCAGGCGCATAGCAGACAAACTCGACGAACGCTACCGCTGGCAAGACCGTTTTTACCCGGCGTGGGAAATTGCCCACAGCGACTACCGGCCAGGCGAGGACTATGATCCGGCAGCAGCAAAGCCGATAGTGCGTCGCGCTGCTCTGGCTGTGGGCGGCGCTGTGGGCGCGCTGGTAGCCGTCGCCATGCTGATAGCACGCTGGGTGCGCGGCGGGAGCGTGGTTAGATGAGCCGCTTAACCTTCACGATCCTATGGCTCTACACCCGACCGTTGTGGTACGTGATCAAGCTATGCGACAAGTCACGCGGTCTGGCACGGCGTTTAAGCAAATCGCTTTATCAGTTGGGCGAGCGCATTCCTGAGCCGGACTACGAGCCATGCACCAACGAGTACAAACGAGCGTGGGATCTGCTCTACATAGCTAACGATCCCGAAGTCGCACCGTATAGACCGGCTGTTGACGGTCCGCTGGTGCGGCGGGCGCTACGGGTAGTATCTGCCACCGTGGGCGCCCTGGTGGCCCTCGTGGCGCTGCTGTGGCGGCTGATCAGGTAGCACCGGAGCCGGGCGGCGTGAAGCTACCCGGCTCGACTTATACCCGGCCAAAATCGGCAGGCGAATTGCTTGACGCCTCGACGCGGAGGGTGCTAGAATGAGGCCATACAGGGTAGATGGTCGCTCCAAATACGCAATTCACCCGGCCAGAGCGCGCAAGCGGCTTGTGGGATTACCGGTATGGTGCGAAGCAGCGAACCTTGTATGCGAGTAAATCAGCACAATTCTATAGCTCTACCTGCAAGACCTGCGGCGGGCGGCTCTACTCTCTTTTGAGGGTGAACCGGCCCGCCGCTTTTTGTTTGTCCAGGTGTGACGAATATAGGGTAAAAGTGAGGCACAAAAATGGGCCTAAAGGCACACTGTAAATGTTTCACACTTAGCATCAGATATGCTAAACTATAGAGAACAGCGAGTTATCACGCTCCGGCGATATGTGACCATAATTCGCATACTCGCACCTCGTTATTGACACATGGCAACAAACTTACTAAAATTAGGCATAAGGAAGCGGCTAATTCGCCAGCCAACACCACAAACCGAACGACGCCAAAGTTCACGAGGCCAAAGCGTCAAACGGTAGACAAAGGTGAAGGTTAAGAGAAGTAGCCGCCGATCCCTTGCAGGTCAGGGACAAATATCCCTGTGCTAAATATTACACCATTGTAATATCGTATGCAAGATAAATCATATCTTATTTATCTTGCACATTGTAGCAACCTGTAAGGTAAAGGCGGCGCACATCGGCGGAAAGCCTGCTTGCACACAGCGAGTGGAGATTTGCTGATGTGCGCCGTTTTTGTTAACCCAATCTAGGTGCTTCGCAATACCTAGCCAAAGCCCGTTACCAGCCGTCTCCACCGGCCAGGTACGGGCTTTGTGCTAACTTAAACGGCGAGCTACTGGCCGCTAACAGCAGCGATTAACAACCTACAGAAAGCCAAAAACCGCCAAGTGACAGCGAATCACTTGACGGCGGCGGCGCGATAATGAGCGGGCTTATGCTTATTATACGCGCCACCTGGCCCTCTGTCTAGTGGGACCATAGGGAGTGGCGCGTTATGGACTACAATTATTTTGCCCGGCCTCTACGCTGGCCGGTCTTAGAGTGCGAGGCGCTGTTATTCGCTTTTCAACTTCAACGGCTAGCGGAGCCCGATGCTCGCTGGGCCGTAGCTAATGCCCTGATCGCAGGTTTGAACCCCTCTAAAATCCGCCGGGCTGAATACTTGTTGTGGGGTGATAGGCTGTGAGCGCCCCAGCGGCGCCGGTCGCGGCCAGCGCAATCCCCACGACACCATACGAAACCGCGCTGGCGCTGGCCGCGCTGGGCATCCCGATCACGCCCGTACACAACGTAACTAATGGCGTTTGCTCTTGTGGCGATCCGCACACCAGCAAGGCAAAGCCGCCGACGAGCCGGGGCAAAGAGCCCCGGCTCAATAACTGGCACAAACTCGCCTCGACGGACGCGCCGACGATCCGCAGTTGGGAGCGCCAGAACCCCGGCACAAACTACGGCCTCGTTACCGGCAATAGACTGCTCGACGTGGAAACCGATCCCGGTAAAGGCGGGGATGAGTGGGAGCAGGAGAACGGCCACCGTTGCCCCCCAACCGTTATGTGGCGCAGCGGTAGCGGCGGCCTGCACCGACTCTACCACGTGCCCGACGGCGTTCGCACGCGCACAGCGTCAAATACGTTCGGCCCCGGCGCCGACAGTCGCGGCGATAAGAACGGCCAATCTGTCGTTCCCACCAGTTCGCATTATTCGGGCAACAGTCCTCAATGGGTACCCGGCCACAGCCCGTGGGAAATAGAGATCGCCGACGCACCAGCGTGGATAACTGAGATGGCGCGCGAACACGAGCAGCCTAGCGGCCCGCCGGCGCCTTTGGCTGGTGGCACCTCGACGATAAGTGATAGCGACCTTCAAGCATGGGCAGAGAAGGGGCGCACATCTGGCCCGCTCTGGCGCGGCAACATCCCGGCAGATTGCAGTCATAGTGAAACTGATTTCCGACTGGTGCGCCGCTTACTCTGGCGAAACGGTGGCGACCAGGCGCAGGCTGATCGCGTCTTCCGCAACTCGGGGCTTTACCGCTCCGACAAATGGGATAGCCGACGCGGGCATAGCACGTATGGTGCGATCACTATTGAAAAAGCCCTGATCAGCCTGAACGGGCAAAGGTACGAAGACCGGCGCGCTGCTGCACGAACGGCCATGCAAGAGCAGTTACGCCGACAGCCAACACCGATCCGTCCCGATGTGGCAGTCAAGATAGACCAAGCTCTAGCAAATGGCACCGAGGGTCAAGCCCTGGACCCCGCAACCGGCGAGCTTTATACCGCTGGTGATCTGCTAACCTTGCTCTTGGAGGCCCGCGCGCAGATAGCTGACCTAGAAACTGAGAACGCGACCCTACAGGCCCGCTTGGGCGACATGCAGGCCGCTATCAGCAGCAAGGCTGTCCCCGGCGATAAGTTGGCCGCACTCGGAGTGCAGCGAGTCCTAGCAGAGAGAGGTATCACGCACGAGACGGCTATAACCGTCAACCTAAGCGATATTGTGCCCGCTGCCGCTATAGCTGGTGGGATCTCTGAGGACACAGTGACACGCTTCATTGGCAAACAACAT
>MWWH01000322.1_pt1 | contig 13669 bp, 11 predicted proteins | sample 1047231 | NCBI WGS metagenome assembly MWWH01 (sample SAMN06349967, study PRJNA376086) | soil metagenome | isolation source: MG3-2 sample Antarctic (ecotone) soil | place: Antarctica | collected 2015-01-13 | reverse complement strand
CTTGCGATAATCAAACCTACATATTTTGATGCCTTGCGATAATCAAACCTACATATTTTGATGCCTTGCGATAATCAAACCTACATATCCGATAATCAAACCTACATATTTGCCTGTGGAAAACTCAAAATTCGGTGTGGTATTTTTGCCCGAAAACTGCTGTGATAATCAAACCTATATATTCTGATAATCAAACCTACATATTTTTGCAGTTTTGCGATAATCAAACCTACATATTCCAACAATTGGAGCTACTGTTTTTCTCCGCTTGATAATTGTCGTTCTATGCGTCCGTGTCGGTCGTTTATCTTTCGTGCTTCACCGCTAAAAAATGGGTGTGGCAAAAGAATAAATTTTGCGTCGAGTAACTTATTGCGGTTTTCGTGGTCAAGCGATTTTTGAACCTCATACGAAAGCAGGATGGATTTTTCTTTCATCTCATCGAGGGCTTTCAAGACGTGGGCAAGATTCAGCGACGGACGAGCGTATTCAGCTAACCCAAAATCACGGATAATTGTCGAAAGTTTAATTTCGTAGCGCGTCGTAAGGCTGGCTTGCGTAAAATGGTGGCTCATTCGCTTGTGAAGCTGGCGAGCGATGACACTGCTATACCCCATCGCCTTTTCATAATCTAGCTGCCGGAACAATCCACTTTTGATGCTTTCTGATACTAGGCTGTTGAATCGAACAAAGGCTTTTTGCTTTGTGCCTGTGCCTTTCCAATCATCGCGGGTCTGCAAGCCCAGCGTTTCAAACATATTTGAAATTAAAACGGCGTTACCGTTCTCTGTAGTAACGGTTAGCGTAGTTTTCGCGCAGATATAAAGCGCGTCTTTCAACTCTTTAACGCTGTAACTATGCCCGTTCTTCTTTAATTCTTGCTGTAACTGATAAAGGGTAAAGGTAACGCCCGCTCGGTCGTCTAAAAAAACGCCTCGCTCGGTCGTAGCAAATCGGCGTAAAGCATCTTCTACAATCTCCTCGCGTTTCGACGGATAATAATAACGCTCTTTGCCGTCTCGGTCGGTGATAACGGCGGGCGCGACTTCAATTTTATACCTCGTGCCTCTGCACTCAAATTCACGTTTGAGAACGCGCAAAAACTCGCCGCCGATACGCTCAACCTTTCCCCAGTGATACTTGGGCATAAAGTCGTAAAGCTCTATCGTATTCGAGTAACGCGGCTGTTCTGCGGGCTTTAAATCAAGCAACCGAAACAAAGATAGTTGCAACGGCTCGCTTTGTTTATAGTCTTCCAAGCGTTTCGCTCCCTCTGGTGCGATTTCTGCGTTCGCCGGTGGCTGCGAATTTGTTTTATTTTGTGGCGACTTCGGCATCTTTCCTGCTTTATATGTCCTTACAATTGTATAATCAGTTATGCGCTTAGGCGTATAATCAAATAATCAGTTATGCGATTATCTTTTATTCTTTAGCCAAGCGTTCAATAATTCTTCTACCAAGTCCGAATAATCCAATCCGCGCTCATCATTTATCAAAGCGATTTTAACGGCTTTGTAAGTGTCCTTTCGGACAAAAGCGGGGGCTTGCGTATAATCCGGGTGGCTGCGCTTGCCGCGCATCGGCGTGGGTGCGTCTATTTTGACGGCATTTCCGTTACTGCTCGGCTTTTTGGCTTCCGGCTTGGTTTTTGCGGTTTGCAATGCCTTCGCCGGTGTTGCGGTCATCGCTTCTGCTGTTTTCCTCTCTGCGCCGCGCTTTTCCGTCTTGCTGGCGTTTGCTTTGGTTTGCGGTTTTGTTTCGGCTTTTTCGAGTCCGCTAAATAATCCGGTAAATTGTCCCACGTTATAAAATCTCCTTAGCTAATTGCTCATAAGCTGCGGCGGCGGTTTTTGCGCTGCGGTCGCGGACTGCTCCGACTAATACGCCTTGCAATGCTGCTTTCTTGTAAGACGCATAGCGTTTTATCTGCGATTTGAAGCTCGGTAGCTGGCTGGTTTTGATTAACTCTACGGCGTCCGCTCCGTCGTGGCTCGGCGGCGGCGGTATCATCGTTAAAAGCAATTTGTAGTTGCTGACGTTGATGTCTTTCAAAGTGGCGAGCATTTTTAATGTCGCTTTCAACGCGAGCGCGTCCGGCGTAGTCGGCACGATCAACAAATCAGTATGTGCGGCAAGCTCTTTAAGGTCGGATTCGTCCGGGCGGGCTTTGGTGTCAATGATAACGTGCTTAAAATTTCTTGCCTCTACGCTGGCTTGTTCTTCATCCATTACCGAAAACGGTAAAAGCCCGGCGGCTGCCCAATCGCTGCTGCTGCGGTTTGGGTCGCCGTCCACTAAGAGCGTTTCGCCTTTTTTGGAAAGATAACCGGCGAGATGCACGGCAGTTGTCGTTTTTCCTACACCGCCTTTGAAACTTGCGATTGTGATTATCATATCGCCCTCATCCTAGCATAAAACTCCGATTATGCAAATAATCGCATAATCAAGTATACGATTATGCGATTATTTCTTAAAATTTATTCCTAACTCGGCGCTCGGCGTAATCGCTCTTACCAACAACAATTAACTAAGCCTATTTCTGTTTAATCTTCTTGCAGATAGTTTTTTCCAAATAGAATTTGCGAGGTTTATTTCTTTAGTAGAAAAATCAAAATTCTTCTTTAAAATCATTTCATTTGTTGTTTTCAGTATCTCATCAATATGCTTTTTTTCGCGCATCATTTCGTCCACAATCGGAAGTAATTCCGCGTTTTTTTCGTTGTAGGGTAATAATATTCTTCCGGCTTCGCTTGGCATCAATTCAAGAACCCCGCCGCCATAGCTACGCCCAACAATCTCAGAGAAAGCTAAAGATAGTGAATTGTAAAAACTAGCGATAAAAGCGTTTTCATTTGTTCCCTTTTTGATAAATACCCGGTGCATTGTGTCGGTTGTATATGCCTTTGCTTCGTTAAGAATCAAACGCGGGAAAAGATTATTCCTTCTGATAAATAATGCGTCCGATACTTTGATCGAAGGAACGACAAACCAATCATCACGAATACCCGTTTTATAGCCTTTGTTGATTCCTAATGATTCGCCAAGAGCTATGTAAGAATTAATACCGTTATGTCCGTTTAATCCCTTCCGTGTCGGGAAAATTAACAAGTGAGCTTTGGCATTTGAATTTTGATTTGCTTTCCAATCATCTTTGGTAAAAACAAGACTTTTTACCTGAACACTTCTACCAACCATAGGTTTGGCGTAATCTTTTAACTCATACTGTTGCACGATTGACAAAGGCACAGTAAAAAACTCATTTGATCCCGTTGTTATACCTACTTCAACATCTGCGTAATCGCTTATCATCGGGATATTTTTAAGCGTTGCTATTTCTTCAAGAAAATTTATTTCCTTTTGTTCAAGAAAATAAAACGTCCATTTATTTGATTTGAAATCAATCTGCTTTGAAGGGCTTTTCAATAGGTCAACATTCAACTTTTCAAGGTCTGAAGCATCTTTTAATTCTAAATGCTCAATCAAGTGTGAATCGCTCCCGTTGAGTTCGCACAAAAGCAAAACTACCTCTTGCTGAATGCCAGGAAACACTAATTTTTCAAAAGAAATGATATTGATTTTATTGAAGAAACGGGCTAAAAACTCCCGTAATTGTTGGGCGTAGGAAACCTGTAAAAGTTCTGCAGGAACAACGAAACCAATTTTGCCTTTTTCTTTAAGCAGCAAACTTGAGCCGACAACAAAAGAAACCCAAGCATTAGTCAGTTTGGAATATTTAAGCCAAGCTCGGTTGAAAACTTTTATAGCTTCCTTTTGTTGTTCTTGGTCAAAGTATTGGTAACGAATATACGGCGGATTGCCTATGACCAAATCGAATCTTTTAGAAGTTTCATTGCAGAAAAGATGAAAGTCTTGATTGATGACTTTTTTTTCACTTAACTTGATACTATCGGCTTTGTCCGCTTCAACCGCATCAAATTCAACTGCTGTAATCGAATTAAATTTATGGTTCTTCTCTTTTAGTTGTTCAATAAAAACGCCGTCGCCACAACTCGGCTCTAAAATATCAAAGTCCGTGCTTCCATTGATTCCCCACTTTAGAATAAAGGATGCAATGTTTTCAGGCGTATAAAATCCGCCTCTCAACTTTTCGGCTGTGGCGTTTTTAATTAGTCGCATACAATTCTTTGATTAAAGGGATTAGTGCATTTTCTTTGCCCAAGCCGTATAATTTGGTCAAAGTATCTTCCAAAACTGTTTTTTCAGCTTCAAACTGCCTTTGCAACGGCGTTAGTAGTCTTGGATTATTAGCATTTGCATCAATCTGATCGTGAATTTTGATTAGCTCCTTTTGCGTTTTTACGATCTTGTCATGTAGCTGCTTTTCTTCCGGTTTGGAGAAATCAATTTTACGAATAGGCAAATTCTTCAAAACTTTTGTGCCTCTGGCGATATATCCACCGCGAAAGACTTCTCCATACAAAGCACTAAACCATTCCAGGTATTTCGAGTTTAAAATTGCTTGAATATAATAAATTGAGTATTTCAAATCAATTGGTAGCGCAATTACACAATAGCCTGCAGTTCCACCAGACGAAATCAAAGTTCCGTTAAAGTCAACGCCGTATTTATCGCCAACTGACAAGACACCGACAATTATTTTTTGAGGCAAACCACAATTATCTAAACTCTGATGTCTGCCGTATCTGTGCCATTCATTTTTGGTTGTCGGTTCGGGTTTTATATCTCTTTTGGGGCTATCTAAAAGAGATTTATGTTTTTGTAAGTAATCATAAGCTAGAGGATAGTTCTTTTTGATTGTGGAAAGAGGAATTAATTCAACTCCTTTTTCAGTATTTTTGTAAGGAAAAAACACTCTTGCGTTAGGCTTGAAAGTTCTGTATGTATTCAAATTATCTTCGCCCGAAGAAGTTTGAAAATAAGGCTTCGTTAATTCTTTCTCAATCTTGTATTCAACGCCTTTTTTGATAAAATTATAATTTTTGGAGTCTTCTTTTTTAGGCTTGAAAATATAAATATCATTAGCACTCGTTTGAATGCCGTTGAATATATTTTCTTTGCCGACCAAACTAACAAGTCTAACGCTCTGATCTATTATTTTCTTGTAAACAGCAATCAAATCCGGTGGAACTAAAGCCCAAACATCGCTATCTAGCTTTGAAGTTTGTTCCGTTGCAAACTGCACCGCATCCATCTTTCTTACCTTCCAATTTGTTAAATTCTTGACCTCTGCATACTGAAATGTTTTTTGTAATTGCTTCTTCAAAATGAGCAAACAAGTATAGGTTGTTTTGTCGGCAAAGACTTGATTAGCTCCAAAAGAAACTATTGATCGCAAATGACCTTTAGTTGAAATTTCTTCTCTTAATTTTTTACCTGCTCCAACCTTCATAAATTTGCTTGGAACTATAAAACCCAAAACGCCGTCATCGGCAAGAAGTTCTAGCCCTCTTTCAATGAACAAGAAGTATTTATCAAATTGCTTGTATGCTGAATTAAAAACAGTTTTGTAAAGCGGTAATTCAAGGGGCGTGATGTTTTTCATATCCTCTGACTTCATATACGGCGGATTTCCGACAATTACATCAAATTGAAGCTGCGGAAAGTCAAAAGGATTGATAATAACTCTATCGCTTTGATTGGATATTTTATTGGAACTTAACAAGCTATTTCCAAAGAAAATATTGCCGGTCAAATATGGTAAAACCGGCTTGCTTACTTTCGTTGAGTCTAAGTTTTCGTCCTCTAACAATTTAAGTAACAGACCGAATTTGGCAGCTTCAACGGCGTTATAATCTTTATCTACGCCATAAATACAATTTAGTAGAATTTCCTTCTTATTTTTGAAGGAAAGTTTGTAAGTATTGATGTTTGTTTGAATGAGTTTCTTTTTATCATTCTTGAGATAGTAATCAATCAAAATGTCGTTTAGAAGCTGGAAAAGCTCTAACAAAAACGCACCTGAGCCACAAGCAATATCAGCAAATTTTAAGCTAAGTATTTCTGTGTCATTCTTTCCGTCACATTTTGGCAAAACGGTATTTCGCAGAAGATCGCTAATTATAAATGTTGGAGTTGTAATAATATCGCGGTCTGTATTTTCCGGCTTTTTAACAAGAACGATAGAACCGTTTTGGATAGATAATTTTTCAGAAAGAAAAATTTCGTAGATACTGCCTAAAATGTCGGAAGAAAAAACCGAAAAGGAATAAGGGCTTTCGGGATAATAAAGATGATTAATAATCGTCCAAAAAACCGAACTAACATTTTCAATAATTTTATCTTTTAAAAGCTGGTCAAAAAGTCCCGAATTATATTTTTTATCGGCTTGTTTAAATGTGGTAATAAGTGCCTGAAAATCATTTGCATTAGCGAACTGTAAAAGAGTTTGATAAACCTCTAAATTTCTATCTTCGCAGACTCTCAAAAACAAAATACGATTAAGGTAGCTTTGGACAACATCATTTAATTGTTGCTCGCTGATCGTCGGATCGTGTTTGTAAATTTCAGAACCTAATAGCTTTCTCCAATCGTTTATTTGCTGTAAAAACAGATTATCAACCGAGTATTGGTTAATCTTGGCTTCAATGTCTTGCCATTCAATTTCAAACTGCCCGGAGTAAACGGCATCTTTGCCTAAAAGCCTTTTGATTTCCTCAAACTTGCTTTCGTATTCTGTGTAATGAAATTTCTTTACTAAGGCTTTTTGAAAAGTATCGTCTTTTTCAACTTTTACTGATGTGTCATAAATAATCAGATACTCAAAATTTGAAACTACTGAAATTTTCAATTTGGCGGTAAAACCGTAACGCCTAACTTGTTTCGCTGTATCGTTATTCGATTCGATTGCAACAGACGGCTTTTTTGCTTCTACAAAAAACTTTCTTTCGGAGAATAAACGAAATGTGTAATCAGGCTTTTTCGAGTGTTCGGAGGCATTAGCCTTTAACGCTTCTTCTAAAATGACCTCTCTTTCGTTTGTCGGCTTCCCGGCGTTATTTTTTATATCCCAACCCAACAACTCAAAAAAGGTGTCCAAAAAATCACTGCGAAGCAATGTCTCGTTATATTTGACAGTTCGGTAATAATCCCTATCAGTTTCGTATTTTTCTATGAGTTGTTTAATCGTCATTTCCTTGATAGCAATTCGGTTTGTAAATAATAAAACTTAAAATTTAGAGATTTCTTGAACTTCTGCTCTTCTTTGTTTTGTCGGTGCTGGCACATAACGGTAAAGTGTTGGCTTCGATATTTTCAGCGTTTCGCAAATTGAGCTAATAGTTATATTCGGATCGCTGACCATTGCCTTCGCCATTTCAATCTGCTTCGGCGTGAGTTTCTGTTTTCGCCCGCCTGTCCTGCCTCTGGCACGGGCGGATTTTAACCCGGCTTGCGTCCGCTCCCGGATAAGCTCGCGTTCAAATTCCGCCAATGCGCCGAAGACGTGAAAGATCAATTTTCCGCCGCTCGTCGTTGTGTCTATATTTTCCTGCAAACTAGCGAAGCCCGCGCCTTTTTCGTGAAGCTGATTTACTGTTTCAATCAGATGCTTTAGCGAACGTCCTAAACGGTCGAGCTTCCAAACTACTAAAGTATCACCGGCGCGGATGAATTCGACGGCTTCGGCAAGTCCTCGCCGCTCGCTTTTCGTGCCGCTCGCCACGTCGTGAAATATCTTTTCACAACCAGCGACAGTTAATGCGTCCGTTTGTAAATTTACACTCTGATCTTGTGTTGAAACTCTCGCGTAGCCGATTTTCATTTTTGCACTTTGGAAAAGCAGGTTTGCAGAAAAGATTTTTTCTCAAAACTCAATTAAATGCAAATGTTATTTTACTTTGTTTTTTTTACGCCTTTATTACTTAAAAACATACTCAAAAGGCTCGTTTCAAATCTTGTTGCTGATAGTAAAGAAAACCCTCGTTTTTGATACTACTTGTTTAGTTATCAAAACTCGGCATCTCCGGTGGCATTCGCTTTGCTCCGTTCGTCGCGCTGCTGTTGTTCTCATTCGTTGCGTGTCCAAGTGTTGCCGGCGGCGATGGTGTCAAGTGTGCTGGCATCGGTGGTGGCTCGCCGGTTATTACTCCTTCACAAGCCTGCGCCTGCTTTTGCCTTGCTTCTTTGTTGTAAAACCATTTTTGAGCTATAAACGGCTTTTTGTTTGCTGATACTACTAAAACCTCATTGTCCGAAAGTTGTGTTATTTCATTCGCCGTTAAAAGCCTACGTCCGTGCTTCTGTAAACTCGTCGTTCGGCTCATATTCTCTCCTAATATACCGCTACTTGTATGACTGTCTCTGTTTTCAATTATTGTTAGCTCGCCTAAGTGTTTTGAGACGCGCTCTGCACTGTCAAATTCCAAACCAGCTAAAACGAGTTTCGTTTGAAAATTCTCGGCAATCGTCCGCGCCGCGTCGTGTCCGTATCGCTCGGCAAGCTGCCCGAAACTTTGAATCCCTGCCACAACTGGCACTTGTTCGCTTCTTAAAAGCGTGATTTCAGTTGAAAAATCTGGTATCGCTCCAATGTTGGCAAATTCATCAAGCAACATATAAACTGCGCTGCCCTTCGTTTCTTTTAGCTGTTCCATTGCTAGTGTCAAAACTAGTGCCGTCAACGGTCGCAACGTGGCAATAGCTTTAACCGGCAAACACCAAAATACGCCGGTCTCTCCTTCTCGCGTCTCGGCAAAGTTAATCGGTCTTAATGTGCTGCTCGTAAACCGTTGCACTTTCGCATCACCCAACCAAGTTAAGCTGACTCTCGCGCCAGTGAAAACACTCCCGCGCAACTTGTCGCCAGCATCCCAAAATACCCGCGCCTGCTGCCGCGCCAAGCGTGATTTTGAATTAAACAAAATCTCGGCAACGCCGTTCATATCGCGCTCGTGCAAAATGTCATAAGCAAATGCCGGTGTAGGCGTGTCTGTTGTCGCGCTGTGCGCGAATAAAGCGGCTATCAACGCCGTTTCCGCCTTATCCCAAAATGCTTCTTTGCTTCTCGAATCTCCGCCGTTGGTAACAATTGTTCTGGCAAGTTTAAGCGTCAAGTTTTGATTTTCGTCGGTGCAAAGTGGAATCCAATTAAGCGGGCTGCTGTTTTCCGGGTCGAGCGGCGCAAATCTAATGGCGCGTTTCCAATAACCTGATGCTGTATTCCAAAGCTCGCTTTTCGTGTCATTAACAAAAACGCTCGCGCCGGTGTTTGCTAAAAGTTCAAGATTCGGCAAATAAAAACCTCTGCTCTTACCCGTTCCCGTCGGACCCAGTATCAAAATGTGGCGATACGTTAGAAGTTGGGGCAAAGCGTAAAAATTACCGCCTTTGCTCGTTTCACCTAACCCGAACTCGCCAGCTTTCAAGCCTTCGCCCTGCGGTCTGGCAAATTCTTTTAAATCTTCTTTGGTAGCGAGGCTTGCGCTGCCGTGTGAGTCTTTTCTTCCTACTCCGCTGCCCTTACCCGGAAATATAAAAAAATAGATAAATAAAAGACCAAATGCAGCTAATACTATCAATGTAATAGTGTTAGAGTTCTCACTAACAGAGGAAATTACATCATTAACGCTGTTCGTTGTATTCGGTCTTGCTGCTATTTGCTGTTGCTGCTCTCCGTTCTGGTTCTGCACCGTGTTGCGTGTGGTATTGCGTCCGGCGTTGTTTGCTTGTGCTGTTGTCGCTGCGCCCGGCTTTGTGCTTCTAGCTTGATTTGCCGTTTGTGCGTTCGTTGCCAAGCTGCAAATTGTTATCAGTGCAAGGTAGCAAATGAATTGCAGTTTTATAAAAGTTAAATGTTTTCTCATTATAATTTATCGTCCTCGTCCGTCGTCGCGGTCTCTACCATTGGTGCGCTCTCTGTCGTTGCTACGTCCTGCTATGTGGCTGCCGCGTTCTCCTTCAGCCACTCTTGCAACTTCTTGATGTAGGCTTCGAGCTTCTGATTCCGTTCGGTTAGTTTGTTCAGTTGCCCGGCTAACTGCTCGTTCTGATTTTGTAAGCTGCTGTTGACTGTTATTAAGTCCTCGTTCTCCCGTTTCAATGCGTCCATTTCGCACCGTAAAAGATTGTTGATTTCCTCTAATTCCGTTTTTGTCATCGCCTCGCATTACTCCGCTATCTCTGATTTCTTTTTCGCGCCAAAATTCATTTTTTAATTTATCGGTGTGTCGTTCAGGTTTGTCCTGCGGTCGTTCTTGTTTGCCGTCGCGTTGTTGTTCGGCTCGTTGCTTGACGAGTCCGCGTTTCCATTGGCGCGTTTGCTCTTTTTTCGCTTTGTATTCGTCGGCATAGTTTGTGCCATAAGTTTTGTCATATTGCTGCGCCCAATTTTCATCAAGCCGCTTATAAGTTTCTCTGCCGATGTGGAGCTTGCTCCCGTCATCGCATCGAGCGTCAAGCCAAATATGCGCGTGAGTATGTTCGGTGTCTTGGTGAACAGCAACAAAACCGCGTGCCTTCTGGAAATTTTCACCTAAAAACTTGTGCGCCTCGTCCTGCGCTTTGTCGGTTTCCTCTTTTCTGTCCCAACTCAAAATTACTCGGTAATGCGTTCGCCCGCGCTCGCTCTTTGCCGTTTCAACATCTTCTCTAGCGTAAGCGTAGGCGATGGCGTTCGTCCGGTTCTCAAAATCGTTTTCGCCGCGCTGTTCGTCCAAATTATGAAAAGAAACCGAACGGCAAGCTGATTCTCTGGTGATATAACTGGCGTGTCGCCCGCTCGCGCCGCGCCGTCCGACTGTGAATTTTGCAATGCTCATACTTTCGCTTTAATGATTTCGCCGTAAATTTAGATAACAGAAGCCACGCCGACAAAGAAAAATCGTTTATAGAGCATCTCTGCGCCTTGTTTGTCTAGTTTTCTAGCTACTCTCGCGCTTTTCTGCCCTAAAACGCTTTTTTGACTGATTCCAGCACGATTTTAAGACTTTCTGCGGCTTTGGCGATTTCTGCCGCCGGTGTCTCATCGCCGCGTCCGGTTCGTCTGGCTGCGTTGAGCGCATAAGCAATTTGATTAAGGTTGACTCCGACGCGCCGCAATTCATAAATTGCCCGCTCCCGAAGCTCACGCTCTGCCGGGTCAAGTCCGCGCTCGTCCCCAACCCCTGACCGAACAAGAAAACGCGAAACGGAAAGTTGCGACTGCTTCGCATTTTTTTCAACCGTTTGTTTTTCTGTTTCGGTGAGTCTAACTAAAACCTTTTTCGTGTAGAGTTGCTTACTCATTAAATAATTTTTTCGTGTATAAATTTTTGACTCGTTGCCCTAATTAAAAATTTCTGTGGGCGTTTTTGACCAATCGACAATAGCTAAAACTCTTACGGTAATATTGCTCGTTTTCTTAGGGCTTTCTAGCGTTTCCAAATCCCTAAATTTAACCGTTTAAGGTCTTTTGTTTTCTCCGGTGAATCGAAGATTTCACCGGCAAGGCACGCTTGCGTGGTAAAACGCGATAGCGTTTTGCGTACCTTGCCTTACTTAAAAAGACGCGCTATTATCCCAAACAAAATTCAATGTTACAAGAGCAATTAGAACTTTAATGTAAAAAAATTTCAGAGCAAAGGTAAGTAGTAAAGGTGATTTTCGTTGATAGTTGGAGGCTTTGCTAAATGAAAATTAGTTAGTATATAATAACTATTGTTTGAAACTTACCTTCTTTCAGTAGCTGTCTGTTTCATTCAATTTCTATCAATTTTAACAGGAGAATTTTGCTCAAATGGAAACAGTAAAAATTATTTTCTATACCGCTCTACTTTCTGCTGGCTTAGTTGCTAGTAGTTTTTCTGGCTCTTCGACCTCTTCATCTACAAACAGCGTAGCTGGAGATTGTCCGCCGCGTCTTTGCGATTGTGTGCGCGACCCAGATACAGGTGAGTGCCGACCGCCTAACGATTAGCGTTTAGTGTGGTCTAGTTCAGAGAAATTTCTAGTAAATTTTCTCGTTGTAGAAAGGGTGATTGTCTAAAAAGCATTGCCCTTTCGTTTTTACAGAAAGAAATTTGGTTTAACACTAAAGTTTATGAATATAGATTTATCTCGCTTTTCTCGTCGAGACCTTTTTAAAGCGATTGGTACAGAACATCTAAACGCTACGGAACTCCGGCTTTTCCGTGAGCAAAAACTTGACAAAGATACTATGAGTTGGGCAGTTGTCCATATTTCCGAATGTCCTTTGTGCTGTTCGCTTGTGCCTGTCCTTACGGCAGAGAAAATTTCAGACGCACTTGCCGGAACGCCTTCCGGCAGACCTGATTATGTTGAGCAGGTTTTGGAGTATTACTTTGAAACGCTTGAGGAAGCAAAACGCTAAAGTTCTGTTTGCACAGCAGAAAGTTTTCCACAGGCTAAGGTTAAAGTATTAAGGTTAATATAAGAATAAAAGGATAAAGAACTTAAAAACTCGCTAAGCCTTTTATTATCAGACTCTTGCAAATTCCTTGCGATAATCAAACCTACATATTTTGATGTTTTTAGCTTCTTGCGATAATCAAACCTACATATTTTGATGCCTTGCGATAATCAAACCTACATATTTTGATGCCTTGCGATAATCAAACCTACATATCCGATAATCAAACCTACATATTTGCCTGTGGAAAACTCAAAATTTCACCCAAAATTTTTGCCCGAAATCGCTTGCGATAATCAAACCTACATATTTCGATAATCAAACCTACATATTTTTGCGGTTTTGCGATAATCAAACCTACATATTTCGACAATCGGAGCTACTGTTTTTCTCCGCTTGATAATTGTCGTTCTATGCGTCCGTGTCGGTCGTTTATCTTTCGTGCTTCACCGCTAAAAAATGGGTGTGGTAAAAGAATAAATTTTGCGTCGAGTAACTTATTACGGTTTTCATGGTCGAGCGATTTTTGAACCTCATACGAAAGCAGGATGGATTTTTCTTTCATCTCGTCGAGGGCTTTCAAGACGTGGGCAAGATTCAGCGATGGACGAGCGTATTCAGCTAACCCAAAATCACGGATAATTGTCGAAAGTTTAATTTCGTAGCGCGTCGTAAGGCTGGCTTGCGTAAAATGGTGGCTCATTCGCTTGTGAAGCTGGCGAGCGATGACGCTGCTATACCCCATTGCCTTTTCATAATCTAGCTGCCGGAACAATCCGCTTTTGATGCTTTCCGATACTAGGCTGTTGAACCGGACAAAGGCTTTTTGCTTTGTGCCTGTGCCTTTCCAATCGTCGCGGGTTTGCAAACCTAGCGTTTCAAACATATTTGAAATTAAAACGGCATTTCCGTTCTCTGTGGTAACGGTTAACGTAGTTTTCGCACAGATATAAAGTGCGTCTTTCAACTCTTTGACGCTGTAACTATGCCCGTTCTTCTTTAATTCTTGCTGTAACTGATAAAGGGTAAAGGTAACGCCCGCTCGGTCGTCTAAAAAAACGCCTCGCTCGGTGGTAGCAAATCGGCGTAAAGCATCTTCTACAATCTCCTCGCGTTTCGACGGATAATAATAACGCTCTTTGCCGTCTCGGTCGGTGATAACGGCGGGCGCAACTTCAATTTTATATCTCGTGCCTCTGCACTCAAATTCACGTTTCAGAACGCGCAAAAACTCGCCGCCGATACGCTCAACCTTTCCCCAGTGATACTTGGGCATAAAGTCGTAAAGCTCTATCGTATTCGAGTAACGCGGCTGTTCTGCGGGCTTTAAATCGAGCAACCGAA
>MWWH01000321.1_pt1 | contig 13676 bp, 10 predicted proteins | sample 1047231 | NCBI WGS metagenome assembly MWWH01 (sample SAMN06349967, study PRJNA376086) | soil metagenome | isolation source: MG3-2 sample Antarctic (ecotone) soil | place: Antarctica | collected 2015-01-13 | reverse complement strand
GGCGCAGCTCACCATGTCGCACGCGCTAGACGCGCTTCGACCACGGGACAGATGCAGACCCACAAAATGAGACGAAGCGACATGTCCCCCTAACGGGGGGCAAAGATTTTAAAGCATGCAGTAGCACCCAGACGGCTATTCAGAAGAACGCCAAACGATGTTCCAAGTTTCAAAAGGCGACTCGTGAGCCTCCCAAGCCTGCTGCATAAAGTCAGGAGTCATGCTGGGAAAAGGCAGGAACACAATGGCTGTCTGACGGCGAGGGTATGCGTTAGAAATAACCGTCTGAGCCTGCTTTAAGGTCGAACAATAGCCCTGATTCAGATACCGACCATCAGGAGAAACTATGTAAATCGCAAACGTTGAGGACTCTGTTTTTTTAGACATTAGGAACCCCTGCCTTCAAGCATTCTCTGAGCGCGCTGCAAGCTGGTCAGCGCACAGTCGGACAAATCGTCGGTGCCGATCTGACGGCGGCGCTGGTGAACATCGATGTCAAAATCGGAGTCCATCCAACCGTCCAGACCACCGAGAGCTGCTGAGCGGTAAGACATAACCACTTCACCGGTTGACTCATCCACCGAGCGGCCCAGGTCAAGCACTTGGTGGCCCTCATCGTACTGACTGGCCTTGAGCGCCGAGGACGTGACCAAGCACCCGCGGGCCTGCGCCTCTAACTGGTCGATGCGTACTTGTTTGTCGGCGTCATCCTTAACCCGAATGTCACGACTGTGGTCACGCTGTACGCCCACCGATGAGTCCCACGCCGTCTGAATCAGCGCCCAGTACAGCGTTATGTTCTGCCGAGTGATGTTGGAATCGGAGCTGTCCAGACAGTGAACCTGCCGCAGCCAACTGCGAGTCACGTAGAACCACAGCGCCGGAATATAGGCCAGAAAGGTCTCAAAGTCCCGAATATCTACCCGCTCACCTTCGATATAGACGGACTTGAGGAAGTCACCGGTAAAGGTCCACTCCCAGCGCCACACCTTGCCGCGCCCGTCCCAGCCCTGGTCCTTCCAAACATCCAACATATAGAGTTTCTGCTGAACTCTTAAAGAAGCGAGCTTGTTGTATGCTTTAGCGAAAATCGGTGAAGTAAAACGACCAAAATATATACTTTGCGGCGATCTACCCTCAAGCACCATCCGAGTGACGGACGCCCCGCGTTTACCCTCTTCGATCTCCTCACGAACTGCATCCGCGTAGGCATCGAGGACGCCAGCGGCGGCCAGCTCCAACGGCCCCGGAAGCTTGGGCATGTAAATTGACACCCCCTTATTATCCCTGAGGGGGGTGGAACCCTCAGAACCGTCTAGGACGCGCTCTAACAGCTCTTTGCGGGAAAGGTCCGATAGGGTAGTAAAGACCTGAGAATTACGGCTCCGACATACAAACATCTTCAGGTGTTCGTACTCGATGCCCTCCGCCTGGTTGACGTCCACAGCCAGGTCGCCGCGGGCCACCCGCAGGAAGTCAGGACGAGGATATGCCGTGAAGATCGGTGCGCCTGGTGCTATCAAAAGAGCCGCCACGGACTTGACGAACTCGTGGACCTGGTGCAGGCCGACGAGCTGCAAAAACTTCGAACGGAAGTTGAACATAATCTGTCCGGTCTGGGTCGAGATCGCCTTATCCCAGGATTCGGGCCGCCAGATGCGAATGTCGCAAATTTCCGGATGCGCCAGGACGAACTCAAACGGACGAGAGGAACCGAGGAGCCGGAACGTACCCAGATCGGGCAGCTCGACGCACAGAGGCTCATCACCAGGTGACCATTCATCACGGCTCAGACGCCAGAACGAGACACGTTCTAGCAGCCATTCAGACGGCGGAGCATTACGAGAAAGACGGAGATCTAAAGTATCAACTACGCGATTGACGATTGACGGACCTTGCATCTATCCACAACCCTTCCGGAAGGGTAAAATTGTCTGGCACCGAACCGTATGTTCGATGCCGTGCGCGCTCATCCTTCCAGGGATTGGAGCGCGTTTTCTATTGAGACTATACACGCGAACCACGCTTAGCGTACCGACCACCAGGACGGTGCCAAGAAGGGCGCTGCTGGCGCGCCGCCTCAGGCCGCGCCTCCGGCGCAGCCTGCCCTACGGGAGGCGGCGCAGCGCCCAACTCCGCAGCATTCATGTCCAGATTCAACCACTCACCAGCAGAGTCAACGGTATATCCGTAAATTTTTCGACTGATGTAAGAATTAAAGACACGAGCAGGAATAAAAAGTATGGCTGTCTTTTGACCATCCGCCTTAAATCCTTTAGGACGACGAATAAAGGGTTCACTAGCCCGTTTCAGAATAATAATACGCCCGAATTTACCAACGGGAAACCCTTTCATTGTCAAAAAGAGGCCGATAGTTCCCTGAAACTTTTTGAGTTTGTTAGGCAGACGGGAAGTTTGGGAGATTAAAACAACCTGCTGGCCTAGCTGACGAGCCAGAGTGCAGCCACGGGCGAACCACTCCATAGGCAGAAGGTCGTGAGCTTCGAGCAACAGAATTTCATCAATGATGATCTTCGCGCCGCGCTCCTTCGGCCAGCCGCCAATGCTCAAATCTAGCGGCAGCGTTCCCGCCATGACGAACGTGCTGTAAACGGGAGGCGGCTCTATCAATTGCTTTTTAAGCAGCTTTGCTAGAAATCTGTCGAATTTGCTATGCGGATGAAGATAGTAAAAAGCCCACTTAGCAGCAATCCCCGTTTTTCCCATGCCAAGAGTTGCAGAAATGAACATTACATGGTCATTCATCAACCGGCGCACATCTGGATTTAGCATTGAGCGCACGATTATATACAAGGCAAATAATATAACGGAGATATGGAAAGGCCCAAAGGTAGTAAAGAAATGCTTCATGATTTAATCTGCCTCCAGACCCACCAAATAAACGTTGCCAACGACAAAGGAGCAATAAAAGCAACGGTATCACCAATAAAAAAAAACAATGGAGATGGAATAGGAAAGGAACCACTAGCCATATCAGGTAAACCAGCAGACTGAAAGATAACGGACAAAAGAGAACCAAGCAACGTCATAAAAGCCTTTAAAATAGCCTCAATGATCATTTTTTGACCTTATCATCCATTCTATTTCTGATAAAATGTTTGGCAGTATCCGAAACAACGGTTCCTCCACCACGAGGAGAGCCAAGCGGATTAGGCAGACCCAAGTAGTTAAAGAGCCAGAACGTCAAAGAAGCGCCAATAATTGCATCAATAACATTTTTAAACGAATCAGGTATAACCATCCAAGAAAAATCCAAGACAAAATGTTGACGAGTTCCAGCAAGAACTAAATCAAATTCCCATGAATCAACAGAACGGATAGGGAGGTTAAGAGTTTTACCCAAAGCCTGAACGCTCATCATATCCTTAATGCGTTGCGGGTCAGGAATAAGTAATTTTCTCAAAACACAAGGGAGATCTAAAATGCTGCAATTTGTTTCTGAATCAGTAGGAGCACACAGAACTTGCGAGGTAGTTTTAGTGCCATCCGCCTTAGTACATTCATTGTTGTAATTGTTGACGGTAGAGCCAGAGCCAGTCCCGGAGCCGGTCCCAGTCCCAGTCCCAGAACCGCTACCAGTCCCACCAGGAGGAGGCTCAACAACTACCGGAGTTGGGTCTACCGAATACGTCAGCATTCCGCTATTCACCATTGTCTCAAACGTTAATCCACCTGTTTTAACCTGATAGGAAAACCCGCTATCCAATTTTGAGATTACATTACCGTTCCATTCATCGGCGCAGATTCTTAAAATGTTCCCATCATATGATTTAGAACCACAAGCGCCCGACGCATACCAGCTACCGGAATCTTCTGGGAAGGTCATATAGCTATAGGCATAGGGATAGTCATTTGCAGCCACCGACCTAAACGTATTGTTCCCATCCACAGAGTTGTCAACACCAAGACCAGCAACTACACGCAAAGCACGGGTATCAGACGGAACAAAATACAAAAGTGCCTGAGCCATCGTGCGGACAATAACTTTATTTGTCACAAATGACGGATTACATTTAGTTAGACCGGCGTCGTATTCGTCGCACGGATTCCCAGGTTGAGCAGCGAGAACGCCAATGTAACCAGCCCTAGCAGAGTTCCTGGCCTTGAACTGGGAGAACGTGATGTTGACCTTATAGGTCGAGGTGGCCGTAGCCGTGAAACCCTCACCGCGCAGAAATCCCATGCTGGCACCGTCCACACCGGAAGCGAAGGCCGCTAGCAATTGTTCAGGAGTCAGTGAAACCGAGCGAGAAGTGCCACTGTCAAGAAAGGTGATGACGTTCCCATTAACAGAATCAGCCGCAGCGTTTCCAAGAAAGAAAAACGCCGCAACTGTTAAAAACAATTGCGGCAATTTCATAAGGTGGTTTAGCCGAACAGCCCGCGAACGCGGTTCCAGATGAAGTAAAACGCGAGGAGAGGCAGAACGGCGACCACCAGCAGCCCGCCGTTATCCACGATCACCTGTTTAATGCCCGTGCCGATAGTGGTAATCATGGTGGAAAGGCCCAGACCAGTCACCGCTTCATTACCGCTACCCGCAGTTTGAGCCGCAGCCATTCCCAACATGAGCGGGAACATGAGCGAAGCGACGATCCGACGGGTAGATGCACCCAGCGAGAAAAACCAACTAACGAACTTTTTGTACATACTGCCCCCTTTATTTCCTGCCAAACATCTGAGAAATAAACCCCAGAAGATAGCCAAACATAAGACCCGAAATCACAGCAGCGGCAAAATGGTTGCCCGCATAAGTAGTAATTGAAAGGAACCAATCCGAGGTTAAGAACTCAATTGAATATGGGTTCATTTGTCACGGTCCATATTCCGCATGAATTCTCTAAAAACGGCGGCGAGTACGACGAGAACGACCGAGACGGGACCGAGGTCTGACCAGAGACTGCTCGCGTACATGTCCATCGCTTAACCCCTTGCCAGCCGGTAGCCCATCCCGGCGGCGAGCAAAAAGAGCGCCCAGAACGCGAACAACAGCCCCATGCTTTCTATGTCCCTCAGAGACGTCATAACCGACAGCAACTGGTCCGCCGTTTCCTGACTCACGTTGACCACGCACCGTAACCGGAGCGCGAGAGCGCCGCAACCAGGGCAGGAGGTACACGAGGAGCCAGAGAGGGTAAACGATCACGAACCAGGCCAGGAGCAAACCCGGCAGAGCTGACCTCGGAGCGACCCAGACCAAAAGCGAAGGAATGACGACCGCAACGAGAGAAGGAATTATCCACAGCACATCACTTACTGGGAGCCGCACAGGGCATGAACTGAGAACCAGGAACACAACGAAGGACCGGAGCACAACTGGTGACGGAGACCAGGAACAACAGACCGACGAGCGCCAGCCTTACGGAGTACATGTGTACTCCACCCGCACCGCCGAGGTGTCCGACTGTCCACCAATTCGAGAGATGCGCGCCGAGTAATCGCCGGATTGCATGTCGAGCTGAAGGACCACGTGCGACTGACCGTCACAAGTGATCGGCGCGGAGGTGTTCAGAGCGCCAAGCTTCACGCCGAGGAAATCGCCCTGCTGGGAATGCTGCCAGGTCAGGTTAAGCGCGCCCAGGTTGACGACTGAAGGCGCGGCAAGCTGCGCTTTCATATACCAACCAGTCGAACCCGCGCCACCGTCCACAGCATTCAACAACCCGGTACCGCCAGAAATCGCGGTTTTAGCAGGAGAGGTGAATGCGGCAAACGCCTCACGCGGCAGGACCAGGAGGCCGAGCGAGATCGCAGAGATGTACGTGAGCACGCTCAACACCGGCAGCGCCTCAGTTCAGAGCCACAACGAGAACATCACCATACGGTGGGGTCTCAATAGTGACCATATCGAGGGACTCGCCCGCAGTCAGTTTGTCGAGCTGCGCGGCAACATCGGCGGCAACGTTGACCACCGCAGGAAAACCAGACTCCTCATTCAGAGGAATGTAAGCGAGCTGAACAGCAGGGAAGCTAGTTCCACGACGAGAATTGGGAATTTCCTTCTGACGATGAGCTAAATACGAACCACGAAGTTTAGGCATTTTCCGATCTCCCTTAAGTGCCGTTTTGACACCTTAATAAATGCTCAAACAGCACTCATGATGCAAATATGGCACACAAAGCCGGATAATGCAATATCGGCACTCAGAATACGAAGATGGGCAAACTAACAGCAACGGAAAAACTCGTGCTACAGCACATTCAGCTTGCAAAAGATAACGGCGAAAAAATCACACGGTACGATCTTGAAGCCGAGGCAGGAATCCCTATAGACACTCTTAAGAAATTACTTCCAAGACTAAGGCGGGCAGGACTCATCACAGAGATACGGCGAGGCGAGCTGAATCTACCAATTACATAACGTGACAAAATAAAGGTCTACATGGCTGGGTGTCGCTGTTCCCCGTTCGCATTGACCACCAGCTCAACGAGCAGGCGCAGCTCACCATGTCGCACGCGCTAGACGCGCTTCGACCACGGGACAGATGCAGACCCACAAAATGAGACGAAGCGACATGTCCCCCTAACGGGGGGCAAAGATTTTAAAGCATGCAGTAGCACCCAGACGGCTATTCAGAAGAACGCCAAACGATGTTCCAAGTTTCAAAAGGCGACTCGTGAGCCTCCCAAGCCTGCTGCATAAAGTCAGGAGTCATGCTGGGAAAAGGCAGGAACACAATGGCTGTCTGACGGCGAGGGTATGCGTTAGAAATAACCGTCTGAGCCTGCTTTAAGGTCGAACAATAGCCCTGATTCAGATACCGACCATCAGGAGAAACTATGTAAATCGCAAACGTTGAGGACTCTGTTTTTTTAGACATTAGGAACCCCTGCCTTCAAGCATTCTCTGAGCGCGCTGCAAGCTGGTCAGCGCACAGTCGGACAAATCGTCGGTGCCGATCTGACGGCGGCGCTGGTGAACATCGATGTCAAAATCGGAGTCCATCCAACCGTCCAGACCACCGAGAGCTGCTGAGCGGTAAGACATAACCACTTCACCGGTTGACTCATCCACCGAGCGGCCCAGGTCAAGCACTTGGTGGCCCTCATCGTACTGACTGGCCTTGAGCGCCGAGGACGTGACCAAGCACCCGCGGGCCTGCGCCTCTAACTGGTCGATGCGTACTTGTTTGTCGGCGTCATCCTTAACCCGAATGTCACGACTGTGGTCACGCTGTACGCCCACCGATGAGTCCCACGCCGTCTGAATCAGCGCCCAGTACAGCGTTATGTTCTGCCGAGTGATGTTGGAATCGGAGCTGTCCAGACAGTGAACCTGCCGCAGCCAACTGCGAGTCACGTAGAACCACAGCGCCGGAATATAGGCCAGAAAGGTCTCAAAGTCCCGAATATCTACCCGCTCACCTTCGATATAGACGGACTTGAGGAAGTCACCGGTAAAGGTCCACTCCCAGCGCCACACCTTGCCGCGCCCGTCCCAGCCCTGGTCCTTCCAAACATCCAACATATAGAGTTTCTGCTGAACTCTTAAAGAAGCGAGCTTGTTGTATGCTTTAGCGAAAATCGGTGAAGTAAAACGACCAAAATATATACTTTGCGGCGATCTACCCTCAAGCACCATCCGAGTGACGGACGCCCCGCGTTTACCCTCTTCGATCTCCTCACGAACTGCATCCGCGTAGGCATCGAGGACGCCAGCGGCGGCCAGCTCCAACGGCCCCGGAAGCTTGGGCATGTAAATTGACACCCCCTTATTATCCCTGAGGGGGGTGGAACCCTCAGAACCGTCTAGGACGCGCTCTAACAGCTCTTTGCGGGAAAGGTCCGATAGGGTAGTAAAGACCTGAGAATTACGGCTCCGACATACAAACATCTTCAGGTGTTCGTACTCGATGCCCTCCGCCTGGTTGACGTCCACAGCCAGGTCGCCGCGGGCCACCCGCAGGAAGTCAGGACGAGGATATGCCGTGAAGATCGGTGCGCCTGGTGCTATCAAAAGAGCCGCCACGGACTTGACGAACTCGTGGACCTGGTGCAGGCCGACGAGCTGCAAAAACTTCGAACGGAAGTTGAACATAATCTGTCCGGTCTGGGTCGAGATCGCCTTATCCCAGGATTCGGGCCGCCAGATGCGAATGTCGCAAATTTCCGGATGCGCCAGGACGAACTCAAACGGACGAGAGGAACCGAGGAGCCGGAACGTACCCAGATCGGGCAGCTCGACGCACAGAGGCTCATCACCAGGTGACCATTCATCACGGCTCAGACGCCAGAACGAGACACGTTCTAGCAGCCATTCAGACGGCGGAGCATTACGAGAAAGACGGAGATCTAAAGTATCAACTACGCGATTGACGATTGACGGACCTTGCATCTATCCACAACCCTTCCGGAAGGGTAAAATTGTCTGGCACCGAACCGTATGTTCGATGCCGTGCGCGCTCATCCTTCCAGGGATTGGAGCGCGTTTTCTATTGAGACTATACACGCGAACCACGCTTAGCGTACCGACCACCAGGACGGTGCCAAGAAGGGCGCTGCTGGCGCGCCGCCTCAGGCCGCGCCTCCGGCGCAGCCTGCCCTACGGGAGGCGGCGCAGCTCACCATGTCGCACGCGCTAGACGCGCTTCGACCACGGGACAGATGCAGACCCACAAAATGAGACGAAGCGACATGTCCCCCTAACGGGGGGCAAAGATTTTAAAGCATGCAGTAGCACCCAGACGGCTATTCAGAAGAACGCCAAACGATGTTCCAAGTTTCAAAAGGCGACTCGTGAGCCTCCCAAGCCTGCTGCATAAAGTCAGGAGTCATGCTGGGAAAAGGCAGGAACACAATGGCTGTCTGACGGCGAGGGTATGCGTTAGAAATAACCGTCTGAGCCTGCTTTAAGGTCGAACAATAGCCCTGATTCAGATACCGACCATCAGGAGAAACTATGTAAATCGCAAACGTTGAGGACTCTGTTTTTTTAGACATTAGGAACCCCTGCCTTCAAGCATTCTCTGAGCGCGCTGCAAGCTGGTCAGCGCACAGTCGGACAAATCGTCGGTGCCGATCTGACGGCGGCGCTGGTGAACATCGATGTCAAAATCGGAGTCCATCCAACCGTCCAGACCACCGAGAGCTGCTGAGCGGTAAGACATAACCACTTCACCGGTTGACTCATCCACCGAGCGGCCCAGGTCAAGCACTTGGTGGCCCTCATCGTACTGACTGGCCTTGAGCGCCGAGGACGTGACCAAGCACCCGCGGGCCTGCGCCTCTAACTGGTCGATGCGTACTTGTTTGTCGGCGTCATCCTTAACCCGAATGTCACGACTGTGGTCACGCTGTACGCCCACCGATGAGTCCCACGCCGTCTGAATCAGCGCCCAGTACAGCGTTATGTTCTGCCGAGTGATGTTGGAATCGGAGCTGTCCAGACAGTGAACCTGCCGCAGCCAACTGCGAGTCACGTAGAACCACAGCGCCGGAATATAGGCCAGAAAGGTCTCAAAGTCCCGAATATCTACCCGCTCACCTTCGATATAGACGGACTTGAGGAAGTCACCGGTAAAGGTCCACTCCCAGCGCCACACCTTGCCGCGCCCGTCCCAGCCCTGGTCCTTCCAAACATCCAACATATAGAGTTTCTGCTGAACTCTTAAAGAAGCGAGCTTGTTGTATGCTTTAGCGAAAATCGGTGAAGTAAAACGACCAAAATATATACTTTGCGGCGATCTACCCTCAAGCACCATCCGAGTGACGGACGCCCCGCGTTTACCCTCTTCGATCTCCTCACGAACTGCATCCGCGTAGGCATCGAGGACGCCAGCGGCGGCCAGCTCCAACGGCCCCGGAAGCTTGGGCATGTAAATTGACACCCCCTTATTATCCCTGAGGGGGGTGGAACCCTCAGAACCGTCTAGGACGCGCTCTAACAGCTCTTTGCGGGAAAGGTCCGATAGGGTAGTAAAGACCTGAGAATTACGGCTCCGACATACAAACATCTTCAGGTGTTCGTACTCGATGCCCTCCGCCTGGTTGACGTCCACAGCCAGGTCGCCGCGGGCCACCCGCAGGAAGTCAGGACGAGGATATGCCGTGAAGATCGGTGCGCCTGGTGCTATCAAAAGAGCCGCCACGGACTTGACGAACTCGTGGACCTGGTGCAGGCCGACGAGCTGCAAAAACTTCGAACGGAAGTTGAACATAATCTGTCCGGTCTGGGTCGAGATCGCCTTATCCCAGGATTCGGGCCGCCAGATGCGAATGTCGCAAATTTCCGGATGCGCCAGGACGAACTCAAACGGACGAGAGGAACCGAGGAGCCGGAACGTACCCAGATCGGGCAGCTCGACGCACAGAGGCTCATCACCAGGTGACCATTCATCACGGCTCAGACGCCAGAACGAGACACGTTCTAGCAGCCATTCAGACGGCGGAGCATTACGAGAAAGACGGAGATCTAAAGTATCAACTACGCGATTGACGATTGACGGACCTTGCATCTATCCACAACCCTTCCGGAAGGGTAAAATTGTCTGGCACCGAACCGTATGTTCGATGCCGTGCGCGCTCATCCTTCCAGGGATTGGAGCGCGTTTTCTATTGAGACTATACACGCGAACCACGCTTAGCGTACCGACCACCAGGACGGTGCCAAGAAGGGCGCTGCTGGCGCGCCGCCTCAGGCCGCGCCTCCGGCGCAGCCTGCCCTACGGGAGGCGGCGCAGCGCCCAACTCCGCAGCATTCATGTCCAGATTCAACCACTCACCAGCAGAGTCAACGGTATATCCGTAAATTTTTCGACTGATGTAAGAATTAAAGACACGAGCAGGAATAAAAAGTATGGCTGTCTTTTGACCATCCGCCTTAAATCCTTTAGGACGACGAATAAAGGGTTCACTAGCCCGTTTCAGAATAATAATACGCCCGAATTTACCAACGGGAAACCCTTTCATTGTCAAAAAGAGGCCGATAGTTCCCTGAAACTTTTTGAGTTTGTTAGGCAGACGGGAAGTTTGGGAGATTAAAACAACCTGCTGGCCTAGCTGACGAGCCAGAGTGCAGCCACGGGCGAACCACTCCATAGGCAGAAGGTCGTGAGCTTCGAGCAACAGAATTTCATCAATGATGATCTTCGCGCCGCGCTCCTTCGGCCAGCCGCCAATGCTCAAATCTAGCGGCAGCGTTCCCGCCATGACGAACGTGCTGTAAACGGGAGGCGGCTCTATCAATTGCTTTTTAAGCAGCTTTGCTAGAAATCTGTCGAATTTGCTATGCGGATGAAGATAGTAAAAAGCCCACTTAGCAGCAATCCCCGTTTTTCCCATGCCAAGAGTTGCAGAAATGAACATTACATGGTCATTCATCAACCGGCGCACATCTGGATTTAGCATTGAGCGCACGATTATATACAAGGCAAATAATATAACGGAGATATGGAAAGGCCCAAAGGTAGTAAAGAAATGCTTCATGATTTAATCTGCCTCCAGACCCACCAAATAACGTGACAAAATAAAGGTCTACATGGCTGGGTGTCGCTGTTCCCCGTTCGCATTGACCACCAGCTCAACGAGCAGGCGCAGCTCACCATGTCGCACGCGCTAGACGCGCTTCGACCACGGGACAGATGCAGACCCACAAAATGAGACGAAGCGACATGTCCCCCTAACGGGGGGCAAAGATTTTAAAGCATGCAGTAGCACCCAGACGGCTATTCAGAAGAACGCCAAACGATGTTCCAAGTTTCAAAAGGCGACTCGTGAGCCTCCCAAGCCTGCTGCATAAAGTCAGGAGTCATGCTGGGAAAAGGCAGGAACACAATGGCTGTCTGACGGCGAGGGTATGCGTTAGAAATAACCGTCTGAGCCTGCTTTAAGGTCGAACAATAGCCCTGATTCAGATACCGACCATCAGGAGAAACTATGTAAATCGCAAACGTTGAGGACTCTGTTTTTTTAGACATTAGGAACCCCTGCCTTCAAGCATTCTCTGAGCGCGCTGCAAGCTGGTCAGCGCACAGTCGGACAAATCGTCGGTGCCGATCTGACGGCGGCGCTGGTGAACATCGATGTCAAAATCGGAGTCCATCCAACCGTCCAGACCACCGAGAGCTGCTGAGCGGTAAGACATAACCACTTCACCGGTTGACTCATCCACCGAGCGGCCCAGGTCAAGCACTTGGTGGCCCTCATCGTACTGACTGGCCTTGAGCGCCGAGGACGTGACCAAGCACCCGCGGGCCTGCGCCTCTAACTGGTCGATGCGTACTTGTTTGTCGGCGTCATCCTTAACCCGAATGTCACGACTGTGGTCACGCTGTACGCCCACCGATGAGTCCCACGCCGTCTGAATCAGCGCCCAGTACAGCGTTATGTTCTGCCGAGTGATGTTGGAATCGGAGCTGTCCAGACAGTGAACCTGCCGCAGCCAACTGCGAGTCACGTAGAACCACAGCGCCGGAATATAGGCCAGAAAGGTCTCAAAGTCCCGAATATCTACCCGCTCACCTTCGATATAGACGGACTTGAGGAAGTCACCGGTAAAGGTCCACTCCCAGCGCCACACCTTGCCGCGCCCGTCCCAGCCCTGGTCCTTCCAAACATCCAACATATAGAGTTTCTGCTGAACTCTTAAAGAAGCGAGCTTGTTGTATGCTTTAGCGAAAATCGGTGAAGTAAAACGACCAAAATATATACTTTGCGGCGATCTACCCTCAAGCACCATCCGAGTGACGGACGCCCCGCGTTTACCCTCTTCGATCTCCTCACGAACTGCATCCGCGTAGGCATCGAGGACGCCAGCGGCGGCCAGCTCCAACGGCCCCGGAAGCTTGGGCATGTAAATTGACACCCCCTTATTATCCCTGAGGGGGGTGGAACCCTCAGAACCGTCTAGGACGCGCTCTAACAGCTCTTTGCGGGAAAGGTCCGATAGGGTAGTAAAGACCTGAGAATTACGGCTCCGACATACAAACATCTTCAGGTGTTCGTACTCGATGCCCTCCGCCTGGTTGACGTCCACAGCCAGGTCGCCGCGGGCCACCCGCAGGAAGTCAGGACGAGGATATGCCGTGAAGATCGGTGCGCCTGGTGCTATCAAAAGAGCCGCCACGGACTTGACGAACTCGTGGACCTGGTGCAGGCCGACGAGCTGCAAAAACTTCGAACGGAAGTTGAACATAATCTGTCCGGTCTGGGTCGAGATCGCCTTATCCCAGGATTCGGGCCGCCAGATGCGAATGTCGCAAATTTCCGGATGCGCCAGGACGAACTCAAACGGACGAGAGGAACCGAGGAGCCGGAACGTACCCAGATCGGGCAGCTCGACGCACAGAGGCTCATCACCAGGTGACCATTCATCACGGCTCAGACGCCAGAACGAGACACGTTCTAGCAGCCATTCAGACGGCGGAGCATTACGAGAAAGACGGAGATCTAAAGTATCAACTACGCGATTGACGATTGACGGACCTTGCATCTATCCACAACCCTTCCGGAAGGGTAAAATTGTCTGGCACCGAACCGTATGTTCGATGCCGTGCGCGCTCATCCTTCCAGGGATTGGAGCGCGTTTTCTATTGAGACTATACACGCGAACCACGCTTAGCGTACCGACCACCAGGACGGTGCCAAGAAGGGCGCTGCTGGCGCGCCGCCTCAGGCCGCGCCTCCGGCGCAGCCTGCCCTACGGGAGGCGGCGCAGC
>MWWH01000320.1_pt1 | contig 13736 bp, 19 predicted proteins | sample 1047231 | NCBI WGS metagenome assembly MWWH01 (sample SAMN06349967, study PRJNA376086) | soil metagenome | isolation source: MG3-2 sample Antarctic (ecotone) soil | place: Antarctica | collected 2015-01-13 | reverse complement strand
GGGGGGGGGGCGGAAGAAATTTCCTGGGTATAGCTAACTTCCGTTTCGTCAACATCTTCCGGGAACACGGAAAGAATATCCGCTATCCGATTGCGCATTGTGAGCAGCATTTCACGCAGCTCGTCGCCCTGACCGGCCAACAGCGCGGCCCGCGTGCGCTCTGACATGTCCACAAGCGCCTGCTGACCTTTGGAAAGGTTCTTGGCCGCGTTATCAATGCTTTGGATCACGGGCGAGCGGAGAGACTTTTTAGGCTTGCGCTTGCGGCGCATGGGCGGCGCATCCGGTATATCGTCATAACTCATGCCCGCGGCCTTTTCCAGCGCCGCCAGACGATCTTTAGTGTATTCAGGCAGAGCGCGTGCGGTCGCGACCGCCTGGCCAATCAGCTCTGCCACGTGCGCCGGTACGCTGTAGCCCGTGCGCTCGTATCTCTGATGATCCGGGTTGTAATCGCCTTCCCGGATGATGAGCAGCGAGCATCTCGTCGTCTGCGCTCTGGCGAGGTAATCAGAGCGCCACGCTCTGATTGTGCGGTCAGTGCAGCGGGCATACTCAGCAAGCTCTTCATCGTACACCTCACGGCCAACCTCGCCGCACAGACTCACGACCTGCATGAAGAATTTAGTTTCGTTCCACTCGAAACCTGCGAAGTTGAGAAAGAATTGCGCGACGACTGTGCCATCAGCCATATCAGCAAAGAGGCTGTGCCGCTTCGCGCTTTCGTTGTCTGCACTCTGACGGGAAGAGCGGCGACGAAACTGTAGAGGCGTGATGTCTTGAACTGTTGCAGTGCTCATGCTGCTGTCGCCTCCCTTCCCTGATGCGCCAACTGAGAGAGCAGATAATTATCATAGCCTTTGTCGGTAGTAGGCCACGTCCGAATTCTCACAACGAAGTGGGCGCGCTCAAGCTGCGCTGTGAGTCGCATCAGCGCTTGATAGACTTGAGGTTTCTCAATGTAGTCGCGGTCATATGCGATGATCGTCTGACGCAGTTTTGGGAAGCTTGCTCTGATGCGCGTGGCGAAATCTTGTCTAAAATTGCTGACCCCGGCAATGGCGATTACTGGTGATTGCGAGAGGTAGGCGATTACGCCTGCCTTGAGCGCTCCTTCAGTAATTATCACTTCTTCAGCGCCTGTGAGCAGGTCTACTCTAGCGAAGTGAACGGGCGATTCGCTTGACGCGCCCAGCAACTTATCTTTCGAGGATAGCCAGATGTATTTGTCGCTGCCGGTGTAGGGCCATCGTCTAATCTGAAGGCCCTCAATATTTCCCTGCTCGTCACGATATGGGATGAAGAAGCCCGACGCAGTTGCCGTCCCAGCCACACGCCATTTTCCTGCTGTTTGGTAAAAGCCGGGCAGCCCACGCAAATCAAAGCTCTGTGAAAGTTCGCGCGTGATTTTCGCTTCAGTTCCCCGCTGTAGTGTGCTTTTGAAATTGAGCCGTTCTATCTCGACACAAGAAAGGCCGCGATGCAGCAAGGCGCTCAGATGTTCGTCCGAGAGAGTAAGAGCGTGTAGGAGAGCGGTATAGACGGCGTGGCGGCGCTCGACACCGGCCCGCTCGACACCAGCGTGCGGGGCAGCAGCCGGTCGCGCACGCATGGCGATTGGCTGAGGGTCGCTCAGTAGGTGCGTCCACCCGCCATCGCGCCCCTGCTTGGGACTTGGGACGCGGCGACAGTAGGCGAGTCGGCCATCATCGCTGAAATTGCAGTTGTCCGGCTTGCCGCAGACCGGGCAGCGGTGTTTGCGCGAGACGCGCATGAGCGGAGACCTATTACTTGTGCTCATCAGGCAACCTCTCTTTCGAGCTGTTGCCTCAGCTCGTCGCGCTCCTGGCGCAAAGCATCATTTGCTTGTGCGAGTTGCAGGTTGAGTTCTTCGAGCCGCTCTAGGCGCGGCAGGTGGCAACCTGGACAAGCGCACTCGACTGCCGGGGCCGGGCGCGGGAATTGTAAAGTTTGGATTGCGGCAAGGCGTGAATTTTTTGTACTATTCATAAAGGTGCTCCGTAAGGTGCTCCTACGTCATTACTCCGAGGTGCTCCAATATCGAGGGGTCATGAAAGTGCTCTGATGGAACCGGGGAACACACCGAATGCGCCCGGAACCGAAAGTTAGTGAATGCCAGCTTGTTGGACGCAAGCTGGCATTTGCGTTTTAAGATTGCTACCAGCTTGTGGTTTTACCGGACAAGCGCACGATAGCAAAGTACAAATTAAGCCTTAATTATTTTTAATTTCAACTTAACGGTCTTGTTGACCGACTGCGCGCGAAGCTCACTAAGGTTGATCCGATACGTTTTCACGTCTTGCGCGAGCGCGGGAGGCGCAGACTTCACTTTCCATTTTGGCTTAGGGTAAGCGATCCTTGCGATGTTCGCGTTAGATAGAGCTTTATTCTTGGCGCTTAGCAAGGCAATGGCTTCTTCGTATCGCTGGATTAAATCATGCCGTTTGGTTTTCCACTCTTCTTCTTTTTCCTGCTCACTCTTGGGCGGTCTGCCTGCTTTAATCTTAGGCGGCGTACCAGAGATATAGTTGGAACTTTCAGCCCGGAATTCATTTAAGCGGTCAGCATTGTATCGTGTGATATGGGTCACATCCCGCAAGTGGGCTTTTTCATCAGGCCCGGAATATCTTTTCGCTAGATACGTCAACTCCTCTTCATAGCCTTTATCATCATATTTCATCATCAACTCTACCGCGCACCGGCTTAACTCTGCATGTATGTTTGCAAAGAATGCTGGTACGCCACGTTGTGCAGCCCTTTGTGCAATCTCCGGTATATCCTCAGTCGTTTCCGGGGGCGTGGAAGCTAGTTTTCTAATGCGCCTCTTTACCATCTCAGCCTGTAGTGCCTTCGGATCAATCTCAAAAATCAGCTTGCCGTATCCGACTTGAACGGTCACGCCTACATAGGGAGAGCTGGTTATCTGTTCGCCATTCATAACTTTTTCACAAAATCCTCAAGGTCGCCGCGCTTCACTCGCCAGCCTCTTCCGATTATTCGTGCTTTCAATTTCTTCTCTTCAATCGCCGCGCGTAAGAAATTGCGCGAGAGGCCGGAAAGCTGCGAAGCTTCGACAAGCGAGAGCGTGAGCTTGTGCGCGAGGTCAGTGACGCTGGCCGGTGGAAAGCCGTTCCCCGGCGCTGGCAGGCGCTCCACAAGGTTTTTCAGCACGAGCGCGAGTGCTTCATTGCCGCCAGTGCGAGCTAAAGCTGTAACTTCGCCAATCTCGCCAGCCTGGTCGGGGTTGGCGACTTTCCCTTTTTCGACCGCTGGGCGCTGATGATAGAGGTTCGCGGCGATCTCATCTTTGAGCGGTTGTAACTCGTCTTCACGATAGACGGCCACCGGGCGCGTCTTGCCCGGCTCGTAGTGAACTGAGAGCCGCCCTTGCTGCGTGTAGCGTTCGAGCGCTCGAACGCTCACACCTAAATATTCTGCCGCCTCTTGTTTGTTCATCGTAAGAATGTCGCCAACCCCGACCAGGCTGGCGGCTTTCGTGGCGAGTTTCGATTATTGGCGGCCGTCATCGCCGTTGCCGACGTTCACAGCTGCACGCTCAAGCCTTCGATCCAGCGCGTCAACAGAACTACGAAGCACGAGTCTGCGCTTTCCAACCTTCACGGTCAGAAGCTGCCCGAACGGGCCGCATCCCTGTCTGACGCTTCCTTCGCTCACCCGATAGTGATCTGCTGTTTCTTGCAGAGACATCCAGCGCGCGCTTTCGCTTCTGGTCATCGCGGCTTTGGTCTTTTTCTTCTTTTCGGAGGTCGGTATGCTATCCATTAAGAACCGTCCCTGCCCTCGAGTTCGCTCAATCGTTCTTCTACGCGCGCATGATTGATAGTCAGAGCGCGCACCGTCTCGCGTAGTGAGCGCGTGTGCTCGTTTAGGGCTTCGATATTGGCCCGCGTGAATTGGGCGAACTCTTTTAACTGTTGGCCGGTTTCCGCTACTTGAGCCTCGGCCTTTGCCTGACTCTGTAGCAGAAATTCAATCGCGCGCTCCATCTCTTCGCCCGTCATTTCTTACTGCCTTTCTTTGTCACCTTCTTTTGCGGTGGGCGTCCGATTGGGCGATTTCCAACCGACGCCAGATCGGATTCTCTAATCACCAGATCGCGACCGAATTTCTCAGCCGGCAACTGCCCGGCTAAGACCATCTGGCGCACGCGCGCAGGCGTGACGTTTAACCTTTCAGCGGCTTCTTTGGTTGTAAGTGTCTGACTCATGCGGCCAACATTAACGCAAGAATAAGTGTAACGCAAGAAAAATAGCTGTTGACACGTGCTTACCCATGCGTTACACTTACGCATGGGTTAAAGATTAACTCAAAGGAGTGGGGAAGCAAAGCGTGATGAACATAGACATAAGCAGAATGGCAGTGGTGGTTCAAGAGGCTTTCGACAAGGTGACAGGCAATCGCCGGTGGGAGACGGCCATCGTCAAAGCCAAGCAGCAGCTTGAATCAAACCCATACATTCACTTCGACGGCCACGCGCTCTTGATCCTCTCGCCGTCGAACGAAATCTACAGCGCCAACGGCACATGCCAGTGCAAGGCATTCACACTTGGTCAACCATGCTGGCATCGCGCGGCTGCGCGGCTTGTCGAGCGTTACAACGAATCGAATTGATTGCAGGAGCAAATGATGCGAAACAAATCGTCACGCGGGCCTTGATTTCAGATCGTCGCAAAAGTAATGGGCTGAGCAACACTATGAATGCTGCTCAGCCCTTCACATTAACCCTCTCCGCAAAGAAAGGAATTAAATGCAACCGCAAAATATCACACCAGGGCAGCAGTCAACAGCCCCGCGCATCTTCAACTTTCAAACACGCGATTTCGTGTTTGTTTATGACGGGGTGAAGGACAAAGAAATCTGGCAGCAGGTCGCAGAGCTTAAAGAGGTTGGTGGGCGGCTCAAAATCAGGGTTAAAGGAACTGACTTTTTCTTTGATGAATCACTCGTTGTTCGCTACTTGTGCGATTGCCCTGAAAGCGAGGTGGCTGCTTGAAACATCCTGCATCTTGTTATCGCAACGCAAAAGAGATGATCAGGTTGTTGGGCAGCCCTGATGAAATAAGTGTCGAGGGATACAACAATCTAGTAGATGAAGTGATGGATTTTTTAAGCATCGCGCGCGTTGACCACTTGCACCCTAAGATCATCCGCGCAGCTTATCTGCTCGCACTAGACGTAATGGAAGCTGCGCGTCAGGCGGGCACAGACGCAGGAGATGCGCTCGCAAAGAGGTTGGAAGATCGGCACGTCATGCTAGTGCGCGCAATTATTGCCGCGTCCAGCCCAAGCAAGACAATCCGCCAGGAAGTAGAAATGATGGAATGGCTGGATGTGATTGCAGAAAGCGAGACCGCGTGATGGACGATCAACAGTTACAGGACCTCCACGACAGTTTGATGCCGCTCTTCCCGGAAGATTCACAGACGCGCCGCGCGCTCTCCCTCAGTCAACAGATTCTCACCGCCACGCTCAAAGAAGATGCGGCGCAAGCTCTCTTAGAGCTACTCCGATTGCTGGCAACGGCTAACAGCTTGTTGCCTAACTTAATCGGGCAGCTTTGGGCGATGGCCTCCACTTCGGACGGAATAGAAACCATTCTCACGCTTGCCAGGAAGCTGAGGTTAGTTGAACAAGATCGCTCTGAATAAGCGGAGTGACAACGCGGCGTGCGACCTGTGTGTCGCACGCCGCGCCACATTTACAGCATGGAAAGGATATATCTGATGGCAGTCAAAATGTTTTGGAGTGCGCTCTTAGGTCGAAAGAGTTGGGGATACGACGCAAGAATCAAAGGCCGTCGCGTTCACAAGATAGGCTTCGCATCGAAAGAGAATGCCGAACTCGCGCTCTCGAAACGTCGCATCGCGGCCAACGAAAAGAGAGCAGGCGTGACGCCTGAGGCCGCGCGCATCACCGTCGCGCATCTCGTCACGGCGCGCATCAATCAATTCGATAAGAAGTCTTATTCACAAAAGCACTCAGGCGTCACGCTTCGCGCATGGGCGGCCATGATGCCTGACGCCCTGCTCGTGGAAGAAGTAAAGACAGCTCATCTCGCCAAATACAGAGATGCCAGGCTACAGAAAATAAAGCCGCAAAGCGTCCACCGCGAACTGGCAGACATTTACGCTTGCCTGAATGCGGCCTCTGAACTCTTCACGGAATTAGCTGAGTGGCGTCCACCAAAGCGCCCGCGCTTGAAAGTCCCGAAAGGCTACCGCAATGTCACAATAGAGCCTGTGCAGATTGCGCTCATACTCACGAGGCTCAGACGCGAGAAAGAAGAGAAAGAGAGAATCACTTTCTACCGGGCGCGCATGGACGCGGCAGACTTTTTCCAGATAGCGCTTTATACGCTCGCCAGAAAAGATGAGATACGAACTCTGCGCTGGGATGCAATTTCATGGCAGGCCCACAAGCTCCAACTGGATTCAAAGAAGACGGACACGGACGCGGCCATCTTCATTCCCGACGCGCTGATAGAACTTTTCAAAAGACGGCGCGACGCGCAGCATCCGGCAAGCCCTTTCGTCTTCCCTTCAAGCCGAAACCCACAGCGCCCTGTCTCGCGCTTCTGTATTGAGATCGTCAAGCGCGCCGCCGAAAAGTGCGGCATCCCCTGGGGATACGACCAACCTAACGGCATCGTCTTTCACACGACGCGGCACACGGCAGTGACGGCGTTGCTCGATGCGGGCTACGATCTGGCGACCGTGAAAGCACAATCAAGACATTCGACAAGCCAGATGCTGCTCAGATATTCCCATCCGAGCGTCCACAATCGCCGCGCGGCAGCAGACACGCTCAGCAGTTTCTTGCCGGAACCCCCCGCCCCAAATAGCGATGCAGGCCTGCTCGAAGCCATCGCCAATGATGATGGTTTAGTGAATTAAGCCCATCGCGCCGCGTGCTGCGCTTTCGCCTGACAGGTTTTTAGAACTGAAGACAGGGCGCAGCATAGGCAAATTCATTCCAGGTCAAATACGGCTTGAATTTGAAGTAGCGAGCAGGATTCTCGCTTACCGAAAAGTCGCCCTGGTAGCGAAAAAAGGCATTACATTTACCATCGCCCAGACTATTAGAATATGGTTTTTAATAGGTTAGACCACTTATGAAAACACCTGTTCTCATAACCAGTTTGTAATCTGAAGCATCACCATATTCAGCGAGACAGGATCACCGCCGGCAGCATCGCCACATCCGGCGAGAGGATCCAACAGGGAGGCGTGACGGCGCGGTCGCGCGCATCGTTCGCCGAATCACAATAGAAAGTGTGAGATGGCCGGTGGAATCAGTCCTGGAATGGTCACAGGAAAGCGTGACGGCGCTGCGCATCAATCAGCCTGGTCAATCACAATTCAATGTGTGAATGAGCTGCGGAAGTCGGGCGCTACGCCGTCACATAAATCGTGACTGCTCGATGTTGGCGAAAGTCCGGAGTGGCACACTTACTGTGATCTGTCACCATCAGGACTGACGAGCGCGCCAGGTTAGAATTCATTATCTCGAGCCGGGCAATGCGCGCGACGCTTACGGCTTCATTGCTGGGCCAAGCGTAGAGACTGTGGCATCCGATTTCGGATGGACGTTGATAGTTGCCGCCGGGCCTGCATCAACTTTCAGCCCCTTCTCTGAAATGAGAGATTTGAGATCGGCAGCCAAGCCTTTAATATCAGCGTCTTGTTCAGAGGTTAATTTTGCTGCGTCCGACTCACGGCTATCGAACCGGCCCGCCTTGCGTTCAAGCGCGCCCGCAACCAGCTCTCTCAAGTCGGTGTTACTTCTCAAATCGCTATCACTCACGCGCCCTTTAATGCGAGTTAAGATTTGCTCGTCGGCAAGCTTTCGAGCTGCCGCCGGGTCTATGCCCTGCGCTACCGCTTCCCGCTCAGTCTGGCTTATGAGGCGCGCGGCATTGCGCGCATTTAGAACATCACGCGAGGCCGCTTGTGCAGTGGCTCTAGGATTGAAAACCCCGGCAGGATCGCCGATAAACTTTCCAGCGTCTTTGGCATTTACAAGCGCCCTGAATTTTTCATCCTGTGTAAACTTGAAATGCTGCGCGGCATACTGCGCGGGGTCAGCGAAAATCTTGCCTTGATCTACAGCTCCTACTAACCCTCTCAGCTTTTCATCTTCTTCCGTGTATGCGCCCTTTGGAGCAAGCGGCGAGTCGGGGCCGATCATGGCGAAGCGGCTGTTTGTCCATTCCCGTTTCGCTGCCCGCGCAGAAGCTTCGCCGCGCGCCATCTGTAACACTTGCCGCGCGCTCTCTGGACGGTAAGTAGAATCCTCTTGGCTCGCCGCGCTCTGTGCTGTAGGCGCAGACCGTAACGCCTGAGCTTCATCGCGATAGCTTTGCGCGTCAAGACGATCTGAAAAACGCTGTGAGAGAGCATTCTCTGCGAGCGCGGCTTGTTTGGCTTTCGTGAGTTCTTCGTACTTTCCGATTATCTCATCTGCTGCCGCGCCGAATTGCTGCCGCAAGCTCTCAGAGGTTTGCTTAAAACTTTCGGCAGCGGCGGCGGCTTCGCTATAAATTGCGACGTAAGGGTTATCACGCCCCGTATGACTCTTGAGAAAATCGAATAGACCACTGATGCTGGCTTGTGCATCATCTGCAACTTTTTTAGCAGCAGCGGCGGCTTCTTCGGCAGCCTTCTTTGCGGCGGCGGCAGCATCGCTGGCGAGAGATTGAAGATTGGCTCTGGTCTGGTCAATCGTCGCCTGAATTTTATCCTTGTAAGTTCCTTCGATACTTTTGGCGGCATCGCTACTGTAGTTCGCGCGATTCTTTTGAAAATCAGCAAAAGCCTTTTCTAACAGTGCGCGCTGCTCACGAGATTCTTGAATGTCCTGTTTGAGACGTGCTGAGGGTGAAAGTCCGGCTTGATAATCTTCCGGCTTAGCGCGATTCGTGCGGTCAAAGTTTGAGAAGAAATCTCCCTGCCCGCGCGCCTGTGTCTCCTGCATCTGACGCTCTTGTGCCTGACGCTTGAAAAGATAGTTGGCAGCTTGGCGGCGGTTTTCTTCACCCTGCGTGGCATCGTCCGCGCCTAACTCTTTCAGCTTATCTTGGTAGGTTTTTTCAGGCCCGCCGAATTGACCGAAGCTGATGCCCTGCAAGAAAGTGTTATAGGCCGCGCTGTTAAAGAAATTTACGGCGTCTGTAGCTTTGTTGAGAAGGGACTGAAAGCCTGAACCTAAAGTCTGCAATTTATCCGCGCCGATGTTGGTGACATCGTTTGAACGTGCCACCGCTGATGTGTACAAAGCCTGCACGCGCTCTAGCTGTGTTAGCTCGCTGGCAGTCCGGTTGGCAGCCTTTGCGTATTTGTCGAGGGCAAGGTCAGCATCAAGACCGGTCAACTGCTCATAGGCTGATTTACTGCCCTGCGCCAGCCCGGAAATTGCCTGCGCTGCTTGCTGTGAATTCAGACCCTGTGATTTGGCTAAAGTGGCGAGCTTTGCCTCATCTCCTGATTTAGCGATCCCGCCGCTTCTGACCTGAAGCTGCCCGAAGGCTGCCGCGAGTTGTATGGACTCTTCTTTACTGGCGGCCAATTCTTCACGGAAGGTTTTTGCCGATTCGTAAGCCTCGCCAAACGAGCGGCCTGTGCTGCGTGCTGCCGCCGCTAAGTCAAGCTGAGATTGTTTGGCTTCATCGCTGACCCTGATGAGTTCGCGGATTCCGGCATAAGCAGCAACCCCCACACCAACGCCAGCGGCCACACCGCCCGCGCTGCTCAGTGAGGTCAGTGTGCCGAGTCCGGGTAAGCCTAATTGACTTCCGGCGAGGCTAGCGGCGCTCGACAGGCCGGGAACCCTTTGACTGCCCGCGCTCGGCTCTGCGATTTTTTGACTTCTTAAAGTAAACGCCTGTTGATTGAGTCGCTCCAATTTAAGGCGTGCGTCGTCTAACTCTTTATTGAGTTCTAAAAGAGGTTTACCCGTCGAAAGCTGGCTGTATAACTTGCCGAACTGCCCTTGAAGTTGCGCGGCCTGTGCGCTGATGCGTGCGCCGTCCGTGCCGAGATTCTTTGAAGACTGTTGAAGTGATAGCGCCTGCCGTTGCGCTTGCGTGAGGCCACGCACGAAGGTGTCTGTGAAAGAGGTTGCCGACGCCTTTGATTTTACAAATGAATCCTCAATGGCATCTTCAATGTCGCCGACCTTAGCTTCCGCGCGTTTAGCGCCTGCAATGAGATCATCCCATGCGTCACGCGCCGTCCCGCCCTTGCCGACATTTTTAATCTTGTCGTCAATCTGGTTGATTGCCGCTTGGCCTTTGCCGCCGGGGTCAACTTCAATACTAACTTCGATCTTGTTTGCCATCACTTATCCCTCGGCTTCTTTTGCGCCAACTCCCAATAGTGGATGCGCGTCGGCCTGTACTCTTCTGCACGCAGGATGTCGAGCAGCGTGGCGGTCAGCTCGTCGCAGTTTCTTGGATAGCCCTTGCCCTTCATCCTCTTGTCAATGCGCTGCACCCTCGCCACGTCTGACGAGAGGCGGTCGAAGCTGAATTCACAACCGTCAGGAAACCTCCGGCTGATTTCATGCCGCGCCGCTCCTTCAAAAAACTCTAACTGCTTTCGGACTTCGCAGCTTGAGCAGAAGTCGGGTAAATCGCATCGAGCCTCGCCGTCTTCGTAGAGGCTCGAGCAAGGTTCAGGGCAGTCCCAAAAGCCCGGATTAAGCTTACTGATTTGCGTCTGAAGATTGACCGTCTGCCTTGCCATTAAGCGAAATGCTTTTCGAGTACGCGGTCGGGATGCCCGCCGCGCGATATGCCCTCCATGCACTCACTAGGATTTGCTCAAGCTCGATCTGCGAGGGATCGTCAAAGTACGCGATAAAGCGCGCAGCCAGTGAGCCGGTCGGCGCGTCTTCATTCGGGAAATCATCGAAGCCCTGTGGCGCAGTCGTGACCATCTCGGCGACGGTTTCAATGAGCGCACGTCGGTGCTCATCGGCGAGGGCATCTTCTTTCAAGCCGAGAAAACACGTCTCAGCAGCAACTGCCGATTGCGGCAACCGCTTCGGAAAGGTGAATGTGAATGGCGATTCCGGGTAGTACGGATGATGGACGACGATTTCTATTTCGTCTGAATAACTTTGCTTACTGTACATTTAGGTGCTCCTTCATGAAGCCTCGTCAAAGCTGGCGAGGTCTGATAATGCGCAGTATGTTGTCTGATAATGAAAAAGGGATGAGCTTTCAGTGCATAAGCGCAAGATGTAGGCACAAGGCCTGTGCAATCCATCAGTAGTGCTTATCACTTGTGCCTCTTTTTCAAAATCTCCCCTCGTGCGCGTCCGATTACAAGATGTTGTGGCCGTCATCGCTCGAAACGGCGTGCATTCGCTCCAAACACGGCCTTAGAGCAGCAGTGACGCATTGCCAGTCCGGGCAATCTTCTTCGAGCGGCGCGTGTTCGGCGAGCAGTGCTGTGACATCAGCAAGGGTCTCAAGGAAGTCGCGCGGCGGCATCTGCACTGCCAAGCCATAGAGCTTGGTGAACAGCCGGGCGCGATCCTGCTGAAGTGCGTCACTCATGCAATGTCAGTGGCTCCCTTCAGGGCGCGCCCATTATCGAACGCGGCTACCCATGCGGCCAGTATTCATATCAACCCCTGGCATCGCCAGATTGCGCGTGCTCTTGCCGTCCCAATTTGGGATAGCGATGAAGGGACCGCCGCTTTCAATTGCGTGGCTCGCGTAGTTGACGGCAAGCATCACGCACTGAACCCCTTTTTCAATTTCGCGCTGTAGAAAAAGAGCAGCAGCCACACCCGGGCGCTCACCGCCTATCAATTCATCCAACTGGCGCGCGGCTTCGACAGACGCACCAAAAGCTATCCTGCGGCCTTGCATATAACTACTCAACTCCATGCGCATTGACGCGAGCGCGTCTTCGTCGCCGGTGGCTATCGCTTCGCGCGCAAGCTGCTTGGCCTTCTCATTAATTACGCTGAACTGCGCTTGCTCATTATCTAAAATCCCTTTGGTGCGCGCCCACGCGCGCCCCTCGCGCTGCTCACGAAGCAAGGCTTCTGTAGCGTTTGCCGGTTCAGGTCGCCCGAGGGCAAGCTTGACCGCGCGCAAAACTTCGTCCCTCTCGCGCTCCGTTTCGGTCTTGATGGTTTGCAGTTCCTGCGCGGCGACCGCTTTCACGTTTTTAACAGCCGCATCCGCCTCTTGCTTCGCGCGCTGTACATCGCTCGTCGTGGCCGTGATGCTCAGGCGCGGGTCAGTCAGCAGCTTTGCAATCTTCGTGGTCGCCTCTTTGAAGATGCTTTCTACTTTGTCGATCTTCCCGCGCAACGAAGTAATCTTCGCAGTGGGAACGCCTGGCACCGTCAGTGCCGTTGGATTCGTGCTCATGTGATCTTGCTCCTTTGAAAAACAGTCTCTAGCGTCCAAAAAAGTCCAAGTGAAATGTCACGGTTGAACCGGCTCGAAAGCGCGGCCACACGCCGCACAGCGCGGCGTCTTGCCATATTTCCGGCGGTAATAATCAAGATTTTGCCTTGCAATGATCGGAAAGCCGTGCTTGATGAGTAACTGCTTGATCGCCGTGTAGTCAGTGATGCCCGCCGCTATCCAGCCAAGCAACTTCTCGCGCTGTGCGGTAGTGAGGCGCGGCCCCGGCTCGTCATGCACTTTGCTCATTTGGAATGACCTCCCCAGCGTCCAATTGCGCCAAAATAATTCGTCAAAGTTAGACGACTTTTCCTATAAGGTCAACTGATGTGATTTTTGACTATACATTAGGGGGGCTTATATATTCTTGCCGGGCGCGGCGATGCTGGAGAGTACCTGGCGCACTCGCTATCTTTGACGAATTATTTTGCGGGCAAAGAAAATGCGCTCGACGATAACGCCGTTTCCGGCGATGCTCGAGCGCGATCCTGTCTCGCTGTAAATGATGGTGAGGTACTGCTGAAGTCAGGCGTACATCATACTTGACCAATCATCTTCGTCCGGCACATCTGCCCAGCGCACGCCCGAGGCTTCTAAAGACTCGCGACACGCAGCAAGCGAGCGACGGGCATAAGCAATCGCCATTTGCTTCTGTGCGATGTTTATATCGGCGTTGGTATATTTGCCTTCGCCCCAGCCAGTAATGACTGCCTCAAGACGAGCTTGCGCGAGATAGACCTCATCTTCCGCGGGCTGCTCACTACCCACTTCGATTGTTATTGAAATCGGTTCGAGCGTGCGCGCACGCTCCATCAACCGTTTGGCGCGGGCTGCCGCCTCGGGGAATTTCTCTTTGACCTCGTTTAAGAGGCGCTCTAATTCTTCATTGGTCAGGTCGGACATGGATTCACCTCAAGATTATCAGACTCCGAATCGGGCAAATGCTCATCAGGCGACGGGTCCGCCGTCAATAATTCAATCTGCACAGTTTGAACCTGTGGTTTTATGAGTCGCTCTTCGATATTTGACCAGGCGGAAACGGCCTCCGGCGTGTGTTCCGGCTCGTCAGATCGTTTCCGCGTATCTTCTTCTTCTACGCGGAAATGAGTTTCGTCTTTAGAAGTCTCGGAAATCTCAGCAGGGGGGGGGGCGGAAGAAATTTCCTGGGTATAGCTAACTTCCGTTTCGTCAACATCTTCCGGGAACACGGAAAGAATATCCGCTATCCGATTGCGCATTGTGAGCAGCATTTCACGCAGCTCGTCGC
>MWWH01000319.1_pt1 | contig 13755 bp, 17 predicted proteins | sample 1047231 | NCBI WGS metagenome assembly MWWH01 (sample SAMN06349967, study PRJNA376086) | soil metagenome | isolation source: MG3-2 sample Antarctic (ecotone) soil | place: Antarctica | collected 2015-01-13 | reverse complement strand
GTACCGGGTTGAGCGCAATCAAAACCTACAAAAGGCTGGTCAAGTGTTGAAACTCTTTACCGATGATACTATCGCCGAAGCTAGTCTACAAAGAAAGCCATGGGGACGAGGCGGCGGCAGTCTTACTAAATCACAAAAGGAAAGCCACTGGTTCGACCAGTGGACCGTTTCAGCTTTGAGCGTTACGGGAGTAAAGTCTCTCCTTGGTGGCTTGATGAGACACCAGACAAGGAGAGACAATGAACCAGACGTATCAAAGCTTATCCCACTCGAAGTGGGACTGCAAATATCATGTGGTGTTCGTCCCGAAACGACGGCGGCAGGTTTTGTATGGCGACTTGCGCCGTGCGTTGGGCCCGATCTTTCACGAATTAGCTCGCCAGAAGGAATGCCAGATCAGCGAAGGGCATTGGCTGCCGGATCATGTGCCTATGGTGCTGGCGATCCCGCCCAAGTATGCCGTCTCGTCAGTGATCGGTTTTCTGAAGGGCAAGAGTGCCGTTGCCATCGCTCGGTTGCAAGGCAAAGAACGCAATTTCAGCGGTGAGCACTTCTGGGCTCGTGGCTACGCCGTTTCGACTGTTGGCTTCGAGCTCGATGAGGTGCGACGTTACGTGCGTGAGCAAGACGCAGCCGACGCTGCCGGCCAGTTCTGACCCATCAGATAGTCGACGACGACGATGTCGTTCCCGTAAGTTGATTAATCCGTTTGACCGCCTTTGAGGCGGTCCTACTCATCAAGCCACCGCCTTTGGCGGGGGTGTCTGACTCAAGCAGATTTCACCCGTTGCTTGGCAGCATATCAATCTACAGAGACGCTACGAGTTCCGCAAAGAACCAGAAGCTATCGATATGAACGCCATTCTTCATTATTTAAGCCAACTCTCAGTCACACAAGCAGCGTCGGCATAATTCCTGAAATATACCTTTTCGAGGGGTTATGCAAAAATACCCTGCTTGTGAAATAAAAACGCGTCCCGAGCCCGAGTTTACTCAACACGGGCGCTAGCAGGATGCTGCCGACGCTAGCGGCCAGTTCTGACCTACCCGTTGGTCTACGACCAGTGTGTCGTTCGTATAAGTTAGGCAATTCGTGCGACCGCCTCAAAGGCGGTCACACGAATCAAGCCACCGGCTTTGCCCGGGGTATCTGACTGAATATCAGACTATTCCAGGCTGCTGAGAATAGCACAATTTTGGTCTGAAAAACATTGGAATTTGTTTATACATATAAAAATCTTATACCTATAATCGATGATTACGGGTCAATCCGAGTATACAGACCAGCCTGACTATGCTAAGTCTCCGGCAAACTATAGTAGAGCTTTTGAATTGTTGCAGAAAGATATGCAGTTATTATTCGATTATATTGAATCGGCCTCTGCTTCCCTGTTACCCCATTCGTCAAATCAGTTGCGGCGAATTGCCTATCCACGCCTGCTCACGTCCTCCAATTATCTGTAGCAGAAACTTCCTCAAAAATAGCTAATGATGGCCATAACCCAAGGCTGGCTAGCTCTATAAGCCAAATTTTCTTTTTTGTGTAGGATCGTCCTTTTGCAAATTGTCTATGGGACGATAGACACCGTACTGGGTTGATCGTTCCCCCGATATAGCTAACACGTCGATCTTTTAGATCAACCAATGCATAAATATATTTTACGCGCTCGGCGACTGGCATAGAGGATGCTTAGTGGGTACTTGAGACATCAGTTCAATTGATGATGTCAGGGTACGCCAAGCGTGGGTAGTATTATGTGAGTCAACCAACCGAACTCCATTTGCGATTAAGTTATTTCGTGGATAGGCATAGATGGAATGACTAATTAAAAGCGAAAAAAGATGTAAAAATCAATTTTATGACGTTCATTAGATATAAATAATACTTTTAATGCTTGCTGTAAAAATTGTCATCCTATGGTCTGAATAAAGTCTAAAATAGTCCATGTCAAAAAGATGTATCGTTGGTAATATGTGATTGTGAACTAAATACTATTTATTAGGAGATGCCCTGTGTTAATCAAGTCTAGATTATTGAATAGAATTATGCTGTTGATATGCCTTATTGGCACAGTCGCACTTATCACCGCAGTCCCCGCATATTGGGGAACCGAAGCAGTATATGCTGCAGACGTCCCAGTCAAGATAGACACCGCAGCCGCGCAAGCCGCCGTAACGGATCGGATTTCCTTCTATAACGTCCCCGCTGATCACAAATTGGAGCTCCAGTTTGACTATGCCAATAGCAAAACGGCAAAAATCAAGTATCCCCGCACCTTGTGCACGGCGGGGACGGTGATCACATACGATCTTAATCTGTACACAGCTAAGTTTGTGGCGGACGGATGTGGAGCAACAGTCTTTCAGAACCTCAACCTACGCTGGCTGGGTGACTGTCGTTTTGAGTTTGAGCATGATCCAGACGCACGCCTCGTAGCGCGTGGGCCCTATGGCGAAACCGTAATCGGGGATGGCCACTATCCTGCTGGCGATTTCCAATTGAAAAATCTCCCCGCCAATACCACGAGTCTGGCTGCCACGATGACCTTCACCAACACGCAGGGCTATGTCCAGACGGGGAACGTCGAATTCATCTTCTATGAACCACAGCCAGGGTGTGGTCAGGCGACCACACCAACATCAACCACTACGGGGACAGCAACTACAACATCCACTCAGATGTCGACGAACACGGCAACACCGCCGAGGACTATAGAGACCGCGACGCCAATGAGTACGGCAACACCGACCGCGCCTATAGAAACCGCGACGAGCACGGCAACACCAACTGCACCCATAGAGACCGCGACGCCAACGAGTACGGCAACACCGGCTGTGATAAGTATCGATACACCAACCGCCACACCTACAGCAACTCCAGCCGTCTTACCGCCAACCGGGTTAAACCCGATTGACGAACCGAAGGCTCCTTCGTCAATGCTATATCTGCCACTTGTTGCAAAGTAAGCAGGCTTCATGGGCGCTATTCTTCATCTGATAAATGCGTGTGGGCATCACTGATAGGTCATCGGCGCATGACGTGGTAGTGCCGGCTTTTTTTTGAGCCCAGCTGCAAGGAGATCGCAATCCCTGACGATCTCCTTGCAGCTGGGCTCAAGTGTTCCCCAGTCAGACCAACCACTGGTCGTTTTTCTGGCAAATATTTCGATTTACGCACCGCATGTATAAAGACTTTCGATGATCGGCCTCAACTCTTCTGGATTTTCAGAATGAGTACGACTTTTCTCATTCGTAATAGGCGCCTATAATCTCTGCTCCTTATGGGTGCCTATTTCGTAAAGCAAACACGTCGGCGCGTGTTTGCTTTACGCCGGCGTGTTTGCTATGATTTTAGGGCGGTCACTTTAGCCATAACATCCTGAATCAAAGTTTCTGCGGTTTTCAATCCAGTCGTTACTTGCTCCAGAATATCAATAATGAACTGTGCATCAATATCTGCCGGTGGATCAACTGGCTTAGTCGAACCAGGCGCATGACCCGTACACACGCCGTTGTGACAGACCTGAACCGCGTAGATGGTGACCTGGGCGTAATCGGATTTACCCTTGTCTGGCCCATCGGGTAAAGGTGTCGAATTCCCCCCTGACTGGTTGTAGCAGCCAGCCTTGAAGTATGCGCCGCTAAAGTTCTTCGATTGCGAATATCCGGCGACGGGTTGACCGTTGAAGGTGTAGGAGATTTTCCCGCCTGAGACATTGAAGCCAACCCGAAACTTGGTGCCAAGTTTGTACGAATTGGTAATCAAGCGTCCGTGCGTCGTGTTGCCATCCGTAATCCACAGACTACCGATACTGCGGTCGCCGCTCGTATTCCCTTCCAGGCGAAAGACCGAAACATCGTCATTCGCATCATGGATTTGACCGACGACAACATGCGGCTTGCTGCCAATCGGCAACACATTCACGATCTGCTCAATTTCCATAGAATGCGTGCCTGCGGTCGATGACCAAGCGGCTTGGTTTTTGCCGTCACTACGCATTTCTCGCAGTTCCGAACGCGGATTTTTGGAGTTAGCAGTCGTTGCACCGTCGCAGCGCGCCTTGAAAACAGTACCGTCTTTGGCGTCATTTAGGCGGAACCATTCATCGGTATACGTCATCAAGTCAGGCACTTTTACAGTGTCCGGTGTCGCTTTGATTTTGGTTGGGAGCGTGATGTACCATGCCTGAGCAGCGATGACATCCATTGGATATTGGATATTGATTGCCTGTTGTGCGGGGGCAATTAATTCTAATGTAGGTTGCATGATATTTTCTCCAAGCTGAATAAAATTTTTAGTTACGTTCGTAAAGTAGTTATTCATATTCGTAAGTTGTAAATCACATGATTCCTCCTTATTTAATCTTTATTAGAAAGGTGATTGTAAGCACTTATCTTAAAAACGACGAATTCATTATTTTTAGGGCAAATCTGTGGGGAAAAAAACACAGGCACGATCGTGGATGGCGCTTATCCGGCCATCATCGGCAAAAATTGTATATGAAGCCACGCATCGCCGCTTACTGGCCTTGCGCCTGGGCATTCAGTCGGAGGGAGCGAGCAAGCGAATTGCTCGGCGAGAGATTTCGATTTGGATGGTGGACGGTCGCCAGAAGATGCGTTTTGTTGGCCACCCAAGAGCGCAGGAACTTTTGAGCGGGGTGCGTGGCGAAGCCGATCTGTGCTTGATTCAGGGTAAATTCTAGCTGTTTACTACTTGTGAAGTTGAGGAAGAAATGCCAAAGGACATTGATGATTTCTTGGGGGTCGATATGGGCATTAAAAACATTGCTTGGGCGTTGTCTGATTTGCGGCTCAAAATTGAATATAAAGCTCAATTGCACGGCTTGCGGTTGCGTTGATAAAGCCAACTACAAAAGTCAATCTGTATTGCTTGGCGTATCCTGCAGTTACTTCGCTAACGCTGCGCTGAACATGAGCCTCCGGGCGCTTGTCAATGCGCCAAACGTCCCGCCTACGGAGATAGATTTTTATACCGTGGCGTCAGGCACAAGCCTCCCACTGTAGGCGTGGATCATTGACTAGTATATCTAAAAATAATGTCCGGCCCTGTAAAAGACCAACGCCAACAAAATGCCAATAGCAATGCCAATAGCAACTAATGCGGCAGCACTGAATTGGCGTTGTCTAGCTTCGTTTGCAGCCGTCTCCAATGCTTCAATCTTTGCTGGCAACTTAGTAAGCGCCCCTATTTGACGCTGTAGTGATAACATAGCCTCTAATGGCACTATGGCTTACTGACATTGATTCTGGTGCTTTCTGCATGGCTGTGGATACGTCAACCTTAGTGTTAATTTTGGCTTGTTGTGCCATAATCTCTACATCATTAAACGTAGTCTCACCTAGATGCTCCCTAATTTGTTCTGCTTGCATCCCCTCGCTACGTAACTGCTTTATGTAGGTAAGTATGGTTAAATCTTTATCTGTAAATCATCGTTCAGGCAGATGACCAGGCCGCGCCGTTTCACTGAGGTGCGTAGCATATTGATCGGACCAGTTGCGCATAGTGCCAACGCTGATACCGAGCGCAAGCGCAAGCTCTTTGGTAGCTCTTGTTGTGGGCATAGTGGCACCTATGAGTAATAAGCTCTCTAGTACGGCCCATTAGCAACAATGTACAAATAGCATTTGATGTTTGACAATTTTAGATACTAGCTTTATCATTCACAAATGAACACAAAATAGCTATTAGTTGAGGCATACATGAATACGGTCCCACAAATCGTTCCCGTTAGTGAAATGGCTATTCATCAGCAAGACGTAATGCGCTTGCTTGATAATGGCCCAGTTGTGCTTGCATCCCGGAGTAAGGCGGCAGCAGTGCTTGTATCTGTTCAGGTGTGGGATGCGCTTATAAACGAGCTTGATACATTACACGATAAGCTCGATGTGCAGGAGGCTGACCTGCTACTTGGTGACAGTGAGCTTGAAGAGTTTAATCTTGACGAGTTAAAACAGATGGCTAGCCATGTCTTATACACTTAAGCGCTATCCCCAAGTAAAGAAACAGTTGCGTCTGGTGCCCGAACGGATAGAAAAGGATGTTGCGCAAGCTATCCTTGACCTGATAGAAGAACCGTATCCACCTAACGCCGAAGCGTTACGCGATCAATCCACTAGCACTTGGAAGATCAAGATTGATCGGTGTCGAATCTTCTACCGCGGGAATGATCAAGAGCAAATCGTAGTGGTTATCTCAGTCAAGCAGAGGCAGAGAGATACCTACAGAAAATCAAGTTGATGTTCAGTGTATGATGCAACAAAGGCCAGAGCTTGAGCCCGCTGACTTAAATTTGCTGACAGTCAGAAGCAAAGCGCACTTAATATCTGAAATGGCAGCGATAACCCGTTATTTTGCTCCATAAAAAAAGCCGTCCAGGTGCTTAGAACACCGGACGGCAACTTGGCCTGGAGGGGCCCTAACCATTGATATACCTACATTCTAACACAAAATCTTCAGCTCTGTACAGTAAGCAAGACTACAAAAATCACACAAGAAATAGCGCGCATAAAGGCGGCAAAGCACAGTGCACGCTGCCTTCGTGGCGCTTTGTGCTGGACAGCAACGCCGGCGGCGTGAAGGGCGGTGCGCAATGAAGAACAGCCAGATCAACCTCCCCACCGCATTATTATCCGCAGCGCTGGCCTATGCCGAGCAGGGCCTCTATATCATCCCCCTGCATGAACCTTTATTCAATGACGCTGGCGCCCTAACCGGCTGTACTTGCGAATCATACAAGCGTAGCGCTAAATACAAAGCATGGTTGGCTAGCAAAGGATTACCTAACAAGTTCGATCCAAACTTCAAATGTCGCACACCCGGCAAGCACCCGCGCTTATCCGAGTGGGAAACAAATGCCAGCAAAGACCCTGAACAAATTCGCGCGTGGTGGCACAAGTGGCCGACCGCCAATATTGGCTTGGCAGTGGGTAAGTCTGGCTTGATCACATTCGACCGTGACACCTATAAGGAAATTTACGGCGATGATAGCGACCTGTTTACCCAGGAAGACAAGCAGACCGCCACCCAGATCAGCGGCGGCGGCGGTGAACATTTAGTATTCCAGATGCCCGTTGGCAAAGCTTACACGAACGCCAACAACACCTTGCCGCCCGGCATAGATATTCGGGGGATTGGCGGTATGCAGGTGGTCGCGCCATCCATCCACCCCAGCGGCAATGTCTATCAATGGGAAGAAGGGTATAACATTCTTGAATGTGCCCCTAAGCCACTCCCGCTGGCTTTCCAGAGCATTCTGGATGCCGCCCACACAAAGCGCACACCGGAAAACGCCGTCACCTTCACCACGGCCACCACGGAACGCCCTACGCTAATCCGCTGGCAGATTGGCACGACTATCCGCGCGCTGATCCACAACCCACCACCCGCGGGCCAACGTAGCGAAGCCGATTTCAGCGTGTGTTTATCCCTAATCTATGCCGGCGCAACGAATGATGATATTTTGGCCGTCTTTGAACATTACCCGATTGGTACGCAAGGCAAGTTTGCCGAGCGCGGCCCCAGCTACCTAGCACGCACTATTGGCAGGGCCCGCGGGCGCGCTGAAGCAAACCCGCGCCCGGATGTGGCTGCCACAATTGCTCAAATACAGCTGTCGATTAAAACCCACAATCTAACTGACCATATCACTGCTGGCCCTGGTAGCAAAAAGGTTCGTTTGGTGGCAGATGCCGCGTGTGTTCTGATGCGCGAGGATCAAAAACTCACAGTAACGGCGGGTAAAAAACGTCTGGCCAAGTATGCTGGCGTGTCACCTAACACCGTAGTGCATGCCCTGCAACGTTTACACGGCGTTCTGTTTGATATTACCCCAACCGAGTTCGGTTACCGGATCACACTCGTGGATTTTTGTCGTTTGCAGAAATTTGACCCCTCGTTATCCAGTAGTCTCTGTGTGAATACAGGGGGTCAAAAAATTGAAAACGACAAAAATGAGTATTCAATCCACAAGGTGGATGATGCATTTCTTACCGGCACCTCGCGTTATATACGGCGACGTATTCAAGCATTGGCGCAGACTTTGGAGATCACACCAACACAAGCGAAAAAAGAATATACATTCTCAGGGTTAGGTGAAGGTGTGCTACTGGCCTATGATACATGGGTTCGTTGCGGTGATATGACAGCCCAGCAGTACGCTGGCGAAACTGGGCTAAAGCTTGCCGCGGCCCGCACCCACTTGCGCCGGGCCGCGGCAATGGGGCTAGCTGAAGCCGAACGCGAAGGTTCGCGAGGGCCGAAAGTCTACAGCTTTGTGCCAGACTTCTACGCGAAGATCGACGAGCTGGCCCCCAACTTGCGCACCCATCGCTTGTCAGATCAACGGGAAAATAAGCGCATCGAAGCGGCCCAGCAATGGGCTAAACATGCCGCTGATATTGCTGCCACACAGGAGGAAAAGCAGGCCCAGGAGCGGCGTTTCGCTAAACTAGCCCGGCAACGGTTACCGCATCTGACCAACTTGCACCCTAATCTGTCTGTCACAGATATTGAACGCCTGGCGTACGATGTGGCCGCTTACAAGCGGCCACCGCAGATCGAACAGGCAATTCGCACCAAGCGCAAAGCCCAGCGTGCTGAGCATCGCGAGACGGTCGCTTTGATTGCAGATCTGGCGCAATCCATTGCTGATGTGGGTACGCCACGTGAAAACGTGTTTGACGAAGTGATGAAATATGGTGTGTTTGACCCGCTCATGGTGCGCAGCGTGTTGCAATCCCCTGCACAGATGGCTAACTATGAGACGCTAGAAGATATCCGGCGGCGTATGCACCATGCGGATATGACAACAACTCGGGTGACCAACTCTGCAACGTTGCCTCCTCAGCATCAACTGGCGTTAGATAGAGTGCTATGAGTCTGTTTGAGCTATACGACCCGCTGAAGCCGTCGCTTGAACGGATCGAGCATCTTGAACGCTACAAAAGTAAAGGCAAGTTGCCGGCGCCCATTGTGGACTATCTGGACAAGTAGCGCATCATCCGCAGCGATCAGCCCTGCGTCCTGGACGGCGCTAGTGTTGAGGTGCCGATAACTGAGATGGTGTTGGCGCCCGGCCGTTATTTAGAGGAACGCAATATCAATGATCACCCGTATTTGTACGAACGGTGATTCGTGCGCGAGGGTACAGTGCTCAAGCACCCTGGACGGATGTTGGCTAAGACAACCAAAGCCGAGTACGTTAAAGAGCACCTGAAGAAGGCGGAATAATACAAAGAGCCACCGTATAACGTCGATGGCTCTTTGATTTCAGATAACTACTCTTTTGTAGAGCAACTACCGCATATTGCCAATGATTTTGTTTTGAACGGCGTTAGTGTGTTTGAGCCAATTGCTCATCATATCAAATGCCTGGTTTTGCTTTTCAACCATAGATTGTAGTTTAAGCATGTCCAGTTGGTTCGCTGACTGCAACTGGTTTAGTTGGTCGATCTGCTTCTGAATGTCAGGCGTTGCACCGACTCCTGGGTGGGCTTGCTGCCAAGTAGCAACTTGCACGGATAGTTGTTGGATCTGTTGATTCCCAAAGAAACCACTAGCTCTGGTAGTGGTGCAGTAAAAAGGTTTCACGGTAGAGTGGGTTAAGATGTATCTGCCTAGAAGGTGCCAACCACTAAGGAGATACATCATGAGCAAGAGATTTAGGAAACTCTCTCACTCGTTATATGAGTGTAAGTAGCACATCGTGTTTTGTCCAAAGTATCGCTATCGGCTCTTCAAAGACGAGATTGCGGAATATACCGAGCAACAGATCCACCAACTGTTGAGTCAAAAGGCGTTGGTGGAAGTGATCGAACTGAATGTGCGTGAAGACCACAGCCATCTGCTGGTCTGGGTTCCGCCCAAGTACGCCGTGTCGGCGATCATGGGTTTTCTGAAAGGAAAGTTATCCCTGAAGCTGTTTGACCGCTATGAACGGCTTGGACGCAAGTTTTGGGGTCGTCACCTCTGGGCTCGCGGTTATTACGTGAGTACGGTTGGCGTTGATGAAGAACAAATCCGGACGTATGTTCGCTGGCAAGAAGACCACGAACGCACGATTGAAGTGACCCAAGGGAAACTCTTCGACTAAACAGTCCCAGGGCACCTTCTAGGGCTACTCACCTCAAGCCAGCGCCTCTGGCGCTGGTACTTGACTGCGCTGTTGCATCTTGTGCATTTGCGCTTGCGCTTGTGCGTTGAGTGCCGTTGAGCGATCTTTTTGCAACTGCCCGATAAGAATCGAAATATCGGGGACAGGTGTGCCTAATAGCGGTAAAACGTTTTGCGGTCTTGCGCTAGTCCCGGCGAGGGCGGTTGTATCACTGATACAACCGCTCACCGTGAGCATCAGGACGAAGAGTAAAGCGAAAACGATAGCAACCAGTTTGTAACTCAAATTTGTTAGCGATGATGCCAGTATCGCAGACTTGCGTGTCACTGTGCGTGTCGCTGGAAGACGAGTTTTGTAAATCCTTATTTTTCGTATAACACGCTAACCAGCCTTTTGTGCTTTGGCGGCTTTCTCTAGCAACACTGACTTACAGGATTGAGCGAGGACCACGGCTACGCCATCTTTGAGCAGGGGATAGCCTTCTACGATCAGATTGTCATCAGGCTCCTTCGCAATGCTGGCCGCCACCTTCGTCCATTGCTTGTTAGCGATGAACACGGCCCAGGTAATTGCACTGCCGGTGGGCGGGGTGGGTAAGCCCTTGGGCAATGAGCCTGGTTCTTTGCCCTTCATACTGAGAATGACACATTCAGCCTGTTGAATAATCTTGAGTGGTCGCCCGACTAAGGTAATCTTCACGGTTTTTGCCTCCCCTGGTTGCGCTTTTGCTTGTTGAACGAGTGCCAATACCTGGTCCCATGTGAGCGCTGCTGGCTGTGGCGCTGGTGGAATTCCCTCTTCACTACGTGCGGCTGACTTTTTGCGCGCAGGCGACCAAATCTGCCGTTGTTCTCCGCTGGTGACACCCTTGCGTACCCGATAGAAGAATACGCCGCCTGGTGTTCGTCTCCGGTCGCCCTTGCGGGTCATGGCCCCGCCTTGCGCTTCCAATTCCAAAGTTTCGTGCAGAAACGCTTGCGTGCGCGCCCGGCCAAGCACCGTGATAATCCGGTGAATCAAGGGGATGTTTGACTCATTGAGTGCATTCGCCATCTGCCGCGCTACCTCCCGCGCTGGGATAACTGTACTATCTGAGGCCGTGGTTTCGTTTAAATCCTCATTCATCCTTTAGATCCTTATTGAAGTGCTAGCTGTGCCGGTTATCTATCAATGTCACCTAAATTTTATAGCGATTGCCAAGATTCTGCCAGATATTTTCTCTATTTCCAAACAACGGTCTTCGCTACACTATAGATAGCGCTGGATGAAGCAAGCAACTCTACTTTCAAAAAGGAGCCAACTCATGTCTGACCAAAAATTTGCCATCGAACCACTGGAAACGCGTCTGGAACAGTTTTGTATCGTCGTGCCCTACATCGGCACCTGTTACAAGCATGTCTGGTTCGTGACCATCCCGTATCCCTGCCTGAAGTACACCCGCATTTGTTTCTAAGCCGCTTTGCCGCACAAGTGGTGGGTTGTCCTACGCGCTTTTATACCGATAGCGCGTGGGGTAGTGGCTTATTGCAGAGGGTTTGGCGTAGGTGTAGCGTGAGGTTACGCGAGGGAGTTATGGCCCAGTGTATAACACATCAGGGTCTGTTGGCACCACGGTCCAGCGCCTTGCGCTGGTGCCGCACCTGATTCGAGGGCTTTATCTGGGGATTGGGTATTTTTGCATAACCCCCCGAAAAGGTATATTCCAGGGTTACGAAGCTAAATAGCGAAAGACGGTGCGTGCGGATATATGCAAGGCATTGGCAATCTCTTGGCCACTGAGGCCCTGTGCGTGCAACGCTTTGGCCCGTTGGGGATTGGCCTTGACCGTCCCTTTCTGCCGCCCCTTGTAGACGCCCTTGGCCTTGGCGAGCGCAATCCCCGCGGCCTGGCGCTCTTTGATGTGCTGAAGTTCCATCTCGGCGAGCCCAAACAGCAAGGAAGCAATCAGATGGCCAACCGTGCCGACCAGATCGACCTGCTGCGTGACCGCAACCACACGGACATCGCGCTGGCACCAGTCGGCCAGCACATTTACGCCCTCGCGTAAGGAACGGGCCAGGCGATCCAGCTTCCACACAATCACGGTTTTGACGACACCCCGAAAAATATCGGCTTGCAGCGCCTGGAAGCCTGCCCGCTGCAGCGTCTTGCCGGTTTCTTTGTCCTCATACCAACGGACATCCGCCAGCGCATGACTATGGCTGGCCAGCCAGTGCGCAATGGCGGCTTTCTGGCTGTCACCTTTCTGTGAATGCGATGAGACGCGGATATACACGGCGATCATAGCGGCAGGATAGAGCAGAACGGCTGTCCTGCCAAGTAGGGTATACCCTACTTGACAGAGCTATACCACAACGCAACCCCAGAGAACAGCAAGGGGAACGCGCCTAGCATTGGGCGGAGACCCTATTTGGCAGTGAAATGACTCCAGCATTGTATAATGCAAGCTGACGGACACCTCAACAAAACGCAACCGCACCGTGGTGAAGACCCTGCGCCGAGCAAGGATGAAGCCATGAAAGCCCAGACGGGAAGCAACGCCCAAAAACGGCTGAAGATTCTGGGGGATGACGAAATCGCCGCCCTCTATAGTAGACCCCATTTCACCCCCGAAGAGCGGATTGAGTACTTTTCCCTGTCCCCGACGGAAAAAGCTGCGATGATACAACTGCACTCGATCAAATCTCGCTTCTATTATATTTTGCAGCTGGGCTACTTCAAGGCCCGCCAACTCTTTTTTGTCTTCAGTCTGCACGAGGTGGCAGAAGATGCCAGCTACATCCAGGCGCATTACTTTCCCGACTTCCGCCGCACTGACTTGGCAATCACGAAGGTGCCGCGGCTCAAGCAACAACAGTTGATCCTCGCACTTTGTGATTATCGTTTCTATGGGAGGAACGCCAAACCCTTGAGGTGAGCGCGCAACGCAGCGAGGGTGTGTAGCAAACCCATTTATGTTTTCCGAGAACGCATGGCCTATTTGACTGAGCAACGCATCGTGGCGCCTGGCTACAGTTCCCTGCAAGACCTGACTAGTCAGGCGCTGACCTATGAGCAGGAGCGCTTGAGCACCCTGGTCGGCCACCAGCTCACAGAAGAAGCGCGGCTCGCTGTAACGGATCTCCTGGCGGACGCGCCAGGGCTGTATGAAATCACACTGCTCAAGCAAAAACCCAAAGACTTTAGCTTGGGTGAAATCAGACGTGAAATCGAGCGCGGGGAACAGCTCCGTGCTCTGTATCGCCTGGCCAAACAGGTGCTTCCCGCACTGGCCATCTCGAATGAAAGCATCAAGTATTATGCATCACTGGTCACCTATTATTCGGTGTTCCAGCTGAAGCAGTTGGCGCAGCCACGCGTCTGTGTCTACTTGCTCTGCTTTGGCTATCATCGCTATCAGCGCCTCAATGACAATCTGCTCAAGTATCTGATCTACAAAATTAGAGAGTATGTCGATGACGCAAAAAATGTGGCTAAGGAGCGCGTCTATGCGTACCGGGTTGAGCGCAATCAAAACCTACAAAAGGCTGGTCAAGTGTTGAAACTCTTTACCGATGATACTATCGCCGAAGCTAGTCTACAAAGAAAGCCATGGGGACGAGGCGGCGGCAGTCTTACT
>MWWH01000318.1_pt1 | contig 13764 bp, 16 predicted proteins | sample 1047231 | NCBI WGS metagenome assembly MWWH01 (sample SAMN06349967, study PRJNA376086) | soil metagenome | isolation source: MG3-2 sample Antarctic (ecotone) soil | place: Antarctica | collected 2015-01-13 | reverse complement strand
CCGTCACACGCGAACAAGCAATTGAATTACTCGCGCGGCTTGGAGAATCCATAGATGCCAGCGCGGACAACGAAATCAGTCTTGCTTGACCACTGCGTGCCGAAGCCGTTGAAAAACGCTCTCACCGGCTTTACGGTTCGTCACACTTCCGAACTGCGCTGGCATGAACTCGAAGACGATGACTTGCTCAAAGCCGCCGAAGCGCAATTTGACGTTCTGGTGACAACTGACCAGAACATGCGCTATCAACAAAATCTTTCACAATTCAACATCGGCGTGATTGTGCTTGTCGCTTTTAGCAATCGCCTTGAATCACTACTGCCGCTCGTCCCGAAGTTAATAATTGAAGTGCAGCGCATTGAACCGGGCGAATTAATTGAAGTGCAGCAGTGATGACAAAGCAAAGCAATACAGAGTCCAATAATACTCAAATCGGCGTCAGATATTGTGACTTCTGCAACGGCGATGTAAAGCCGGAGAAAGTAAAGATGACATATCAACGGCAGGGAAGATCGCACGTCTTCCATGATGTTGATGCTGAAGTATGCCAGAGCTGCGGCGAAGAGTATTACCACGCGCAGACGCTCGACAGGTTGGATGAACAACTTAGCCCGAAAATCACAAAAGGGCAGGATACGCATTGCGCCGTCAATTTATGCTCTTGACGCTTCACAGATACTCCATTGCTGTATGCGCGCCGCTCTAAACTCGCGCTCATCTGCGCGTTGTTCAATCGGCTTTTTCAATTCAGCATTCCTAAGATTGCGTTTGATTTTCAGGCGTTCGCTTACTGATTCACCGCCTGTTAAAATCTCTCGACCATACTCCACAAAGTTTGACCATCTTTCTTCTTCCTGTTGTCGCACATGCTCCCGAAACGCTTCGACGTTGGTGCTCGCCGTGTCTGATAAGACGATAGAAAATTCTGCGCGGTCTTCGGTGGCAGCTTTTACAATCTCTTGACCGCCGCATCTTAAAAACGCTTCTGTAAACGTTTCATCTGCCGCGCTCCAGCTAAGACCATCCAAGCTATGAAATTTCGCGCACGGATACATAAGCGCCAACTGCTCACGCCGGTATTCCCTGACCTTTGCTGCCCTCTCTGACAGCATTTCGACGAACTCATCGCGCCGTCCCTGCTCGATCATCTCGCGCCCAATCTCGCGCAAAGGTTTCGAGCTTATCGAACGCTTTCTTTTCCTTTTTTTCGGTGGCGGGCGGCCTACATCGGCGGCATTTAGATTCGTTGAATTAAAATACGCTTCGCGTTCTTCGTCGTGCGCCTCTGCGCTCTGCGCTGGCTCTGTGGTCTCCGTGCACTTCCGGCAATCGCCCGTCAACTCGAACATGCGCGGCCATCGCTTAATATCGGCAATCTCCAATAATTGTTCTTCGGGAATCTTGAGCCAGCTATCAAACTTTGTGATGTACTTACAGGCTTCGATAATTGCAGAGTCAAGCGGGATTGTGTTGCGAGTCTTGCTCTTGGCGTTTTGTGTGGCGATGCGCAAGTGACAATTTAACAAGCCGTCTTTCGTTCTGATGTTTGGAGTAACATCGAATTCGCGGCACGCGCTCTTGTAACAGTCCGTCCAGACCGCGCGCAGTTCGTTTGCTTTAATCCAACTCGACAAACAAACAAAGTGAATATGAGGATGCCAACCATCAACGTCCGCGATCCACTCGCGCCCTTCGCGCTCAAGCCGCTTTTCATCGCCTAAAGTAAACTCGACGCCTTTAATGCCCGCGCGCATTCTTCCATCTTCTGTAAAGAAGTCTCTTTTAGTGAATAGTCGCCACGTTCGCAGAAGAATCAACAAAGACTTTAGCAAGCTGCATGATGCGGCGGTCATCGTCGGAATTGTGAGCGTCACCATGTAGGACACTTCACCTTTCCGGCGTCCGGCTCGCTGGACGGCCTCGCGCGCCTTCGTGCGGCTCTTACGGCTGCGCTTTGCAAGGCACGACTCGCAAAGCCTCTCATTACAAGCGTCAAGCGTTCCTGCGGCGTCGTATAGCTCGCCCGCGCGATTGTGTACGTCCTCTGCGTGCCATACGTTGACGATGTTGGAGCACTCGCGCAACTTGATTGCGACGGCCTGCGCCCGCGCATGGTCAAGGCTCACCGCCGCGTCTATTCGTGATGCGATGCGCAAGCCGCGCGTGGAGCGATTACAAGCAAGCGCCGCTACATCCCGCGCGGGCGTCTGTTCGGATTTTGTTTTGAGAGAAGTTTGCACGCTCGACACTTACCAATGTAAGCGCCGGTGTTGACAGGAAAGATGTAATCGGTATGATGTTGCTGTACCGCCGCCGCTAATCGGCGTACATCTCAATCGCTGTCATTACCAGCGGTTGTTTAGAGCGCCGCGCTTCCCTGTATCTGGCAAGATTAAACAAGGGAAGCGCGGTTTCTTATTTTGAAACCTACTCGCTAGTGGCAAATGAAATTCACCACTAACGAGCAAGATACATGCACTGCACGCGCTCTGTATTGCTACACAATAAATCACTTAAAATCCAAAGCGTCAAGCCCCACAAAGCCCCGAACAGACTCATGCGCGGCTCTTCGTACCTTTCACATAAAATACTATCTAAATAGTGCTAAGCCCGCGACAAGCTACGCCACTTTTTTGGCACAGGCTGTCCCTCTTCGCCTATCCCTTACAGTTTCAACAAACCCGGCTGCTCATTTGTCGCAAACAGAGGTCTGCGCTAAGACCGCGCAAACTTCAAAGCAACAAGGAAAAGTCCAACAGCAACCAAAATCCCGCCGCCCGTCGCTTCCTCTGTCTGCGTCAACAATCGTTGCTTACTATTTATCGCAGTTCCCGGAGCGGCGCTCGGCAACTCGAAATGTACCGGGTCAGGCTTGCTGAATCTCCCGCCCCATTTAAGCCCTTGACGCTCGCCCTCTTCACCGATAATTTGCTCTATCACTGCCGAACGCGCGCCCGCTGGCACTAAATCAACTGCGTACCCTTGCTCATGCTTCGACGTTCCCGGACGCGCAACAGGGTTGGAATTGTGCGCGCGGTTTGCGTATAAAACAGCTTGCTGCGCCGTGCTGCGTCGCCCTGACGTCACTCTTAAAGCAATGCCCTTTTGCGCCAGCGTTGACGCCAGCGCTCGCACACGCCGGGCAAGTTCTCCGTCCACCGTCGCCAGCAAATTTTCAGATGTTCGATCCACAATTCCATCCAAAAAATCAAATCTTCGTCTTGCATTTCACAAGGTAACTTTTGAACGCCGCGCGGCAACCGCCGACTTAAATCTATCCATCCATTTTGCCGCAGTTGGCTTGCTCGTTACCGCCGCCGCTGCCGGGTACTGTGCGCCGATAACAGCAAGAATCGTCGTGGAGTCTTGCTGCAAAAGCGTCTCCAACTGTGCTGTCTCTGCCGGGTAATCTTCGATCAAAGCGATTACTTCTTTTGCGGCAGTTTTCACTGATGCGCCCTTATCCATATCTGTAAGCAGCATTTCGAGCGTCTTGATGAATTCACCTTCAAACGCTGGAAGTGGCTCGGCTTCGGCGCTCGTTGGCGCGGGCGTCGCTTGCTGCGCAGATGCTTGCGGTGTTGGTGCATGTGTCGGGACGGGCGGCTGTGGTGGTCGTGCGATGCTCGGCATAAACATCCCGGCTAAAGTACCAAGCACGGGCGCGAGTTTGTCGCCGTGATTTGCGAGAAGGTCGCCCGCGTCTGCAATCCATGAACGCGCGACAGGCTCATCACTTATCAAACTCGAAAGGCCGTTAATTGCACGCTCGCGTATGTGCGGGTCTTTCATCAGCATGAGCAGCGTTTTACTTTCCGCGTCCTCTGGTGAATCAGTGCCAGCGGCAGCGCGACGATCATCTTGCGCGGGCAAGTTTTTTCCTTTGAACTCTTCAACCACTGCTGCCGCCTCGACTAACTCACGCATCTGCTCAACCAAGCCGCGCGGCTGTGTGGCATCTTCCGCTTGTGTGCGTGGTGTTCGCGGCGCGTCTTCACGCTCCCGTAACACACGCTCGAACTCTTCGCGCTGTCGTGTTAAAGCGTGTTCGACTAGCGCCTCAACATCCATTGTCAGCGCGGGCATCGCCGGATGTAGCGATGCTTCAGGCGCGATGCTGCGCACGCTCGGCTTAATTTCAAGCACTCCGCTTTTCTCAATACTGCCGCCACGCCGAAGTTCCACGCAGTACCAGCCCGGCAGAGCGAGACGCGCAAACTTTTCTTCGTAGTCATCCGACATAGGCAACGTACAAACCAGATCGCCGCGTGCGCGCGGGTCTGTGCGTCCGTCTGCTCGATAATTCGGCAGCTCATAAAAACTTAATCGCTCCGGCTTTTCCGGTGGCATATACGCGAAGCCTTCGGCAGCGATTTCGTCGTGTTCCGGCTCGTTTTCCGGGTCTATCTTTGGTGGCATGTTCGGTAAGCTCTCCGGCTACGTGTCCGAACTGTTGCCGGACTTTTACGGGAATTGCGGCGGGTCACGCGCCGCGCAGCACCTTGAATCTTCGCCAAGATGTGCGGCGCGTCGCTACACTCGCAAAATACGCTCGTCACGGGTTGGTAAAGGGCGTTGCGCTTTTTCGCTTCTTCACCGTGCGACGGGCTGGCGCTCGACGGGACACTTTCAGCGCGGCATTAAAAGCAGCGCCGAAAGCATCTGCGCCCGCGTCAACGGCGGCGCTCCGCATTTCTGGCCGTAGGACGCCTACGGCCAGATCGAACACGCGCGGGTCATCTGCGCCGATTGTGACAAGCAAACGAAGGCGATTAGTCTTGCGCTTCGCTGTCGTCATCATCGTCTTCCTCGTCATCGTCGTCATCGTCTCCGATGATGAAACGATCCGGGTCATACTCGCTGATGATTTCCGTCGTTTTGTTGCTCGCTTCCAGCAGCGCCGCTTTAAGGCTGCCGTTATCTACCTTGCAATGCTCTTCCCAAACATCGGAAAGCGCCGTCTCCGCTTCAGCTAAATTCGTTTGCAGAGTTTCCAATTCCTCTGCGTCAATCGTCGTCGTTGCCATTTTCGTGTTGCTCCGTTTCGTAGAAGGGTTAATTTGCAGACCACGCCCCGCTGCATATTCCTCCGGCGTCATGGCTTCTAATTCGTCTGCGCGCTCTGGATCGTGATTGATCGAGCGCGTAAAACGAACAGCCTTTGCCTGCCGTCCGGCGATTTGCTCTAGGGTGTAGGTTTTTCGGTTTGCCATGCCCCAGAGATTAGGGCAGGTGAAGTGTGACGAATTGAATTTTTTTAATTCGTCACGTGACGATTAGGATTCGTCACTTTTTCTTTACTGTCATAAGCCGATGTGGAAGATGCTTACGAAAGACATCATAAACCTTTTTACTATGGACATTTAACCGCTGCTTTGTTTGTCCTCGAGTTGGATAAGTGATAGTGAAAGTCTCTAACTTAAGATCGCGGTTTGATTTGCTCTTATCTGCTGCATCCAAAGCTATGAGCGCCTTTGCCAGATCACCTCTCCTCGCACCGGGCTTTTTGATGCTATTAAGTTTCGGCGGCAACAGCTCGCGGAAGACCGATTCATACTGCCATTCTTTTGCGAATATATTAGCGGCGGCTTTTGGATCAAATTCCGGCTTCACTAATAAGTCATTCACATAAACCCAACGATGAAACTCGCGCACATTCCGGCTCTCATAAAACAGATGTCCGGCGCGCCCGCCGCTCATTAGTCGCGTCCAGACAATTTTCTGCTTTGCAAGGCACAGAAAATGCGCCAGCTTCCGCTCATTCTTCAAATATAAATCTGTGCCACATTCCCGCCCCGCAACCATGAAAAGAAACGCGAAACCAACGCCGCCCTCTCTATCATACAATTCCTCAAGGATCGTTCGACGTGTCGCCGTGCCATAGGCAAGCAGCAGCGCAGACCTCTTTGACGAATGCGAACGGCGCACCAATGCAGTTTGATTCGATTCCATGATTGATAGTGTCTCCTTTTGTGTTGCCCGGCACTGCGCATCAGCGCCGGGCGCTCACTTAATATCTACGCCTTCAGTCACGGCCTTCCACCAAACCAATAACGCAGACGTTTTAAGATGCGTCGCATAAATCGCCCGTATGCACTTTTGCGCGCTGGCGGCCAATGTCCATGCCAACAACACAAAGTTTTCGGCTGAAGGCAGACAGGGCAAAGTAGCTTGCTTCGCTTCCCTGTTGTCGCGTACAGCCACAACGCGGCTTGCATCCGTGTGTACTTGGCTCGGCGCGGCCAAGCATCTGTAACGCGCCCGCCTGCCGCGTCAAGTTCTATCCAGATCGGCAGCCCGCCGCCGCTGCCTTTGCACAGCTTTAGATTTGAAGCATTGATTACAATTCGATTTTCGTATGCTTCTGCTATCGCTTGCAAAATTTCATCGCGGGACATTTCGAGCGGAAAGAATCCGTAATGCGTGCCGCGTCGCCTCACGCCTTCGATTTGAATTGCCGCCCGGTAGACGCCGCGCGTGTCCGACGATGTGCGGCTGTCTTCGATTATCTTAATGCCTCGCTCTCGCATCACTTCCGGGTCTTCATAATGAAAGCCGCGCATCCGTACATGATGAACTTCCCCGCTTTTCGCCAACTGTGGAACAGCTTCACCGTTGAAAATTCTATCAATCGCGCCTTCCGCAAATACATCTTCTCTTTGCATAACGTCTCCTTTGTTTGGCGTCATGCACAAACAAAAGATAGACTTCTGCTTAGGCATGTCGCACATAGGTTAATCGCCTTGCGACGTGCTTAGAGGCGGTCACACGTTCGTCGCGTGTGGCCGTCTCGCTATTTATTTTCGGGCTTTAATTCTCCTTTCAAGATTCTTTGCTCAAGTTCACTCTTTGTTAAAGTCGGACGCATAAAGCGAGCGCCGCAGCTATCGCAGACTTCCGCATTTATTTGATAGACGTAAATAACCGCTCCACGCTCTCTATGTCTAACTGTAAATAAATCGCCGCGCGTATGCCCGCCGCACACTTCACAAACCCTTACCGCGCTATCTCTAACCCAACCGTCAACAACAGGGTCAGGACTCCAATTTAATGCCGATAAATCCATAATACTGCTAAATATCCGAATACGCGAAAACTCAAACAGGCGACTTTAGCCATCGCGCAAACAAGCTTTCTATCAAGTCGCTCATATCGCGCCCATCCCTTTGTTTCAATAAAGCAATCTTTACATCTGCATGAGTATCTTTGCGAATGTAAGCTGTTATTTGAACAAAATCAGGATCGCTACGCTTGCCTCCGGCGAAGCCAGACGGACGACCACGCCGCGCCACCGTCGCGGGCGTTGCGTCCGTTGCCTTACTCTCACCTTTTACAGATGCGCCCTTCCGTTTCTTCGCGCCCACCAAGCTATCAAATTTGCTCAAGAGATTATTTCCTTTCCGGCCTTCGCATAATCTTCCCATGCTGCGCCCGCACGCGGATCGGCAACATCATAGACAGGCACACCAGCCAGCGCCGCCTTTTGAAAAGCCACCAGCCTATGAATTTCTGTTTTGAAGACAGGTAGCTTTTTACGTTTCAACATCGCCCGCGCTTCTTTCCCGTCACGGCTCGGACGCGGCGGAATAATTGTCAAAAGAATTCGATAGCGTGCCGCGTTGATTGATTCGAGCGATTCAACCGTAAGCATTAAGGCTTCGAGCGAAAGCGCATCCGGCGTGGTCGGGATAACAAGCAAATCACAGCCATCCACCAAAGCGCGCAGATCGTCCGGCGCTGGCCGCGCCTGTGTGTCAATAACCGTATGCTGATACTCACGAACATAGCGCGCCGTCTGCCGTTCATCTATAACTTTGAAGGGCAACGCACCGCGATTCGCCCACCCGGTAGCAGAGCGATTCGGATCGCCGTCAATCAACAACGTCGGCGCGCTCTCTTGTAGATACGCAGCCAGATGCACGGCTGTTGTAGTTTTACCTACTCCACCCTTAAAACTTGCGACAGCAACAATCAAAGGCCTCACCAAAAATCCAGATATTTGAAAACTTAAACATTAGCTTTATATCATGGAGAAAATATAACTACAATAGAAAAGCATCGCCGTCCGATAACATGACACGTCGAGCGCGCACAATGGCCGGATCGTCACACATCCGTATGCTGTGCGAGATACTTATCAACTTCGGCCTGCAAGTGTTTAATTTCGTCAAGCGAATGCTCCGTCATTAGGTCAAACCATTCCTTACTTTTTGGCAGCACGTTTCGGCGCTGGTCTTCCACAGCGGCCTCAAGAAGTGCAATACACTTACGCGCCTGTTTTAGTTCAAAATCGCTCTTAATCATTGATCCAGATATGCTATTCTTAATCAGAGGTAATGTTATGGTACTCCGAAAAATCAATCCGACACCCGCCGCAGTTGATGAAGTGATTAGCCGCTCGAATCGCATCATGCACGGCACACCATGTTTTGCGGGCACGCGCGTTCCGGTTAAGACGCTGTTCGATTATCTCGCGGCGGGCGATGACCTTGACCGCTTCCTTGACCATTTCCCTTCCGTCACACGCGAACAAGCAATTGAATTACTCGCGCGGCTTGGAGAATCCATAGATGCCAGCGCGGACAACGAAATCAGTCTTGCTTGACCACTGCGTGCCGAAGCCGTTGAAAAACGCTCTCACCGGCTTTACGGTTCGTCACACTTCCGAACTGCGCTGGCATGAACTCGAAGACGATGACTTGCTCAAAGCCGCCGAAGCGCAATTTGACGTTCTGGTGACAACTGACCAGAACATGCGCTATCAACAAAATCTTTCACAATTCAACATCGGCGTGATTGTGCTTGTCGCTTTTAGCAATCGCCTTGAATCACTACTGCCGCTCGTCCCGAAGTTAATAATTGAAGTGCAGCGCATTGAACCGGGCGAATTAATTGAAGTGCAGCAGTGATGACAAAGCAAAGCAATACAGAGTCCAATAATACTCAAATCGGCGTCAGATATTGTGACTTCTGCAACGGCGATGTAAAGCCGGAGAAAGTAAAGATGACATATCAACGGCAGGGAAGATCGCACGTCTTCCATGATGTTGATGCTGAAGTATGCCAGAGCTGCGGCGAAGAGTATTACCACGCGCAGACGCTCGACAGGTTGGATGAACAACTTAGCCCGAAAATCACAAAAGGGCAGGATACGCATTGCGCCGTCAATTTATGCTCTTGACGCTTCACAGATACTCCATTGCTGTATGCGCGCCGCTCTAAACTCGCGCTCATCTGCGCGTTGTTCAATCGGCTTTTTCAATTCAGCATTCCTAAGATTGCGTTTGATTTTCAGGCGTTCGCTTACTGATTCACCGCCTGTTAAAATCTCTCGACCATACTCCACAAAGTTTGACCATCTTTCTTCTTCCTGTTGTCGCACATGCTCCCGAAACGCTTCGACGTTGGTGCTCGCCGTGTCTGATAAGACGATAGAAAATTCTGCGCGGTCTTCGGTGGCAGCTTTTACAATCTCTTGACCGCCGCATCTTAAAAACGCTTCTGTAAACGTTTCATCTGCCGCGCTCCAGCTAAGACCATCCAAGCTATGAAATTTCGCGCACGGATACATAAGCGCCAACTGCTCACGCCGGTATTCCCTGACCTTTGCTGCCCTCTCTGACAGCATTTCGACGAACTCATCGCGCCGTCCCTGCTCGATCATCTCGCGCCCAATCTCGCGCAAAGGTTTCGAGCTTATCGAACGCTTTCTTTTCCTTTTTTTCGGTGGCGGGCGGCCTACATCGGCGGCATTTAGATTCGTTGAATTAAAATACGCTTCGCGTTCTTCGTCGTGCGCCTCTGCGCTCTGCGCTGGCTCTGTGGTCTCCGTGCACTTCCGGCAATCGCCCGTCAACTCGAACATGCGCGGCCATCGCTTAATATCGGCAATCTCCAATAATTGTTCTTCGGGAATCTTGAGCCAGCTATCAAACTTTGTGATGTACTTACAGGCTTCGATAATTGCAGAGTCAAGCGGGATTGTGTTGCGAGTCTTGCTCTTGGCGTTTTGTGTGGCGATGCGCAAGTGACAATTTAACAAGCCGTCTTTCGTTCTGATGTTTGGAGTAACATCGAATTCGCGGCACGCGCTCTTGTAACAGTCCGTCCAGACCGCGCGCAGTTCGTTTGCTTTAATCCAACTCGACAAACAAACAAAGTGAATATGAGGATGCCAACCATCAACGTCCGCGATCCACTCGCGCCCTTCGCGCTCAAGCCGCTTTTCATCGCCTAAAGTAAACTCGACGCCTTTAATGCCCGCGCGCATTCTTCCATCTTCTGTAAAGAAGTCTCTTTTAGTGAATAGTCGCCACGTTCGCAGAAGAATCAACAAAGACTTTAGCAAGCTGCATGATGCGGCGGTCATCGTCGGAATTGTGAGCGTCACCATGTAGGACACTTCACCTTTCCGGCGTCCGGCTCGCTGGACGGCCTCGCGCGCCTTCGTGCGGCTCTTACGGCTGCGCTTTGCAAGGCACGACTCGCAAAGCCTCTCATTACAAGCGTCAAGCGTTCCTGCGGCGTCGTATAGCTCGCCCGCGCGATTGTGTACGTCCTCTGCGTGCCATACGTTGACGATGTTGGAGCACTCGCGCAACTTGATTGCGACGGCCTGCGCCCGCGCATGGTCAAGGCTCACCGCCGCGTCTATTCGTGATGCGATGCGCAAGCCGCGCGTGGAGCGATTACAAGCAAGCGCCGCTACATCCCGCGCGGGCGTCTGTTCGGATTTTGTTTTGAGAGAAGTTTGCACGCTCGACACTTACCAATGTAAGCGCCGGTGTTGACAGGAAAGATGTAATCGGTATGATGTTGCTGTACCGCCGCCGCTAATCGGCGTACATCTCAATCGCTGTCATTACCAGCGGTTGTTTAGAGCGCCGCGCTTCCCTGTATCTGGCAAGATTAAACAAGGGAAGCGCGGTTTCTTATTTTGAAACCTACTCGCTAGTGGCAAATGAAATTCACCACTAACGAGCAAGATACATGCACTGCACGCGCTCTGTATTGCTACACAATAAATCACTTAAAATCCAAAGCGTCAAGCCCCACAAAGCCCCGAACAGACTCATGCGCGGCTCTTCGTACCTTTCACATAAAATACTATCTAAATAGTGCTAAGCCCGCGACAAGCTACGCCACTTTTTTGGCACAGGCTGTCCCTCTTCGCCTATCCCTTACAGTTTCAACAAACCCGGCTGCTCATTTGTCGCAAACAGAGGTCTGCGCTAAGACCGCGCAAACTTCAAAGCAACAAGGAAAAGTCCAACAGCAACCAAAATCCCGCCGCCCGTCGCTTCCTCTGTCTGCGTCAACAATCGTTGCTTACTATTTATCGCAGTTCCCGGAGCGGCGCTCGGCAACTCGAAATGTACCGGGTCAGGCTTGCTGAATCTCCCGCCCCATTTAAGCCCTTGACGCTCGCCCTCTTCACCGATAATTTGCTCTATCACTGCCGAACGCGCGCCCGCTGGCACTAAATCAACTGCGTACCCTTGCTCATGCTTCGACGTTCCCGGACGCGCAACAGGGTTGGAATTGTGCGCGCGGTTTGCGTATAAAACAGCTTGCTGCGCCGTGCTGCGTCGCCCTGACGTCACTCTTAAAGCAATGCCCTTTTGCGCCAGCGTTGACGCCAGCGCTCGCACACGCCGGGCAAGTTCTCCGTCCACCGTCGCCAGCAAATTTTCAGATGTTCGATCCACAATTCCATCCAAAAAATCAAATCTTCGTCTTGCATTTCACAAGGTAACTTTTGAACGCCGCGCGGCAACCGCCGACTTAAATCTATCCATCCATTTTGCCGCAGTTGGCTTGCTCGTTACCGCCGCCGCTGCCGGGTACTGTGCGCCGATAACAGCAAGAATCGTCGTGGAGTCTTGCTGCAAAAGCGTCTCCAACTGTGCTGTCTCTGCCGGGTAATCTTCGATCAAAGCGATTACTTCTTTTGCGGCAGTTTTCACTGATGCGCCCTTATCCATATCTGTAAGCAGCATTTCGAGCGTCTTGATGAATTCACCTTCAAACGCTGGAAGTGGCTCGGCTTCGGCGCTCGTTGGCGCGGGCGTCGCTTGCTGCGCAGATGCTTGCGGTGTTGGTGCATGTGTCGGGACGGGCGGCTGTGGTGGTCGTGCGATGCTCGGCATAAACATCCCGGCTAAAGTACCAAGCACGGGCGCGAGTTTGTCGCCGTGATTTGCGAGAAGGTCGCCCGCGTCTGCAATCCATGAACGCGCGACAGGCTCATCACTTATCAAACTCGAAAGGCCGTTAATTGCACGCTCGCGTATGTGCGGGTCTTTCATCAGCATGAGCAGCGTTTTACTTTCCGCGTCCTCTGGTGAATCAGTGCCAGCGGCAGCGCGACGATCATCTTGCGCGGGCAAGTTTTTTCCTTTGAACTCTTCAACCACTGCTGCCGCCTCGACTAACTCACGCATCTGCTCAACCAAGCCGCGCGGCTGTGTGGCATCTTCCGCTTGTGTGCGTGGTGTTCGCGGCGCGTCTTCACGCTCCCGTAACACACGCTCGAACTCTTCGCGCTGTCGTGTTAAAGCGTGTTCGACTAGCGCCTCAACATCCATTGTCAGCGCGGGCATCGCCGGATGTAGCGATGCTTCAGGCGCGATGCTGCGCACGCTCGGCTTAATTTCAAGCACTCCGCTTTTCTCAATACTGCCGCCACGCCGAAGTTCCACGCAGTACCAGCCCGGCAGAGCGAGACGCGCAAACTTTTCTTCGTAGTCATCCGACATAGGCAACGTACAAACCAGATCGCCGCGTGCGCGCGGGTCTGTGCGTCCGTCTGCTCGATAATTCGGCAGCTCATAAAAACTTAATCGCTCCGGCTTTTCCGGTGGCATATACGCGAAGCCTTCGGCAGCGATTTCGTCGTGTTCCGGCTCGTTTTCCGGGTCTATCTTTGGTGGCATGTTCGGTAAGCTCTCCGGCTACGTGTCCGAACTGTTGCCGGACTTTTACGGGAATTGCGGCGGGTCACGCGCCGCGCGGCGTCTTGAACATTCACCAAGATGTGCGGCGCGTCGCTACACTCGCGCAAAAAACGCGCTCGTCTTAAGGGTGGGCAAGGTGGATTCCGGGTTTTCGCCTTTTGGCTGCGCGGCTCGCTGGCGCGCGACGTGACGCCTTCAAAGCAGTATTAAAAGCTGCATTAAAGGCCGTCACGCCCGCGTCAACGGCTCGCTGCATGTCTAGCGACGTAGCAGGCACAGCCAGATCGAAAACGCGCGGATCATCTTCACCAACCACAACGAGTAACCGTAGGCGATTAGTCTTGATCGTCGCCGTCGCCATCATCTTCGCCATCGGAGTCATCATCGTCCTCATCGTCGTCATCGTCTCCGATGATGTAACGATCCGGGTCATACTCGCTGATGATTTCCGTCGTTTTGTTGCTCGCTTCCAGCAGCGCCGCTTTAAGGCTGCCGCCATCTACCTTGCAATGCTCTTCCCAAACATCGGAAAGCGCCGTCTCCGCTTCGGCTAAATTCGTTTGCAGAGTTTCCAATTCCTCTGCGTCAATCGTCGTTGCCATTTTCGTGTTGCTCCGTTTCGTAGAAGGGTTAATTTGCAGACCACGCCCCGCTGCATATTCCTCCGGCGTCATGGCTTCCAATTCGTCTGCGCGCTCTGGATCGTGATTGATCGAGCGCGTAAAACGAACAGCCTTTGCCTGCCGTCCGGCGATTTGCTCTAGGGTGTAGGTTTTTCGGTTTGCCATGCCCCAGAGATTAGGGCAGG
>MWWH01000317.1_pt1 | contig 13767 bp, 17 predicted proteins | sample 1047231 | NCBI WGS metagenome assembly MWWH01 (sample SAMN06349967, study PRJNA376086) | soil metagenome | isolation source: MG3-2 sample Antarctic (ecotone) soil | place: Antarctica | collected 2015-01-13 | reverse complement strand
GTGCTAGAGCCCCTCGTACCCTCACCGAGATTCTTAGACAGAAGCTCGAGCGAGATTCAAATAGCGACCCGAATAAGCTCCTTGGATATGAACTAAAGAACCTTAGAACCCTTGCTCGAAAGATTGATGGTGTTCAGCCCGGTCTCTTTGTCGTCGCCGCCTCAACGAACGTAGGGAAAACGGCCTTCGTTACAACCCTAACCCTCGATTTACTCGCCTCGAACCCCGAGGCCCGGGTTCTGTATTTCAGCCTCGATGATCCAACGAACGTGATACTTAACCGCCTCCTCGGGGGACTTTCAGCCCTTCCTCTTAACCAGATTCAAAGGGGAGTAAGACAAGCGCGAACGGAAGATCGGCAGAAGATCGAAGAAAGCTATAAGAAGCTCGAAACTTACAGCGAAAGTAAGAGGCTAAACATCTTGGACATTTCAGAAGTCCGAGATGCCTCGGCTATTGAAAGCCGGGTTCGGGAGATAGGAGCAAAGAATCTTATTGTTTGCATTGATGGCCTTCATAACCTCGAAGTGGAGCGCCAGGGACAGATTCGAGAGCTTAATATCGAGAGAGCTAATCGAGCGAAGGCTCTCGCGGATATCTTTGAGATTCCCGTAATTGTTACGGCCGAGATCAATAAACTTCCTAGTGGCAAGACTCCCTCGCTTGAGGACATCTCTGAAACGGGAAAGTTCAGCTACAACGCGAACGCCGTTCTTCTTCTTTACTCCGAAGATGATCAAGACAAACCCGAGATTACGCTCAAGGGTAATATGGCGAAGAATAAGCTTTCTGATTTTAAGGGAACGCTCGAGTTCACCTTTTTTCGAGAACAGTCTCGAATCAAAGAGCGAGACTCTCTCGCCGACATTGTGGAGGACCGGGACTTCTTCAAATCGAGCTTCAATTTTTGAGACAATATCCGAGCAAATAATGTTATAAAAGTAATAGAAGTATTACCTGCAAACCATTAAAAGAAACGACACATGAATCATAAACACGATAACCACGAAGACGAATCGAACCCCTTCTTTCATTCCAACAAAGCTTTAAGCGCTCTCGAAGCAGGAACCTATACCGTAGTACTCGATGCAATCGAGAAACGGGATCTTCCCTCTTTCGAGCAAGAAGGCCCTCCTCGCGTAGGTCTCTTTTTTAAGTTCAAGACCGAGAGCGGAGACTTTATTACAAAGCTTGTGAACGCGACTAATAACGAAAAGAGCCATTGTGTTCAGCTCGCGAAATCTCTTTCACCGGCTCCTATAGGCTCAGACGTTATTCGAGATCCGAAAAAGCTTTGGAATCACCTTCAAAGCCTCGAAGGCCGGGCTTACATCGTTCAGAGTGAGCCCTCGGCTTGTGGAAGGTATAATAACCTTGTGAGCGCCGTTCCAGCTCCTCTCGCTCAAGTGTCATAGGTTTACAAAGTTTACAAAATTCAAGGCCTCGGGAGAGAATAAGGGGGATACTAAGGTAAGGCCCCTCCTTAGATCGGGCCGTACAGGGCAAATATGAAGCTCACTTTTGGTACCCTCGAAGATTTAGAGCTTCATCTCCCGTTCGAGCTCGACATCGATTTGTCGCTCGACCTCTCTGATAGCTTTGAGTTCGATTTGTCCTTCAAGCCTCTCGATTTGACTTCTCTTACATTGGAACCTTCCTCCAAAGTATCATTCTCCTAGACTGCCAAAGTATGGAGATAAGAATGAAAGAATTTATAGAGGAGCTCACAGAAGCCGGAAGGCCCCTTGAGGTAAGAACCAGACTTAGGGATTACGATAGTATATTGGACGTAAAGCTTCTTAGTCGTGAAGGAAGAATTTTGCTTAAAAGACCCGCAATAAGCGTGAAGAGGATTCGAGATTCTTCAGAGCGAGAGGAGATCCTAAGCCTCATAAGGGAAATCGTTCAGAAAAGCCTCTGAAGAAGTAATACATGTATTTATAGCATTACAGGTAAAAGACCTTCCGACGAGCGCTCAGGGCTTAACGAAATTGCACCATTGAACCATTTGTCGATTTGAAGAGGTTAGGAACAAAAGGTAAGAACTCTGAGAAGCCTAAGGCTTGAATGGCTGCGTTGTCATAATAGGCTATGAAGTGGTTCAAGGCTCTGGTGACAGATGCATAACTATCGGCTCGACGTTCCCACCATCTTTCGGAGCGGTATCTTCCGAAGGCAAGATACACAGAGAGGAACGCTATTGTTAGTCCCGATGCAACGCTAAGCGCCGGCGCTAGTAAATCCTTTTCAATTAACCACTCAACCACTTCCCTTATCGCCCTCGAGGAATAAATCCTTGCTTTACCAGTATTTGATGCGTTTCCCTTGAGAGCTTAGGAATCTACCCAGTAAATCGTTTTAATGTAGAGGGCTTTTGCCTCTTCCTGAGACAATTTATAGAGAGACCCGTGAATAGTAGCGTCTAGATTGAACAATGCATCGCTCCATTTTTTGTCAGCCTCAAACCATGTAAGCATGAAGGGCGTCCAGCCCGTGTATGCCCCAAACTTATTTTTTGCATTTATCAGAGCCGATACCATCCACGCTCCTTTAGGAACACTGGATACCCCACAACCAATGATTCCTCGCCTGGGCTTAGAGATTTTATAGCGAGCAGAGAAAGGATCATTCAGCGTATATTCGAAAGAACTCTTGATCATAGCTTCGCTGAAGGGTGGCATCTTCCCAAGAGAGCCCGCTTTGACTTTTGAGACTTCCTCCTGACATTTAGCGGTAAATCCTTCCTTCGAATCCTCTTCTTTCTTTTTCTCTTGCAGAGTTAGTTCCGCGTCTTCCTTCTTGAGCCTAGCGAGTTCCTCCCTTTGTTTCGCTAGTGTTGCTTCCTGCTTAGCGATATCTGCTTGTTGTTGAGGAGTTCTTAAAGATTGAGTTGTAGAGAGCGCCCCTGAGAGTGGGACCGAGCAAGCACTCAGAAACACCATCAAAAGTAGGTTTGTTTTCATGGAAAAATAAATACTTGTATTTACTGTATTACGTGTGTTTAATATAATGAACAAGAGTTAAACACAAGCGAACCATGACCCAACTAACCCGAAGCTTCAAGCCTCCTTCCTTGAAAGTAAGCCGAGAGGAAAGGCTCTCGAGACTCGCTGATTCCTTCCTGGAGGGAAGAAAGGAGACCACCACTCAAGCCTATAGGCACGACCTTGAGAGCTTCCGGGAATATCTGGGCCTCTCCTCAGTTGAGGAGGCTTCGAGCGCTCTCCTCTCCTTAGAGCCGGGGGATGCAAATGCTCTTGCTCTTTCTTATAGGGCCTCGCTTAAGGAAAGAGGCTTTAAGCCAGCCTCGATAAATAGAAAGCTTGCGAGCCTTCGTTCGCTTGTGAAGTTTGCTCGTACTCTTGGCCTAGTCACTTGGGCTCTCGAGGTAAAGAATGAAAAGGCCCAGGCTTATCGGGACACGAGCGGCATCTCTCCTGAGATATTTCTCACGCTTTTAAATAAGACTTCTAAGCAACGAGACAATGCAAAGGCCTCAAGAGACCTCGCAATCCTTCGCCTAATGTATGACCTGGGATTAAGACGGGCCGAGGTTCTGGGATTGGATCTTGAGGACCTTCATTTCGAGACTCAGTCTCTTTCAATTACCGGGAAAGGAAGGAGTGAGAAGGAGAAGCTTTCGCTTTCCAATCCAGCTCAGGAAGCCTTAAAGGCATGGATTGAAGCTCGAGGGCCTCATAATGGAGCTGTATTCACTGATTTCGATAGAGCTAAGAAGAACCAAGGGAGGCTTACTCCTATTGGCCTCACACTCCTCGTAAGGGCTTTGGGGGCTCGAGTAGGATTAAAGCTCTCGCCTCATAAGCTTCGACATAGTTCAATCACTCAAGCCTGTAAGCTTGCCCAAGCAAATGGAATAGACCTAGAGGAGGTCCTGGACTTCTCACGGCACAAAGATGTTAGAACCTTGATGATCTACAGAGACCGAGAGAGGAACGTTCAAGGACTCCTCGCGTCTCTTGTTGGGGCTACGGCATGAGGAAGAGCGTTCTTACCCCTGCCAAGCTCAAGGCCAATCGGAGTAACGCTCTGAAGAGCACAGGACCTCGAACCTCTGAGGGAAAACTCGCCGTCCGATGGAATGCAACAAAGCATGGGATATTTGCGAAGAGCACCCTTATCTCTGGCGGAGATGGGAAGGAGATGGAGGAAGACTTCCAATTCCTCATCAATAACCTTGTCGAGCAATACCAGCCCATAGGGGCCATTGAGCATATTCTCATTGAGAGAATAGCCTCTTCTTATTGGAGACTCGGCCGCGCACAACGCGCTGAGATTGGAGAGCTCCAAAAGAGCCTTGATAGAGGAAAGAGGGGACAGAGAACGAGAGACCTGGACGAGTTTGCACAGCTCACGGCTAACCCTGACCTCACGATAGGTGACATAACCGCCATCTATACTACGAACCCCGAAGGCCTCCTGATAGTCCGGAAGTACCTAAGGCAGGGGAGATCCGAAGTCGAAGGAACCGGGAGCATTAACGAAGAGACTCTCAAAGTTCTTCGCACTATTCTTCATAGGTCGGATATTCTTCCGCAACTTGAGAATCTCTCCGGCACTAAAAAGAAGAAGCTTCAAACCTTAGATAGACTCCTTCACGCTACGGAAGCCCGCTACCACGAAAGGGAGGAAGAGAATCAATCAAAGACGATAGCCAATTTCGAGGCTTCTATGATTCCTAATGGAAAGGCTGGAAGGAACCTCCTCAGATATGAGACCACGATTGAGCGCCAGCTCTATAGAGCAATTCGTGAGCTTGAGCGCTTGCAAGAAATAAGGTTATTCAGGGGTTCCCAGGAATCCAAGGAATACATGTATAAATTGCAAAACAAACCCACGAAACGAAAAGACGATGAAAACAATAGCGATAACGAATTTCAAGGGAGGGAGTGCGAAGAGCACAACGGCCGTAAACCTCTCGGCAGCTCTCGCGAGAGAAGGAAGTAGGGTTCTCGTAATTGATATAGACCCTCAGGCCTCGGCTACCTCATGGCTTGGAATCGAGAATCGAGACCCGGGAACTCTCGCCGTACTTAGGAACCAATCCTCTATAGTTGAGGCCATTCACCCAACTCATACCGATAAGGTTTCAATAATTCCCTCAAGCCCAAGCCTTGCAAGGCTTCCCGAGATTGTGGCCGAGGATGAAAAGCTCTCTCTAAGAAAGAACGAGCTCCTGAAAAGAGCTTTGGCAAAACTCCCTAAGGATAGGTTCGACTATTGCATAATAGATACCCCGCCCAACCTGGGGCTCATGAGCAAGAACGCTCTTGTAGCTTCTGATTCCGTCATCATCCCTTGTGAAGCTCGTTTCATGGCCTTAGAAGGCTTAGCCCAGCTGCTCGATACTCTCGAGGTAGTAGGGGGAGATGATGGCTTGAATGAGAACCTAGAAATTGAGGGAGTGATCGCTTGTCGAGTCGACACTCGTCATAAACATGACTCCGAGGTTCTGGAGGCTCTGAGAAGCAAGTTTGGAAAGGAGCTTTTCAAGACGGTCATCCGGGAGAATATCAGATTGGCCGAGGCTCCATCTTTTTGCCAATCCATATTCGATTATGACCCTAAGAGCGCTGGCTCTGAGGATTATGCCTCGCTTGCTCGAGAGCTTTTGAAGAGAAACGCTCGCCACCTCAAGCGAGTAGGAAACGCTTAGCTATTTCATAACGGAGAATAAATTTATGGCCAAATCACGCCTCGGCCGAGATGCCTTCGGGGAGAGAGAAAATCCCCTCTCTGACCTTACGAAGAAGAAACCAGCCTCCCAGGTAGTAGCCAGGAAGAGCGAAAAGAGGAGCGAACCAAGAGAACCTCGAGAGGAGGGCACAAGAGGTCCTCTCACGGTAAGCATCCGGAAGAATCTCCTTGAGAAGGCTCGGGATGCTGTTTATTGGTCTCATGGCCTTACCTTGGCCGGGCTTATTGAGAGTGCTCTTTCGGCCGAGCTCGAGAAGCTAGAGAAGAAGAGGGGAGAGCCGTTTCAAACTCGGAAAGGAGAACTCTCTTCCGGGAGGCCTATTCGATGAGTGAAGCAAATCTCCTCGGCGTTGCCGGTTACTCGCTCATAATCCTTCTTATAGGCTTTAACGTAATCGTGATTTGCCGAACGTCTCTCCAGTGGAAACGAAAGAGCGATAGTGAGCGATACCATGACTACCTGGAGAGAGCTAAGAAAGCTTCAAGGGAGGGGCCATCTTACCGAGGAATAATCTTCTCAGTTCTGACTCTACTTTTCTTATTAGCCCTTACTCTCGCTTTAAGGATAACTGCCGCACACCTTTATCTAGTCATTTTTGCTGGTTTGCTTAGTGCTCTTCAGGCCTTTTTGACCTATCGAAGAAACCGCTGGGTCCTTGCTGAGGATCAACGTTTGAAGAAGGAGTCCTACTAGCGGAGACGAAAGGCCCTGGAGGGGAAAAGGGGTGTTAGCACATTTGAGAAACCTACCTAGAAGCTAGTTTAATTAAAGACGTATTATGTTAAACAAAATAATAGACACAAAAGCCTCTCCTAAGGTCTAGAGGATGGAAGCGATACCCCAAGGAACAGAACAAACCCCTACGGCGCACGACGCATGTAAATTTGTCGCGCAGGCCTTCACCCTTCAATGGTCGGGTGCTGTCTCTGTCATTATGGGCCTCGAAGAACAAGGAGGTAGTGCTGGCAAGGATGGAGGTAGCCCCTCATTCACTTTTCAAAGCTTTGTTACCTCAGATTTCGTCTCTCATCCGATAACAGTATCAATTGCAAACCAGGTTCCAGGCAGCCCATTAGTTTCCCTCGTATTAGAAGTATTCCCTTCCGAGGAGAAGTTTGAAGAGAAGAGTGGCCTCCCTTATCTCGATGTAACGGTTACATTCGAAGGATACTCCTCTGCGCTACATTCATCCCAGGAGGAAAGGAGGCTCTTCTGGACGTATTTCGTTGGCCAGCTCATTGATGGAGGATTTTGTGCTGAGAGTATTCACATCCTCGGAGAGGAAGAGAATACAGTTGCCCAAGGAAAGCTCGGGGTCAAACTTCCCATCGGGACAATCACAACCGAGCTCAAGCTTCGGGAGACGATACCGCCTTCTTCCACTCTTCCTGCTACGATCACAGAGAAAGTTGAGGCAATCGTTGAGCGAGATTTTCTTCGCTATCCAGCTCACAAAGAAATGGGGTTTTTTGAAAGAGCTTTCATAGGTAGCGGTCGAGAAGGGCTTCCCCAGATTGTACGAACGTCTCTAAAAGGCGAGTTTGATCTGCTAACCGAGAGCTTCAAATTTGAAGAGTTTCACACAGCAATTTTAGTTGATACCAAAGAATTAAGGGTTCAATCATTAGTAGAAAATTCACTCTTTGCAAAAGAGCCCGTTTTTTTAGCTAGCGAGTGCCAGCGATATCTTGCGGAGACGTATGGTCCAGGAGGGTTAAGACACTTTCTAGCAATTATTGATGGTCTTGATGAGTACGGTGGATATCAAACAGGGACTTTTATATGGGACTTAAACGAGCACCTAGCCAGAATGGGCGCAAAAAAGAAAAAGGGCGCGTACAACTCTGAAGACCGGAAGCTGGCCCTTCAGATTGTGAATGTTTTCCTATCAACCAAGCTCCTTATTTATTCCAAAGACAAGGAGACTAAATTAACGGTTAAACCTTTTCACGAAGAAGCCACTATTTCAGAAAGAAGAAGGGTTACTCGGAAAAGAAATCCCGAGACGGGGCAACTTGAGGATTGCTTCGACTACGAGCGAACACGAATACAAATTCACGCGAGCGATTGGTACACGAAAGCATTTTCTAACCTAGATGGCTCCCCTCAATACACCAAATTCAGGCGCAGTCTCATTCAGGAAAATCATAAGAAACACCCTATAACTATCGTCTTGGTTCCTCGGCTTTCAAGAGAATGGAGAATGAATCGGGGGGCCGTAAAGCGAAGCGTATATGGGCTATTGGAATGGTGCAACAAGAATCGGGAGAAGCACAAAACGAGAGTTCTTGAGCTTCTTGAGAATGAATTGAATTACATGCAGACGCGGGGTTATCTTGGCTCATGGGAGATTAAGAATGGAAAATTGCCCCTCTCGTCTCTCACAAATTATGATTCTGTCTTGATCCTCAACCCTCCCTCCGAACTTAGAACAGATCTCTCAACAATAAACGCAAAAAGAGAAAAGCTCCTTCCTTCTCGAGTTCTTCAAGAGGAAACTACAACAATTCTTAACGAGAAAGACTTCAAGGGAATTGTAGAGCGTTCAGGATTATCGGATGCGAGGTTCGGTGAAAAGATTGAGCTTTCAAGACAACGAGTCAACGGAATGAAAAATGGGAAAGTAGCTATTACTAAAGAAGTGTCAGAACGAGTTTTAGGTGCATTTTCAAGTCTCTTATAAGTGTCACCCTTACCCCCCCCTTGGTGGCACAAACCCCCCCCCTTGGTGGCACAAACCCCCCCCCTTGGTGGCACAAACGTTCTCAAGGGCCGAAAATTTAACTAAAATTATCAGGATGTTGCGGAGCTTTCTTTGACCTGTCACCTCCTTTAACTAATATCTAATTAAGATATTATATAGGTGACACTTCGGCTTTGGCCTTTAGGGCCAAGCCTCGGTCTCCCTGAAGTGCCACTTAAGGGTAGGTTCCAGAGACAGCCTCTCCCTCGATAGTCTCTCCCTTGCAAGGCAATGCACAGCAAGGAACGACAATGAGCACACTTGATAACTTTTTCTCCGAGGTTTATTCCCGGCTCGAGATTAACACCCTCCTTCCGGAGCTCGAGCCAAAGGACAAAGGAGCTTATTACCTCCTTCGGTGTCCTTCGTGTCAGAAGCAAGAGGCTTACCTCTATAAAGGGAAAAGCAGCCTTCGATGTAATCGGGAAAATAATTGCTCTTACTCCTCAACGCTTTGGGCTCTCGCACTCGATCGCAATCGAGGAGATAAAAAGAAAACGCTCGAGGACTTTTCGCGGGCTTCTAATGTCTCACTCCCTCCTCGAGAAGAACGATGGGAAGAGTACCTTTCGAAAAAGAGCCTTCGAGAAACTCTTTTGGAGGAACTTCACTCTCTATTAATCCAAGAACTTTGGAAGGAGCGATCGAGCGCTCTTCAATATCTCACGGCCGGCAGGCAATATTCGCTCGAAGAAGTGGAGCGAATGGAGCTAGGCCTCTTTCCTTCTCTCGACGTAGTAAAGGAAAGGCTTCAAGAGAAAGGCCTCTCCATAGAAGAGTTCGAGTCCCTGGGATTATTCCAAGGCTTCGAAGGCCGGCTCGCCATTCCATATCGAGGCTCTAACGGAGAGCTGAAGGGCTTTATCGGCCGCGCTCTTTCAGGGGAAGATCCTAAGTATCTTTATCCTAGAGGAGCCCCTAGAAGCGAGCTTGTGGGCCTCTATAGAGCAAAGAGCGAGCCCGAGCTAGTCATCGTGGAAGGGGTTTTAGATCCTCTCATCTCTCACGAGAGAGGCTTTCCTCAGGTAGTGGGAACCGGCTCAAACTCGATAGGAAAGGAGCATTTCAAGCTGCTTTCAGCTCTTAAGAAGCCCTTTTTCCTCCTTCTAGATAATGACAAGGCCGGGAGTGAGGGAAGTGAGCGAGCTATTAGAGAGGCCCTCTCTCAGGGGCTTGATGCCTTCATATGTAGGCTCCCAGATAGCGCCCATGCAAAGGATCTCGATGAGCTTTTAAGGCTCGAAGATGGTCCTCAGATATTCCAGGAGGTTCTAAATGAAGCAAAGAAAAAGGGAAGCGGAGCTCGCTATCTCGCGGAAAGAATTTGCCAGAATCTTGATCTCACCTCGGACTTAGATAAGAGAAGGGCAGTTAAGAAGGCTCAGGAAACTTCGAGAATACTTCAAACGGTAGTCGATCGAGATTGCTTCTTTGATGAACTCTCGAAGAGGACTCTTCTTCCACGAGATCAGCTCGCTACCGAAGCCCAGGCTTATAGAGACCACCTTGCTAGAGAAGCTCTTCGTAAAGAGGCTGCAAGGCTTCCTGAGACGATTTCTCAAGCCCTGGAAGCTAGAGACGTGCCTGAGGCTTTGGACGCCATATCGGGCAAGGTGGAGGCTCTAAAGAGCGACTATCTAAAGATTAGTGCTAGAGCGCCTCTTTCTCTTTCTGAGATTCTTAAGCAGAAGCTCGAGCGAGATTCAAATCGAGACCCGAATAAGCTTCTTGGATATGAACTCCAGAACCTTAGAACCTTTGCTCGAAAGATTGATGGTGTTCAGCCCGGTCTCTTTGTCGTCGCGGCCTCAACTAACGTAGGGAAAACCGCCTTCGTGACAACTCTAGCGCTCGATCTTCTCGCCTCGAACCCTGAGGTCCGGCTTTTATATTTCAGCCTCGACGATGCAAAGAACGTAATCATAAATCGCTTACTCGGGGGTCTTTCAGCCCTTCCTCTTAATCAGCTTCAAAGAGGATTACCACAAGAACGAGCGGACGATGGACGGAAGATCGAACAAAGTTATAAGAAGCTCGTAGATTATAGCGACAGCAAGAGGCTAAACATCTTGGACCTATCAGAGGTTCGAGATGCCTCAGCTATGGAAAGCCGGGTTCGCGAGACAGGAGCAAAGAATCTTGTTGTCTGCATTGATGGGCTTCATAACCTCCAAGTGGACCGGCCGGGACAGATGATTCGAGAACTCAATATCGAGAGAGCTAATCGAGCGAAGGCTCTCGCGGATATCTTTGAGATTCCCGTATTTGTTACAGTTGAACTCAATAAGCTTCCTAGTGGAAAGATCCCCTCTCTTGAGGACATCTCTGAAACGGGAAAGTTCAGCTACAATGCCAACGCCGCTCTCCTTCTTTATTCCGAAGATGATCAAGACAAACCAGAGGTAACGCTCAAGGGTAATATGGCGAAGAATAAACTTTCTGACTTTAAGGGAACTTTTGAGCTCACCTTCTTTAGAGACCAATCCAGAATAACCGAACGTGATTCCTTTGCTGATATTGTTGCCTTTAATACTCGCTTTTAATGTTATAACAGTAATAGAAGTATTTACTGCAAAACAAAGCTAAAAAAAGGCGAAACAATGAGTCACAACCAAGATGAATCAAACCCCTTCTTTCAATCTTCTAAAACACTAACCGCCCTTCAAGCGGGTACATATAGCGTTATCCTCGAGGCAATCGAGAAGCGTGAACTCCCGTCCTTCGAGCAAGAAGGCCCTCCTCGAGTGGGCCTGTTTTTCAAGTTCAGAACTGATAGCGGAGACTTCATTACAAAGCTCGTAAACGCTACCAATAACGAGAAGAGCCATTGTGTTCAGCTCGCGAAGTCTCTCTCGCCATCACCCATAGGTTCAGACGTTATCCGAGACCCGAAGAGGCTCTGGGAGTATCTTCAAAGCCTTCAAGGGAGGGCCTATATTGTTCAAAGCGAGCCTTCCTCGTGTGGGAGGTATAATAATCTTGTGAGCGCCGTCCCAGCTCCTCTTGCCCAGGTCTCCTAGCAACCCGGCTCTTGATACAGATATGAAGCTAAGGCGGGGTAGTAATTGGGTGAGGTTTGCAAACCCAATCGATCCAATTTCCAATGTATCTGAGAGCCCTCCCAAATTCCCGACCCCTAAGCCCTCGCGGACGAACCAAGGGGAGTAATATGGAAAATGGTGGAATACCAGAGCATAGGGTGAGGGACGATCGCTTGTCCTAGGGCAAATACGGAGCCCGACTTCTCTCCTCAAGAGGCTTTGAGCCCGAGACTCCCCGCTTGATGTATGGTCTTGTCGAGCTTGAGGTCAATGGATCATCGCGTAACCTTCAGACGGAACGCTGCCGAGCTCCAAGGCTCTCACCCTCCCCGTAGACGGACATTATTACCCTCCTGTTATCTCGCTTTGCGCATACCAGTGGAGAAGGCCGCACTTCCGACAACGATACGAAAGGGTTACTATACCCTCTGAAATAGAAAGACCCTTAAGCCCGCTACTAAGCCAGCTCTTCTTTGGCCTTCCTGCAAACCATCGAGGTCGGATGTACGCCCCAAAGCTAAGATCGGGTATATGTCCTACTTCCAGACGTTCCTGGCAGCTGAGGCATCTCCTCTCTTCTTCTTGAATTTGTTCCATAGAAAAGTTTCCCTCGTAAACAATTTATACATGTAATCAATGTATTACTTTTGTTGCCTATGTTTTAGGGTGCAGTAAAATAGGGCAATGGTAGAACGGATGTTTGACGGCCAAAAGCTTTCTTTAAGAGCCTTTCGAGCAACGAGAGCGCTCGAGGCTGCTACCTGGTTCGAATTGAGCCAAAGGCGTTCAGGAGATGCCCTTTTGTTGCCTTTTTGTGGTCCAGGGACAGTCCGCGAACTCAGAGAAGGTCTAAGAGCACGCGGATTATCATTTATTGATTCACAAGAGAGAGTTTCCGAAGGCTCAGAGCTATTGAGGAGGGCATAGAACGCCAAGTGCTCCTGGTCCGCTCAAAGTTCCTTACAGTCGAGTATTCCTTCGAGCTATCATTGGGGGGACATCCCATATGGAGCGAAAATGGAAGAGATTGAAGAGATTATCGAGGGGTTCAGAAAGGCTGGTCGACCTTCTGTGAAAGTGAGAGCCGAATTGTACGATTACAAAAGTAAGTTGAGAGTAAAGGTTGAGAGCTCTGCCGGAGCAACCCTTTGGGAACTGTCCGGAGTGAGCACACGCTTACTTCGAGATTATTCCGAATGCGAGGATATTCTAAGACAGATAAAGAATGCTATTGCTCGTGAGTTTGCTCAAGTAAACGTTCGAGGCTGAGAGAATCTCTAATTATCCTCAGGTAACTCGATGTATTTTTCCCATTGTCGCTCTATCTTCCTATATAGAGTTCCAGTCCGACTATCTAACATAAGAGTGCTTCCATTCCCCGTGAGTCCCAAAACCCAACGGCCATTCTGGTTAGATTGAGACACCCCGACTACTCCGACCAATCCTATTGCTAGTATCGCTGCTACTATCCATCCTAGTTTGTCCATCACGACTTCTCCCACCGGGGAGTTTCCGTTCTCTGGACTTCAAAGTTGAAGGTGTAATCCGTTCTCTTCCCCTGCCCTTCAATCGGTAGCAAGACTCTTATTGTCTTCCCTGCTACGTCTCCTGCTACTACTGAGCCCTCGGACCATCCCCCGTACTTTCCGGGCGTATATTGGACATTGCTACTTGGAATTATTGTGTCAGAGAGCTTGCCTCCTTGAACCACTACGCTAGGAGGCATGGGTTGATCTCGGCTTATGAACTTTACTCCCTGATGAGTGACCCTATCGCTATTTCCATTTTCATCAACGTAGGCAGCCTCATCCCAAAGAATCCTGACGGGACTATCGGTTTTATTGCGCAGAACAAAGCTAAGGCCCGAGGTACGCTCTCTTCCTAGAACTCTAGTCGAATCCAGTGTCCAATCAATCGCCACCGTGTCGTCTTCAAAGTGATTGCTTGTCCCTTCTACCTGAATCTCACGCTTTTCAGAGCCTCTCGTTTGCACGGACTTGAGTGCTACATTGTGCTGGATGATGGGACCACATCCGATGGCCGTAATAATAAGTAGAGCGAGCACCCTCTTCATTGATTTCCTTATTATAAATTAAATACTTGTATTTATGGTATTCCTTGTGTTTAATATAACGAGCAAGAGTTAAACACAAGCGAACCATGACCCAACTAACCCGAAGCTTCAAGCCTCCTTCCTTGAAAGTAAGCCGAGAGGAAAGGCTCTCGAGACTCGCTGATTCCTTCCTGGAGGGAAGAAAGGAGAC
>MWWH01000316.1_pt1 | contig 13776 bp, 12 predicted proteins | sample 1047231 | NCBI WGS metagenome assembly MWWH01 (sample SAMN06349967, study PRJNA376086) | soil metagenome | isolation source: MG3-2 sample Antarctic (ecotone) soil | place: Antarctica | collected 2015-01-13 | reverse complement strand
ATCGCCGCCGGGCAAGCCATCAACGAAGCCGATCTCTTCAGCCCGGCAACGAAGGCTTACAAACAATTAGCGAACGAGATAAGGAGTTGGTTAGGTGAAGAAATCAACACTAGAGAAAATGCGCGCGAATCTCGATAAGGCACTCGAACCGCCGCGCTCAACTGCTCCGCCGCCGAAAGATGATAACTCCGAAGCTATCGCGCTGCGTTACGCGGTTCCTGATAAATCTAAGAGCGGAACCCGTGCGGAAACCGCATCCCATGTGGAAATCGCATCCCATGCGGAAACCGATGCGGAACCCGTGCAAATAGTATCGGATGCGGTTTCCGCACCCCATGCGGAAACCGCACGGGTTCGCGGATTTTTGAAAGTGCCGAATGACCTCATTTATCGAACGCTGCCAAGCCTTAAACCAAGTGAAGCAGTTGCATTTTTAAGGCTCTATGCCCTATCGCACGGCTTTCAAAAAGACACATGCACAATAAGCCTCGACAACCTTGCAAATGCTTGTAATTTAAGCAGAACGCAGATTCGCGTGTGTGTCCGAAGCCTTGAGAAAAAGCGAATCATCAAGAATCTTGGCGTTGATAATACGAATAGCAACAGAGAACTTCGTGGCTTAACTTTCAGAGTCTTATTATCACCGGCAACCCGTGCGGAAACCGCATCCCATGCGGAAACCGCATCTCATGCGGAAATTGCACCCAATAAAGAAACAAACAAATCAAAAGACACACACAACACAGAACGTGTGGGTGTGGGTTCTAAATTTACGATTCAGGAGTGCAAAAAATACGCCGCGCATCTCAACGCAACCGGACAAGGCATCACCAATCCCGGAGGCTATGCAACCACGATCCACCGCACCGGCGAAACTGATACCTTAATCGCTGAATTCCTTAATCCGATGGAGAAAGCGAATTCAGTGGACGTAAGCCTTTGCCCTGATTGTCATGGCGTGGGTTTCTATTATCCGAATGGTACTGGTGGCGGCGTCATGAAATGCAAACACGAGAAATTGACAGCGTAGCCATAAACCACTTGTAATAGGCGAACGAAGGGCGTACACTACCATTAGTTGTTGTTACTTGAAAGAGGGTTATTAAACCCAAACAACTCGTGCGTGGGTAGCACTTGCCGCATACGAAGCTGATTACACGCTCTAGCAAAGCCAACATATTTTGTTGAGACTCGCAACCATGCCGCAGAAAGCGGTGAGTTGATAGAACGACGAAACGGTCTAGAGTCAATCAGCCCTGTGTCTCACGGACAGCACGTTAAACTTCAGCCCGGTCAGATCAGTAACGTCTGACTACTCTGCGTGAGAGAACCGGCTCGTAAAAGCGAAGCGACCGACGGTCATACCAGTCACGCCACGATTTTACGGAGAACCTAATAGGGTAGGTCTCCGTGCGCTCGCTCCCTCCGGTCTCCCAATCATCAACCGGATTTGTTGACGTGTTCGCCCGCCATCTGCTTTGTTGACTTGAGCACAAAACAGTTGGATTTAAGGATAACTGTGTGCTGTTGGCGCGGGCACGCCGGAAATTTCCGTTATTGATAGCTTATTTTGATAGCTTAAGCAGAAAACCGCCCGCCACGCCGCACCACTCCAACCACAAAACAAAAGTCAGGCAAGACCAACTTTCGGAAACAGCATGATCGTGAGGGCGCGCCGATGCCTTTTATCAAATACGAAGACAAGAAATTCCGCCACGCCACTCTGGAGTTAATCGAGACCGTCAACCGGATCGTCGAGGAGTACAGCGAAGAGGGGTATGACTTGACGCTCCGGCAGGTCTATTACCAGTGCGTCAGCCGCGACATCATCCCGAATAACGAGAAAAGCTATGACAAGTTGGGACGCATCGTCGGTGAAGCGCGCATGTCCGGGCTTATAGATTGGAACGCCATCGTTGATCGCACGCGAGCCTTGCGCGGTAACGGCCATTGGGGTGCTCCATCCGACATCATGCTCTCGGCTGCGGAGAACTTCGCCATTGACAAGTGGAGCACGGAATACGGCCAAACCATCCGCCCAGAGGTGTGGGTGGAAAAGGATGCGCTCGTCGGCGTAGTGGGGCGAGTCTGTAAAGAACTGGATGTTAATTACTTTTCTTGTCGCGGCTACACCTCACTCTCGGAGATGTGGACGGCGAGCCAGCGACTTCTCGGATACAAACGACAAGGGCAAACGCCTTTCATCATCCATCTTGGCGATCATGATCCGTCAGGCATAGACATGAGCCGTGACATCACCGACCGGCTTGAGACTTTCACCCGGCGCGCACTGGAGTTTGAGCGCATTGCTTTGAATACTGACCAGATAGAAGAGTATGACCCGCCACCGAATCCGACGAAACTTTCCGACTCGCGCGCCACAGGCTACATCGCCCGTTTCGGCTATGAATCTTGGGAGTTGGACGCGCTTAACCCGACCGTCATCGCTGACTTGATCAGTGAGGCGGTGCTCGCCTACCGAAATGATAAGGCTTGGGAGCAAGCGGTCAAGCATGAAGAAGAGCAGGTTAAGGAGTTGGAAGCGGCAGCTGAACATTGGGGAACGCACGTTGTACCGGCAATCAAAGGATTGTAACAAGCGGGGCAAACGAAAAGACGTAGCACAATAAATCAAAAAGTTTATGGCATTCGAGAGGCGCGGCAATAATTCTTACTACTATCGCAAGGAGCGCGCGGGCGGCGGTGTGCGAAGCGTCTATGTCGGACGTGGCGAGACGGCGCGCCTGATCGCACAGCTCGACGACTTAGAGCGTGACGCGCGGGAAGAGGGGCGCGCCGTCGCGCGGCTGGAGCGCGAGCGATGGCAAGCGCAAGACGCGGAATTGGGCGCGCTCGGCGTGTTGATGGATGCGGTGGCAACGGGCGTGCTGTTGGCATCCGGCTATCACACGCACAAGAGGCAGTGGAGGCGAAAGCGGCATGAGTAAGAAAGCGGACGCGGCGGCCGTTGACACGCCTTTGGGCGACGTTGAGCTCAGGCGTCGCTTTGTCGCGCTCGTCCATAAAACGAACAAGAATGATCCGCGCGCGGGCGACGTTGAAGAGTTACGCAAGATGCTCTCGGAGCATCCGGGCTTAGAGTTGTGGCGTTCAATCAGTGGCGTCGCACAAGCGGCGGAGCTGACGGTGTTCACCTGTACGCCTATGATGACCGACGCGCTGCGGGAATGCTGGCGCGAGAGGCTAAAGCAGATGCGTCAGGAATTAGGTTACGCAGACGCGCCGCAAGCCGAGAAGATGCTGATCTCGCACGTCGTTTTATGTTGGCTGCGCCTGAACCTGATGGAGACTCGCCACGCCCTGCACGTGGGCGGGCGCGAGCACAGTATGCGTCAAGGGTTGTATTGGGAGAAGCAACTGACGGGCGCGCAGAGGCGCTACACGCGCGCCGTCGAATCGCTGGCAAAGGTGCGGACATTGACGGCGGCGACGCGCTTGATAGAGTCACGGACGGAAGCGGCAAGCGCAGCGAAAAGAGTAAATAATCTTCGGACTTTGAAGTCTTTAACCGCCTGAGTACACGGGCAGAGAAATTTAGCATCTGGGAATGCGAAAATACTATCAAATACTATCATCCAAAAGCGCGGCAGATCCGCTTATCGAGCGCGTCGCGGGCAAGTCTTCATAGGGTGTCGGGACTTCATAGGGTTATCAAGTCGTCATAGGGTATCCAAAATCGTCCTCGACAGCCGAAGCGAAATTCCCCACGTATTGCAAAACTATGCAAAACATTACATTGACGCCCGACCACATATTGCGACCGCACACTTTCGCAATATACGCGGGAAATTGTCACGACGAAGCGAAGCCGAAGCAAAGCGAGAGCGCAAGATGTTGTGCGAGGTGTGCGGTTTGAAGTCAGCCTTTCGGGGAGATGAGTCAACCGACTTTCCGCCGGGCATTTCTGTTTCCGATTCCTTACGCTCGGTTTCAGGAAGCGAGCGCAGATTCTTGGCGACCGCTACACGGTCTGCCGTAGCGCAGTATGTCGCCGCCGTCCAAGATTTACCTCTAAAAAAGTTGAGACATGTCAGACTCACAAAACTCATCAACGACATCGGCGCAGCAGACACCATTAGTGGACTCAGCGAAGGACAAGGGATTGCACTCCTCAAATTCCAATCTTTTGACCGACTCCGAGATCGAGTCAATGAAGAAAGACTTCGCGGAGAGTTGGGAACTTCTAGGGAATCTAATCCCGGACGAAATTTCTCCAAAAAGGTAAAGTATCACCTCGCATCAATTCCAGTGTTTTAGACAAGCACGTTGTTACTGACAGAAAAGCCGCATCTGGCTTCAAAAAGTCGGACTCCAATTGTCCGAGTTGGAAGCGCAGATAGCGGCTCTGGAGCGAATGTACTTACCGATACCACTTTTGTCAACAAATCGTTGTAGTGTTTCCTGAACATGAGTGAGGAAGCCGGAATTGCAGGCGTAACCTCTAAGATTATTGACTTAGCAACTATCCCGCAAACCAGCTTCGATAAAAGACTAGCACAGTTCATTGCTGACGATGTACAAGAAGTCTAGCAAGGACGACTCGATGAATACACCCCAAGTCTCTACGTCCGAAACGTCCCTTGCATATCCAAAGGGTAGCATAGAAAAACTTGAAGCGTCATCTAAGCTCAGGGGCGCATCTCCCGAAGGAGAAGTTGGCACATCTGAAACGCCTCAAGTCAAAACAAGAATAGCAAGCATTCTGTTCGGTATCAACCCTGATTCTGTCTCGAAGGTCGTGGACGAAAACAGCGAGAAGTTTTTACCTCAGGCGTGCAAGTAAGTGAAGCCGGAACTCAACCCGTCTCCTCTGCCATTAGCACGGCAGCGACAGGAAGCCGAACCGACCTCGACAGTAGATTAGCACGGATTCAACATCAGGTATGAGTTGATCGAGTGGCGGCTTTTGATATAACTTATTCTTAGCGAGAGCCTGCTGGCTCACCCCCGCATTTGGCTTGCGGGTCGGTCGGTCGGCAGGCTCTTGCTCCATGAACCCTGATGACCCCAAGCGTCCGCCGCTGTCCGTGAACTTCAAATCAAAGAAAAAAGCCAACAATGGTTTCGGCAGGTCGGACTCCAATTGTCCGAGACCGAACCCAAATTGTTGACCAACCCAAATATACTTATCCGCGCGGATTTTGTCGAACCGAAGAAGAGGCTGCAATAAAAACAGAAGAAGCCCGGCGTCAATAGGGGGAGCGGGGAATCGCTTCGCCCGTATCCGTCCCGCCCGCCGAGCTTCGATGAAAGATTCGCATGGCGTTTGAGCCGCTCGTCAAATAAAGAAACATCGGCTCGCCATGTAGTTTTGACGGAGTCCGTCAAAACTCCCGCCGCCATCAGCAAATGAACAAAGCAACCATCAAGGGACAAGCTCGATGCAAGTAGGCAGGTTAGTGCAGACCTACAAGCTACGCAAACCAACCCTACGTTTAGTCGTGCTGATTTGGGAGCGGGCTTGTCACTGAGAATTATAACGCGAAGTTTTGGCGAACTCTCGCAAAGAAACAGCAAGAGCGACCGAATGCCCGGAAGCCCTCAGTCCTAACGTCCGCGACGACTCTTGCATAGTGGCAACTTAGCGAAGAGGGAACTCGAACGTCAAGCCGCAAGTCAGAATATGCAGCGTCGGATAATATATTATCTGTCCGCTTGTCGAAACGGTCACAAAAAGAGGTAGTGAGTCTTCGTCCTTACGGCTCAAACACAAGATAGTGTGGTGCAACTTTACTTTGCAAAGTTCTTCATGAGCGTCGCCGTGACAAATCACCGGCGAGTTTCACGAAACCATGATCGTCAAGATGTTGGGGTCGTTCAGCTCTTCTAATAATCTCAGGGAGGTCTTCTCTTAGACTTTCAGAGGCAGCATTAACTCTCTTCACTAAAATCTGTTAATCTTTATATCGAAGCTGGTCTGGCTTCCTGTCGCTGCCGTGCTAAGGGCAGAGGAGACGGGTTGGAGTCCAGCTTCAACTAGGCCGGTTTCGGGAACTGTCGCCGGTTGAATAATGCCGGAAGAGACCGTTTGGTTACCGGCTTTCATTATTTCCGCGATTAAGTTTCCTTGATTCATGGTCAGAGTCTAACCGGTAAGCCCTGCCCTACTCTTTAATACTACCAACCTTTGCTGTTCCAGCTACCGCAACAAAGTTCTCGTTAGTTACTTTTGAGACTGAGTCGGTTTCCACAGGCAGCTTGTATGCTCCCGGAGACAACAATACAAGTCGGCTTTGGCACTGTCGGCGCGTCTGAGGGCAAATACGGCGCGGGAATGGGCATTCTGTAATCAGTCGGTGGACGCCAAAACGCCTGTGAGGACATCACACACATCTTTCAAAGTAGAATCTTCACTCTTGCGTGAGGGTTTCGGCTTATGCTACAAACTCGCCTGATGAGCGCAGCACTGACAACGCGGCAAGCGGCGGAGCGTCTCGGCGTGACGGATTCGCGCGTTCGTCATCTGGTGTTGGAGGGGCGGCTTCCGGCGGAGAAGTTCGGGCGCGATCTAGTAATCCGCGAACATGACTTGCGCCTTGTGAAAGACCGCAAAGTCGGCAGACCACCGAAGCAAGCGCAAGCCGACACGCCAGCACCGACGAAGGCGAAAGAGAAACGCGCGACGAAATCTTGACGAAGGAAAGTATTATGGCAAGCCAAACAATCACGGCGCCGAAGCGAGCGACGAAGCCGACGCCCAAAGCCGCACGCGCTGCGGGGAAGAAAAGTGGAGCATCAACGAACGGCAAAGCGAGCGCAAGTCGCACAAAGCCGACAAGCGAAATGACGCTCGAAGAACTATCCTTGCGCGCCTACAAGATGACTTACGAACAACTACATGGAAGTAAGAAAAAGAAGAAGTGACGCCACGCCGCCCGTATCTCTTCGATACGAACATCATTACCGGCAGAGCGTTTGAAGCGGTGCGACGCTTACCCGCCGGTGAGCATTTCTCGTGCGTCGTGTTAAGCGAGGTGATGACGGCGGCAGACCCGAAACCGTTTCGCGCTTACGTTGAGACTTGGAAGCGGGCGGCGACGGACGGCAAGTTGATTGTGCCGCACCCGGATGATTGGCTACCAGCAACTCGCATCCTGCACCTGCTCGCACAAGAACGAAAGAGAAACGCGGGCGGCAAGTCTCCGAGCCGCACACCGGCGGCAAAGCAAGAGTTATTCGCCGATGTCTTAATCGCTCTCTCCGCCGCGCGTGCCGGTGTCGTTGTGGTGACGGATGACGGCGACTTTCAGGCAATCAAACGCTTTCACAAGAAACTACAGATCGTCAGCGGCAGCGGGTTCTTCACCTAAACCGAAAGCATGGCTATCACTACAAATGAGTGGACTTTTACCGGCGGCATTGCTTCACAAATCAATGTGATTTTGGAGAACCGACCAGACCTTCCGTTCTCGATTGCAACCATCGAAGAACCCGTTAAGGGCAGCAGAAAACGTCACGACCTCAAACTCTACGACCGAAGCAAAAAGGTAGTCATCACAGGAGAAGTTAAGCGACCTGAGAACCCAGACGGGCGGACGCCGTATCAAGATGGTTTAGTGATGGATGCCCAAGAAAAAGCAAACAGAGAAGGCGTTGAACACTTCTTTACTTGGAACATCAACAAGTGTGTGCTGTGGAATACATTTGAGAAGGGTAAGTCAATCACCGAGCGTTACGAGGAAGAACTTGACGCTTTCACTAGTCCGATCCGCACATCTGCCGAATTGCAACATCCTCGTGTTAAAGAACAACTTAACCGCTTCATCGTCCGCTTGCTTGAACGCTGCGCCGCGCTCATCACTGGAGTAGAACCGCTCAAACTGTTTCCGCTCGACGATAAGTTTATTCGTGTATGGGAAGCGGGCTTGCAGTCACCTACATTTAACACGTTACACGCAATCAATGAACACTACGAAGCCGATAAGAAGTTCAAAGCGAATCTAAACAAATGGATGCGCGATGAACAAGGTTTGACGCTCTCCGAAAATAATGAAGAAATTTTACGCAATAACCTCGAACGGGCGGCGAAGTTCAGTTGTTATGTGCTGGCAAATAAAATCGTGTTCTCGAAAGCGTTGCGCTTGCGCTTTCCAGACATGGATGAACTGACAATTAAGAAATCGATCAAGACGGGCGCAGCGTTAAAGCGTGTGCTTGATGATTACTTCGCCCACGCGATGGAATCAAGCAACGACTACGAAACCGTTTTCAAAGGCGACTTCGGCGATACGCTGCCGTTCCTAAACGACGCGGCGGTTGACGGTTGGCGTCACTTAAATGCGCAGACTGACGTTTTCGACTTTACGCAAATCGGCTACGAAGTCATCGGGCAAATCTTCGAGCGTCTGTTCAGTCCCGAAGAACGCCACAAGTTCGGGCAACACTACACGCGCAGCGAAGTCGTTGATCTTATCAATGCGTTTTGTCTGCGCGATGCAAACGCGAGCGTGCTTGACCCGGCGTGCGGCGGCGGCACGTTCCTTGTGCGCGCTTACCAACGCAAGAAAGATTTAGCGAACGACAGGCTACCGCATCAATCGCTCATCAGTGGCATTTACGGCTTCGACATTTCCGCCTATCCGATCCACTTGACAACGATTAACCTTGTGACCCGCGACCTTATTGAGCAAGCCAATTATCCGCTCGTCGCCCGTCAAGATTTCCTCAAAATCAATCACGGCGAACGGGTTTTCAATGTTCCGACGCTCGACGTTTTGACAGACGCGGACGGCGAAGCCAACCTCGTCGAAATGCCGCTTGTTGATGCTGTCGTCGGCAATCCGCCGTATGTGCGCCAAGAGAAGATCAACGAGTATTACGGCAAGAATTACAAGACGCTTTTACAACAAAGCGTGCGCCGCGACGCGCCGGATACGGAGCTTTCCGGGCGGTCTGATGTTCTCTGCTACTTCTTCACGCATGGCGGCGCGTTCCTCAAAGATGGTGGTTACATGGGCTTGCTGACAAGCTCGAATTGGCTTGATACCTCTTACGGTTTCGGGCTGCAAAAGTATCTTTTGGATAACTACGAAATCCTTGCGATTCTCGAATCGAATTGCGAGCCGTGGTTTACGGGCGCGCGTGTCACGACCGCCGCGACGATTCTCAGGAAACAGCCGGACGCGGCGAAGCGGGCGGCGAATAACGTCAAGTTCGTGTGGCTCAAACAAGAGTTGGCGCGCTTGATGCCATACGCCCAAGACGAACACGAACGCCGCTTGCTGTTTGAAGATTTGCGCGACCGCATCACGCGCTTGAAGAAAGATGAAGAAACCGATGCGTGGCGCGTGCGCGTCGTCAATCAAGCGGAGTTGTACAGTGCAGGATGTTTGCCGATTGCGATTAGCGAAGCGGAAGAACAGGACGAAAGCGAAGATGACGATGCGGAGCAAAGCGCGCGTGACTTGCCCGGCGTCGAGCGCGAATCGGCGACGCCCGCGCCGGATGAATACACGGGTTACAAGTGGGGCATCTTCTTACGCGCCCCGCAAACCTTTTTCAAGCTGCTTGCACGCGGCGACAACTTCACATTACTAGGTCAACTAGCTGACATAGAACGCGGGATTGTGAGCGGCTGCGATAAGTTTTATTTTCCGCGAGATGTTACCGAAACGGCACTTTCGGACACATTAGATGATGCAGAGTTTGAAGATAGATATGGCATCAAGCGCAGCGATACAAAGAAGGTTCGCATTGTTCATGCAGGAGAGGGCACTCAACATTTAATTGAAGCTAAGTACCTTGAACCGGAAATTCACAGCTTGATGGAAATTGATTCTGTGGGGATAAACCCACAGCAACTTGGACGCAAGGCTTTGTTGGTTACAGAAGATAAAACGAAATTAAAAGGAACACACATTTTAGATTACATAAATTGGGGTGAGAAACAGGAGTTCCACGAGCGTTCAACGATACAAGCGCGCACCAACGAAAACAGAAATTGGTATGACATTACAAATGCTATTCGTCGGCAAATCATTCTGCCTAAGCTCCAACAGTATCGGCACATCGTTTCGATTAATCCCGACCTTTATTTGTGCAGTTCAAGTTTACTGACGGCACACCCGCCGAAGAAGTTGGTACACGTCACTTGCGCTATTCTGAACTCGACTGTTGTCGCACTCATTAAACAATTCTTTGCCCGCATACACGGGCGAGAAGGCAGCTTGCAACTTGATGTTTACGCGGCACGCATGATGCCAATACCAGACCCCAATAAAGCAACTGCAAGCGTCCGCAAAAAACTTGAAGCAGCACTTACCTCAATGACCACCCGTCGAGCCTTACCCCTTGTAGATGTTGATTCCATAAGTACGGAATGGACGGGCGAACTTGCACTCACCGACCGGCAGCAACTCGACGACGCGGTGCTCGAACTGCTCGGCATCTCCGACAAGCGAGAACGCGAAAGTCTGCGCGCCGAACTCTACGCAGAAATTACAAAACTCTATCGCTCAATCCGCGCCGCCGAACGAATCATGCAGCGTCACCGCTCGGCGAACGCACGGCAAGGACGCGCGACCGCGCAATCAATCGCCGCCGAAATATGGGACAGCCTCGACACGCCGCCCGACTATCGCACACCGCTCGACTTCATTCCGCCGCGCGCCCGCACCGAAACATTCGACTTGCCCGCCGAAGGTCGCGCCCGCATCATTCACGGCAATATGTTTCAACCCGACGCCGTGAAAATCGGCGACACGCTGATCGAACTCGGCGACCCCGCGCGCTGCGAGTTCGTCAAACAACTTTCGCACATCGGCATAAATGGCGACGTGCAAGTTCCAACGCAACCCGAACATTGCTTCAACGCACTACGCCAACATCAGGAATACGCCGACGAAACCAATGCAACATTTCAGACTTTCGCCGCCGCTCTTACTCCTGAAGAACCGATGCAAGAGCGGGTAGTAAAAGAACTATGGCGCAAGCTAAAAGCGTAACTCTGCTAGCTGCGTTTGCGGCTTACCCGCCGTGTACCTATCTGAATCTATCTTGATCTACCCTTAACTCTTCTGTATGCTGGCGAGCCTTACAGGAGAGTTATATGTCACGGCAAAAACCATCTGACCTAATCACCGTTGCGGAAGCCCGCGCCTTGCTTGGCGTGAGTCGCGTCAAAATCGCGCAGTTACTCAAGCGCGGCGATCTGCGTTACTTCACTAATCCGCTTGACGAACGCGAAAAGCTCATCAGCCGCGCCGAAGTCGAAGCACTTAAACCGAAGCGTGCGGAGGCGGCATGAAAACCATCTGCATCGCCAATCACAAAGGCGGTTGTGCTAAAACAACGACAGTGCTTAATCTCGCCGTCGTGCTCGCTTCACAAGGCGCGCGTGTGCTCGCCGTTGACCTTGACCCGCAAGGCAATCTTTCATCTGCGCTCGGCGTTGACTTGCAGGAATTGGAACAGTCAAGGCTCACGTCGCACCGCTTGATGCTCGACCGTTCCGGCGACCCGACCGCGTATCTCATCCATGCCCGCCCGAAACTCGATTTAATTCCGGCGTGCCTCGACCATGACGCGGAGACACTGCTCGAAGGCGCGCACGTTTCGCGCGAGCTGCTGCTTAAAACGCGGCTCACTTCCCTTGCCAACCGCTATGACTTTTGCGTGATAGACACGCCACCAGCCTTGCGTGTGCCAACCTTGAACGCGCTCGCTCTGTCTGACTTAACGGTTATCCCGATTGAACCATCCAGCTTCGCGCTTGTCGGACTCACACAGTTGATGCGCGTCATCGCACAGGTACGCCAAGCGTACAGCCCGAAAATGATCATCATGGCGCTCTCGACGATGTACGTTGCGCGCCAAAATCTCGACCGTGAAGTACGCGGGCGGCTCGAAGTGCATTTCAGCACTAACGTATTCGATACGACGATCCCGCGCGCCGTCGGCGTCTCGCAAGCCATCGCCGCCGGGCAAGCCATCAACGAAGCCGATCTCTTCAGCCCGGCAACGAAGGCTTACAAACAATTAGCGAACGAGATAAGGAGTTGGTTAGGTGAAGAAATCAACACTAGAGAAAATGCGCGCGAATCTCGATAAGGCGCTTGAGCCGCCGCGCGCGATCACGCCACCGAAGGATGACAACTCCGAATCCATCGCGTTGCGCTATGCTATCCCTGATAAACCTACAAGTGGAACCCGTGCGGAAACCGCACCCCATGCGGAAACCGCATCCCATGCGGAAACCGGCGCGGAACCCGTGCAAATAGTATCGGATGCGGAAACCGCACCCCATGCGGAAACCGCACGGGTTCGTGGATTTTTGAAAGTACCAAACGATCTCATTTATCGCACGTTGCCGAGCCTTAAACCAAGTGAGGCAGTTGCCTTTCTAAGGCTCTATGCGTTGTCGCATGGTTTTCACAAAGACACCTGCACGATAAGCCTCGATAACCTCGCAAACGCTTGCAATTTAAGCAGAACGCAGATTCGCGTATGCGTCCGAAACCTTGAGAAGAAGCGACTCATCAAGAATCTTGGCGTTGATAATACGAACAGTAACAGAGAACTTCGCGGCTTAACTTTCAGAGTCTCGTTATCAGTCGCATCCCATGCGGAAACCGCACCCCATGCGGAAACCGCATCCCATGCGGAAACCGCACCCAATAAAGAAACAAACAAATCAAAAGACACACACAACACAGAGCGTGTGGGTGTGGGTTCTCGTTTTTCGCTCAAACAGTGTCGGGACTACGCCGCTTATCTAAATACAACGGGGCAGGGAATCAACAATCCAGGCGGCTACGCAACGACGATCCACCGCACCGGCGAAGCAGACATTTTGATCACCGCATTTCTTGAACCACTAGAAACGCCAAATGTGGTAGACGCCAGTCAGTGCCCGGATTGTCATGGCACAGGGTTCTATTACCCCAGTGGGGTGAGCGGCGGCGTGGTGAAATGCAAGCACGCCAAGCTAACAGAAGGGAAATAAACAACGATCTGTGCCGTAGGTCGGTTTGAAGAGAAACACCGCCTAAAAGATTTGAACAATCTTGGAGCGACGCTCGCGGCCATCCTAAAAGATGTAGCACGGCAGCAGCAAGTAATTATCCATTAGAAGCGCAGAGAGGCGCTCCAACCCGCTTATTTTGATTTCTTGAGGGACAGGGCAGGGAAACTTGAAACAGAGCAGCCAGAGGCGTTCTGCGGCTTTTTAGCAAACGCGGCAGAACAACGCCGCGAGATCGAAACCAATCGCGTCTTTAAGCCGCATTTGAAAGAAAGATTACTAGCCGACTCTGACCACGAAGAAGAACACTTGAAGAGACTACAAATCTTTTTCCACGAGCCGACGCTTGACGAGTGGATGCAGCTAAACTTTCCCGCTTGACGCCGGACACGCGCGGTGTAGAATGTTGCGCACTTGGGCGGTGCTTCGCGCGGGGTGAGGACGCGAGGAGCTTGAGACTACACGTCTCCGTCCCCACAGAATCTCCCTAAATGATTCTGTGGAAAGGGAAGCGCCGCGCGTTGTGGGAGACGCGCGGCGCTTTCGCTTGTTTAGCCATCATACGCAAATTTTCGTCATTATCGCTTACCTCAATCCTTGCATCATTTGTGGCAATAAATCTTTGCTAATTTTCTTGCATCGTGCGAGCGAAATACCGTAAGCTACACGCGAGTGAATGTCTCCGCGTCGGTTTCCCGATATTCGTACCCTCTACCGACGAAAGCTTTCGCACACACGACGGCCTTACTGCGCGTGAGGCGATCACAGCAGTTCGTAACGATCTGACAAATTAG
>MWWH01000315.1_pt1 | contig 13797 bp, 10 predicted proteins | sample 1047231 | NCBI WGS metagenome assembly MWWH01 (sample SAMN06349967, study PRJNA376086) | soil metagenome | isolation source: MG3-2 sample Antarctic (ecotone) soil | place: Antarctica | collected 2015-01-13 | reverse complement strand
CATCCTGAAAGACCTTCAGGACTTGAACAAGCGAAGCACCCCGCGGAGTCGGTTGAGTAAGAGTTACGAACCGCAGACCGCCAGCATTCTCAGCAGCTTTAAGACCAGCACGCGCACGCTTGCGAGAACGACGACGCAGATCGCCAGAGCAAGCAGGGCACAAACGAGAGCCACAGCCAGCAAGCACACCAACGCCATCGAACAATTCAGTTAAACCCGTACTTTCATTTTCGGAATGTAGAGAGGAAGCAAACCAAGAGTTTTCAGAGGCAGCGCACGTAGCTATCAAAAATGATTCACGCTGAGCCACATCAGAATCTAATGCCGCAGCCGCATCACCCAAACGACGAGCAACCGAAAGACCGAGCGCACGACGAGCTTGCGCTATGCCCGGCACATCACGATAACGATAGACAACCGAATCCGACGCGGATGTAGCAACATCCTCATCAGGAAGGGAATCAAAAATTAAGTTGTTTAGCTTTAGGTTGTGTTTCATCAAGTGCCCCGCTTTTTTGCAGCAGAGGCACTTGATTAAGAAGGGACTTGTCAGGTAGAATCTTAATCAGAGCCGAGCCGCCGGAATCGGTTCGTAAGCTCTAGAAAGCGCCAAGTGTTAGAAGCACTTGGCGTTTTCGCTTTTAGGTAGTTAACTACAGTAGAAAGAGCAATTTACACAGACAGTCTAACCACAAAAGTTATAACGAGTCAAATCTTTTTTGCACTAGATGTTGAGTCCAATTCTAAGAACCCCCAATATACAGAGCCATAGACAACCCTAGACAGCCTATTGGCGTGAGCTGTCACCCCCTACCCCAGACAGCCCTAGACAGAGGCGCGACACCCTTTGTCACGCCCTGTCACACATGATATAAAGCAGCCTATGGATAAAGAAGCAGCCGCCAAATTCTTAGGAGTAAGTACCCGCACACTTCAAAGATATACGACACAAAACAAGATCAGCGTTACATACCGACACGGCAAAACGGGAGCGGAGGCAGACTACAACGAGGACGAGCTAGAACGATTCAAGGAACAACAGGACAGCGCAACTTACCAACCAGCACACACAACACTCAATGGACAATCCCAAGCACTTACACTAAATCAAATCACAACCACCACAGGCATCGAAAGGCTTGCAACGGTTCTGCAGTCATTACACCCATCCTTGCACCAGCGCGTTGCAATCGAAAACAAACCCCTCTTAAAGTTAGATGAAGCAGCAACACTAACAGGGCTAGCACGCCAGACACTACGAAAAGCAATAGACGATAAAAAACTTAAAGCGCAGATAGTAGGCAGAGCATGGAGAATCAAGAGAGCAGACCTCGATCTATACATTAAAAACCTTTAAGGAGACGACCATGCCTCACGACTGGAAGAACAAGCTTTATTTTGGCGACAACCTTCAAATTCTCCGTGAACATATTAGAGATGAATCAGTAGATTTAATTTACCTAGACCCCCCTTTTAATTCAGCAGCCAGCTATAACATCCTTTTCCAAGAGACTAGCGGCGAGCAATCCGAAGCCCAGATAACCGCTTTTGAAGATACTTGGCACTGGACGCATGAGTCAGAAAGCACTTACCACGAAATAGTAACAACCGCGCAAGAGAGCTTAGTCAACCTAATCCAAGCCCTAAGAAGTTTCTTAGGCACAAGTGACATGATGGCTTATCTAACCATGATGTCACCTCGATTAGTTGAGCTTCATAGAGTGCTTAAAGACACAGGCAGCATTTATCTACATTGTGATCCAACAGCCAGCCACTACTTAAAGATGATTATGGATGCAATCTTCGGCGCAGATGAATACCGAAACGAAATCATCTGGAAGAGAAGCAGCGCACATAGCGACAGCAAACAGGGAGCACGACACTACGGACGAGTAACCGATACTATTCTTTTCTACGCTAAAGCGAAAAACAACACATGGAATCAAGAGTATGTTCCCTATGACGAGGAATACATTAACCGAGACTATCGAAGGCTAGACGAAGATGGAAGACGGTATAGGTTAGACAACATTCAGGGACCAGGCGGAGCAGCGAAAGGGAATCCTTACTATGAAGTGATGGGAGTAACACGCTACTGGCGATATTCAAAGAAGAAGATGGAAGAACTTATAGAGCAAGGACGCATCATCCAAACGAAGCCCGGAACCGTACCACAATACAAACGCTACTTAGATGAGATGCACGGACTCCCAATACAAAACCTTTGGGATGATATTCCCGTTATCAACAATCGCTCCAAAGAGAAACTTGGCTATCCTACCCAAAAACCCGAAGCCCTGTTAGAGCGAATCCTCAAAACGAGCAGCAATGAAAATGATGTAATCCTAGACCCTTTTTGCGGATGTGGAACTACCGTCAACGTAGCGGAGCGGCTGCACCGCAGATGGATCGGCATTGATATTACTCATCTAGCAATAAGCCTAATTAAGACTCGACTACATCACACCTTCAAAGAAGAACTAGCACCCTATGAAGTAATAGGCGAACCCAAAGACCTCACCAGCGCAGAAGCTTTAGCTTTACAAGACCGTTATCAATTTCAGTGGTGGACAGTCGGATTAGTTGAGGGCAGACCAGCACAGGATAAGAAGAAAGGTAAAGACACTGGCATTGACGGCTATATCTATTTCTTCGATGACAACTCGGGGAGGGCTAAACGAATTATCATTCAGATTAAAAGTGGCAATGTTAAGAGCGGAGACATACGCGACCTCAAAGGAGTGTTAGAAAGAGAGAAGGCAGAAATAGGAGCCTTCATCAGCTTAAAGCCAGCTACTAAAGATATGAACAAGGAAGCACTATCAGCAGGATTTTACGAGTCAGCCCACTATGGAAAATTCCCTAAGCTACAGATTCTAACAATAGAACAAATCTTATCAGGAGAGAAACTAAAGTATCCGCAGACAGGAGCAACTGCCACTTTCAAACAGGCAGAACGACAGACCAAAGACAAGGCAGAGCAAAGCGGCTTATTTTAAGAGCAGCATCGCGCAAGCACCCCCACGTTGACCCCGCCCGGCGATCACGTTGAAAGCTTACAAAGTTGGGTAGATGCGAACACGCGAGGCGTCAGGCGCACGCGACGCCCGCACACCCCACAGCTTGAAAAACCAATGGGCAAACAAGGGTAGAAAACAAACCCGCCAACCTAGCGACCCCCACGACTGCTGGCATCACTTACGCCCTTACTAAAATCTTTATCACTTGCCTCTTTGAGATGTTCCACCGTTTCCTTAAATTTCGCCTTATTCTCTTCCGAACTCATATCACCATAGTCCGGCTTAGGAACATCCTTCTCAAGAGGGTTAGCCGTTTTATTCGATTCCCGTTTTTCTTCCATTCTAGACCTCCGTACAGGCTTTTCATTTTCTAGCTTCTGTTTGGCTTGCTGTTGATGTTCCCTTAATGGACCACCAGGAACTTCTTTTCCAACACTCCAGCGCACCAGATTAGCAATACCACTACCAGATTGCCTAATAATTTTATTCCACCCAAATCTATCAGACGCCATAGAACCTCCTTACCAATCCAGCAACAGCGAATTGACTAAACCAACTAAACCACTATGCACTGAAAGTGCATAGATTTCTGGCGATGACTGAAAGTCACGCCGCTTCTTAATTACAAGTTGCTGAGAGGCAACGCCGCGCATCAGATGTCTGCGGAGTGCTTCGCAACTGAAAGTCTTGCACTAAAGTGCATAGCTTTGCACTAACGCATCTGGGACAGTAAATCATAACCCAAAAATTGGCTATTGGCACCACAATTTTCGCGAGTTATAATCTAGGGCAGGATACGCAAATCGCTAGCGCGTTTTGCCGCCCGCCTTACGGCGAGCGTCCTGCCAAGCTAAAACCAAAAGTTGAATTTTAACAACATGACAGACCCCCCGAAGAAGAAAGCGACAGGAAGAAAACCGAAGCCCCCCGACGAGAAGCAAGGCGGCGGACCTATACTAGTCAGAGCCACATCAGCCGAGCGAAAGGCAATCAGGAAGCGAGCCGACGCCGCCGAATTATCACTCTCCAGATTCTTAATTGCACGTGGATTATCAGACCAACCACCACCCACACCAGAAGAAAAAGAGGCAAACCGCCAGCTACTTTTTGAACTGAAGAAAGCAGGAAACAACCTAAACCAAGTCGCCCACGCGATGCACACCAGCCGATTAACCAACACGGCTTCACCAACAGAGACCCAAATATCAGAGGCACTTTTGTCGATTAGAGAAGCGAGTACAGCAGTAAAAAAGAGGATGAAATAAATAGATTATGAGCGGAGCATTATGCAAATTCACAGGCAAGCCGAACGCCAGCGCGAGCGGAAAACACGCTGCCTACATCACTAGAGAGACGGGCACGCGAGGCGACGAGCAAGCCATCTACTTACATAATCTCGAGGAGCTGAGAGGCGCAGACTACCGAGAGACCCGCACCAACCTTACCAGCTATGCCGAAGCCAGACAAGATGAAGAATTAGCAAAAAGGAAAGATGCACGCACACACTACCGCTGCATTTTAAGTTTCGATAGACAAGAGGAAACCGCGAAGGCGCGCGACTTAGCGGCACAGTTCCTAAAACAGAACTTTCCCGATGCACGCGCAGCAGTAGCGATACACCGAGACACCGACCACACGCATGCACATATATGGATTGACGCACGCCAGACTAATGATAAGAAAATCCACTTACCAAAGAATACTTTTAAGACTTTAGACGACCGCTGGGCACACATCTACGGACGAGAGTATGGCAAGGACTATGAACGCGAGCACTTAGCCAAGAAGGAAGAAACGCGAAACTTCAAACGAGCGAAGGCACAAGGAAAGGAGTACCCACGCCCCACAAGAGCCAGCCGACCGACGACGGCAAAAGAACATAACGAAAGAGAGGCGCGCAACTATGGCGATAACCAAAGCGCAACTAGAAGCGATAAACGAGCAGATACAAATAGAGAATCAATTATTAAAACAACAGAACAAGAGATTGACCGAAGAACTGAAACGAGCGAACAAGCAGATCGAAACCTTAGCGCAGCAGTTCAAGAAGTTACAGAGCTACGTGCAGAGTTTGAAAGAATGGGCAGGGAAGAACACCTAAACGATCACGACCAGCAAAGAGGCTACACACGATGAAACACCAAGCAGCCCGACTAACGATAACAATCTTGTTTGCCGCCATGCCAATGAAAGCGCAAACACGCCCCACGCCGCCACCCGCACAAATCACATACGAGGATCAGCAACGGCTGCAGCAGCAACAACAACAGCCACCCGCACAAATCACATACGAGGATCAGCAACGGCTGCAGCAGCAACAACAACAGCCACCCGCACAAATCACATACGAGGATCAGCAACGGCTAAAGCAACAGCAACAACAGCCACCAACTCCGCAGACGGTTATAATTGCCCCTAGCAGACCCACACAGCCAAGGCAAACACCAACCACCGCGCCAAGCAATACAAGGACTGTGACTCCGCCCCAGACCCAACGCCCGACGGTACCGCAGCAGCCGCTAAACCAACCACAACGAACAAACTACTTCGCCGCCATCCTTAATCTTGCCTTCTCTTTGATTTGTTTGGCAGTTACATGCGCCATAGGCTTTATAAGTTTCCGATGGTTAAAAGGTTGGATTGGGCTATTAGGAGGCAACACCACACCCGAAGAAGATACAACCCACGGCAGCGCACGCTTCGCGACGGAGAAAGAATTACAACATTGGCAAGTTCCAGCAGAGCAACAACTAGACTCAGGCGCATTGGTATTAGGACCGTTCGGAGATCACCACTTATTAGTTTTGCCCCATGAGTATGCAGTACGACATACCGCAATTATAGGAGCAAGCGGGAGCGGAAAGAGCAGAGGGTTCTTTCTACCGAACTGCACTCTCTACGAAGGCAGTTTCTTAGCCACCGACCCGAAAAGCGAGCTATGGAAACACACAAGCGGGACTAGAGAGAACGCCGTCAGATTTGCGCCACGCGATCCAGACAACAGCGCACCTTTTAACTTCATAGGAGCAACGGTAAATGATCCACATCTTACACAGCTACTAGCGAGAGCAATCGTCAGTTCCACAGGCAGCAGCAAGAGCGATCCATTTTGGGAAAATGCAGAGACAGCACTTTTAAGCAGCCTGATCGCGCACACCGCCACGTTTGAAGATGCGGAAGGAAATAGCGCGGCGACGCCAGCAGCCCTCTACGACTTTCTAACAAGCCACAACGGAGACGAACTAGCGGCAGCACTATTAGTTTCCAACAATCCAATAGCGCGACAGTTTGCAAACATCTACGCCCAAGCAGATGCAAAAGTAAGAGGCAACGTAGGCATAGGACTCGCCACAAAACTAACATGGCTGGCGGATCCAAAAACCCGGCGCTTCACCAGCAGCACGACCAAAACGGTTGACTTCGGACAGTTGCGAGAGGAACAGATCAGTTGCTATTGGTGTTTGGCAGAAAGCGACATTGCAGCATTAAAACCACTCTCAACAGTTTTCTTTACGCTTGCACTTTATCAACTTAAACAAATTGAGGGAGGCATACCCGTTTGCCTATTCCTCGATGAAGTAGCAAACATTGGCAAACTTCCAGACCTTGAAACAGAGATCGCAGTTTTGAGAGGAAGGGATATAAGCGTCGTACTAGGTTTGCAATCCTATTCACAATTAGAGGCAATCTACGGACGCGATAGAAGCCAAGTGATTCTCGACAACTGCACCACGAAAATAATTCTTTCAGGCACCGACGCCGAAACAGCCGAACGAATCAGCAAGATGTTAGGTGAGCGGACGCTGGTTGAAAACAAAGTCTCATACAATCAAAGCAAAGACGGAAACAGCACCAGCACCAGCACCAGCAAAAGCGCACGCCGTTTGATGTTCGCGAATGAAGTAAGAGAGATCGCGCGCACCGAACAGCTAATAATTACAGGAAACCAAAAGCCAATCTATTGGGTACGCATTCACTATAACCAAGCCCCGAACACCGCCGACGCACCTGAGCTTGGCGAGGCAATCACAGCCAACTTTACCAATATAGCTCTACCCAAAACGAAGCCGAAGAGGAACAAACCACTGCCGCCCCCGATGCCAGACTTCATACACGATGCGGGCGAGTCACCAGAGGTTGAAACCGCCGAACGATTGGAAAATCCAACGCACACCCGTTACACGACACAGCCACTCCAAGAACCAACAGAGGTCTCGAAGGTAAGAGCCGTAAAGTTATTTGACGATGAGCCGACCACGATCCAGCCCGTGCAGCCAATCAATAACGACTAGCGAAAGGGTCCAAAGGAGGAAGGGCGTCGCATTTAATGCGACGCCCTTCTTGAAGGATGAGCATGCAACTAAGAATCACCACCACCAGCCACGCAGCCCCATTGACCGAGCAGCATAACGAGGAACTACCGAACCGAAACAAGTACGCGAAAGCCACCAAGACCAAAGACCCACAGGAGTAAATTTAACCATTACTTTACACCCCCTCGAACAGAGGCAGCTGGCGCAAAACCCCGACAACATCGTTCCGAACATAGATAGAGTAATCAGCACCAACCACCCCCTCAAGTTCTGCCAACTCACGAGTAAGAGCGCGAGAGCGTTCAATACACGCTTGGTTTTCCACACGAGACTTCTTAATAACACCACGCGCGTCGGATAACATACTTTCAATATCTGACCCTTTTAGATTAATCAACGCTTCAAAGTCCATACCATCTAAATCTTTTAACTTCATAAAAATTCCTACCTTTCTAATTTGAAAAAATTTAACTAACTATTTTAACTATCCACAAGAACCGCACCTCAAACCCATCCCACAATCAAAGACCCTTAGAAACCCGCAATCAAAAATGAAAATTTAAATTACCCACCTTCAAGACACAGCAAGACGCATACCGGAAAACGATTGACCCAACGCCCATTTATCACCGCCAAGAGTCCAAAAAGTTGCGTGAGGAAATTGTCGAGCCAGTAAAGCTTTACGCACTTTAATCTTTTTTGAAATGCGAACCCGAACCAGTTCACACCACGCCTTAAATTCCATTACATCACCGAGCGATCTCAGCGAATCCGAACGATGCAGAGAACGAGCGCGACACAGAGCGAAGGCAAGAGGATCAGAAATACAATTTATTTCCCCTAACTTGTCGGCAGATAAGTAGGGCGTATCAAGATAAGCAGTTGCAGCGACGACCGCCGCCACAGTGTCGGGAGCGACGCCGAACAGAGGTGCATCACGGCGATCTTCACCAGCTTGGCGCACCAACGCCATAGCATCAGCATCACCGAACTTTGAGAAAGCATCTGCGCGCAATGCAGCCAGCCGAGCATCAAAAGGAATATCCTCTATTTGAGCGACAGCGGGCACAGAAGGCGCAGAATCTACAGAACCCACATCAGCAACCGACCCACTAGCAACCGAAGCCCTAGAAGGCGCAGCAGGGCGACAAACGCCAAGCAGTTCAAACATACGCGACCATCGCCGAACGGACGCCACCTCGACCAAATGCGCGTCAGGAAGCTTTAACCACGAGTCGCTTTTAGTTACATACTTTAAAACTTCCTTAAGAGCATCAGCAGTTGAAATATCCGAAGCATCACCATACTTCGATCTTTTGGAACGCACCGCCCGCACATCCACACCAACGCCACCCGTAGCTGACCGCATATCTACAGACACGCCGCCCGCAGACGCCGAAGCTAAATCAGCATCAGCATCGATAACGAGCCAGCCAGCTTCTAACCATGCCGAGCGTAAACAACTTTCCCAGGCATCCTGCAAGTTACCAAGTGCCGGCAGCTTTTCAGCTTCAACTAATTTAAGACTACGAGCCGCAGCTACATCTTTTTTATGTTGCCGCCATTCAATAGTTTTCAATTCTTGCGTCTTATCACGTTCGATATAACCACCAATGACGATCAAATGTGCGTGGACATGATAACCCGATTCATTGACGGTAAATTCCACACCCTTAACCACACCACGCGCGCGATCCATCCAGAACTGTTTTTTATTCAAACGCCGCCACGCATCCTGAAAGACCTTCAGGACTTGAACAAGCGAAGCACCCCGCGGAGTCGGTTGAGTAAGAGTTACGAACCGCAGACCGCCAGCATTCTCAGCAGCTTTAAGACCAGCACGCGCACGCTTGCGAGAGCGACGGCGCAGATCACCAGAGCAAGCAGGACACAACCGAGAACCACAGCCCGCGAGCACACCAACACCGTCGAACAATTCAGTTAAACCCGTAGTTTCATTTTCAGAATGCAGAGAGGAGGCAAACCAAGAGTTTTCGGAAGCAGCACAGTTAGCTATCAAAAAAGCTTCACGCCGAGCCACATCAGAATTTAACGCAGCAGCAGCATCACCTAAACGATTGGAAACCGAAAGACCGAGCGCACGACGAGCCTGTGCTATGCCGGGCACATCACGATAACGATAGACAATCGAATCCGACGCGGATGTAGAAACATCACCATCAGGAAGAGAATCAAAAATTAAGTTGTTTAGTTTTAGACTGTGGTTCATCAAGCACCTTGCTTTTTTGCAGCAAAGGCACTTGATTAAGAAGGCACTTATTAGGTAGAATCTTAATCAGAGCCGAGCCGCCGGAATCGGTTCGTAAGCTCTAGAGAGCGCCGAGTGTTGATCGCACTTGGCGCTTTCGCTTTTTATGTAGTTAACTACTGTAAAAAGAGCTAGTTACACAGACAGTGTAACCACAAAATCCGCGACCAGTCAAATCTTTTTTACACTAGATATTGAGTCTAAGTTTAACCAACCCCAAGATAGAGAGCCGTAGACACCCCTAGACAAACAAATGGCGCGAGCCGTCACCCCTACCCCAGACACCCCTAGACAAAGGCACGACGGGTATTGTCACAGCTTGTCCAGCATGATATAAGCCGAGCTATGGATAAAGAAGCGGCAGCAAAAATCTTAGGAGTGAGCACACGCACCCTCCAACGCTATACAACACAAAACAAAATCAGCGTAATCTATCGACACGGTAAAACGGGCGCAGAGGCGGACTACGACGAAGAGGAACTACGCCGCTTTAAAGAGCAGCAGGACAACAGCATATATCAGCCAGCGCAGGCAGCCAGCAACGAAGGTCAATCTCTAGCCCTAGCACCCATCCAAAGGGAAGGAGCAGCCCTCGCGGGCGCAGCCGCAGCCGCAACTATCCTAGAGCGACTACAGCTATCTAAACCGCGTGTACCAGTAGAGAGCAAGCCTTTACTAAAATTAGACGAGGCATCCATACTAACAGGACTATCACGCCAGATTTTACGTGAGGCTATCAACGCCAATACATTAAAGGCTAAAATCGTTGGCAGAGCATGGCGGATTAAACGAGACGACCTCGATCAGTTTTTAAAGAAGCTTTAAGGGATGAGCAGTATTTAGCTAATGGAAACCAATCCATACTACTCGACCAGCAAGGGCAATGCTTACTTGGGAGATTCGCTTGAGCTACTTAAAGAGCTTGAGAGCGAATCCATTGACCTAATCTGCACCTCGCCGCCTTTCGCGCTACTTCGCAAAAAGAGCTATGGCAACGTCCATTCAGATGACTATGTAGATTGGTTTATGAATTTTGCGAAGGAGTTTAAAAGAGTAATCAAGCCAGAGGGATCAATAGTTATAGACATTGGCGGGACATGGATTAAAGGCGCACCGATCAGAAGCCTTTACCACTACGAGCTAGTAATAAGACTTTGCAAGGCAGAAGCACAAGGAGGCTGCGGTCTCAATCTAGCCCAAGAGCTTTATTGGTATAACCCCGCCAAGTTACCTACGCCAGCCGAATGGGTAACAGTTCGACGGATTAGAGTAAAGGATGCCGTTAATACGGTCTGGTGGCTTAGCCCATCTACAACCCCGAAGGCTAATAACAAAAGAGTTCTAAAGCCCTATAGCGAATCACAGCACTTACTAATGAAGAATGGCTATAAGGCTAAACTACGCCCCTCGGAGCACCAGATAAGTACGCAGTTTGGAACAGACAACGGAGGCGCGATCCCACCCACCATCATTAAAGATGAAGAAGCCGCCGAGATCGGAGAGCCGATTGCAGTTAATGTAATCGCAGCATCAAACACCTCGAGCAACGACATTTACCAACGTCGATGCCGAGAGGAAAATATCAAACCACACCCGGCGCGCTTTCCGACAGCTTTGCCAGAGTTCATTATCAATCTATGCACCGAAGAAGCCGACATAGTTTTAGACCCATTCGCAGGTTCTAACACCACAGGACTCGTGGCAGAGAAGCTAAACCGAAAATGGTTAGCGTTTGAGATGGACGAAGAATATTTAAAGGGTTCAAAATTTCGCTTTCCAGAACTAGACCCCGTTCAGCAGCAGCAAGCTAAAGAGAAACAGGAGAAGAAAAATAAGCCACCTCAAGAAGAAGGCTTATTCTCACAGTTAGAACATGCCAGCTAACAAAAACGCCTCACGCCGCTTCACCTATGGCGATCAATTTGGAGAAGATAAAACTCCACTCATAGACCTTCTAAGGCTTAGCAAATCTTGCGAGCCAGATCAGGTAGCATTACAAGAACAAATCCGCACAAAGTATTTCCCCGGACACGGCAACGCCGACAACTCAAATAAAATGGCGATGAATTGCCGCCTAGCTTTAAAGAGCTATGGATTGATTGAAGATGTAGGAGGGAGAAGGGAAAAGAAATATAAATGCACCCCTTTAACCGATGAGCTTATAAGTCTACACAACGCCAGCGGTAGAGATGCCATGTTTAGCCGGTTTGCCGTTCAGATTATTACTGAGCTTGAAGGCTTAACTTTACTTCGACTAATAGAGAACATCAGAGCGCGCGGAGAGCAGGTCTCGCTAGAGTATTTAGGCGAGGAGATGAACGACGTTTTAAACATCGCCATCCCGCCTAATAGCACTTACATAAGCACGATGGTTGGCTGGCTAGCCCAAGCTAAGGTGATGACCCCGACAGGCTTCTCAGTGAATTGGGATGTAATTTACGACCTTATAAACGTGGACGCGGATTTAATAGACAAGCTTTACACCTTAACACCAGAGCAAAAGTATTTTTTGCTTTCGATGTTGAATGTTGAAGCGGAGGAATTTATATCTTCCAGCAAAATTTCGCAGCATACCCGCAGCGTTTATTCGATTCGAGTCACCTCGAAGAACCTTGTTAAAGATGTAATTGATCCACTAGAGGCAGCAGGGTTAATCGAAAGCCAAAAGACCACAGGCGGTCGCGGAGCCAAGCCCCACGATGTACGCCTAACCGATAAAGCTAAGAACGAGCTACTCGCGCCCACAATCGCAAACCTTGCCGACTTAGCAGACATTGAATCAACCGAACTTAGCAGACCCTTTGAAGATGTTGTTAAAGATTTAGACGATCCGGACAAGCACATTAAAGGAAAGGCGCTCGAGCTTTTAGCTATTTGGATTATCAGATTATTAGGTTTGAGATTTTCCAAATGGAGATTAAGAGGCTTCAAATCTACAGGCGGAGCAGAGGTTGACGTAACAGCCGCATCAGACAAAATCGTTTATAGCCGGTGGCAGCTTCAGTGTAAGAACACCAAGAAAGTCGACGTTGACGTAGTAGCCAAGGAAGTAGGCTTAACTTTTGTTACCCATGCCGATGTGATCGCCATAGTGACCACAGGCAAATTCACCGGCGATGCCGTGAATTATGCCGGACAGGTAACAGACAACAGCCGTTATTACATCATCCTTTTGGATGGAGAAGATATAAAGAAAATCGTTGCCGACCGAACCAAGATAGTTGAAATTCTAAACATTAAAGCGCGCCGTGTGTTCGCCAAAAAGGAGCTTGGTGTAACGGAGTTTGGAGAGGAAGGAACCGACGACGACACAGCAGCAGCCGAGGAAGAAATCAGAGAAGACATAGCCGAGAGAGCAGAGGAAATCTTTACAGAGGATACAGAAAAAGAGTAGGCAGCCCCGTTTCACCGAGATACAAGCTACCAGCGAGAATACCACCCACGTTGACCCCGCCCGGCGATCACGTTGAAAGCTTACAAAGTTGGGTAGATGCGAACACGCGAGGCATCAGGCGCACGCGACGCCCGCACACCCCGCAACTTGAAAAACCAATGGGCAAACAAGGGTAGAAAACAAACCCGCCAACCTAGCGACCCCCACGACTGCTGGCATCACTTACGCCCTTGCTAAAATCTTTATCACTTGCCTCTTTGAGATGTTCCACCGTTTCCTTAAATTTCGCCTTATTCTCTTCCGAACTCATATCACCATAGTCCGGCTTAGGAACATCCTTCTCAAGAGGGTTAGCCGTTTTATTCGATCCCCGTTTTTCTTCCATTCTAGACCTCCGTACAGGCTTTTCATTTTCTAACTTCTGTTTGGCTTGCTGTTGATTTTCCCTTAATGGACCACCAGGAACTTCTTTTCCAACACTCCAGCGCATCAGATTAGCAATACCACTACCAGATTGTCTAAAAATTTTATTCCACCCAAATCTATCAGACGCCATAGAACCTCCTCAGCAATCCAGCAACAGCGAATTGACTAAACCAAGTAAATCATAACCCAAAAATTGGCTATTGGCACCACAATTTGCGCGAGTTATAATCTATGGCAGGATACGCAAACCGCTAGCGCGTTTTGCCGCCCGCCTTACGGCGAGCGTCCTGCCAAGCTAAAACCAAAAGTTGAATTTTAACAACATGACAGACCCCCCGAAGAAGAAAGCGACAGGAAGAAAACCGAAGCCCCCCG
>MWWH01000314.1_pt1 | contig 13838 bp, 15 predicted proteins | sample 1047231 | NCBI WGS metagenome assembly MWWH01 (sample SAMN06349967, study PRJNA376086) | soil metagenome | isolation source: MG3-2 sample Antarctic (ecotone) soil | place: Antarctica | collected 2015-01-13 | reverse complement strand
CCACACATGCTACGCCACTCGACCGGCTATTATCTGGCGAATCAAGGCCATGACACGCGCCTGGTGCAGGATTACCTGGGACATAAAAATATCGCGCATACGGTGAAGTACACGCGCACTGCCGCCACTCGCTTTGAAGGCTTATGGCGATAGAGGAAGGGTCGTCAGCAGGTTCAGTCTCAAGTTGATGCAAGCCTCAAAACCGGGAATCCTATGAGAGATTTTCTCCGTTTGTTGGGTTTTACCCACCTATCGGCGTCAACCGGCATGATCGTAATGTAAGGCCGCGACGGTGGCGCGTCGGGGATCGGCAACCGCTCCGCGTCCGGCTCGGCGCGCTGGGCGGTCGGCTGGGGTGCTCGCTGCGCCGGTGGACGGCTCTCCTGCGTCGGCTGAAGCGTCGGCACCACTTTTTCAATAGGCACGAGACGCGCAACATTTCGCGGCTCGGTTTCGCGCCTTTCGCGGCTTGCTTCGAGTGCGGTGCTCTTGTCCACCTGACGCGCGAGGACGGTGCTCAATCGCTCGTCTGAATCGGTATAGATGCGCGCGTCCAGCCTCGCGCGTGAACCGGCAACGTAGCTCATGCGCTGGTTAAGTAGCCTGTCGGACTCGCGCGTGTCGGCGTTAATCAGCACCCGATCAACCGTCTGCCCCTGCGACGAGTGGCTAGTGACGGCGTAGCCGTGATCTATGTGCCGGTTCTTCTCAATGGGAAAGCTCACCCTGCGGCCACTGTCAAGGGCGACGGTCAGCGATCCCTTTTCGATTTTCTCCAGCGTGCCAAGTTCGCCGTTGGCTACTCGCTCCGGGTGATACGGCGCGCGGAATTGTAGGCGGTCGCCGGTGGCGAATTGCCGCTCGGCCTCGCGGTACACCGTCACGCCCTGCAACCTTTGAGGGTTGTAGGTTACTTCTCGCTGGCTCTTGTCCAGCTTGACCGTGATTGTATTGTCTTTGTCATTTGTCCGCAGCACGCGCGCATACTCTCCGGCGCTAATGCCGTGCTTTTTGCTCGCGCTGGTGTACCTAATAACGTCGTCCGGCTGATAGCTGGCGGCGAAAGTGCGCTCCGCGCCTGTGAGTTCGTTCCGGTTCTCTAAGACTTTGGTGCGGTAATCTCGCTTGCTGATCTGCCCGGTGGACTGTAGCTGCTGGTGGATTAGTTGATTAAGTTCGATGCGCTCTTTATTCGCTGGTGAAATAACAAGCGTGCTGGCTGGCTGCTCGCAATAATCCTTAGCGACAGCTTTCAATCGCTCGCGCGGGTCTGCGATCTCCGTAATGCGCCCCTGCTCGCGCAAACCTTCGACCGCCTGTTTGATTTTCCCGATAGATAAGTTTTCGACAACCTCACGGAGCGGAGCGTCTTTCTGCCTGACGATCTTCTCAAGTTTGGCGGTCGCCATGCCGTGACGCTGAAGCTGAGCGAACGGGCTGCCGGCCTCGACCGCTTCATGCTGGCGTACATCTCCCACTAGCAAAACTCTGTCTTGTGGCCGCACGCAGGAGAGAAATGAGTTAACCGCCTTTGTGCTGGCGAGCGAACTTTCATCCAGCACATAGAAGCGGCGCGGCGCGTCCGGTTCTGCCTTCTGCCTGAGAAACTTTTGCAGCGTCCGGGTCTGCATCCCGCTCTCGGCGAGTAGCTGCGTCGCGCGGGTAGTCGGTGCGAAGCCCTGCACGTCATAACCTGCGCGCTCGGCACCCTCTCTGACGGCTGCCAGTGCCGTTGTTTTGCCCGTTCCTGCGCCGCCCTGTAAGCCGGTAATTTGGTCGCGGCTCGTCACGATCTGCTCGACCGCCGCGCGCTGGCTCTTGCTTAAAGTGACACCCTCAGAGGTCGTCAAAGTCTCGGCGACGCGCTCCGTGATGGGCTGCTGTGTACCCTGACCAGCTCTAACTTTTTCGACGTTGGCGCTCTCCATTTCAAGCGTCCTCTGCGTCGTCATGCGCTGCTTGGTGGGATCGTCCAAAATGAGGCTGATTAGCTGCCCTTTATCTTTCCTGTCTTGCATCTCGGCTCTGACCGCTTCAACGGTCGTATTCCCTAAATTTCGCCGTAGCGCGTCCGTCATAAGCTGGCGTATGTCTGTAACCGCCTCGCGCTCGCTTCCTATCTGGATCGCAAATGTTACGGACTCCTGCGCCGCTCGGCGGCTGGCTCTCTCATCCCAGAGTAAGGCGCTCATCGCCCGCGCCTGCTCGCGGGCGTCCTTTGCAACGGCTTGTGCCTGCCCGCCGTGCTGCCGGTCTAGCTCCTGATGTCGCCCTTTCATTTCCTCGCGGTCGTAAACTTTCGTGCGCCGGTTGCGGGCTGCTATTGCTCGCGTAGAGTTCGCCCCTAACGCCTGCTGCGCTTCTTTGATTTCGCGCTGGCGCGGGCTGCTGGCTTCGATGTATTCGCGGCTGATGCCTTCTATCTCCGGCGCTCCGGTTCTCTTATCAACGTGAATATCATAGCCTAGCTTTTGCAAACTCTCGGCGAGCTTGGCGCGATACATAGCCTTGCCGTACTGCTGGCATTTGTAGATTTCGCGTGGCTGTAACGATCTTATTTTCCCCTCGCCGGTCTGCGTGAGATTGAAAGCGAAGTTATGAGTATGAAGGTCAGGCGCGGCGTATCCGTCGCGGCGATCTGGCCGCGCGGCGTCATGTTGGAAGCTGGCAAATAATAGCTTGCCGGTCGTCTCTGCGGGTTTGTTGCCTCCTAACCTTGCCTGAGCGTATTTCTCTAGCTCCTGCAAGGTTACGCTAACCGCCTCTGCGTGCGCCCCTCTGATACGCTCGTCGCCGCCGACAATCGCGGCAAGGCTGACGCTCTTTGGCGCGCTGAAAGTAATATCAAAACCCGCGCGGTGGCCGTTGGTTTCAATCTCTTCTCCGTATTGATTGGTGCGTTGGTGCGCCTTCACATGACGGACAAGCTGCGCGCCGGTCGTCGGGTCTTGCCCCTCGCATAGCTTCTCGAAGTCCTCACGGCTGACCGCCCCTGAGAGTCCAAAATGCTCGGCAAGCTGCCCGCTCCACTGCCCTACAACCTTCTCATCTTCGGAGTAGTAAGAGCCTCGCGCGTGCTCGTACTCGTCTTTGAAATAGCTGGCCGCACCCGCCGCGCTTAGGGCTTTGCTGATTGTGACCGACACAGCTAGTTGCCCTCCCGCGCTACTTTGGCGAGGCTTGAGAAATACTTTTTCGCCACTTCCTTACGGTCGAGTTGAAGTGTATCAAGTAGCTGCTTGCTGGCGTCGGGAGTCAGTTGTTTGTTTGCGATTAGATGTAAGAAGGTCGCCAGCACGTTACCGTAGCGGACAATATCGGCGTGTATTAGTTCCTCATTCGCGGTAAGCGGGGAGCCATCAGCCAACCGCGCCAGTAGTTCATCCCTGCACCAATCGTTCGGATTCTTTCCCGCAAGCAGAGCGCGGCTCTCAACCTCATTGAATGCGTCCTCATCTACCCGAAAGCCTATCAAGTGGGCTTTGTTCTTCTTGGTGGGCTTGCCGTTCTGATTCATGGGGAACTCACTTTCAAATGCTCGAAAACTACTCTGCGACAAACGTAACACAATTTCACTATCTCTGACTAGAGCTTTATTTTCAATATCGTAACAAACGTAACACATCGCCTCCCAAAATTTGGGGTGACGTATGATTAAATTCGGATGCAAAGCATCCTCTCCTAAGATTTTTACTTACAAGTCCAGCATCGTTTACTTAGAACTCCAGTAAGGTTTACTTAGAACTCCGGTATTCGTCTCCCCAAATTATGCCCTATGCGTCTCCTCAAATGATGCACCCTGTTGGAGTCACATTTTGAGGTATGGTCGCCCTTGTGTCTTAGTGAAAAAGAAGACCGGAGCTTAAAATCATCTTCAGTATTACTATCAATTTCAAGGCGATTAGCTGCTTCAATTCCCTTTCACATTCGCCATTCACTTTGTCAGCAAATTTCAATTCGATTCTTTGCCACAAAGCGGAAACAAACTACATAAGAAAATTTATTTGCTTTTTGTATCGAAAATTGCTAGAAATCCTGAAGGTAAAACACTGTTTACAGTTCCGGTAAATAGTGATGCCAAATTAGTGCAGAGAGGAAAAGCAAAGTGCCGTCCAAAAAGTCCAAAAAGCCGATGCTCAATTTCGCCGCTCCCGTCAAGACAGTTACTAATCAAGTCGAGCTTGAGGAACCGATAAGCACACAGCTTGATAGATATTGTGAGTTTATCGAGAAATCTAACGGTGTCCGGCCAAGTCGAGATGAGGTTATAAACCGCGTTCTCGAACGTCTGTTCTCGCGCGATACTGCTTTTAGGGAGCACGCCGGGCGCGGTCGTTCAACAAAGCGAGGCTCTGATAGCGAATGAATCATGCAAAAGCGAAGGGTCAAGTTATGAGCATAATAGTTACTGCTCGCAAAGGTTCTAACGAGCGCGAAAAGCCGCCGACATATAACCGTCATCGGCGCGTTGTTACGGTTTCTCTTTCGCCTTTGGCTGCGGCAGCTATGTTGCGTAGTGCAACATGGCGTGCGAATATGGGCAATGATCGAAGAGTGTAGAGATGTCTTGCATCATCATTACTATCGTCGCCGTGCTGTTTATTCGTTGGAATGTTCACGCGCTAGAAATGAATGAGCAAGCATACTCACATTTACTGCTTGCGTGCGCCTCCGGGTTCGCTCTGGCTGTGTACGTTATTCATTATCTGATTAACTTGCTGACTGCGTCCCAACGCCGCCCTTGCAATTTCAATCAATAGTTACCCGCCGGGAAAGGGATTTTCGTAAGGGTTTGATTTGTTTTCAATGAGGCCACCAGAATGAAAAAGGCTGCTGCTAAAAAACAACACACCAAGAGGTCAAACACAAAGAAGAAGCGCGCTGCAAGCGGCAGGCACATGCAAGAAGAAGTAATAATGTCCACGGAAGCACGTAAGCTCTTCGGTTTCAGTCGGGATATGATGACCAAATTACTTGCCAACGGGACGCTTGCCTACACGACCGATCCACTCGATAAAAGAATCAAATGGGTGAAGCTTAGCGATGTTGAAGAGATCGCCGCACGGAGTAACAAACTACAGCGAACCGACATTAGGACGAAAAACGCCAGCCGGAATATACAGACGAAATCCCAAGACTCTGGCGGAAAAGCTGCACAAGCTAAGGGTGCGGCACGCAGCCAAACGAGTAACATCAAACCGAGATGCCGACCTACAAGCCAGCGCAACGGGCGCGGGAAAGCAGCGCCACGCCCGCCGGGACTTGCCGGACTTCATCCGAGTGACAAAGAGATGCTGCGCCACCTCGACCGGCTGCGGCGGGAACACGGACGGGGCGACAACACGACGCCGCCCGTCGGATATAAAAATTTGGCGCGGGCATGCGCCATCTCCGAGCGGCTGGCGCAAACATGTGCCAACCGGCTTATTCTGGCCGGAGCTATCAAGCGAGTGGGGCATGATTCCGGCCACCCCGACATCACCAAACGCGGCACGATCTATCAAGTATATTGCGCTCTAATTTGACTGTGCTTCTGATGGTTCGTTACTCTGCAACCACTCCTCAAACGATGGCTCGTTGAAAAAGATTTGCAGCCTTTTCAAATGCTCTTCTTCATGGTCGAAGTCAGTCAGTAATCGCTCTTTTAGGTTGGACTTAAAAACGTGGCTGTTTTCGATCTCTGCCCGTTCCCCTGCCGCCTTCGCTAAAAACGCTCTGTAGCCTTCTGGCTGCTCTTTTTCGATCTCCCCTACCCTGCCCCTCAAATAATCGTAATACGCCGGTTGTAGCGCCTCTTTGCGCCGCTGGCGTGCTAGTTCTAGCTCCCTTTTGGCTTTGGCCTTCCTGACTTCTTCCTCTTTTGCTTGCGCCTCGATAATCGGCTCTGGTAGCTGGTGACTCTCTTTAATGGCTGCTATTAGCCACGCGGCAAGGTCGCGGATTTTTCCTAAATTGCGATGTGGTAAGGCACGTAGCTGAAGCTCGACCGATCTCCGGTAGTCCCTGACAAGCTCTCTGGCTGTCGCCTCTACAATGTGAAAGCTCACTAGCTTATTCACAAGCTGCTCGTCCTCTGGGTTGACCTCGTGGATCGCGGCTGCCGGTTGTGGCTCGGTCGTGGCTGATAGTGAGGGCGGGCGCGCTTCGTTCGTGGGTTTCGCGGCTTTCGTGGCTTGCGGTCGCGAAAATGAGCGGAGCTTCTTGCTGGCCTCGTTAAATTCTGCCTTTGCCCTGCGTCCGGGTGTGTAGAGCATGAGCCAGTCTAGTTCCCCGTTCTCGCCGCGCTGCTCCTGAAATTCGACATTTGCCAAGTATCCAGATTTCAAATGCGGTGCGTGAACCTTGTACATCTGCTTACGGACGTGCTCCCAATCCAGATAGCGGGTCTGCGGCGCGCGGGTGCAAAAGTCAGAATAAGAAAGTCGGGCGCGGGGGCGCTCGTGCTTGAGGACTGCGTAAATCTGAAAGCCTATTAGCTCGTAGAATCGCTGTGCCGCCGGTGGGAGGTCGCGCAAGTAATCATAATCTAGCGGGCGAGTCTGCGCCTCGTTCAACACCTTCAAATAAATATCATTCAGAAGAATATAAACAGCATTGGCCTTACGCCCGTCTGGAAACCTCTCCCCGGTGAAAATGACGCTGTAACGTGAGAATCCGGCTTCAATCGTGCGCTCTGTGCCGTCGGTCGCTTTGTAGCTGAGTTTTGCGCTGATGATTGCGCCGACGTTCTGCATGAGAGCTTTTTTGATGTCGTTCGCGTTCCCTCCCCCTCTACGCGCCCCTAGTTCTCGGCAAAGCTCACTGAGACTCCCTAGCTTGATGATCTTTGGTATGTATGGGCGCTCGTCGTCAATTCTACGGTTGATGATAAGCGTATCCACCTTGTAGGCGAGCGGGCCGGGTTGCCCGTACTCGCTGTTATATGAAACCTTCCATCTGGTCTTTAGCTCTCCGGTGCTGGTTGTCTCCCTGATGTCAATGATGATGCCGCCCCGCTTCCTCGCTAATTTGTGTACGGGAAAGCGTGAGAGCGCCGTCTCAATCCTGATCGTGTTCTGTTGAATTAGCTCAAGCTGCTCGGTCATACGCTGGCCTTCTTGAGAGAAGAAATCAGCAACAACACCCTACTGTTGTTGTTGTCTAAAAGAGTCTAATACAGTCTAGAGTCTGATAAGGCAAGTACAATCTTCATTTAAACCATTTTTCCGCTCCTGTAACTGCACACTTTCGCTCCCGTAACTGCACGTTTCCGCTCCTGTAACTGCACACTTTCGCTCCCGTAACTGCACACTAATTGCGTTTGTTTCCGCTTTGTGGTTGATGGTTCTTGCCACGCCTGCGTGTTTTGGGGTACATCGAACTCTTGCCACTCATCCGTGTTTTGCTGTATCTGCTCGCCCTGCCTCAGTTCATAATTTTTTGATATAGCTGTCCAGTTCTGCTTTCTTCATCCGATATGCTCGACCTAGTTTTATCTCTTTCACTTTGCCGGATGCTACAGCCCCGTGTAGTAGCTCCCTGCTCATGCCGGTATATCGTTGCGCTTCCGCTCGCGTCAAAAGAGGCTTGGCGGCAAGCTCGGTAATAGTCGGCTCGTGCTTCTGTTTCTTCTGCTCTGCCTGCCTCGCCAATATCGCGGCTGCGAGCTGATCTATGAACTCATGCGGGGCAAGCTGCGAAACCTCCGAAGTAGAGGCGCGAACTATTGCGCGACTCTCCGATGTTGCGCCTGTACCATTCGTTCCGTCGTTGGCGCTCGTGCCCTCGCGCACGACGGCAGCGCGAATTACGCCATGCTCACGCTCGCGCTCGTCCTTCAGTTGTCGTAATTCTTCATCATCGTAGATCGCTATATCTCCGGTCTTGCCCTTCTCTTTGCGAACGCTCAAGCGTCCCTGCCGAGCATAATTCTCAAGCTGGCGGGTGGAGATTCCGAGATATGCGGCGGCGTCTTTCTTCTTGATGCTCATAAACAGGCTTTTTAACATAAGGTGCGAAACGGAGCAATACATTTCGCACCTTTGTTTCGTGGTTTTCGCACCTTCAAGGCCGCATACACTTCGCGGCTTGATTTCGTGGGCTTCATGGCTCGCTTTGGTGAGCCTTTCGAGGGGGCTTGCGCTGTATCTGCTCCAACGTGCCATAAACCTAATAGATTGATATAACTGGCCTGAAAAACTTGTTGCATAGGATGTAACAGAGGTTTAATCTCGCCTTTCGCATCTTCGCGTCGGGCTTCCTTGCATTCCCGGCTCTCCGACGCTGAAAACTCTAGCTTGTCCAGACACACAAATACTTAGGCCGCCGATATGTTCGACAATCAGCAGCTTGGGCTAGTTGAAATTGAGCGGGCTGCTTAGAACAGCGACAGCACGCTTTGCAGTAAGTTCAGCGCGGCCTGTGTCACTGAACCAGTCCCGGCGGTAGCTTCCTCTGCTTGCCCCGTGATGGGTGTTTCAATATCGCCTTGCGTTATGTGCGCGGACGCGGTCGGCGGCGCGATGCCGGTTTCTATGTCACCAGCGAACGCAGGCATGGCGAGCGCGAAAATGAACACTAACGCAACGCTAAGTTGGCGTAGGTTTTTCATGTTGTTCTCCTGAAAAGTGTTTTCCTGCTGTGGTGGGCGGGAGTCAAGTCCTTACCTGACCATCTGTGACGAGTTACACGGGCGCATCTTAACACCCTGCCGCGTCGGGATGCGCCTTTGCCAGATTACCGACTTTCCATGAAAGGTAGTCCTCACATGATTATTTCCAGTCAGTTACTTCATCAAATAGCCGATCCGTCTCTGACCCGCGACGAGCGGGCGAGGCTCAGATGTCGCCTCGCCAAAGAATTAGAAGACATTGGAAACTATGACGCCGCACGCGAGGCGATGGGCGAACTGTGGCCGTACTTCAGCGCGCGTCCGGCGTTGGATGAACTCAACGAGGCGACGGCGGCGGAAGTGGTGTTGCGCGTCGGCGTGCTCACAGGCTGGCTCGGCAGTGTTAAGCAGATCGAGGGGACACAGGAGACGGCGAAGAATCTGATCAGCGAAAGCATAACAAGGTTCGAGGCGTTACAAAATACAGAGAAGGTAGCAGAAGCGCAGACCGAAATCGGCTACTGCTATTGGCGACAAGGCGCGTTTGACGAGGCGCGCGTGATGTTGGGAGAGGCGCTAGACCGGCTGCCTGCCGGCACGAACGACGAGCTAAGGGCAATAGCTTTGCTGCGTCTCGCCATCGTTGAAAAAACGGCCAACCGATACAACGACGCTCTGCGGATTTACACCGAAGCCGCGCCATTATTTGATGCTAATTCTAATCCCGCACCAAAGGGGAAGTTTCATAACAGCTTCGCTAACGTGCTGAAGAATCTCGGCGCGGCAGAAAACCGTGAGGATTATATTGACCGCGCGCTTGTCGAGTTCGCAGCAGCAAGTTTCTATTTCGAGCAAGCCGGACACAGACGCTATCAAGCCTGCGTCGAAAACAACCTGGGTATGTTGTTCGGCACGGCTCGCAAGTTTAGTGACGCTCATCACCACCTTGACCGCGCGCAGGCTCTCTTTACCAGCATGAAAGATAACGTACACACGGCGCAAGTTGACGACACGCGCGCCAAAGTGTTGCTCGCCGAAGGCCGCATCGCTGAAGCCGAAAAACTCGTCCGCACGGCTGTCCAGGCGCTTGAGTACGGCGGGCAGCAATCGCTCTTAGCCGAAGCCCTCACGACGCACGGCCTGACGCTCGCGCGCATGGGCATCTACCCGCTCGCGCGCCTGACCTTGCAACGCGCCGTCGAGGTGGCACAGAACGCGGGTGACTTAGAAGCGGCGGGGGTGGCCGCGCTGACCATCATCGAAGAATTGAGCGAGCTTCTTCCGTCGCACGATTTGAGCGCCACCTTTGACCGCGCCGTCGAACTGCTCTCCACATCCGGCAATCGAGAAAGCAAAGACCGGCTGCTGGCGTCTTCCCGGCGCGTGCTGTTCCTCGTCGGCTCATTGCCTGCGCCGCCGGCGTGGAAGGGCTTTAACTTCTTCGATGCGGTTCTCCATTATGAAGCCCGGCTCATCGAGCGGGCATTACATGATGCGGGCGGCGTTGTGGTGCGCGCGGCTGAACTGCTCGGCATCGGTCGTCAAAGTCTGAATTCGATGTTGCACAAGGGGCGACACCAAGCACTCGCCGAACTATGCTCGTCGGTCGAACATCGCCGCCGCAGTTTGATGTTTCGCGATGATGAGGATTGCTCCGACACCGGGGCTGTCTCTGTCATGCACGTCGAAGATGATCGCTTTGTGGCGGAGATGATACGAGCCACGCTCGATGATGAAGGGTGGCGGGTCGAGACGTGCGGCGATGGCGCGACGGCGTTGGAGCGGCTTAAAAGTGGGACGCGCTATGATGTGCTGATCTTCGATCACAACTTACCGGACACGACCGGCGTCGAGTTGATACAACAAACGCGGAAGATGGCGCACCGGCAACGAACGCCGATCATTATGCTCTCCCGCGATGCGGTTGAAATGAACGCGCGCAGAGCCGGCGCGAATGCGTTTCTGAGGAAGCCGGACGATGCGTCTTTGATCGCTGAAACCATCGCGCGCCTGCTGGCTCGCAAATCAAGGCAGCATTGAGAAGGGAAGCACTTGCCGATTGATGAGTGTTCATCCTTCAGTACTCGTTTCATGGCGCGAATCCGCGCTCATCACGGCGAGCAAAAAGACAGTGAATGCGCTCATTGGATGATGCACATTCATACTCTGATGTCCTTGAACGTGCTACAGAGGGATGAAACATGGATCAGAGAGTACAGAGCGTTATCGCGATTATGAGAATGCACCTTCATAATGATCTATCACTAGAAGAGCTGTCGAGGTCTGTAAATCTATCATCCTCACGGCTCCGTCACCTGTTCAAAGCTGAATCCGGTGTTTCGCCGGTACAGTACCTAAAGTCCTGTAGGATGAAAAGAGCAAAAGAATTGATTGAGACGACATTTTTAAACGTGAAACAGATTATGGATAGAGTTGGCGTGCGGGACAAGAGGCACTTCACCGAGGATTTCAAAAAAGCTTATGGATTGACACCCGCCCGGTATCGGATGCGCCACCTCAGAGATGACTCCCTTGACGAAAAGCCCGCCGCGAATGGGTAGCCGGATTGGCTATCAAATAGCCGTTATTGCTACCAAATACTTCTTGCCTCACAACTGTTCTTGCAATATGTTGACTTAGCTCGCTTGTTAAGAGTTCTGATGACTGGCACGCCAGTTCTCCTGCTTAGAAATAAACGAGCCAAGACTTTTAGATAGTTCAATTCAAACACCGGATGGCATCAATTTGAGACTTGTCACGCTGGGGCACTTCACATATTAGATAGCGGCAAGTCTGCTATTCACTATGGGATGGGTTGCAGCAGGATGAGATCGTTATAGGTTGCCGCATCCGAACTAAACTGAAGAGGCTCCCATGAACAAGAAAAAAATATTTGCCGTGATCAGCATTCTAGGTATTGCTATTGGTGCCTTGACGATTACCAAACAAGCGCACAGCAATGCTAAGCCTAGAGATTCACAAGAGCAGTTTGCGACAGCACTGAGTAGTCAACCTGAGATACCCGATTATATTGTCTATAGACATCTGTTCCGCCATGTTGCGGCGTTCAAAGCAAAGGCCGACGAACTTGAGCAACAAGGCAAAGATGCCACACACCTGCACAACTTTTTCAAGCACAAAGCGAACTTGAGCGACGATCAGGCGGATACACTGGATCGCATAGCAGTGCAGTGCGCGCGCGACATCAAAGCACTTGATGAACAAGCCAAACCAATCATTGAAGCCTATAAAGCTCAGTACCCAAACGGGCAAGTGCCGCACGGCCAGAAGCCGCTACCGCCGCCCGCAGAACTCCACAATCTGACCATGGAACGAAACGACATGGTTCTCCGCTCACAAGACAAACTACACGCAGCATTTGGCGAAGGCGAGTTCAAGCGATTCCATGAATTTGTCAAAAGCAAGATCGCGCCGAATGTTAATCCGATCTCTGTTGAACAGTAATTTGCCTCCCAACTGTTGTACGTCATCTTTTTCTATTTGTAGGAGAGCGTCATGAAGTCCTCAACTCTACTCCGCCTCGTTTTTGCAATCTTCTTCTTCGGTTTAATTACAACTTCGGTAGCAGCGCAGGAGTCCGGTACGGGCATTAGCGGCTATACCTCTATTGATTATGACGAAGATACGAATACTGTCATGGCGTATTCGGAGACTGACTTAGATTATAGTTTGATCGGTTCATACCAAGCGTATCTTCTACTGACCGTCACGAAAGACTCCTATATCGTGACAAGCGGCTCGGCACGCGATCATGACGATGCCGGTTTCATTGCTCTCGAATTTGATTTAGCGGGCGAACCGGGTTCGACTTACAACGCCACAGGCAGGCACCGTGCCTATGCACAACTATGGGACTACGATAGTGTCTATCCATACCGCAATTTCTATTACGACAATTGGTACTTCACCAATTTTGAAAACTCTGGCATCTATACTCCTTGGTACTATCGATTTGCTAGTCCCGGTTATCGCGACTTCACACGCCGAACGCAACTCGTTTCTCTGGGAAGTACCTATGACACGGATTCGCTAACAATCTATATTACAAATCGTGGGACTATACAGGCTCAAGGCCCAGACATTGATGTACAAACGGCTGCCAGAGCAAACGGCCAGAGCTGTTCTGGTGTCAGCGGCAATCTCAAAGGGGCTTACAGGAGGGGTGAGGGTACAATCTCATGGTCTTGGGCGCGAGATGGAGATGTTAGCGCAGGAGAAGCAGCAAGTGCTTTAGAATGCATACAGCATAATTTAACTTCGAGACAGCTCGGAAATCGTAGTCAACAAGCTTTTCCGAGAGCATTCAATGTTATTTCGTCAGGAACAACAAGTGGCATATCCGCTCCATTTTCCAGAAGTTATCACGACGATGGTCAACCAGACAGTTATCGTGTGGACGTTGCGATATATCTTGGTAGAGCCTTTGTTAGCTATTAGTGGTCAATGAGGTACGATTTGCGAAGGTCATATAGAGAAAAGGCACTTGAAACTCTCGATCAAATAGAAAGAGTTACATCTATTCCGGGCAAAGATGGCGGTGCGATTGAAATAGGAATACCCGGCATTGATGGCAAGGCGTTAGATTTAATGGTGAAAGCGGCGAGAGGCAAAGATAGTCTCAAGCTGCTTGTCGAAAGATATGGCGCTTCTCGTTCTGTAATTATTGTTGGTGCAATTTTATTAGTGCTGGTCAAAAAGGCAGAAAGCACAAATCTCAAGAATGCTTATTTGCTCTTTCAATTCATTGAGAACTTACAGCGAAAAGACAATTCAAGTATCTTGGTAACTACTTTAACCGCCATTCAACATCAAATTGGACTAGCGAGAGTATGGCAACGTACACGAATGCCAGAAAGCATCTACCCATTTCTGCAATACTGTTTGGATTTTACTGGCACGAGAGCTAGTTGGATGCCTCGCGAACTATCAGATGAGGTACAACTTGGTGCGATTGACGTTCTAAGAGCGATGTGTGAGGTCAGAATCCTTAATCTCAATTTTGATCACGCGCAACACTCTTGGCTAGAACATAAAGCAAAAGAGATCGCAAGCCTGAACGCTGAAAACGCAACCTTCCAAACCCAAGTATCAAATCTCCTTAACTGTTTGCAGAAAACCGATTAGAAATAGCCAGCCTAATTTATCTAAGCAAGCAATCCCCGAAGGGCACGAAACCCACGAAACCGATCTGCGAAGTGCTGCGCGCCCTTAAGGGAAGGGAACTAGA
>MWWH01000313.1_pt1 | contig 13852 bp, 17 predicted proteins | sample 1047231 | NCBI WGS metagenome assembly MWWH01 (sample SAMN06349967, study PRJNA376086) | soil metagenome | isolation source: MG3-2 sample Antarctic (ecotone) soil | place: Antarctica | collected 2015-01-13 | reverse complement strand
ATAATGTTGCCCGGACTGCAAATGCAGGATGCCGAAGATTTTTCTAAAATGTTGGGCGAGAAAACATATAACGAAATGAGAACCAGCAGAGGGAAAAGCGCGGGTAAAGGTTTGTTCAAGTCGAGCATTTCGACAAACGAGAGCTTGCATACTTCGGCGCGGAGGCTTTTAACCGCGGAAGAATTGCGCTGCTTGCCGGACGGCGTTTGTCTTCTATATTCAACGAACCTTGCGCCCGCATATCTTGAAACACTTTTCTACAAAGAACCAAACAGTGAAGCGAAAACCAAGCAGATAGGCGAGGAGCTGCCAGTCCCGCACTATGAACCGATTGAACCGACCAGCGGCAAAGGAAAGGAAAACACGCCCGCCAGCCTTGCCGCCTGTATTGAAGCCAGCACGGGCGCAAAAGCTGAACAGGTTGCCGCGCTGCTGGAAAAGAAACCGCAGCCGACGCAGCAGCCAGCAAACCCCAAGCCGGCAGAGAAGCCAGCCGCGAAGCCTGTAGCAGAAGCGGAACAGCAAACTGTTGTCAGAGCAAAGAGCGGTAAAGTTTTCCCGCAAGTTGAACAGCTGGACGCGCCAACTTTCAGCGTAGATGATTTGTACGATGAAACACCCGATATCGAACCGCTAGACTACGATTCAATATTTGAAACTGAAAAGGCGGCATAAGGAAAGATTTGTAAATAATGTTGCGACTGATAACAACGAAGTGTTTAGTTTTTAATAAGTTTACTTTTAGCGCGTTGCTGATATTCGCCAAGTTCGCGGTTAAAAATAAATTCAGCTACAGAACGCTCGGCAGCCGATTCGTGGCGATTAGTGCGAATAGTTTTATAACCGCCAGCACCCGCCGAACTTGAAACAGAGAACACGCCGTCTGATTCAAGCAGTTTAACCAAACTGTTATCTTCCATAACTTCATAAACAGCAGTTTGATAGTTGCCGGAGATGGAAAGTTTTTTATTGCCAACGAATAATTCAGCCCGCCCGTCGCCGTTCAGGTCTGCCATTCCATATTCAAACATATTATATTTTTCAGCAGCAGCCGGAAATTCTGCATTTTCAACAGCTGAATAATACCGGCTTAGAAAGTAGTCGTCCGACAATTCGCTAAAAAACTTTTCCGAAGCAGCTTTGACGACAGTTAAAGAAACTTGTTTTGAATCGAGCGGCGAGAGCGGTACAAACTTTTCCTGCACAGGCAGCGCGGAAGTAAAAAAAGTAGCAGTTAGAAAAGCAGCAGCGAAGATGGAAACTTTCAAAATGTTCATAACTTATTATACGATGAACCGCCGCCCAAGTTCAAGAAACTTATAAAATAAACGAACGTATAAATATTTTACAATGATATACAAAATATGACTGGCTATTTTATAATTTACGATATAAAATAAGTATAGTTAAAGAGGTTTCATTTAATTATGCAAAAAACAACTAAAAAACAGCTGGAAACGGCAGCAGTAAAAAAAGTAATTGGTTATTTACGCGTCTCGACATTCAGCCAAGAACTTGAAAAAAATAAAGCCGACATTCTTGCACTTGCGAACGAAAAGAATTTAGGACAGGTTACGTTCGTTGAAGAAATTGTTTCAGGCAAAGTTTCATGGCGGGATCGAAAACTCGCCGCCGTTTTAGAAAATTCAAATGCGGGCGATTCTATTATAGTTTCGGAACTTTCCAGATTAGGAAGAAGCATGCTCGAAGTTATGGAAGTTTTGAGCCTTGCAACAAACAAGCAAATAAATATTTTTGCAGTAAAAGGAAACTGGAATTTAGACGGAACTATTCAAAGTAAAATTGTCGCCGTTGTCTTTTCAATGGCGGCAGAAATTGAACGCGATTTAATTTCAAGCCGAACGAAAGAAGCCTTGAGACACCGTAAAGCGAGCGGCTTGCCGATGGGCAGACCAGTCGGGTCGGGCAGCAGCAAGCTAGACAAATACCGCCCTGAAATTGAAGCCCTGCTCGCCAATGGAAGTACGCAGCGGTTTATTGCCCAGCGTTACGACACCACGCCGGAGAACCTGAGCGTCTGGGTAAGGAAGCACAAAATCGATAGGTTGAAACTAAAAGCAAATGGCGTAAAACAGGTTGTTCAATAAAAGTGATAATTAATTAAAAAAAGTTATAAACAATTGTATTTTGCGTGGTTTTAGGTTGTAGAGCAGTAAAAACAGGGCGCGACGTTGCCTGACAAGCGCGTTTTGTTTTGTAAGTGGAACGATGACCCGACCGGAGAGAATAAAAAAAGGGCGAAGCTGCAAAGCAAACGCCCAATTTTCATTTTAGTAATTAAAGGAAGTAAAAAACAAGGAACTACTAACACGTACGACTGTAACCTGATTGTTTACAATAGTCTAGCGAAATTTTACCTAACCGGAAACATGGTAAAATAATTGTATGAAAACGGTTAAAAAGTTCTTGTTTTGATTTGAGATATTTTGTTGATACAGTTAATGTACATGTAATTAAAAGATAAGTTAAAAAACTTTCTTTTAAACAGCGAAAAGCCGAAAGTGTCTAGCTTTCGGCTCTTCTGGAACTATTAAACCTAAACGCTTACCAGGGCGAATCTAGGCTTGTTGTATTTCAATATATAGTATTGTGTATGCAAATTCAAGCCTAGAAGAAATTTTTTGCTTGAATTTATGAACAACACAGAATTTAAAAAACTAAACGCCGACCAGCAGGAACTTTCAGACCTTTTTTTATTTGGGCATACCGGACCGCACAGAACGCAAACGCCTGTTCAGGCATTAACACGCAGCTGGACAAACCACAACGCGCCAACCAACGATAAACTACTAATTCAGCACTGTGATGGCGAACAGACCATTGCCAAAATTCCGGCTTGGTATCCTATTTTCGGAAACATTGATATCGACAGCCCGCGCGCCCAAGAAAAGCCCGTGCTTGATAAAATGCAGGAGATAGGAATAGGCGCGGATCAATTCGCGTGTTTCACAACGCCGCGTTTTCGCAGCAACGGAAATTTTAGAATTTATTTTAATTTCCAGCTGCACGGCAAACCTGTAACAGCGCGGCTTTACGAAGACGTTCTGAAAAATCAATTTGGGCAAATTCAAAACCTTGAGTACAATCCTCGCCACAATGCCGCCGACCGGCTTATAGGCGGGTTTGATTGTCACTTAGTAGATACCTATTCAAAACAAATTACAAAAGTAAATTTACGCGAAACACTCGATGTTTTGAAAGGTATAAAGCCTGTTGAAATTTCAGAACTGCCAATCGGAAAACTGCCCGAAATCAAACGGGTCAGCAATGTTCTGGAAACAAGCGGCAGCCGGAATGAATTTATAATTGAAGCGGAAGATTTATTGCAAAACGGTTTGCAGAAAAATAGCTGCACCCGGCATTTTGCACAAGGCAAGGTTTTGTTTCTATTGTGGTTAAAAAACGCTTACAACGAAGTGTCCGCCGCCGAATTTGTAAAAAACTGGATTCGCTTGAAACATAACGGATTTAGTAAAACGGTAAATTCGGGCGATTGGCGAAATATTGACCGGGCAATCGAACGCCAAGCAAAGAGTATTTTCGTTACTGCGGCAAACAAACTGCCCGACGCGGTTCACAACCGCATAGTATCAGCGACCAGCGCGGACGTGATAGCAGCCGCCAAATATGCACCGGGAGAAGCCGTGCGGCAGAAACAATTTTTTAATTTACTGAAAGTTATTCGCCCGAACTTCAAACACGAATGGATTTATATTCCCTGGCATACGTGGGTAAACGATATAGCGAGCGCAAAGACTTATAGAGGTTTCCAAATGGAGCTTTTAGCCAAAGGTTTGATGGTTGCCGACTGGCGATACAAAAAAGACGTTGAAAGCCGAAAATTCAAATTTAATTTCAAACTGGAAAGCGGCGCAGGTTTAACTTCAAACGGTAGAAACGTTGATTGTTATTACGATGCGTTGAAAACGCTTTGTGCAGGCAACAGGCGTGAAGTAATCAGAGAGATACACAGCTTAACAGGGATAACTAAAAAAACGCTGCGGGAACATGTGAACAAAGAATAAACCTAAAAAACGAACGAAACGCTAGGCATATTATAACTTTTGTTTTGTTTTAATTTTCTTCTTATTCTTACATCGTTATAAGACGCACAATTAAAGATAAATTATTAAGTAAATATAGAAGCAATTGCCCGGAGGCGACCGGAAAAAAATTATTTTCCAAAGAAGCGGAAAAGAGCAGCATATATTTAGACGAAATGTTTTTGAAAAGGTTGCCGGAGAGAATAAAAAAAATATTAAAAGTTTCTACACTACCAGCAGAACCACACGCCACCACCAAAAATAAAAAAAGCGATAACCGGCGAAGCCAGCCAAGTAAATAACAATTCATTATGCAGCAGTAGAAGAAGCGTATAAAACAGTCAGCAACGCAAAACGCTAAAAGTTTGAAAGTTTATAAAAAGTAAGTTAATATAAAAAAACTATGATTGTTTCAGTATTGAATTTTAAGGGCGGGACGGGTAAAACCACTACCGCAGTGCATATTGCAGCCGCCTTGAACAAACGCGCTAAAACCGTTTTAGTTGATGGCGACGACAACCAGAGTGCAGCGGCATGGAACAGCAGAGGCAATTTAATATTTCCGGTGCTAACGGAAAACGAACTGGAAGCCGCCGGAGCATATAAACACTTAGTAATTGATACCGCAGCACGACCAAGCAGTGAAGAATTGGAAACAATAATGCAAGCCAGCGATCTTGTGCTAATACCAAGCCAGCCGGACGCATTAGGACTCGATACTTTATTAAAACTAATTGCAGCGTTAAAAAAGTTGAACGCCACCAACTACAAAGTTTTATTCACGCTTGTACCGCCAAATTCGCACCACGCCGACGAAGCAAAACAGCTATTAGAACAGTTAAAAATATCTTATTTTCAAACGCACATAACACGCCGCGCAGTTTTTACACGTGCAGCCTTGAACGGCACAACAGTAGAGAATTTGAAACCCGGCGGCACAGAGGCATGGGCAGAATTTTCACATTTAGCAAAGGAGATATTGAAATATGAAAGCAAATAAATTTAGCAACATAGCAGCAGCAGCGCAGAGAAACACCGCCGCGACCACCACCAAAAAAAGCGAAACCGGCGAAGCCCGCAACCGCCCAAAAACTAATATTGTGCCAAAAGTAGAAGCGCAGACCACACAAACAGCAGCAGAGCAGCCGGAAGTAGAAACCCGACCGCGAACAGGCAGACCAGCGGGAAAACGGAGTAGCAGCGATTACAAGCAAGTTACCGCATACATAGATTTGAACACGTATAAAAAAGTTAAAGTTAGATTGTTCGAGCAGGACGAAAAGCAAGAATTTTCAGAGCTTGTAGATAGCTTATTAAAAAACTGGTTAAAGTAGTACGTGAACTTTTAGCGTTTTGAGGTTTTAGCATTTTGACGTTTTGACAACGCACAACATAAATGATTGAAAATTACTTAAATAAAATTGTTTGCGGCGATAGTTTAACCGTAATGAAAGAGTTGCCGAGCGAGAGCATTGACCTTGTAGTTACTTCCCCGCCGTACAATTTGAAGAACAGCACCGGCAACGGAATGAAAGCCGGAACGAAAACAGGCAAATGGAAGAATAACCCGCTGCAAAACGGTTACACAGCCCACAACGACGAAATGCCCCACGCCGAGTACGTTGAATGGCAGCGGGCAGTTTTAACCGAAAGTATGCGGTTACTAAAAGATACGGGCGCGATTTTCTACAACCATAAATGGCGCGTACAAGGCGGCTTGATTCAAGACCGCGCCGACATAGTAGAAGGCTTTCCAGTAAGGCAAATAATAATTTGGAAACGCGCCGGAGGCTTTAATTTTAACCCTGGCTATTTTGTGCCGACGTACGAAGTTATTTATTTGATAACAAAACCGAAATTCAAATTAGCGAAAGGCGCGAACGGGAACGGCGACATTTGGGAATTTACCCAAGAGATGAAGAACAAGCACCCCGCACCATTTCCCCTTAAATTGCCGCTACGCTGTATTGAAAGCACCAACGCGCAAATTATACTTGACCCGTTCTCTGGCAGCGGCACAACCGCCGTGGCAGCCAAACAATTAGGCAGGAGTTATATAGGGATTGACATTTCCCCCGATTATTGTGAAATTGCAGAGGAAAGAATTAAAACTTTACAATTTCAAGAACCACTTTTCAGTACAGCCTAATAATGAAAACTTACACTAAAGAAAGTTTAATAGAAGAACTAAAAGCAATTCGTGACAAAGGTTTTATAGAGAGCGGCAGACACGGCAACCACGGCGGAATAGGCAACACGCTTGAAGATTTGCTGGGCATTGAAGAAAACAATTTACCATTACCGAACGCGGCAGAATGGGAATTAAAAGCCGCACGAATTAAAGGCACTTCATTAACTACCTTGCTGCACGTTGAACCAAGCCCGCGAGCTTTGAAATTAGTAGTTTCAACCCTTTTACCGTTTTATGGCTGGGCGCACAAAGAAGCAGGGAACCGGCACCCCGAACACTTTTTAAGTTTCAGGCAGACAATAAACGGACTTAACCGAACCGACCGAGGTTTTAAGGTTGTAATTGACGAAGCGGAGCGCAAAGTTTTAATTTCGTTCGATAGTTCAGCCGTTGCGATAAAACACGCTGAATGGTTAAAAAGCGTTGAAGCGCGGGCAGAAAATTTAGGAGAATTAAACCCGCAGCCGTATTGGGGTTTTGACGACTTGCACCACGCGCTCGGCGCAAAACTTACCAATTGCTTTTACATTCAGGCAGCCGTTAAGAAAATTAACGGGCAGGAATTTTACCATTACCAAAGTATAAAGAAGCTGGCTAGATTCGATTTTGAAAAGTTCTTACAAGCCATGCGCGACGGCTTAGTACTGGTTGACTTTGACGCGAGAACCGGAAAGAACCACGGCACGAAGTTCAGGCTAAAACAAAACTACCTGCAAAACCTTTACGATGAAGTCGAAGAAATATAAACTTTCAGCGTTTTGACAATTCAGCGTTTTGACAACGCGAAAGCGGCGACCGGCTAAGAAAGGCATTAAGAAATTTTTTATTGCCTCTTTTAACAGGTTGCCGCTTTTTTTGGTTATTGGTTTTTAGTGTCGACACCTAAACCGAGCAGCCGGAAATCTAAAACAGTTTATAGATATTAAAGTTCCGTTATTTCAGTACCAAATAGCCCGTCGATGTCAGGTTTTACCGTTTCAGCAGCAGCCACTTTTTTAGCCGCCGCCTTTGTTTTTGTTTTTGTTGGTTCGCCGTATCTTTCGCGCAGAGCTTCGATAATTACGAATGCCAGACTTTTCTTTTCCTGCCTTGCAGCCATAACGAAATGATGCCGGAGCGGTTCGGGTAGTTTTACCTGTATCCGAGAGGTTGCCGGTTCGTCGAACTGCGAATATTTGAAAATACGCCCAGCTGCGATGTTGGCGGCTTTTGTTTGTGTTGTTTTTACTGCTTTTTTATCTTCTTTTTTGTTTGAAATTTTCTTCATAATTTTAATGTTTATTTGCAAATAAAGCTTGTGTTTCTTGGTTTTTGATAGTAGAATTAGACAAGTAAAAGGTGATTACCTTATTACCTTATATTATTTAGTATAAACGAATAGAAAACAAAAAACAAGGAAGTGAACAATATGATTAGCTACAACGAATTACGAACAAAAAAAACCTGCTTTGAAAAAGCGCAACAGCAAAATCCAATTGTGCTTAGAACTGCTAATGCCTATGCAGTTTTAGGAGCAACTGGAATTTACAGCGTAACGATAACCGAGGACTATTCAGTTTCCTGCACCTGCACCGCAGGGAAGCACGCTAAATTCTGCTACCACGCCGCCAGCGCATTACTAGCACAGCTGGAGGAAGAAGCCAGCGCGACCGAAGCGGAAGTCGCGCATGAAGAATATACAGAGCGGATCGAACAAAACGACGATGCTTTTTACGTTCAGTAATATCTTAAATTCAAACGCCCGCCGGAGCGGTAATAAATTCCGGCAATTTATATTTTAAACAAGGAAGTAAAAAAAATGGCAGATTACAAAATAGTTGGATATGTTTCAAAAGCTGGAAAATTAGGAACATACAAACACACCGCGACGGCTAAAAACAAATTCGGAGAGGGCAACCGCGTATTGCTGGAATCGTTCGGCAGCGAACCGGTTAAATTTTGGACGGATGAAAATAAATTAGTTGCCGCGCCCCCAGCAGCAGCAACAGCAGCGCGTCGCGGTAAACGTTGCAGTTGCGGCGATTGTTCGGAGTGCGAGTGGAACGATGATCAAAATTATTGGACTCCTGAAAATCCTGTATTTTCACGAAGCGCAGGAACTACAGTACAGTTCGATGAGAACGACGCTGAGATATTAGCAGAATAAAAACGTAAAGCAGTTGGCTAGTAATAATAGGTTGTTTATCTTTCAAGTTTCCATTTTCAAATTAGCAGTTTAGTAATTAACGATTCGGCATAAAAATAATTGCTTTTTAGCTGCAATATATTGTTTCGGGCTTGTGTTTATTGGTTTATAAGCGTATATTAAATATAAGGTAATCACCTTTTATTTACAGGAGCAACCAAATGAAAAAATTAATTAACGCGGTATTCATTGACACTGAAAACCAAATGGTCGAGAACATTCAAATTGAGCCGAGCCTTGCAGCCTACTACAAAAAGTTAAACGTTCGCTTGATTAGCAACGCCGGATATTTAGCAAACGGCGACTGGTTAGTCGTTGACGATGAAGGACTTTTTACAGACCGCCCGGAGTTCTTTTCTATTGCCGGAAACGTTCACAGCCGATTAGCAGGAAACGCGCTTATTTTGGGCAGCGACGACGACGGCAACGACCAGAGCGCAACCACCCGCGCCGAAGATTTAACGGTTACATTTTACGCGCCAAGATTTGAAGTTGTATTTGTATAAATTCTAAACCGCGCCGGACGGATAACCGGCACTTTATTAACACCGGAGAAATTATTATGGGATTTTCTAAAAACTGGGCGATTCAAATACACAACGAACAAATGCAGGACGCGGAGTACGCAGCCCGATACGAAGCAGACCGCCGCGAGGAAGAAGCGCAATATTACGCAGCGCGGGAAGCCGACGAACGCGAACAGGAAGCCGCCGACGAAGCGGAAACCGAACATTACGCGGCATTAGAACAGAGCGAACAGCGAGAGGATTACGATTATGATTGCTAAATTTTTATATACGACTTGCTTACTTGGCTTTGTTTATAGTTTCGCAGCTACTACGAACCTACCACGCCTTATCCTCTCTAATTTTATAGCTGCACCAGCCGCCGCCACGCAGCCCGGAGGCGCAGAAGCTAACCAACCGCAACAACCGATAAAAAAAGCGGCTACCGGCGCAGCAAACGGGCAAAAAGTTAGTATTATGCCAGCCGCCCAAGTGTCGACACCTAAACCGCAGCCAGCACCCAGTCAGACACCGGCGCAATTAGGTTTTTTGTTTGCGTTATCGTTATTAAACTTTTTTATTTGTTACAAATTGTTCCGCTGGATATACCGAGTATTTCTGAGAACGCCCATTTATTTGATAGTTACCGCGTTCAAATTTTTAATTGTAAAACCTTACCGATATCTAACCACGCCGCAGACCATAGCAACATATGAAGTTAAATATTCAGTTCCTGAAAATCGTGAACCGAGAACGATAATAGTTTAATTTTTGGAAGCGCAGCAGCGAAAGTTTTTTAGTTCATTTTGAAGCCGAGCAGCTGCCACCAAATAAGAGAGCGGGTTAACTTGCCCCGCTCTTTTTAATTTCTAGCCAGTGCAGAACACCCGCCAACAAACAGCCGCCGGAAATACCCATAACCGCCAGACAAAGAGAAGCCCGCTTTGTTTGCGGGCTTTTCCTTTATTTGAAATTAATCTTTAATTACTTCATAGGCGCACCATTCACAAAACCAGCCCGAACGCCAAACTCGGATTCGAGCGTACCAGCGGGCGCGGTATAAATAACGCCTTCGGTTGCAATACCGAAATCTCGCGTACCTGTAGCAGAAAAGTTCAAGGCGTTGCCCGCATAAGCATAATTTGTCGGCATGCCCTTACAAACAAAACCATCGGCTTTGTCGTTCTGGTAACAAGTAAAATAATAGCCAGATTTACGCATAGTGTTTTCACCGTTCGTAAATTCTTTACCCAGCGCACCCGCCTCGCCTAGAAAATAGATAGACGTATATTTTCCGCTGCCAGTCGTCCCGGCATAAATTGTTTCGGCATTGTGCAGCACACGAAGCGTTGAAATAGCCGAAGCCTCGTTTGCAGCGCGACGAGCCGCAAGCAAATTAGGAATTGCAATCGCCGCAATTATTCCAATAATAACGACGACGATCAATAATTCGATAAGCGAAAATCCTTTGTTATTAACATTAATAGTTTTCATAGTTTTTACTTCCTTTTTTTTACTAAACTTCTAAACTTCCTACCATTTTATTTAAACAGAAAATTCAAAAGATAGCGAGGAATGAAACGCTCTAAACTATCTATTTAGATAGTTTACGGGCTTATTTTGCTTGGCTCCGGTGTTGAAATAGTGTAGTCTCATGACTATAAGAAAAGGTAATCACCTACACACCTTTCTTTAAGGAAACTACACTATGAAAAACATATTTTTAACAGCTATCTTAATTTTGGTTGCAGCAGCTGGAAGCGCAGCCGCAGGAACAGAACCAACCGTCGAGCAGCTGAACGCGATACGGGCAACCTACACCGACCAAACGCCCGCAGAACAGGTTTTGTATTGGAGAGGCTTAATGCCCGCCGCTGCGACCGCAGAGGCAACAGAACAAGTTTTTAAGGCGTTGCCAAAGGCATGGTTGAAACACCGAGCAGCTGCCGAAGCGGAAGCCGAAATCGTAAAACGTATTGAACCGATAACAAGTCTTTATAATAAAAATTACAAAATTGTTTTAGTTCAATTTAATAAACCTTTTCTAATGATCGATTCGGACGCCGTTTTAATTGTTTCAACCGAATTATTAAAAGATATTAACGACGATGAACTTTTCGGATTGATTGCACACGAAGCCGCCCATTCAATTTTCACAGAGAAAAGCAAACAGTTAAAAGCCGCTGACCAAACTAAAGAAGTTTTGAATTACTTAGCTTTGATTGAAATTTCTTGCGATGCCATAGCAGCCCGAACAATGCTCGCGCTTAACCGCCCGCCGCTGGCTTTCCTGCAATTTATTAAAAGAATTGAGGCAGACTATTCAGAAGAAAAAGCAAACGCGCCTAACTACCACCCAACAGCAACCAGCAGGATTAAAATTATTAAGCAAATTCTTTCCTAATGCCTACAGCCGCAGGAGAAAACAACATTTAGACAAAGAGAAACCCGCCGTAAAAAGCGGGCTTTTCTTTTGATTAAAATACTTTCAATCTTTAATTACATATTTGCGTGAACGAAACACCGCCGCCGATGCCGACGACTTCATTCTGCGAAGTGCCGCCGCCGACCGTTCTGGATTCGCCCGACCAGCCGCCGCTTAATTCAATAGTTCTAACATTTTCGGGAAACGTAATTGTAAATTGCATAGACCCGCCTTGACCTTGCGCGCTCGAACTATAATAAACGCCGTTAGCGAACCGAGCCGCTACCGCGTCCTCGCCAGTTGCCGCGAAACTTAAACCAGCCGCGCCGCCGTTAATTGAAATCGAACCGGCAAACGCGCTTAAAAAATTGGAGTTGTTCGCCGGAGCGGATAGGCTTGTGAAACTTATCGTAACGATTAACTGCGTAGGATTTGAAGCCGACCGCGCAGTCGATACTCCGGCTTCAGGCGTAAACAAAGTGATGCCCGATTCTGGATGAACAATTCTGTCCCCGTTGCCAGTGCCGGAACAACCAGAGCGCGGAACAATTACCACGACCGGCGGCGTTGGCGTTGCCGTTGGCGTTGGATTGACGGTCGGAGTAGGAGTAGGAGTAGGGAAAATTTCAAACGGCGGTGTCGGCGTTGCGGTTGGCGTTGGCGAAACTTCCGGCGTCGGCGTCGGTGTTGGAAACAGTTCGGTAGGTGTTGGCGTTGCCGTTGGAGTTGGCGTTGGCGCAGGGTCAGTCCTGACCGTTACAACTACCGAGCTACTTGAACCAACACAGCCGCTCTCTACGTTCGAGTAAGCAAGTATTAAATAAGAAGAAGTTATCACCGGCGAAATCGTTACGGAATAGCTTTGTGCCGTTTGGCGGTCGACCGTTTGAAGCTGCCAAATCTTCGTACCGTTTTCTAACAATTCTAGTTTTCCGGCGTTGTAATATTCGCCCGATAAAACCGCTGTTTCACCCGCAGCAATAGTAACGTCTTGCCTAATGCTTGCCTCTGCCGTGCAGGAATACCACGCCGACGACAAGAAAACTTGACCTTGTTTGTTGGCAACACCAGCGTCCCCCGCCGAAGTAGAAACTAAATAATTTACCAGATACGCAGGTTCATTTTTGCCGCTGATTTCAACCCGCCCGCCGTCGCGCAGAGCCGCGCCGACCGTTGCAGTTTCGCCTTGCTTAATTTGGTCTTTTCCAAACTGTTCTATTGGTTGAATTTTAGAATCCAGCCACGTTTGGAAATCCCCAAGCAGGGAGTTTTCACAAGCCGCACCGCCCATATTTTCAGGATTGAATGCGGGCAAGTTCTGGTCGCTGCAAATCGCCTTTGCAGCGACTAATTCGCGCTGAAAAACTTTCGGTAATTTTTCAGTTACCCAGCCAGTAGAGAACGCATTAATCTCTTTTGCCCGCCAGTCTTCGTCCGCTTTAATTGATACAGCGTCGCCGTTTTTAGCCGAAGCATTTGTATAACGAATTGCCGCCGCCGTTATAACAAAAAGTATGGTGATAAAGGCTATTGCAATTACTAAAGATGAACCCGTTTGAGTGGCAAATTTACCGCCGTTTTTACCTGCTGAAATATTGCAAGGTTGAACGCTTTTAGCCGAGCTTTCAGCACTGCTTTTGCCTGTTAAATTTTGAACACTTGAACCCACACCGGAGCCGGAAGTTAAAGTGTCACCGCGAACGCTTTTTAGATTTTCCTTTGAATTTGTTTTCATATTTTTTAACTTCCTAAAATTGGATTTCTATTGTGTCGCCTGTAAAACTTCGTTTCACTAACGACACTTAAAGCATACCCTAAAAATTAGCGTTTAACAATGTTCAACGGTTCCTTGCTAATCTTTTTTATTGACGCTATCTTGTCCATGCTTAAAGTGAAGCCCAGTAAAGTTTCCCGCTAGCGCGAGGAAACCAAAACGAAACGTTTTGCTGGCTTTTCCGAAGCGGAAAAGAAGAAGCAGCCTATCGATTCTCGATAGCCTTTCGGAGCGGTTTGTAAGGTAAAACTTTCGTTTTGCTTGAAGTTTTTTGATTAAATTTTGCTTGGCTTTCTTTCAAGTTTCGGCATAAAAACAGATGAAAATTTAGAAATTTTATATTTTTTTTAGGTATATAAAAATTATTATGGCGTTCGATTTACAACAATATATTTTAGAATTACGTGCAAAAATTCACGCTGAAAGTGAACGAATAATTGTTTGTTTTTCTCCAAAATCTTCGCTGGAAATTGAAACAAAAACAGCAGCTAAAAATAAAAAAAGTGGTGAAAAAAATGCTGCAATAAAAACAGTTCTTTATGCGCGATCTTCAAAAAAGAAGCGAATAAAAGTGATAAAAGTGAACGCTAACCAAAAGCGTTTTTGGGAGTAAACATGAAGATTTATAACAAAAAATTGCTGGTTCGATTAACCGAAGAAGAAAAGATTTTAATAGATAAAAGGGCGCGCTCTGCTCGGTTGTCAAC
>MWWH01000312.1_pt1 | contig 13854 bp, 9 predicted proteins | sample 1047231 | NCBI WGS metagenome assembly MWWH01 (sample SAMN06349967, study PRJNA376086) | soil metagenome | isolation source: MG3-2 sample Antarctic (ecotone) soil | place: Antarctica | collected 2015-01-13 | reverse complement strand
TCCCGCCGACGCTCCCCCCCTTGTTTATGAGGGCGTTCACGTCAACGTGCTTCCCTGCGGTACTGGATGATTGCTTGGGCTTTCGTGAAATAGCCATTACGCTCCCACTCCTTTCGGCGCTGATACGTCTTTGGTATCAAAAATATATCTGTATAACATCATCATCTCTTCCGTTGCTTTCGCATCTTGGGGCTTTATCTCGGTGACGGCCAGCCCTGCGGCTGCGGCGTTGCTGAACGCCTTTCGCGCGCCCAAAGGCGTCTCGATAAACGAGAGCGATTCGGTCTCCCTTAGAACTTCCGCTGCGTCGTCGTTATCCTGCCCTCGCGGGTCTGCGCGGTTAATAAAGGTGTACGCCTGAAGGTCAGGGTTAGCGGCCTGCATCTCGTTTACCAAGCCAGAAACCTTTTCGAGCGTCCACACGTCGAAGGATCGAGGCACGAAGGGCACTAGCAGGAAGTCGGCGACGGTGAGTGCCGCGCGCTGGCTCGTGGTGTCGCGCCCGCCCGTGTCAATGATGATGTCCTCGTACTTGTTAGCTAGGCGCTGTGTCTCCGTTCTGACGGCTGCGCCAGTGAGCTTGATGCTCGTGTATCCCGCACCGTCCGGGCGGCGCTCGTTCCGTATGATCGTGAAGTCAGTCGAGGTCTCCTGATCGTCCGCGTCAATAAGCAGAACGTCGTGCCCTTCCGCGCTCCTGATAACGGCCAGGTTGGTCGCCAGGGTCGTCTTGCCGGAGCCACCTTTAATGCCGCCTATAACGATTATCATGGGCCACCCTCACGAAATAAATTTGAAATCAGGTAAATATCATTTTAGAATCACTAGCGCAAGGCTTTTATTCGGGGCATCGGCGCACTATGGTAAACTTGCTCTTCTTTTCGCGGCGTAAACCGAAGAGGAGTTGAACGGGGTGTCAGATCACAATTCTTATCAGACGCCGGGAAGGGTGGGGGGTAACAGTTATGACTATCACAATTGACTTACCGCCAGACGTTGAAGAGTCCGTCAAAACACAGGCCGCCAAAGAGGGCTTGCCGCTCGAAGACTATGTTACGTCGCTAGTCCAGGAGGGAACTAAGAGGCGAGACCGGATAGACCTTCTGGCGGAGAAATCTTTTGATGAAATCCTCGCCCCGTTCCGTCGCAATGTTGAAGAGAGCGGGATGAATGATGAAGAACTGGACGGTCTCTTTACTAATGCGCGGAAAGAGGCTTCTCGCGCTAGGAAAGAGAGGGCGCGAGGGTGACGGACAAGCCCCGCGTCGTTTTCGATTGTAATGTTCTCCTCCAAGCCGCTGCGCGAGAAAAAAGCGTCGCGGCTAAATGTTTGAATTTTGCGGAAAGCGGTCTCATCCAACTTTGCCTGAGCAGGGAAGTCCTCGCCGAAGTCGAAGACGTGCTAAACCGTCCAAAGATACGGGCGCATTTTCCAGACCTCAGCGATGAGATCGTCGGCGCGTTCCTCAAACGTCTACAGAAGCTTTCCGTGCTTGTCCGGCGCATCCCAAAGAAATTTAGCTTTCCGCGCGACGAAGACGATGAGCCTTACATTAATCTAGCAGTCGCTGCGGGCGCTGACTTCATCATCAGTCGCGATAGAGATTTATTGGATTTAATGATAGGCCACGCCGATGAATGTAAAGAGTTTCGTCAGCGATTCAGATCGCTCAAGGTAATGGATCCAGCCGAATTTCTTAAACTGATGGAAGAGAGTAATAGCAAATGGATATTAAAATAGTATCTATTTGTTATTATATAGATATTGCCCAAATTTACAAGGTTAAGTGAATCCGACGCAAGAGCGAATTTGATTGCTTCAGCGATCCACACGCGGCTTGGACTCATAAACTCTTTCAAGATGTAATTGAGCCTTCAGTGGAAGGGAAGGGCATGTCTTCTGATTTAACATTTATCACTAACGAAGACGGGCGCAGCCTGCGCGCTCGCTTCTATGCTCTGCTCGGTCCCAATACGCGCTTTTTCGATTGTCTGGTCGGCTACTTCTTCATCAGCGGCTTTCATCACCTCTATCCTGCATTAGAGCAAACAGAGAAAATACGCATTCTCATTGGGTTGAAGACCGACCGGCAGACATACAATTTACTACAACAAGCGAAGTCTCAACAAGAGCTTTTCACTGCCTCTCACGCCGAAACAAAAGAGCAAGTACCTGCCGATGTGCTGCGCGAGTTAGACGAAGCCGAAGATGCGGCTCCGGTAGAGCAAGGAGTTAAGAAGTTTATCGAATGGTGTCAGAGCGGCAAACTCGAAATCAAGGTTTATCCGTCAGCGCAGATTCACGCCAAGCTGTACATCATGACTTTCGTCGCCGATCACATGGACAAGGGAAGGGTAGTGACGGGATCAAGTAACTTCTCGCATTCCGGTTTGCAAGGTAATTTAGAGTTCAACGTCGAATTAAAGAACCGCGCCGACTACGAGTTCTCCCTCTTGAAATTCAACGAACTTTGGGAAGAGGCAGTGGAAGTCTCTGAGACATACGTTGATACGATCACTAAAAAATCGCCCTTCGCGCAGTTCGAGCCTTACGAGCTGTACTTAAAATTTCTATACGAATATTTCAAAGGCGAGCTAAACATCACGGGCAATGAAGACTTTATGCTTTACCTGCCGGATAGATTCAAGCAGTTAAAGTACCAAACTGACGCGGTGGCGAGCGCGAGGCGTATTTTAGAAGAGTATGGCGGCGTTTTCATCTCAGATGTTGTTGGACTCGGCAAAACTTACATGTCCGCGCTACTCGCGCAGCAACTCGATGGGCGCACGCTCATCATCGCCCCGCCAGCACTTTTAGATAAAAACAATCCCGGCTCATGGACAAATGTCTTCGCTGACTTCCGCGTCCCAGCCCACTTTGAATCTATCGGTAAACTAGACGACTTGTTGCGCCGCGACATCAGCCGTTACAGCAACATCTTCGTGGATGAGTCTCATCGCTTCCGCACCGAAGCGACCGCAACCTATGAAAAACTCGCGCAAGTCTGCCGCGGCAAGCGCGTCGTGCTAGTAACGGCGACGCCACTCAATAACTCACCGCGCGATATTTTGAGCCAGATCAAACTTTTCCAGAGTGGTAAAAATAGTACGATTCCGAATGTACGGAATCTCGAAGCCTTCTTCACGCGCTTAGAGAAACGATTGAAAGGACTAGATCGGCAAAACGACCGTGAAGAGTATTTAAAGATCGTCGGGCAAAACGCAAAGGAGATACGCGAGAAGGTTTTGAAGTATCTGATGATTCGCCGCACGCGTAGCGAAATCAGCCGATACTATGCCGATGACCTTGCCGCGCAAGGTTTGAAGTTTCCCGAAGTCGCCGACCCGCAGGCAGCCTTCTATGAACTTGACGCACACGAGAACGAAGTTTTCACGCGCACGATTGAGTTACTGACACAAGGCTTCTCATACGCGCGTTATCGCCCTCTGACCTATTACGAGGGTGCGAGCGAAGGGGAACTCACAGGACAGCGTAACCTCGCCAAGTTCATGAAAATCTTGCTGGTGAAACGCTTGGAAAGCAGCTTTTATGCTTTTCGGTTGAGTGTCAATCGGTTTATCGGTTCTTATGAACGATTCATCAAAGAATTCCAGAATGGCTTTGTCTATATCAGTAAAAAACACACCAATCGCGTCTTTGAGATGCTGGAGAATGAAGACTTTGAAGGCGTTGAGCGTTTGATTGATGAAGACAAAGCGCAGCAGTTGAGCGCAGATGATTTCTCTGAAGATTTCCTGCCTGATCTCGAAAGCGACTTGGGTATCCTGCGCGAAGTCGCCGCTGCGTGGGACACCATCGAACGCGATCCTAAGTGGGAAAAGCTACGCGAAATGCTTGTCACCAATGCAGGTTTCAAGCGTGATAAGTTAATTTTGTTTACAGAGTCGAAAGAGACAGCCGATTATCTAGACACGAGATTCAAAAAGGAACTGGGAGGTCAGGTCATCGCGTTCTCCGGCGACTCGAATGAGGCTACACGCGAACTCGTCATTCAGAATTTCGATGCGCGAGCCTTCAAACGGAAAGATGACTATCGCATCCTTGTCACGACAGAAGTTCTTGCAGAAGGAGTCAATCTGCATCGCTCGAATACTGTCATCAACTACGACATTCCTTGGAATCCGACGCGCATGATTCAGCGTGTCGGGCGCGTTAACCGGGTGGACACGGAATTCGATACGATCTATACCTACAACTTCTTCCCGACCAAGCAAAGCAATGACTTGATTAAATTAAGGGAAGCGGCAGAAGCGAAGATTCAAGCCTTCATCGAAATGCTCGGCGCGGACGCGCGCTTGCTAACCGAAGGCGAAGAGATTAAATCGCACGATTTATTCCAACGTCTCACGTCGAAAGAGACCATCACCGGCGAAGATGAAGAGGAAGAGAGCGAGCTTGAGTTTTTGAACATCATCCGTGATGTGCGCGATCATCAGCCGGACTTGTTCGCGCGCATCAAACGGCTGCCGCGAAAGGCGCGCACGGCAAAGCATCAGCAGGATGCTTCAAGAAATGCCCTGCTGACTTACTTTCGCAAAGGCAAACTCGAAAAGTTCTTTCTTTCCGACGGCCTGGCTGCGAAAGCGCACGAATTGGACTTCATCCAGACCGCCAAACTCTTACAATGTGAGCCGGGGACGCTGCATGGAAACGTCGGCGCTGATTTTTACATGCTACTTGACCGTAATAAAGAAGCTTTCGTCACTGCCACGACGGAAGAGAGCGACGATGAGCCTGTCAATGTCGGTAGTCATGACAATAGCCAGAGGATTTTAACTCGCTTGCGTGTCAAGGAAATTAAACGATTTCAAGGTTTCACCGACGAAGATGAATCTTTCATGCACGATACTGTACGCCTGCTCGAAGACGGTGCGCTGCCAAAGCCGACGACGAAAAAGGTGTGGGAAGCAATTAAGAATGAAATCAATCCGCTTAAAATCCTAGCTTTGTTGAAGCGTGACATTCCGGCTGAGTTCTTTCAGACGACCCGTGCTACACAAGCTAAGCAGAACAGTAATCCACGCGAAGTTATCTTATCCGCGTACCTCATCAGTGAGTAGAATATGAATCCCGAACAAGCACATAACCTCGTCGAGAAAACTTTCAAGCACTCGTTTGATCGGGCGCGGTTTTTACAGTTTGCTCAAGAACTACTTAATCACCTTGACATCTCCAAACAAAAACGATGGTCGGGCAATGTCAGCAGTAAAGATGCGTTCAAAGAGAAGATCAACCATTACGAGCGTCTAGGCTCTTACAGAGACCCGAACGGCGAGGACATAGATGTTCTGGTCATCCATTTGAAGAAGGAGGCGACGCTGGAGCGCGGACGCACATCTCTGCGTAACTTCGCCGCCGACTACCTGACGCAAAGAAATAAGTCGGCAGTCCTCGCGGCGTTCGTCGGCAAAGATGTAAGCGATTGGCGATTCTCATTCGTCAAACTCGAATACACAACCCGGCAAACGGAAGACGGCAAAGTACGTGACTCAAAAGAATTGACCCCGGCGCGGCGGTATTCATTCCTCGTCGGCAGCCACGAAGAGAGCCACACGGCGCAGAAACAGTTTCTCTCGCTACTTACAAACGACCAGAGTGATCCGACGCTCAGAGAGATCGAAGAGGCGTTCGACATCGAGCCGGTCACGAAAGAGTTTTTCACGCGCTATAAAGACCTCTTTGAGCGAGTGCGCGACGCGCTTGATGCGCTGCTCAAGAAGAACAAGCAAACGCGCGATGAGTTTGAGAAGCGGGGAATTGAGACGGATGACTTCGCCAAGAAACTGCTCGGCCAGATCGTCTTTCTCTACTTTCTGCAAAAGAAGGGCTGGTTCGGTGTTAAGCGTGGTGACGAGTGGGGAGATGGCGACAAGAATTACCTGCGTCACCTGTTCGATCAGCGCGAAACTTACTACGGGCGTGGTGATAAGGAACCGCGCCGCAATTTCTTCAACGACATTCTGCAACCGCTCTTCTATAACACACTCAACGCCGAACGCACGGGCGATTACAGCGACCGCTTCCGTTGCAAAATTCCTTTTCTGAACGGTGGATTGTTCGAGCCTCTGCTTGGCGATAATTGGTTCAACATAGACATCCTGCTGCCCGATGACCTTTTCTCAAACGACGTGATGACGAAAGACGGCGACAGAGGAACGGGAGTTCTCGATGTCTTCGACCGTTACAACTTCACAGTCAATGAAGCCGAACCGTTGGAAAGGGAAGTCGCGGTTGACCCGGAGATGCTCGGCAAGGTCTTCGAGAATTTGCTCCCCGAAAACTTGCGGCACAAAGGCGGCGCGTACTACACGCCGCGCGTCATCGTCAACTACATGTGCCAGCAAAGTCTCATCAACTATCTCGCCACTCACTTGATGGATGTGCCACGCGCCGACATAGAGACTTTCATGCACATCGGCTATGCCCAAGCCGATTACGAAGCAGCCGGGACGAAGGCGCACGAGAAGAAGTTTCTGCCGGAAAGCATTTCAAGCAATGCGGGGCGGATTGACAGGTTATTGGAGAACATCACGGTATGCGATCCGGCAATCGGTTCGGGCGCGTTTCCCGTCGGGATGATGCAGGAGATCGTCCGCGCGCGGCTCGCGCTGCAAAAGACGGGCGAGGTCAAAGAGCGAAGCGCATATGATTTGAAACATCACGCGATTCACAATTCGCTTTACGGCGTGGACATAGACCCCGGCGCGGTGGAGATTGCGAAGCTGCGTCTTTGGCTGTCGCTCGTTGTGGACGAAGAGGACCGCACACGGATTCAGGCGTTGCCGAACCTTGATTACAAGATTATGCAGGGCAATGCCTTGCTTGACGAATTTGCGGGCGTGAAGTTGCTGGACGACAAAATGTTCGAGATGCCCGCGAGCAACGTCGCGGTGGAGCGGGCGGCGATACAGGCGCGCATTAGAGAACTGCAAGATCAGTTGTACGCGCTGCATAAGCAGGGCAACGAAGCCAGCGTGTTGAAGAAGGAGTTCAGTAAGGAAACAGATAGGCTCGTCAAACAGAGCAGGGAACTCGACCGGGCGAAGCCCGCCGAAGCGCGGTCGCTGCTTGACGACCCGTACAGCGAGGCGCGCAGTACGCTCGAAGACATCAGGCGCGCGATTGACGATTTCTTTTCTCTGTCGTCCCCGCAGGCAAAGAAAGCCAAGCGCGCGAAGATCGAAGAACTCGAATGGCGCTTCATGGAGCAGACGTTGACCGCGCGCGGTGAGCAAAAAGCGCTGCGCGAATTCGAGCAGCACCGGCGCGACAATCGCAAACCGTACTTCCTCTGGAAACTCTATTTCGCAGATGTGTTCACTGCGAAAGGCGGCTTCGATGTCGTCATCGGTAACCCACCTTACGGAGCTGATCTAACCGTCCAAGAAAAGGATATTTATAAAACCAAGTATAATGATGTGCATATTAGAACTCCGGACACCTTTAATTATTTCATATCAAAATCTTTGCGTATCTTAGAGACAGAAGGCAGAGGACTACTTTGCTTCATAGTGCCGAACAATCTGTTATTCCAAAATGAGTATACGAAGACCAGAAAACTTTTGTTAGAAGAGCATCACATAATGAAAGTTCTGAATCTTGGAGATGAAGTTTTTGAAAGTGCAGTTGTTCCTTCTTGTGTATTTTTGGTGATGAAGCATCCTCTAAGTGAATATGATTATGAGTATGCTGATTTACGGAATCAGAAACAGAAGTTAAGTGACGAAGAATTTTCCCTTTCGTTCATAGCCTTGAACAAAATAGATACTCTTCAAACGCCAAGTCATGTTTTTGGTGTTGATAAAGCAGCAAGTGATTTTATAAAGCGAATTGAAAAACTTTCTGTGAGAATAGACGACATCGCCGATGAGGTTGCAAGCGGTATTTCAACCGGCGGTGACAAGGTGTTTCGTGTTCCCGCTAGTTTTGCAAAACAAAATAATTTTGAAGACAAACTCCTTCACAAAGTTTTGAAGGGCAGAGAGATTAACAAATACGTGCTTGAAGATACTCAGCACTTGTTAATTTATACTCACAAGCGAGTAGAGATTGAGAAGTATCCTAATATCTATAACTACCTAAAACCGTCCAAAGAACAATTAAGTGGTAAACGAGAAACAAGGCAAGGAAAGTTACCATGGTGGTGTTTACATTGGCATAGGTATCCAGAATTATTTGAAGGCGACAAGATTCTCATCAGGCAAACTTCAGATGAATTAATCGCGACATTTGATTCGAGTTCATATTACGTCTTGAACAGCCTGCTAGTATTGAAGTTGAAAGCAGATTCTACTTACAGGTTAAAGTTTGTACTTGCAATCCTAAATTCAACTTTATGCAACTACATTTACAAGCAAATCACACAAGAGGAAGGACGAACGTTTGCGGAAGTTAAGCCTCAGAATATCCGAAAACTTTATATCCCGAAGTCTATTAGCAAGAAAGAGCAATGTGGGATAGAAACCTTCGTTGACTACATCCTGTTTCTCAAATCCGACGCTTCCGGCGCGGACTCGTTCGATGCGCTGATGCTCAGTTACTTCGAGCAGATCATCAACGCGCTCGTCTACGAACTCTACCTCCCCGACGAACTGCACGAAGCGGGCAGAACATTCTTCGAGCCGCTCGCCTCGGAAAAGTTGCCCGCGCTCGCCGACATCAAAGGCGACACGCTCGCGCACCTGCGCCGCATCTTCGAGCGCCTCTTCGACCGCGAACACCCCATCCGGCAAAACATCTTCTTTCTCGACACACTGGAGAGCGTCCGCATCATCGAGGGCAAGGCATGAGAATCGTCTCCATAGAGGTCAAGAACTTCCGCGCCTTCAAGGGACGACCGCTCAAAATCAATCTCCTCAAGTCGGGCAAGAATCTTCTCATCTATGGCGAAAACGGCAGCGGCAAGTCTTCGCTCTTCTTCGCGCTCAAAGACTTCATCGAAAGCCCTCTGAAGAAAAGCGACATCACACGCTATCCCTTTCGCAATATCTTCGTCACCACTAATGATGGCTACATCAAAATCCAGTTCGCCGATCTGACCGCCACGAAGAAGAAGCCAAACCCGCAGGCGAAACTCTACGAATGGTCGGCGGCAAACAGCCTGTCCGGCGAGCAATTGATTCGGGAAATCAACAAAACCAAAGGCTTCATTGACTACAAAGCGCTGCTCGCCACCTATTTTCTGCAACAGGAAAAGACGACCGTCAATATCTTTGACCTGCTCATCAACAATATTCTCTATCACGCCGAAAACGATCTTGATCTCCGCCGCATTCCATTCGGCGAAGCATGGCTGGACATCAACACATCGCTCGAAACGCTCAACAAACGTTCGCCACGCCAGCGAGAGTCGTTAATTGAAAAGATAAGGATTTTCAACGAAGGGCTGCGCGCCAAACTCGCCGAACTGCAAGATACGGCGCAGGAACTTCTTAAGCATTTCGGCTACGATCTAGAGATTGAATTGAACTTCGGCGGGGTCGAATACAACTCCGAAGATGAGACCATAGACAAGCAAATCGTCGGCCTGAAAATCAAGTTCTTCAAAGAGACGCGCGAAGACCATCACCGCTTTCTCAACGAAGCCAAGCTTTCTGCAATCGCCATCTCGATCTTCTTCGCTGCGCTGCTAAAACAGCCGGAAAGCCGTCTCCGCATCCTCGCGCTCGACGACGTATTACTCGGTCTTGACATGTCGAATCGTCTGCCGGTGCTGGACATCTTGGACGAGCATTTCGGTAATTATCAAATTTTCTTCTTCACCTACGACAAACCTTGGTACGACATCGTCCGCCAGCGCGTTGGCGAAACTAACTGGCGGCACATCGAGTTCTACTCATCCAAGACTGATGAACACGACCTACCAGTTTACGCAGAGGACAAAAAGTTTCTCGATAAAGCCAGAGAGTTCTTTGACGACAACGACTACAAAGCCTCCGTCATTTACTTGCGTACCCACTTCGAGAAGGTCTGCAAAGATTTCTGCGACAAAAAGGGCCTGAAAGTGAAGTATAAGCACAACCCGAAGGAAGTGCAGGGGAATGATTTTTGGGAAGCCGTCAAAGCCTACGAATCGGGAGGCAGCCCGTTTCTTGATGCAAAGGTTATCTCTCGCGTCGAGCTTTGCCGCTCAATCATCCTCAACCCCATCAGTCACGCGAGCATTACCAACGCTTACAGGCGAGAGATTCAGGATGCAATTGATGTCATTACGGACTTGGACTCAAAACTGAAGTGAATCCAGCCGCACTAAATCACGATCCGCTCAATCTCATCTAGGCTAATCGCATCATTAGTTCGGTCATAGAGTTTGGTGGTTCTTGGCGACTCATGCGCCGCGATCTGCTGAGCGTGTTCGATAGTCCCTCCATTTCTCAGATACTCGGTTATGCCCGTCGCCCTAAAGGTGTGGCAAGCGATCTCCGATGAAATGCCGGCATCCTCAGCTCGTCGCTGAATCATCTTGTAAGCATCAAAGCGGCTCATCGCGCGTGTCGTTAGCTCGCGGCTCCTGCCCCGCGTCGAGCGAAACAGCGGCTTATTCTTCTCCTCAAAGATGACGGCAGTCTCAATGTATTCATCAAGATATTCTTCCGCCGTGTGATGTACCGGGACCTCGTGAAACTTCCCACCCTTCTCATGCAATCTGATCCAGTAGCGTTTGCCCTGTGGGTAGTAGTCCCGCACTCGCATATTCACGATGGCGGAGACACGAGCGAAGCTATAAACCATCGTGCCGATTAGCGCGCGGTCGCGCAGTCCGACGACGTGCGAGGTGTCTATGTTGTCCAGAAGTTTGCGCGTCTCCTGCGCCGAGAGCACCGGCGTCTTGCCCTTCTTGATGCTGTAGCGCGGGCCTCGCACAGAGGCGGCGGGGTTGAACGGCACGATCTGCCCCGTCACAAGCCAATCGAAAAGCATTCTGATGGCTGCTAGATGCTGCTTCACGGTCTGCGGCGCTCGCTCCTGCGTTAGCCGCTCGATGTAGGCCGCGACCGCCATCGGCTCGACTTGGCGCAGCTCTAGCCCGCGCTCGTCACACCACGCGAGGAAAGGGCTGATCGCCCGCATGTATGAAAGGCGCGTGTTGGGGTTTCTGATGTTGGCGGTGAAGAACTCTAAAAAGCGTTTGCTGGCTCGCTGGCCTTCGCTGGCAATGATGGCCGGGAGAATGATCCCTTTTTCGGCTCTGACAAGCTCTGCGGTCATTTTTGGCTCTCTAGGATGCCCTTTAAACGAGTTTTCAGAGGCGGCATAGTCTGCTATGTCTGTTTTGGCACTGGCGAGTTATACCACATAAAGGACGTTATGTTGCTTAATAATCCGGGGAAGTAAGATAGACATCGGCGGCCCTTGTGCATCGGACAGGATTTTACAGTGCGATCTCGTTAACAGCAGTCTTATGGTTTGGCTAAGAGATCATGCGTGGTCATCTGCTATGTGCGAAGAGAGTCTTGTTTGTCTGAGTTATAGGCGGGCTTTAGACATAACCGCTTCACATGCTCAATGTTGCGGCCACTCGGAGGCGGAAACCGAGCCACTCCTCGGTATGGGGTTGAAGAATATCAGCCAGAGATGGACAATGCCGATTAAGAACTGGAGCGGAGCGATGAACCAGTTCGCCATCTTGTTTGACGGTCGAGTCCCGATAGGTGGACTCAGCTCTAACTCACTTACACAGAATCCTGCTTAGGCCCGATTATGGAGACAGGCTGTGAGCATACTTCTGTAGCGTTCGTTCTTCGTTAGGGTGCTGTGGCGACGTGCGTTGCCGCTTCGTTGGTCAATGACCATCTCGGTCTTGGTCACCAGATCAAAGGCGACGGGCAAGCTGATGTCGCCCACCTGATAGAGCGTCGTCAAAAAGTTGATGCCTTTGACCGAAGCATTCTTAGTGTGATCGAAATGCCAGCAAATCAAGGCATTTTCATCCGTATATGGCTTCTCTTCGATGCTGTCGTCGATAATCAGCACGGCATCTGCCCGCTCAACTTGTCGCACCAGCGGCTTGACGATGTGCCACAGGTCGGCGGAGGTGAACTCTCTGGCTGAGAGAAAGCGTGTAATCTTGTCATGGCTGATGGCCTCATTAAGCAAGTTCGCCATGCCTGTGGCAGTCGTCAACCGGAAAGAAGAGATGAGATAGTCGGTGTAGAGATAAAGCAGAGCTTTATCCATGTCAAGCGTGCTCCTTTCTCTACGGATTCTACCGCTTCACCTCCTCTTCTGCGTAACATGAGCTGTTAAGTTTATAAAGCGCTAGTTTCTGGCGGTTTCATTAACCACAGATGTCTTCTTGAGGGCTTCGGCCACTAAGTGCTCAAGGTCTTCTCTGTAATAAGGCACGACGACACACTGCGGACAGGCTTCAGTGAATCTGGCTCTCCTCACATCGTAATCTTCACGCCCATCAGAATCCATTCCGGGAATAAGTAAAACGATGACCGCCATATCCTTTTCGGCGAATGAAATCGGCATGATTTCATCCTCACCCTCACAATTTTGACGCCCGTCCGTCACCAGCAGGACGATCTGCCGCACCTCCTGGGCTGAGTGTTGCGTGAAGCGCGACAACGTGTTGTTCAAGTCTGAGCAACGCGACTCAACTGTGGCTGGCGGAACAAGTACATCAATCGTGAGCGAAGCGAGCTTTTCTCTGATTTCCTTCCGGTACTCTGACTGAGCTTGTTTTTCAGCTTCTGCTAGCGCCTTCTCATTACGTTGTTTGTCAAAGTCGCCGACATCCGGGCGCACTTTTTCTATCTCGCCCGCGTTGTGCTTTACTATTTCCACTCGTCTGGAAGGAGGCAAATCAAGGGTCAACTTATTTTCGGCATTCCACCCGTTGCTCCCAAACCAAAAGACAGACAACTTGCCTACACGCTGCTGCTCGATGATCCCCGGCATATTGTTGAGCAGAGCAAGCCCTGTTTTTCGCAGGGCTTGCTCTCTGGCTTGTTGTGGAACCGGCTCATCGTTTGGAGGCCCGGTAGCATCTATCACCACATTGCAGGTTAATTTCTCCTGGACGAACGTCGTCTTAACTTGCGGCGGCGTTGAGCAGGACGAGAGCCCGAGGACACCTGCTAAAATCAGGGCTGCGGGTAACACCTTTGCTGCGCCCTGCGATACGCTGGCGGAGTTGCCATTCAAAGAGGCTGCTGGTTGATTAGGCAGCGCTTCTTGATTGGTCGACGGGCTCGTTGGCGGCTGGTTGGCGCTCGTTCCTTGCGTCTCCTCCACCTCGTCCAGCTCTTCCTGCCACTCGCGACGCTTGCTGACAATCTTTTGGCGCTCGTCCTTCAAAGCCTCGTACCTGGCAGCGCGTACCAGACTCCAATTCAGCAAATCTGACGCAACCAGTAATGCCGTGCCGAACACCATAAACCCGAGCATTGCCGTGAACTTGGAGGAGGAGAAAACGGGCTGAAGAAAATAGAGCGTCTCGGGGTCCAGGCGTTGGATAGCAACGTAGGCGATGATTGATAGAATCATCAACACAAACGCTGGCAGAATGAAGTATTTCTTTAAGCGGTCGTAGCTTAACTGCGGGTCGTCCCACCGCATGACGAGAGCGGTGATGCCGCCATGAAGTGCGTATGCGATGGCGACCGTAATGACGGTGGCAATCGCGAGCGCCAACGCTAGCGAGACCGCAAACGAGAAGCCGAAGCTCAGTAAAGCTAACAAAGTAAAGGTCGCTATAAAGAGCTCGACAAGAATGGCTAACCAGCCGGAGATACGGTAGGTTCGCGCGAGGAGAGGTTGCTCCAGAATCTCACGTGGCTTTTCGTCTTTCGCTACGTCACGTTTATTGACCGCCTTGCGACGGA
>MWWH01000311.1_pt1 | contig 13861 bp, 19 predicted proteins | sample 1047231 | NCBI WGS metagenome assembly MWWH01 (sample SAMN06349967, study PRJNA376086) | soil metagenome | isolation source: MG3-2 sample Antarctic (ecotone) soil | place: Antarctica | collected 2015-01-13 | reverse complement strand
GATCGTGCATAAAGATGGACTCTTGCAGAGCTTCAAAGCACAATCCGCTTTTAGAACTTTCAACGTCAATGCCGCGCCTTGCGGCTTCGCGGAGCATTAGAGGCAATGCGACTTCTGCAATCTCTTTGTGATTCCAGAATACTTGCGTGATGCTTTCAAGCTGCGTGTACCAGCTTGCGAGTACATCATGCAGAAATTCCGGCGTATCTTTGCCAAAATAAAGTTTAATGAATCGCTTGGACTGTTCGCGGTAGGGTGCAAGCGGATCGCGCTTCGTTGTATTGGTTTTAGCTTTTGGCGTATTCTTCTTTTGCATTTGCTTTCTCCTAGCGGTGAAGGGTTAAATGCTTGCGCCTGTCGGATGCTCGCCTCATCTGGCGGGCGCGTTTCTTTTGGCTGTCGGGGCTGCTTGAAAGGTATTGACTAATTCAACGCTGGCAGCATACACTTACGCTGTTGAGGCTGTCAACGGCTGTGAAGCCACTTAACAGAGGTTTATGGTTAAAGACGGAGAAGGTGAATTGATTACACAAACCGAAGCTGCAAAGCTTCGCGGCATGACTGTCGCGGCAATTAACATGCTAGTCATTCGCGGGCGCATAAGATCGAAAGTACTTTTTGGAAAGCGTTTGGTCTATAAAAGCGACGTGTTAGGTTACGAACCTATGGCTAGGAATAAATGGTCGAAGCGTGTAACTAAAAAGAGGGGTGCGAAGAAATGAAAGATCAGGAATTATCCGGCGGCGAGCTTCTTTTAGGTATTGGTGCTTTTTTTGGCGGCGTTTGGGTTTGGCGTAACCTTGAGGTGGTCGGGCGAGCGGCGGCGGCGAGTCTGAAAAGTAAACCGATGGAAACCGCGCCGCCGCCGCCGCATTGTCGGACGTGTGGCGCGGTGATGTCTCCACCGTTTCGTTGCTCTTCGCCCGTTTGTCGGCCACTGCGAGCGCGTCCTAAGTCAACCCGTTCCGTACATCGCGAAACGCGACGTCAACTCAGAAAAATACTTGGTCTGGAATCTTCTGCGTCTGTGCTTCGACAGACGCCGGAGCGACTTGCATTAAATCCCGCGCCGCCCGCGTCCGTTGAACAGACCATCACACCGACGCCGGAAATTATTAAGAAGAGGCGCGGCGGAAGTGAGAAAGGGTGGCAGAGCAGGCAAACTAGGAACATACTTTGTGCTTATGACGAGCATCGCGCGGCAGGGATAGACGACGAGCGAGCGCGCGAACGTGTCGCGGCAAAACTTTCACCTAAGCTGTTTAAGGGAATTAAGGAGTTTCGGCGCGCCGTTGATACCGTCATTAAAAAGTATAGGGATGACGGTTTTACAACTGTCAAATAATTTCTTTGGTTTCATAGTCTTAGCTGTGGAACAAAAGCGCGTGAGTTTGAAAAATCACTTTCAAACTCACGCGCTTTCACTTTTGACTTTTGCAACTACTTTTTGAGAGTTGTTGACATTTGCAACAACCCACTATCGCGTGAAGGGTTGCATATGATTTTATGAATGCGTGATGGAAAGGCGCATGACACTTGAACAGGCAGATGCCGCGCGACTAAGAGCGGCGCGCATGTTTTTGAACTTTGGCGATGAGGAAAGTGCCGATGAATTTTTTAACATGGATGCGCAGGAATACGCAGACTTCAAGGGCATTGAAATCATCGCTACTAATCCAACCCCAACGCAGAAAAGGAGCAAAGCATCCGTGATTAAATCCAAACCAACGCGAGAGTTGGAAAAATCTTATGACGCTCTCCGCGATATTCTTGATTTGGTTCAAGAGGTAGGCTCAACGCGCGCTGCGATGAGCGAAACCTTAGAACAAATCGGGGGACTGTGCGAAGAGACTTTGCCGGATGATGGAGGAAGCGACGACGACGGCGAAGTGTAATAGCGGCGTGTAGCTTACGTAACCCTTAACCAAAAATTTTACAGGAGAAAGAAAATGGCATACGAGAATTTAAGCAAAGCGGAATTGATCGAAGAGTTGACCGCCGCGAATGAGCGCGTTGAAGAGCTTGAGAATCATCTTCAAGAGGGCGCGGATTTATTGGACGACGACGACGATGCTGCGGGCGACGAAGAATAAAATTGTACGTCTGCAAATTAGTTTTGCACACGCGCCGCCGCGCATCTTTGATCGCGTCGTCTGCGCTTCTCCGCTCGCCGTTCAGCGTGCGATTGATGAAGCGGTGATCGCCTTCAATGAAGCCTTGACCGAAAGCCTTGCGCGCATTGAAAGCGTCGAGACGGATGATCGAGCCGCTTCTTGAAGCGTTTACGTCGAAACCACGAGGAAATCGAGCAAACCCGTTCGATTTCCCGATTGAGGTCTTATGGTCAGAAACCGCGTCGAACCGGACTTGGAGTTGGATCAAAGCGAGGACGTTAATGCGCTCGAACTGTCGCCCGTTGATGAGATTGTAGAACACGAGTGGCAGCTTTACGAAATGACGCCCGAAAACTACAAAGCGGGGCGTAAAGATTTACAAGCGCGCGAAAGGCTTTTCGGTACATCCAAACACGTTGAGCCTTCGCCCGAAGAATTAAGAGTGTACGCAGCAAGGCGCGACCTTCGCTTTGGAATGCTTCAACACTTCGGCTATTACTTTGACGACGAGGGTAAGAAAAAGAAAAAGCTGTTTTACGAGCATACGAAGCTTGTAGATTTTCCCCCTCCGCGTGAAGTGATCGTGCCGGAGCAACCGCCGCCGCCGCCAGCGAGCGCGCAAGCTGCGCCGGATACTTTAACGCCTAACAACGTGCGAGAGATTGTTAATGAAGAGTTGGCAATGCGACGCGCGCCGCAGCCCGTATCACAGCCCGCGCCCGCTGATCCGTTCGAGCAAGCAACGAAGTATATTCAACTTCTAAAAGAAGGCGACGCTTACAAAGAGAGCTTACGTCCGCCAACGCCCGCGCCCGTCACACGCGTTGAACGCGAAGAAAACCCCGCGCCTGTTGATCCGTATATCTTAATTCTTGCGGATCATCTAAAAGAGAATGGCGAGTTAAAAAACCGCGTCATTGATTTCATCTTTAGCCGTGAACCTGCAAGCGAAGAGAGCGGCGGCTTAGCCGGAATTGCGAAGTCTGCGCTTGCTGATCCGGCTGCTTCGTTACAGTTATTCACGGGCATCGTGCAAGGCGTGTCCTTGCTGATGCAGCTAAGACAATCGCCGCAACAAAGTGCGCCCGCCGAAGCACAGCCAAACGCGCCGCAGATCGCACAGCAACACGCGCCACCAGCTTCGCCGCTTGCGCCCGTGCTGCAAGTGGTAGTTGAAGATTGCACGTCAGACGCGCCCGTTGATCGCGCGCATGATGTTATTGAATCGCTTCTAAAATCTAATCCACAACATGTGACACAAATTCAAATGGTCTTTAGTCTTTCGCCCGTCGAAGTCTTGAACGCCGTAGCGCAGCTTACAGGCGCGCGATATTTGCCGCGCTTGCCGCACGCCGTTCGTTGGGTGGATGAGTTGAAAGAATCTTTCAACGATGAAGGCGAGGACACAGAAGCGGCGGGCGATTTAATTCAAAATGCGAAAGAAGTTGAACCGTCGCTTAATGGAAACGGGGTACGCGCGCAAAGCGCATAGGTGAAATACGTTTAATGAAACTTCTTACAACGATGAAGATGATTTGATGCTTGGAGTTTTATTGTTGATTGTTTTAGTGACAAGTTGAGGACGCAGTTATGAGTACACGCAAATTTAATATCTTCGGCACGCTTGGCGAATTGTCCGATGCGGGCGGTGCGCCCAACAATTCGCAGAACGCCAAGCTTCGCTCGAACGCTTCTTATGATTTAACAAAGAAGCAAAAGAAACAAATTGCAAACGCTCGCGCCGCCGCCGAAAAGAAATATCCGGCGAACGCGGGCGGCGTGGTTGGCAGCATCGGCGCGGGCGATAGGATTTCATATCACGCGACAATCGGTTATCTCGTTAATGCTTCATCGGCAAGCAGCGCAATGGCAGCAATCCGGCGACAACTTGAAGGCGCGGGCTGGCAAAATGTGAGCGTCACAAGCGGCGGGACGTTCAGCACCGATTTGTTTATTACGGGAACAGTCACAGGCTCATATAAGGATAACAACGCCGTGCGCTCGTATCTTGATAGCGTTGCAAGCGCGGCGGGCTTTTCCGTTGATACGGCCTCTAGCACGGTCAATGTCAGTAAGGGCGGCGGCGGCGATGCGGGCGCGGACATATTGCGCAGCCTCAGTGATGCGCTTTCGTCCCCAACGGCATTGATTGCTTTAGCTTTTGTCGGAATCTTAATACTGAAAAGGAAGTAAGGGAAGAATAAAAAACTAATGAGCGACACAATCTTGTCTATCTTATCGCCGGAAGCGCAAGCGCGCATTGAAGCCGCAGAGACGGAAGCGACGCCAGCTTTTCGGAATTTGCTGCATAGTGTGGTTTGTGAAGTCGAACAAGTATCGCCGGAAGATTTAGCGCGGTTCGGTGAAGGCGCAACGCAAGGTCTTATTGCTTTGAAGGCGATGCGCGATGGGTTGGATAAAGGCTTGCCGTTGTGGGCTATCTTCGAGCAGCAAATCCCAGAAGCAGCCGGAGTGAATTAGAAGCGAAAACGCGCAACCATCTTACAGACCACTTGGGTGCGTCGCATCGAAGAATCTTACCCGCAAGGGTTGAATGTGTCGGAGTTTTCGCGGTAATTTTAGATTGACGAGTTTAGGATTTGATGGTCTATTTAGGGCATTGCACTTTGAAAATTGAAAAGCCGCACAGCATTCACTTAGTCTTGGCAGACAAATGCTGTGCGGCGTTCACTAACACTCGCTGAGGAAAGCAGCGGTGCAACGGGAATTATTCTACCTTTTCCAAAAGGTTTGAGCAATACCCAAAAGTACCCCACCTGCCTAAAAGTTCAGCGAGTCCAGAATTTGAGGAATCGTTGAAATGTCATACACACAAACCCAAACCATACAAAACGAGTTGAGCGATTGGCTACGCAGTGCACCGCGACCGACAGATGAAAATTTTTCAGAAGGCGAATTAAAGCGGCTGCGATTGCAACTCTCAGAAGTCCACAGCGCGACAAGTCACGGGTTCGCCGTGCTAGGTCTCCCGCTCAGACTCCGCCCGTTCGTCGCTGCAATCATCGCCGCATCAAACGGCGAAACGAAATTTAAGGCGCGCTATAAAATACTTGTGAGCTTGCTCTTTCGTGAAGGCGACGGGCGCACGTATGAAGCAAAAAAATCAGAAGTGCGCCGACTCGTCAAAGGGCTACGCAGTTGGCAAGAGCAAAACAAAATTACTCTTTGCTCAATTACGGGCGGCGGGAAAAAAGACGGTGAAAATGGCGAAGAATATCACGACACCGAATTTGAGCTAGTGTTTTTGGATGCTATTGCTAAGACGCTCGTAAATTCTCCACAACCCGAAAAGATGCGCGCCGCCGTTCGCACACAAATTGCTTCAATGATGAAACTGCCATCGTTTGATGGGCGCTGGACGCCGAAAACACCGACGCCAGAACAGCTGCAGCAGCGCAATCAAAAGGCTGCAATCACAATGGTCATTAAGTCATGTAAAACAGAAGAGGAAATCGGCGGCGATCCGCTCGCATACTTTGAAGAGACGGTACGCAAAATGCGCGCGGAAATCGAAAAAGAGTTTGACGAGACACCCTATCAAGAGGGGGTATCCCCATCGCTAAATAGCGAAATTAAAGAACTTGAAGCGGATGGGGTGTGTCGAATCCGACACACCCCCCCGCCATCAGAAAGTAGCGCGCCGGATGCAAAAGTAGCACCTAGTATAGGAACAAAAGTAGCACCTAGTATAGGAACATTAGAGGTGCTAAAACGCAACGCCGAAGCCGCGCAAAACGATACTTCCCCCCCTGTGTTCCTTGACGCTCCCGAAACTCAATTTAGGAACACAGGGGGGGGCGAAGCGGTTAAAGCTTTTGCTTCTGTTGGTGTATCCGTTTTTAAGGTTTTATTCAAAGATGATCGAGCGAAGAGGGTACGTGAAGAGGGCGATTTTGATAGTCATGGCTTGGTGCGTCATTTGCCGGAATTTGTTGCTCGCGCTGAACGTGAGCAGCGTAGTTTGATCGTTGATGTAAAAGCCAACGGCAAACGAATCATTCAAGTGGATGAGGCGAGCGCAGAAGTCTTGGAGCTTCTTAAACCGGTTAGCTTTGCACAAATCATTACAAGCGAGGGGAACGGTCAAGCGTGGCTTGCTCTGCCAGAAGCGTTGTCGAGTGATGAATGCGAGCGGATCGCCACGCGATTATTTGAAACCTTAAAACCTTTAGGCGCGAATCGCGGTGCTTCTGGCGGGCTGCGTTGGCCGGGCAGCATAAACTTTAAGCCGGAGCGCAACCACTTCAGGGTGCATTTAGAATATGCGGCTCGTGGTCGCATAGTGACGCTGGAAGAGTTAGAAGCGGCTGGTTTACTTGCTCCCTTGTCTGATAATTCAGAGCGTGTCTATAAGCTTGAATCGTCAAAAGCGATAGGCGGAGCGTACATCTTTCCTGATTATCAACGGTGCTTAGAAACTAAAGGCGGGGATAGATCGCGGGCTGATGCAAGTTTTTTGAAGATCTGCCAGAAGCGTCAAATTCCTATGGAAGAGGCGCAGGCAGAGTTAGAGCAAATTTCTGATCGTGCTAAAGAGGAAAGAGCGCGCGGGCGAAAGGACTATGTATCTCGAACGGCGCGTTTTGTCGTGGCGCATTAGGCAGGAGATTACTGTTGTGAATATGTTTTTTCATAAGCGAAGTTGGAGCCAACTATACGTCTTTGATCGTTGATGCGGTTAAGCGATAATTCACCTCTGATGAAGAGTAAAGACCAGACGGGCAATAATGGATTTTGAGATCGTCGGCAGAATTACAGAGACCGAAGTGATTGCGATTGGTGGCAGAATCCGCGACCTTGCACGGCTGCGCCGTCAGTACGGTAAGGGACGGTGGAGAAAGTTAAAGGGCGTTGCTTCCGTTCGCCTTCCTGATGGTAAAATAAGACTTGCGGAAATTCATTGGTACGAAGCGCATGGCGTAGGACAATTCGATCATAAAATCAAACTGCCTTTCTTGGACTAGACTATGAGAAAAAAACGCAATCCAACTTTGCAGTACGCCGTTTGTATTGATAACGATGGTTACAAGGCTTCGCTAGAGTTTGGCAAGTTATATCAAGTCGTGCCGGATGATGATGCAGCCGCGCATGGTCTAATTGCGGTAATTGACGAGAGCGGAGAAGCATACGCCTTTGCTGCAAGCAGATTCTTTCCTGTCGAAGTTCCCGCAGAATTGGCGCGTGCTTTGTCGGCTGAAAGCTGATTAAGCGAAAATTCACCTTCGATAAAAAGTAAAGACCGGATGCGTAAAGAATACGATTTCAGCGACGGTGTGCGCGGCAAGCATCACGGCCAACGGTTTAATATTCTAGGGGCAAGTAAGGGACGGATAAGGGACGCATGACGTAGTTGATTTGTCCCTCATCTGTCCCTTTGGATCGCTGCAAATACGTCATTCGTTGCGTACAACATCTTGCGCTCGGACGCGGAATTGGTTTGATTTTGAAATATCAACACTTACGGCTAAAAGCTGCTCTCACGCTCATACAATATCTTGCGCTTTGCTCTTAAAATCCCGCCTCATTTTCATTATCACGGCTGATAATTTGCATTATGTAAATTATGGTTCGATTGTCCGAAAGCGCGACACGCTGCGACGCTTCGCGCCAGACGCGCATTGTCGCATCAACTTCGCTGTGATATAAGCCGCGCGCATGAGAAGCATTCAAGCTGCCAAGCGGCTGAAAATCAGCGTTAGATCGCTCCAAAGGCTTGTGCCGACGCATAAACTTACAGTCACCTATCAGCGCGGCAAATCCGGCAAACAAGAAGCTCATTACGATCCGGATGAGATAGAAAATCTTCGCAAGGAATTAGCGATGCCAACCGTCAAAGAGCCGAAACAAGATGCTCTTGCGACGATCCCCGACGCTTCGCGCCAGACGCACGTTGACGCGCCACAATTCGCCGCCGCTCTTGTTAAATGGATCGAAGATCAAAGACAGCGCGACGAGCGACCATCTACGCCAACCATCGCTATTGAAAACAAACCGCTCTTGAAACTCGTTGAGGCTCAAATGCTCACAGGACTAAGCAGAGATACATTGATCGAAGCTATTAACGCTGGCAAATTGAAGGCTCGCATCATCGGGCGCGCATGGCGTATCAAACGCGAAGAATTAGACAGCTACATTAAAAAGCTTTAGCGTAGAAGGTGAAGAAATGAAATGCTTAGTCTGTAAACATAATCGCTTTAAGAAGGGAACAACCGTGCTGCCAATTGAGCGCGGCAATGCCATTTTGCTCATCACTGACATACCCGCGCGTGTGTGCGAAAATTGCGGCGTGACATACCTTGATGAAGAGACAGCGCAGGATGTTCAAGACTTAGCAAACGAGAGTTTGAGCGGCGAAGTTAGTTACAGTGATTACTCCGCTCCAAAACGTGATACAGTACCGTAAAACACACCCTGCCCGCCTTCGCCCGCTTTTGGCGTGATAGAGTACCGATAATTGCTCTTTGTGGTACTATCACGCTTTTGAATGAACCGAACCGACGCTATCCAACCGGACTCCGCAATCTAGTTTTAATTCGTCTCACGACAATGCGCGTCTGGCGCGAAGCGTCGCAGCGTGTCGCATCACGCTAGAAAGCCTCAAAAGCCGTTTCAAGATAAAAGGGCGACTTATGACAGCCGCCCCAAGTGGTAATTCCTACGCCATGCGCGCCCGTCAGAGCGTTTTTTCCGGCGCATCCTTGTCTTGCTTCTTATCGCTCATCATAGCCGCCAGATACTTTGCTTCGGTGACTTCCGGCGTAAAGTTTTCTGCCTCCGTAAATTCTAAGAAACGGTTTGCCAGATTGTCTCTGATTTCTTCCGGCGTGTGCGGACTGTTTAAGATTCGCGCGATTGCATCAGCGTCTTTCTCTAACTCCTGTTGGAGCGCGTCGCGTTCGCTGCGCGGCTCGTCAACATCATAAGAGTTGTTCATACCAACAGATTCTTCAAAAGCCTCTAAACACAAGTCACTTTTTGGGTCTTCAACATCAATGCCTCTACGGTCTGCCTCGCGCAACATTAAAGGCAGAGCGATAACGGCAATCTCTTGATGATTCCAAAAGATTCGATTTTGTTAGATATATTATTACCCCTAGGGGGCTTCTCTCCCCCTAGGGGTGAAGATTAATTAGCAATACTTAAAACAATGAAATAGAATGCTGATTGTTCGGCGTGAGCTTAATTCCGCGTTAAGTGCTACTAAATAGCAATGATGCTCAAGAAAAGACTCTTCCTGAGTTTGGTTCTTGTTATATTGGGCACGCTCGTCTTCTGGAAAAGTTTATCAGCGTACAAGGAAGCCGAGACGCATCTGACTTCTGCCAGCGTTAGCGTTTCTGGTTACACTAGACGCGACGGAACATACGTTAAACCTTACAATCGAAGACCACCGGGCGGTGCTATTCATGATCGACCTTATGAGAACGCAATGTTCTTATACTCGGTACTTACGATAGTCGGCGGCGGCCTTATCATTCTTCCAATCGGCATTATGTGGCGCGGCAACACACATAAAAAGTTCTCCCAAGAACAGCCCCATCCTTTGGAGACGTTCGTCTTGCTGAAATGTTCCTCTCGTCAGCATACGCTTCGTTTAGACTCCAATCGCTTTTGGCAAAAAACCATCTGCCCTAAGTGTCAAGTTCCTGTTGACCCGACACGTTTACGAAGAATTATAAAATGGTTCTCACTGCTCTTTTCCAATCCAGCATTTATTAAAAATCGTGCGATTCCCGCGTTGGGAATACTTGCTCTTGTAATAGGTGTTACGCTCACAGTCATTTATTTGCAGATGCGAAAGGTTGAGACTATTTCAACGAATGCAATATCTCAGCCTTCTCCTACTGTTGCGGTAGCGACTCCCGCTAATGCTCTGAACCTTAATGTTCCAAGTGCTAGTCCATCTCCAATAGCTTCATCGACGAACTCACCAACCCCTCTTAGCTCTCCTGAAGGAGCTACATCTGCAACACCTTTAACATTTTCACCACCCGTTCCGAGCGAAATACCAACTCAGTCAGCCACGCCTATTCCTGAAACCGTTCGCTATCCTACTGGCACAAATTTGATTCGCCCGCAAAGTTTAGGTGGGCATGGAGTTTTACGAATCTCAAACGGAACTAGCTCTGATGCGATTGCGAAGCTTGTAGATAGCGCAACAAACAAAACTCGTCGCCTCGTCTATATACAGTCATCCAGTGATGCGACAATAAGTAGTATCGGAGCGGGAGATTATATTTTGAAATTCAGTTTAGGCACAGGATATGACAAAGGTGGAGGGAGATTTCTTTACAGCCAATCCTTCTCTAAATTTGATGATATTTTGGATTTTAGGGAGTATAGAACAGATGATGGTATAAAGTGGAAAGAGTTTGAAGTCACGCTTAACCCGGTTATTGGTGGGACTGCTCAAACGTCATCTATTAGTGCGGCTGATTTTGAGGATAAGTAAAGCTACATAGCCGTCTTACTCCTGCTATGGTGAATCTAAACAAGTCATGCGACTGTATGAGGCGATTCCACCCAGCAAAAATTTGCCCCTCAATTCCGCTACATACTACACCCGTTGAAAAAAGGAGATAGCAATTATGAAATTATTTCTATCTTTGCTTTTACTCTCCTTTTCAGTTTCATGTGCCTCTAACCCTGCTCAGAACAATAGTCAATCAGCAGCAAAGCCATCACCATCTGTTGCCGCGAATCAAAACAATGCTGCTGATTTACCTTTTTCAAAAGAAGATGAGGACGAACATTCTGAAGATGTCCGCCAAGAGGCACGTCAAAAAGCAATCGAATATGCTCAACAAAAATTTCCTGGTTGGCATGTGAAAGGCATTATCACGCGCCGAACCTTTGACAGGCATTATCAAATTACGTTTGATTTAGAAAAGGGTAATCAGACGAAAACCGTGCAACTACTTCTGCGACGTTTCTTTCCTGAAAAGGGTGAGCCATATTGGAAAGTTGAACCTTTTGTCGCGCAAAATCTTTCTCGTCAGTATCAAGAACTTGCTTATTTAAGATTCGTTGAAGGTCAGCAATATAACTATGATAGCTGCCGAGACCTTGTTCTAGATAATTTAGAGGTGGATGACGTTCCTGATTCTGTGCGTGATGCCATTATTGAGAGCTATCAAAAAGACGCCGCCGATGATCGAGATTATGAACCGGATGATCCGTATGATTCTCCTAATTAAGATGCCCTTAACAATTCATTCAACCCAACCGCCCTCAGCTTGTCGTTCATCATCGTTTGTTGGTTCAATTCATCTTGTCGCTATTGTCGGGCGGCGGGTTAGATACTGTGTTGCGAGTCAAGCAGTTTTTGCATGCTGTGCCCACAGCGGGTCGAACGGCTTGCCGGTCTTGAGAACGCCGTAAGCGAGATGAATAAGTTTCCTCATTGCTGCTCCGATCACGCTCATCTTGCACTTGCCGCGCTCTTGCAACCCCTTCGCCCAAGCTTGAAAGAACTCACTGCACCGCAGAGCCGTGATTGCCGGAAAGTAGAGAGCTTTACGCAGTCGGGCGTTACCGATCTTCGATAATCTTGTGCGCCCACGAACTGAACTTCCCGACGTGCGTTCGCGTGGCACTAAGCCAGCGTAAGCGGCAACCTGACGCGCGCTGCTGTAGTGCGTGAAGTCTGTAATCTCAGCAAGGATGGTGGCGGCAGTGGTCTGCGCGATGCCGGGAATGGAATCGAGAAGTTCGCTTTGCTCTTTCAATCTCGGATGGTCTTTGATGTGCTTGCGGATTAGCTTTTCGGTGTGCTTGATCTGCGCAGAAAGATGAGTAATTAACTCTTCGACCGAGACTTTAACAGCTTCGACCATGATTCCGGCTTCGAGACGATTCTGTTCTGCCACTCGCATCTCAATCAAAGATTCCAGACGGCGCACAAGCGCTTGTAATTCGCGTACTTCCGGTGGCAAAGGTGTCCATGCGGGCGGGGCTTGTGCAAGGCAAAAGCGTGCAATGAGTTCGGCGTCAACGCGATCTGTTTTCGTGCGCGAGAGGCGACTTGCGGCGAAGGCTTTGATGGCTGCCGGATTGACGACACTGACGGTGTGCCCCGCTTGATGCAGCCAGAGCGCAAGTGCTTCACCGTAAGTGCCGGTGGCTTCCAAACAGGCGTGGACTCTCTCGCTCTCTTGTTTGCAAAGCCACTCACGGAGTTGCGCGAAGCCTGCCGTAGAGTTGGCGAAAACCTTATGCTTAAGCTTGCCGCTTGGGTTGATGAAACAGACGTTGAACTTTAGTTTTGCAATATCGATGCCGAGCGTTGGGTTTGTCATATTGAACTCCTCCTCAATGAACTATTGCGGCGCGGGTCAAACTTGCAGATGCAAGCTCAGCTTCAGGCGAAGCGGCTTTGGATACTGTCCGACCTCGTTGCGCTGCAAGGCTGGATACCGGGAGCTTTACTAACCCACTGACTCTGTGTGGTCATAATTCGAGCCCAGCTTCTCCGGTATCTTGGGTGGCTAAAGCTTGCGGCTTCAGCACACTTCAGTCAACATACAAATTCGGGCGTTAGATTGCTTTCGCTTAATAATGGGATTAAAAGTGTTAAGGTTTATGAGTAGCTGAGGATTCAAATGCGACGAGCCTTATTCACATATCTTCTTATAGTTTTAATCTGGCTTCCCGTATCTTCTCAAGAATCCTTGCCGGATTTAGCTAAACGAATCAAGCCATCAGTTGTAACCATTCTTTCTATTGGTAAAAAGAGGGGAATGAGCAAGAGCGGCAGTGGTTTCTTTGTTGCACAACGATCTCCTTCTTTCTATCGGTCATCCGATGATGTTGCCAGTTTTGCCCGGCGAGTCAAGAGCAGATTTGAAGAATATAATGATCTAAAAGATGAAGACCTTGTACGTGGAATTTTAGAAAGAACGCCGGAATATCGAAACAAGGTTAAATTCCCATATCCTTTACAGGAATTAGCGCCTAAAATTATCAGAGTCAATAATTTTGGGAGCGGCTCTTTGATTGTGACCAATTGGCATGTTGTTGCAGGCTCAAAGAACATCGTTATCAGAACACAAGACAAACAATCTTATGCTGTGCTTCATGTCATAGCCTATTCTGTGGAAGGAGACCTTGCCCTACTTCAGACGAATGCGCCAGCCGATAAATATCAACCCTTAGAAATAGCAGGAGCCTTTCCCGATGAAGGCGAGAGGGTGCTTGTGATTGGAAATCCTTTAGGTTTACTTGAAGGAAGTCTGTCAGATGGGATTATTTCATCCTTGCGTCGAGTTCCAAACGTAGGTACGGTTTTGCAGATTACTGCTCCTGTGTCGCCGGGCAATAGCGGCAGTCCAGTTGTTAACACACACGGACAAGTGGTGGGTGTCGTAACTCTGAGCTTAATTCAAGGTCAAAATCTCAATTTCGCAATGCCTTGGTTGACATTAGCAAGAATGCTCAATCCAGAAGACCCTTTAGGTTTATATGCCAATTAATTTCGTAAGGCGCAATCTAACAACTCATTCAACCCGACGCCTCGACAGCTTCTCTTTCATGCTGTTCCCTTCGACAAAAGAAGGAGAGACGCTCATGGCACAACTAGAGAATGAATCGCAAGAGCGGCGATCGTGCATAAAGATGGACTCTTGCAGAGCTTCAAAGCACAATCCGCTTTTAGAACTTTCAACGTCAATGCCGCGCCTTGCGGCTTCGCGGAGCATTAGAGGCAATGCGACTTCTGCAATCTCTTT
>MWWH01000310.1_pt1 | contig 13871 bp, 8 predicted proteins | sample 1047231 | NCBI WGS metagenome assembly MWWH01 (sample SAMN06349967, study PRJNA376086) | soil metagenome | isolation source: MG3-2 sample Antarctic (ecotone) soil | place: Antarctica | collected 2015-01-13 | reverse complement strand
GTTTTGATGTATATGGAACACGATTGGAACAACGCCGCGCTGAAACGCGATGTGGAGTGGTTTGATAAAAATTATGCTGCCGATTTTAGCAGTGTCAGCAGTCGGACTGGCGCGATAATGAACAAAACAGAAGATGTTGCGGACATGAAAAACGATAAAAGCGTGTACGAGCCCTTCGAGCTTTCGGAAATGAACATTCGCATTGACGGCAACACAGCGGTTGTGACAGGCGTTAATCGTGTGAAAGGGCGTGATGAAAAAGGTCAACCTTTCGATGTTCGGACGCGCTTTACCGATACGTTTATCAAACGCGACGGACGGTGGCAGGCTTGGGCGACGCAAGGAACGCGCATTCTGCCGACAAACAAAATAAATTAATTTATGAATTTCAAACTACGAATTATGAGTTGGGGAAATTTTTTCTCATTTTGTAATTCGTAGTTTGAAATGTACTGAAAAAGAATAGAGAATGCCGCATTTATTGGACTTTATAATACCTTGAGTCCGATAAGAACGTATATGTAATTGAAAATAAGGTATCTAACTTTATCAGACACAATATGTGAGTTTGTGTTTTAATAGCTTAGGAGTTACGCAGTTGGACTTGAGAAAATAGCAATTATTGCTAATCATACACTTACGAGATAGCTGAAAATAACCTTGGCATCGTAAGAACAATTTACCGCCTTTTTTCAAAAAGTCATTAAGCCTTGTAAACACAGGCTTTACGAGATAGCTGAAAATACAACTTTAGCATCGTAATTACAATGGCTCTCGCTCAACTGCGTAACTCCTATAGCTCTTTTTGTAGTTTATAGTTCCTCACCGTATTTGAATGACTAAGGTTTCATAAAAGACCCTTTTTGAAACAAATAATCTAAATCAAAAGTCACTTTAGAAACGGAAATTTTGAGAAGTGTTAAAGCACTTAATTAGACGAAATCAGCTTTTGACACCCAGCTGCGGACGATTTTGTTCAAGATCGGTAGCTTTATCAACTATGGTGTCATTCTTTATTGATGGAATTAACAACATGAAGATGAGCCAGTTTTAAAGTCGCTACTTGATTTACTATTCATTTCAATCCAATACGCTTTACGAGTTCTTCAAATCGCGGATCGGCTCGCAGAGAATCGAGCCGAGGTTCGCGTTTGATATGAGTCAGAAACAACTCTCTCCGCTCGAACGCCTCGTTAAAAGATTCGAATGCCTTATCATTTTCGCCAAGTTCGCAATACATTATTGCCGTTTCTGTAAAGGTAAAATCTATATTCCGCTCCTCTGGTTTATTCGTATCAATCATGCGTCTTAAAACGCCATTCCAACCGTTTTTATTATAGTTTTCCTTTAAGCCGACAATTTCCTCGGGAGTCGCGCCGTCCTGTTCGACTTGACGAAGATACCATTCAAAGGCACGAGCATACTCGTTTTTCATTTCATACGAACGTACTATCCATTTACTTGCCATAGCAAAGTTCGGATCAGTTTCCGCTACTTGTTGCAATTGCGCGATTGCTTCGTCGTAGCGGCGCGCATAATACAAGATAACTCCGCGTGTGCGTTTGTTGAAAGATGTCGGGGCAAGTTTAATAGCAGTATCAATTTCTGCCAATGCTTCCTCATCTCGTCCGAGAACCTTGAGAAAATGAGCCCATTCGCTATGAGCATCGGAACCATTAGGATCGAGTTCAATCGCTCGAAGGCACTCTCTTTCTCCTGCTTCAAAGTCCCAGTCGTAAACTACCTTAATTCGGCAGAGAAGCGTATGTGCATAAGAGTTTGTCTCATCCAATTCAAGAGCCTTGGTTACGGCATTACGCGCCTGAGTAATATCATTATGCGCCTTTGATGCCCAAAACATCCAAATTTCAGCATCAGCTTTTCCGACATAAGCTGCCGTATAATTCGGATCGAGTTCAATTGCTTTTTCGAAACTTGCGAGCGCGAGTTTATTGTCGCCCTTTAGTTTTCTCTCAAGCAATAATTTGCCCTGTTGATAATGCTGAAAGGCTTCGCCGTTTTGGGTTTGAGATACAATGTTTTTAACGGCTGATTTTGTTGTCCACAAATTCTTCGAATACCAAAACCCGGCAAACGCCGCTATTAAAACCAGCCCAATCATCAAGGTTAAAACGACGCTTGATTGAGGTCGCCGATAGATTTCCTTTTTGCGGAACTCCCTCGGATGACTTTCGGTTGCGGATGAATTTTCAGTAATGTCTGTGTCTGCCCATGTGAAGTTTCGTGAACCTGAATCAAAAAGCGGGTCAATGGAAGGCAGGTTTGCTCCATTTTCGCTGATTGCTTCGACTTTGGCGACGAAACGATAACCTTTTTTCGCAACTGTTTCGATAAATTTGTTGCCATTTTCGTCTTCCCCCAAAATTTTCCGCAAGGTATGAACGATTCGCGTTACGTTTCCCTCTTCAACAAAAGTTTCAGACCAGACAAGACTCAGCAATTCGTGTTTTTCGACCACATGACCGCTGCGCTGAACCAGCGCAACGAGTATGTCAAAAGCCTTTGGTGCCACGGGCACCTGAACACCGTCTTTCGACAATTGGCGCTCGGCGACATCAAGTAGAAACGAATTAAACCTGTAAAAATGTTTTACTTCGACGTTCATTTCACCTCAAAAAAAATTTAGAAGAAAAAAAGGATAAAAAAAGGATAATTTCTCAAGGACATACGAAGCCTATATGTTTACTGTTTATCTGCACAACATAAAACCTTGTTCGTTGGAAGGCTTCGGGTAAACAAGCAAAATATCCCGTGCATTATAACAGCCTAAGAATCGTTAAACAAAAGATTTCTAAAGTTTCTTCTTTGTACGAATTTTACTAAACAGTAAAACATTTGCCGTCTTTTAGGCTCAAATCAATATATCAGAGTTAAAAGTCAAAATATTCTGAACGGTTTTCCTAAAAATGTCGCGCTAATAAATGTAGGCAAGAAACTTTCAAAAAAGTTAAAGGAGAAATGTATAACTAAGATAAAACCTACAACGATGCAGCTTTTATTCGCCTGCTTTTTATTGTGCGGCTTAATGATAATTCAAACACCAGCCGCGCCGGACGACCGGCGTTTGTTTCAAGTGCCAAAAGGAGAAAGTAATGAAAAGCAAAAAACTATCGCTATTTATCACCGTCGCGTTTTTATTGTGCGCCGCGCTCGCGGCAACCGCCCAAGACAGTAATGAGCAGAACGTCGCGCCGTCTGACGTGCCGACAAAGTTCACGTTTGTCCCGGAACAAATTGTTAATGTCGCCAATGTCGAAGAACTCTACGCGGCGGTCAACAATGCCGCCAATGCGGGCAATCAAATCGTGCTTGCGCCGGGTGTTTATATGCTTTCCGTTAATGCGCCCGGCGGAGTTGCCAGACCGAACGGCGGACGGCTTGAGCTTCAGGAAAATATGTCGCTCAAAGGCGTTGTCGGTGATAGAAGCGCGGTTGTTATTGATGCCGCGAATCTGCCGCTGAGTTCATTCAACAGCGCGCTGCCTGTTCCACTTACAGCGGCAATCAGAATGGGCAGAGGAACGAATGCAATCGAATGGCTGACGGCTCGAAATGCCGTCAACGGAATCGCGAATATCGAAACCGAACTGGTTTCGGCAATGACTAATATCCGCGTCGCGCACATCGCTTCGACCAACAGCCAGCGCGGATTGGATGTCCGAAATTTCGGAGCGGCGATGGCAGGTCGCATTATCAATGCCGAAATTATTGACAATGATTTTTACAACAACCGAATCGGCACGCTAGGCGAAGGTCTGCGTCTCATTAATGCACAGGGAGCGAACGGCGGTGTCATAGTCGCCACTCTGAGCGGCAACCGCAGCTATTACAACTTCCTAGGACTTATAGTTGAAGGCAATAGGTCGAATAACGCAAGCATATCGGTTGTTTCATCCGGCGACCGATTTTACGAAAACGGTTTCGGCGCACTGGTCGGCGGCGGTTTGAGTTCTAACGCGACCGTCGCCAATGGAAACACGACCAATTTCACGGCATACGGCGACAGCTTTGAAAACAACAACGGCTTTAACAATTTTGATTTCGGCGGCTTGGTCATTTCCGGCGGGGAGAACGCATCAATCCCGAACGGCGTGAACAACAACACGGTCAATGTCGAACTGCGAAACTGCCGTTTCAGCAACAATCAAGTACACGACATCGCCGCCTTCGGAGCGCGTTCAATGCCCGCTTCCATTGGATTGCCGGGAACAAACAACCGCGTAAGATTAAGATTATTCGGCACATTAGTCCCGGTTTTAGAGACCGCCGACAGCGTTCCAGTTTATCCCGAAGGAATGAATTCCGTTACCGTCATCCACAGCCCGATTACTTCAAATTTTGATTATGACGGCGACAGTCGCGCCGACTTATCAGTCTTCCGACCGTCCAATGCCACCTGGTATATTCAGCCGAGCAATTCAGGAAACTTCTACGGCGTGCAGTTTGGTTTGCCAACCGACAAACTCGCGCCCGCCGATTACGACGGCGACGGTAAAACCGACATCGCCGTTTATCGCTCAGGCATTTGGTATCTGCAAAGAAGCCAATTAGGTTTTTTAGGCTTCGCTTTCGGCTTGCCGGAAGACGTTCCGCAGCCCGCCGACTTCGACGGCGACGGACGAGCCGAGCTTGCCGTCTGGCGACCGTCAAACGGAACTTGGTATGTCTTTAATCTGGCGACTAATCAATTTACTTTCTTTCAATTAGGAACAAGCACAGACAAACCGGTCGTCGGCGATTACGACGGCGACGGACGCGCCGATTTCGCGGTGTTCCGTCCATCAAACGGAACTTGGCTAATTCAGCGCAGCACCGCCGGATTGACTACGATTTCGTTCGGCAGTTCAACCGACAACAAACCCGTTCCGGCTGATTACGACGGCGACGGCAAAACCGATGTCGCGTTTTTCCGTCCGCAAGAGGGTAAATGGTTTATCCTGCTCAGCGCAACCAACAGCTTGCAAGTCGTTAATTGGGGCTTGGGAAGCGACGCGCTCGTGCCGGCAGATTACGAGGGCGACGGCAAAGCTGATGTGGCGGTTTTCCGTGATGGAATTTGGTATATCCGGCAAACAACGGGCGGAATCAACTATGCCTATTTTGGATTGGGCAGTGATGTGCCGACCAATCAAGTTCAATAGATTGAGCAATCAATCGTCACAAATCTAACCGGCGTTTTGTACCAAAAGCCCAAGGAGAAAACATTTATGAATAAGATAAAACTCACAACGACGCGGATTTTCGTCACTTTATTTTTACTGTGCGGCTTAATGACAATTCAAACTCAAGCCGCGCCGGGCGACCTTGACCCGTCGTTTGGCAATGGCGGAAAAGTTGTTACTTCTATCAATAGCAGCTATGGCGGAGATTCGGACATAGCAATTCAATCGGATGGAAAGATAGTTGCTGTTGATATTAGTTACAACGGAGGAAATAACGAAACAAATGACGGCTTTAAATTAGCAAGGTACAACACGGATGGCTCACTCGATACTTCTTTCGGAACAGGCGGAAAAGTCGTGACTCATATTGGCAACCGTGCCTTTGCTGGTGCGGTTGCGATTCAACCTGACGGCAAAATTGTTGCCGCCGGAGGTAGCTCCAGCGGGAACAACGCTAACTTTGCACTAGCGAGGTATAACACAAACGGTTCGCTCGACACCACTTTCGGGATGGGCGGAATAGTCGTGACTTCTATTGGCGACCGTGGTTTCGGCAGCAGTGCTGGTGCTAGTGCTAGTGCGGTTGCGATTCAATCGGACGGCAGAATTGTTGCCGCTGGAAGTATCCAATCCTACGACGAATCCTACCAATTAGAAGAGTATCCTTACTTTGTATTAGCCAGATACAACACCGACGGCTCGCTCGATACTTCTTTCGGAACAGGCGGAATAGTCGTGACTGATATTGGCAACTTCGGCGACTATAGCGCGGCTCTTGCGGTCGCTCTTCAATCAGACGGCAAGATTGTTGCTGCCGGATATAGCTCCAGCCGGAACATCTCTAAATTTGCACTAGCGAGGTATAACACAAACGGTTCGCTCGACACCACTTTCGGAACGGGCGGAATAGTCCTGACTCTTATTGGCGAAAGTAGTTCTGCCTTTGCAGTAGCGATTCAATCGAATGGCAAGATTGTTGCCGCTGGAAGAGCCGAACCCTACAGAGGATTCGGCATTTTTCACTTTGCATTAGCCAGATACAACACCGACGGCTCGCTCGATACCTCTTTCGGCTCAGGCGGAAAAGTCGTGACTCCTATCGGTAACAGTAATGCCTTTGCTCGTGCGGTTGCGATTCAACCAGCTGGCAAAATTGTTGCCGCCGGAGGTAGCGGTTACGGAATATCAACCCATGACTTTGCCCTTGTCCGCTACCTGGGCGATTCAAACACTCGTCGAACTCAGTTCGACTTTGACGGCGACGGCAAAGCGGACATTTCAGTTTTCCGTCCATCAAACGGAACGTGGTATTTGCAGCAATCAGCCAACGGTTTTACTGGATTTCAGTTCGGTATCCCAACCGACAAAATAGTTCCCGCCGATTACGACGGCGACGGGAAAACAGACATCGCCGTTTATCGAAACGGCATTTGGTATCTGCAAAGAAGCAGAGACGGATTTCTCGGCATTGGCTTCGGCTTGCCGACTGATATTCCGATGCCCGCCGATTACAGCGGCGACGGCAAAGCTGAAATAGCTGTCTTCAGACCGTCAGACGGATATTGGTATACCTACAATTTAGTCAATAATCAATTTACTTCCACTCAGTTTGGACAAGCCGGAGATGTTCCGGTCACTGCTGATTATGACGGCGACGGCAAAGCTGATGTTGCTGTTCAAAGAAACCGAATTTGGTATCTATTGAAAAGCAGAGATGGTTTCAGAGAAGTAGATACCGGAAATTTCTGGCAAGCGGAAAATAAACCGGTTCCGGCAGATTACGACGGCGATGGTAAAGCGGATATTGCAATGTTCAGTAATGGAAGCTGGTATCTGATGAGAAGCCAACTGGGTAACACGATCATCGGTTTCGGGTATGGAACGGATTTACCTGTTCCGGCAGATTATGACGGCGACGGTAAAACTGATATTGCGGTATTTCGTCCGTCAAACGGCACTTGGTATATCCAGAGAGGTCAATCAAGTTTTACGGGTTTTGCCTTTGGCGAGGCAAATGACAAGCCTGTTCCCAATGCTTTCGTCGGGCAAGGAGTTCACCCGATAGATATAAGTAACTTCAGCTTTACTCCGTCAACCATTGATGTGACAAACAGTTCTCAAGCTGTGACCGTAACCCTTCGCGTTACAGATACCGAAAGAGATGTCAGTAGTATTACAGTGACGTTCATAAGTCCAGGAAACCAATACGTTTATGCTAATTTGAGCAGCCAGAATCGTATTTCAGGAAATGCCAGAGATGGAGTTTATAGCACGACAGCGATATTTCCTAAATACAGTAAGGCAGGAACGTGGAAGGTTTATTCTATTTCTGTAGATGACGGATATAATAGAAGGATTTTTTCTACCTCCAACCTTGCCGCTCGCGGTTTTGCCACCGAGTTGCAGGTTATCAATAATAACGAAGAAATTCCGCCGGAGATAAGTGATTTCAGCTTCACGCCAACTGCTATTACTACGACCAACGGCTCGCGGAATGTCACTATTACTCTTCGCGCGAAAGATGCAACATCAGGAGTTAGTTATATTTACGTGAGGTTCATCGGACCGGCAGGTTGTAGTTATTACAATGGAGGTGATGTAGATGAATGCGTGACGTTTGGTGTTTATATCACCAGCGCCGACCGTATTTCAGGCGATGACAAAGACGGAGTCTATCGAGTCGTCTTGACAGTTCCTCAGAATTCTCCTCGTGGAATATATGAAGCTTCTGTTTTTGCAATCGATGCGGTAGGCAATTCCACGAATCTTGGTTCGGCTCAACTTGCCGCACGCGGTTATCCATCTCAGTTGCAAATCACGTCAAACTAATGTTTTGCAGTAAACGCCAAACGGAGAAAGTTATGAACAAAATAAAACTTACAATGATGCAGCTTTTCATCACCTTATTTTTACTGTGCGGCTTAATGACAATTCAAACTCAAGCCGCGCCGGGCGACCTTGACCCGTCGTTTGGCAATGGCGGAAAAGTTGTTACTCCTATCGGTAACAGTAGTGCCTTTGCTCGTGCGGTTGCAATTCAACCAGCTGGCAAAATTGTTGCCGCCGGAGGTAACGGTTACGGAATATCAACCTATGACTTTGCCCTTGTCCGCTACCTGAGCGACCCGCAGTCAAGTTTTACCGTGACCAGAAGCGACGACCGCAACAATGCGACTTGCGCCGTCGGCGATTGCTCTCTGCGCGAAGCCGTCAATGCGGCAAACGCTTCGGCAACTGACGACACAATTAACTTTGCATCTGGTTTAACGACCATTACGCTCACCAATGAAATTGTCATTAACAATGCCGGAACATTATCTATCAACGGCACGGGCGCAAACAATCTGACGATTGACGGCGGAGCGGGAACAAACCGCATCTTTTATACAAATAATGTAACCGTGACTATTTCGGGCGTAACTTTGACGGGCGGTAACGGAACGGGCGCAACGGGTGCCAACTATGGCGGAGCAGTTTCTTCAGAAGGTGGGTCTTCGTTGACGCTTGACGGTGTTCACGTTACAGGCAACACAGCATCCAACGGCGGCGGCGGCGTGTATTATTTCGGCGGCACGCATCGCATTATCAACTCGACCTTTTCAAGTAATACCGCACAAGGTTGCGGCGGCGGTATAGCCGAATACCTTAGTACACTGACAATCGTCAACTCAACCATCTCAGGTAACACGGCAAGATACGGCGGCGGCTTATGCACCTTTGATAATAATGACATAAAGCTACGCAATGTAACCGTTACCAATAACACTGCAGAAATAGGCGGCGGAATTTCCGCAGGCTATGACGGCGGTGGTTCGCTCAATGTTGGTAATACGATTGTAGCAGGCAATACCGCAACTACTGGTTTTGCTCCCGAAATCGATGCTGACGGCTCATTCATTTCAGCCGGCGGCAATCTGATTGGACCATTCGAGAAGCCGCTGCTCGGCGCATTGCAAAACAACGGCGGAACGACTCTGACGCACGCGCTTCTTTCGGGAAGTCCAGCAATTGATAAAGGACTCAATTCCTTAGCCGTTGACCCGCTTAATAATTCAATACTTCAAACCGATCAGCGCGGATTTGCCCGAATCTTTGGCAGTTCTGTGGATATTGGAGCGTTTGAGTCTGGGTCTACTAAATCACGAAAGCGTATTAGATTCTTTTAACCATTGGGTTTAAGGTGCGAACCTAATCGAATAACGATTATTTTACCAAGAAAAGTGCAGTCTTTTAGATCGACTTTTCTTGTTTGCAATGCCTTGTGAATGCCTGACTTCAAAGTGTGAAACAATTGTCTGAAAAACGCTCGTTTATTGGACACTTCTTAAATCTATTCAAAATTCTATCAGGCTTAATAAAGTCGTGTTACAAAACTAATCTCAAAAACAAAATATCAAAACAAGTGGTTTAACTTGAGTTTTGAAACACCATCAAGAACAACTATTCTCAATACTTCAAAAACGAGCGTTTTTGACATAACAAGAAAGTCGCCGTTTCGCCCTCACGTCCCTATCTGTTTGCGATTTACTTTTTATTTCCCAGCCCGAGAAATGTTTCGATAGTGTCAGCAATATTATCGTCCTCTCTTGGTTCGCCAGTTCCGCACTTTAATGTTTCTGTGACATTCCCATAATAGCGATACTTTAGAAATATTTCGCTGTGCGTATTTTCATCTGCCCCATAGATTTCGCATGACACGCTAATAATTTCACTGATCGAACCTTCAACCATCCATCTTCTATAAAGATACCTTCTACCTTTGAGTTGGAATTTATCTCCTTTTTTATCAAAATAATAATTTGTTACGTCAAACACTGAAGAAACAAAAACCAATCCTGCTGCTAGAGACCCGACTGTCATCACAACCAAAAAGACTGGCGCAAAGGCAGAATACTCTCCAGTTGGCACTTCATGTCTGCCCCAAATTAAAACATAAAAGGCAAGTCCGAAGAACATAACCGTCGGTATTAAGTACATAATTCTATTGAACCAATCTCTTTTGTAAATCATTTTTAGAGTATCTGAAGATAACTCTTTAATTTCAGTCACTGAACACCTCTTACATAGATAGAATATGCCAAATTTGTATTATACGAAATTATGAAAATGCCTTTAATATTTTCTCGCAAATCATTGGACAAAAGCAGAATTTTAGTTAAATCAAGTGCCTCTTTTCGATCTGTTTCACAAAGGGTCGTTTATGACACAGGCAGAACAGATATCGTAAAAAAATACCTGTTTGCTGAACCCAAATTTCTTTCCCGCTCAATCCATCCTTCTTCCTCAAGCTGGTTGAGTGCTTTTGTGACAGTCTTTTTAGACAGATGGCTTCTTTCGATTATTTCTGCATGCGTCACGATAATTGAAGAATCATTATTTGGAATAGTCTTACCCTTCTGAAAAGATTTAAGTATGGCGTAAATGACTTTTGATGAAGGTGAAAGATCCTCGCTCATTACAATGGCTAAAGGAAGGATGACTTTTGTTTTGCTTTTCATTCATGTAGTCTTTTTGACCTTTTCTTTAGCTTACAGAAACTCAAATTTTTTGTATATCAAATGTTTTACTACTGTCCAAAAACTACTCTTTTCGGACATGCTATAATACACTCACAAAAGCCCGATTTCATTACTCTTTGTAGAGCCATTTTTTGAGGGGTTTTTGGACACCCCTAAAATCATTAAATTTTCCTAAATTATGAAAGTCGGAATCTATGCATGAGCTTCGACAAGGGACAGAAAAGAAATGTTTCGCCCTTACTTTCTTTTTATACACTAAGATCCTTAATTAATATTCACTGTTTTACATTTACTTGTTGTTCCCCGATATTGACCTGTCCACCGTTGTTTTGAATGATTACCGGTGCATATCTACGCAAATCTCTCAGTTGTCTTAATACGCGAAGAAATTGTCTGTTATAACTATCCGCTAACTTATAAGCCTGATCTATCGCGCCCGCCTCATGTTGATAAGGTGATTTCCAGCCTTTATTCTCTTGACGATTCAATTCTTTTTCTTGATTGTTGTGAATTTCAATTGATCGCTGATGTGCAATTTCTGACCAGTACATTTGCAGAGAGAAAGCAATCGTCATCATATCAATCATCGCCGATTCTATCCCGCCATTCGGCTGCCATTGATCGGCAAACGAATCGCGGATCGCAAGAAATTGAGCAAGCGCGTAAGGCTCTCTTTTGCTGCCGACTATTACCGCTGCGCGTCTGCCGCTTTCGAGTTCGTCATCCGCTGCTTCACGAAGGCGAGCCCACAACGCTAAACTGTCATTAACATCTACTTCGGCAATTGCTGCTAAATGCCCCCAATCTACTTTTTCCAGCGGCAAGCCTTCGACATACTTGCGTCGCCATTCGTTCATTGAAAGCATTTCTTTGAACGCTTCATTGTGAGGTTTTGCTCCTCCCCAATCGGATTTATAAAACTCCATTGTGCTGGCAAAGGCACGCGCCATTTCCTGAACGATAGATAAACTTTCGGCACGTTCGGCACTTTTCTCGAGGACTCTCTTATTCTCAATAGTGCTTCCGTTCTCTGCTGTTCGCCCATAAATGCGTTCGACACGCCGCAATTTTTTCCGTCGCACTCGGCGTTTATCGGCATCAATGAAAAATAGCCGTCGGTTCTTTTTATTACTCATTTTGAAAGCCTCGCAAAAAGTTCCCGCGCACGGGCAAGCATTTGTTTATATTCGGCACGTCCAACACGTAATTGGACTTGAAATGTTCGGTTTGTTTGACAGGCTGTGCTAATTGCTTGTAACTGTGATTTCTTGACATAGCGTTGAAAACGTTTCCCGCCCTCATGCCAAACGTGATAATAAGCGATATGCAACTCGCCTTTTGCGCATTTGCAGTTTGATTTGCCGCATCTGACGCGTCGCTTCTGAACGTGTCCATTTAATAAATCGCTCATCTTAGTAGCCGGATTTACAGTTTTTGTTTTTGAGTCCGTAGACACTTGCCTGAGCTAACATCTTTTTTCGTGTGTCAATATTTCTGATTCTCGTTAATTTTGTTGCTCATAAATCAGCAGAAATACACATATATTTTATCATTTTTTCATCTAATAAACAAACAAAAAAATTCTGCTAAATAGCTCAGTCTTCAATAGTTTATTTGAATTCCAATTATCGATTTGCAGTCTTTGATTACAGTTATTTCTGGAATAAAAAAGTGGCTTTATTAGGACGTGTCCAGACATTTTCAATCAAACTTTCTATTTCCATCCTGGAGAGAGGCGGTGAACAATTGGTTTGATTACACTCGATTAATGTTGCTTCAATTTCGTGAAAGTTTTTGTTTTTGCATTTAAGGCTTCTGCCGTAACGCCACAGCGTATCGTTTCTAGTTCCCTCTTCAATTACATTCGGAAGCGTAAAATTCCCCGTTTGCTTTCGATTCTCAAACTCACAGTCCCGCCATGCTCTCCGAAACTCAATAGGCAAAATGTTTGGGAGTGAAATGGTTTCCCACCGGTAAGATTCATTAGACTGATTAATCGAAGGCGGCAGGACGACATAGTTTGACTTGCATCGAGTATCAATATCAGGCAACACTTTTGCGCTGGTCGTCACTATCGCATCATTACGGAAGTAAAAATGAAACCCCCGCGGAGTGGAAACCGTTAGCGTATTCTGAAAGTTCTCATGTTGAATCCAAGGGCTGCTTTTAGTATCTACGTCTACAACCATCGTTTGAGGAGATATGACCAAACCAACGTTTAAATGCGGATTATCAAAAAAGTAATCCAGTTTCGCCGCCAGAGGCAGTCGTTTCCATGCCGTTGCTGAGAACCCTTCGACAGGTCGCTTGGCGCGTGGAGCAAAGGGCAAGATATTCCATCCCGTTCTTAGGTAGCATTCAATCATTTGATTGCGGTCCGAGTGCCACCAGTCACCCAAACAAAAACTTCTAGAGATATGCTTACAGATAGGGTTCCCGTTTCGTGGAGTCTTGATTAATTCATGACGCGGATTTGCTCGTTTCCCGTTTCGATGAAACAGGATTTTAATAAGTCCGGCGGCTTCTAATTCATCTTTTAGAATTTTAATTTTAGAAGCGCGGCAACCGAGTGCTTTAGCAAGAGTTTTCTGTGTCATCCATGAATTATCAGGAAGCAAATCAAATAGTTTTTTAGCATCTGCAGAAAGACTCATAACATATGAAACAAATGAGACAATGTTTCATACATAAATATAACATCTTGCTTTAAAAAGATAAATATATTTCTAGATTGGATAGCTTATTATTGTAATTGTTAACTCTCTGATTCTCTGAAAAATATGACAGAGTATTACTAGCTTAATCTGTCATATTACTGCTGTTTCGTTTACCATTGGTCTAAGCAAATCTAGCGCTGTTGTACGGAAACAGCTTGTATCTTGACAATCAGCAGCTTTTCAACTAACAAGGACGCTTGTTAGTTGTCGGAAAAGACGAGTCTGGGAAACAGCTCAAGACTTTGAGTCTGCATAGTAGATTTAGACCGCTTTTCCGTTTTTATTAAAAGTTTCTATCAGGGCGGACAGTATCAAAGACCATAATGAGTCTGTATTTACAAGGTTGACCCGCTAGAAACAATTTTAAGAGAGGAGTTGATGAGCGATGGCAAAGATTGTTTTAGGGATTGATGTTTCAAAGAATACTTTAGATGTAGCATTGATTTTTGATA
>MWWH01000309.1_pt1 | contig 13874 bp, 16 predicted proteins | sample 1047231 | NCBI WGS metagenome assembly MWWH01 (sample SAMN06349967, study PRJNA376086) | soil metagenome | isolation source: MG3-2 sample Antarctic (ecotone) soil | place: Antarctica | collected 2015-01-13 | reverse complement strand
GCCCACACAATTGCAACCACTTTCAACCCCACATTCAGACCAAGTTCAACCTGAAAGTGACTCGCCTCTTTCAACGACTTCCACGGAGTCACTTCCCACTTCCCAAAGCTCGGAAGTAACGGGTAGTGAACACTTCCGCAGTTTGTGGAAGTCTGTAAGTCTGTTGAAAGAGCAAGGACTTTCAGATACCAAAATCATTGAGGATGTGCTTGGCATGAGTGGTCGAAAGTTCAGCGAGGGCAAGCAGATGTTAGATGCGCTGTTGCAGTTGGGTCAGTCTGAAAGATGGTAGAAATATGGAAATCATCACTTACAGGAACCACGAAATTAGATTTAAATTTCTTGAGGAAGTTTCACAAAAAAATCTGAAATTACCTCAAACTTGGTTTGTCAGCGTTGCCAAAATCTACCCTTATGAGGGCTATCCATATTTAGGATGTCACTGGTTAAAAACTTCCGAGCAGTGTGTGGATTGGGGTAAAAAATTAATAAATGCAGAGCTAGAAAATGGTGATGCTCACTCACTGATTTTTGAGCCGCTGCACCCTGACTTAGTTGCCTACAATCCGACGCGAAATAATTTTAATTGCTGATGGCGATCGCACCAAAATATTTTTAATCCCCTAGAAAAACACTAGGGGATTTTTATTTTAGTCACTGCAACGAACGGAAAAAATAATTGATTTTCCCATCCTTACCTGTTTGGGCGATCGCTTCGTAGCCACACTTGGCTAAATCCTCCCTGCCTTTACCCCCCTTTACTGCCGTCTTCGCCCAGTCCCTAAATTTTTGAGATGGATTTGATTTAGCGCCGATCGCAGGAAAAAGTTTGGCTAACTGATTTGCTGTAAGTAGGTTTTGGTTTTCGCTCTCGGATGCTGAGGCGATCGCTTCTACCTCATCTACTTCGGAATGTTGCCTGAGAGTAGGGCTATTATCTCTCAGGCTGCGAACTTTACCAGTTCATCCTCAACCCGTGAAACCCGTTCTAGTACCTCGTTAATCTGTGGTGTATCATTAGGTGTGCTACTCAGTGCTTCCAACCTATCTTCTAAGGTCGCCAAGCGTTCAGCCAATTCATTGTTAAGTGTGCTATCTGGTGTACTACTTGATGCTTCTAGTTTTTTTTCTAACTCAGCTATCTTTACCAGTAACTCATCACTATTATTAGTGTTACTAGGTGTGCTACCTAATGTTTCTAGTTTACTTTCCAAGGTTTCTAGCCGTTCTATTACCCTAATATCGAGTGTATTACTAGGTGTGCTACTAAGTGCTTCATTTACTCGACTGGCGGGTGTGCTAACTGGTATGTTGCTGAAATAGGAGTGAAGGATAAGCGCGATCGCCTTCGACTCGGTGCAGTCAAACTCCTTCATAAACTGCTGTAATTTGGCGTGGTCATCAGGGTCGATGTAGCCAACGACGCGCGGGTTTTTGGTTGCCATAAATATGCTGATAATTTGTGTGCTACTTAGCAGCATACCTTAATACACTATTTGGTAGTACACCTATAAGCAAAAGTGTGTTACTTAATGACACCTACATAAGAAACAATGATTACGAAAGCGTGTGCTACCTATTGACATTAGTGTGTTACTAGCACATACTTTAAATATAGACAGACGAAATCGAGGGGTGCGACTCAGGACAACGCACACGCCGCTACATCAGAAGAAAACGCTTCAAACTTTAAGGATTATTAGAATGTTGTTCGCCACACGCCTCAATACAATCGCCGCTCAAGTTGCTAACTACCTGTAGCGACCTGCAATACTAATCGCTCAAACCTGCAATCAAGACATTTTCAAACCAGGATTAAATGCAACTATAATTTGGTTTCAACCAGGATTAACTGCAGCTGAACCAGGATTAAATGCAACTCAACCTGCAATTATCCGTTTGAGCCAGGATTAAATGCAACTATAAGGTAAAAGAAACGAATGTTTTCTTAACTGCCGTACTGGTGGGACTTCTCGAACCATAAACCGTATGTTTTTTAGTAAAAAAAGTCGGTAAGGAATTCAAAGTTAATCTATTAAATTATGAGATGAGTTTTTTAACTACCCAAACTCAGTCCTCACAGCCTTTTGCTGGCAAGGTGTTGAGTCTATTTGCAAATAATCCTGGTTGAAACCAAATTATAGTTGCATTTAATCCTGGCTGGAAACAAGGATGATTGCAGGTTTGGGGATTTATAATTGCAGGTCGCTACACATAGTCAGCAGCAGGATCTAAACGCCAAAAGCGAGCTTCTCCCACATCTGCCAGCCGAGGGCTGAACTGATAGCCGAGTAGCCAGAACAGCCCAAACACGACATCACTATAGCCGGAGGTGTCGGTCATGATCTCTCTAGGTCTCAAACTAGTCTGTTGTTCTAAAAGCCCCACCAGCACAACTAGGGAGTCGCGCAAAGTTCCAGGAACGACCAGACCGTGAAAACCTGTGAACTGGTCGGAGGTGAAGTTGTAGTAGGTAATGCCCCGACCTCGACCAAAATACTTGCTATTCGGTCCAGCATTGACTGTTTGTACAGGCACTACAAAGCGCAAGCCGTCTGCTGATGCCACTTCTCCCCCACCCCAAGCCTGCGCCAACGGAATGGAAGTCTGGGCATCAACTAGTCGTGCGTTCGCACGAATCAAGGTTTCCGAACGAAGGTAGTTTTGCTGCACCCAAGCCAATCGGTTACGAGTGAGAGCAGGAAGATCGGCACGTACCACTGGCTTCAATCCAATATTGCAAGCTGAGGCAATCAGTACGGCACAAACACTAATGGGCAAATCGGTGACTCGTGATTGTTCCAGGCTACCATGGGTAAACTCATCCATAAAGCCTGTCTTGGCATGAATTTCCAGTAGGGCTTCTGGTAAGTCTACGCGGGGCAGCAGTTCCGCTACCACCGCTTTCAGGGCCTTGAGACTGGCGGGTTCTTCCAGCTTATCCAGGTTGCTAACTGTTAATGTGTCACGCCCCTTTTTCGGTTCAATCTGTACGGCCACGTTGTGGGGCAGATTGTTGGCAGTGCGATGAAACGCTTTGTCAAGTTGTTGCTTTAATTTCTCTAGTTCAGCAACGGGTGTTGGTTGCAGGTTTAGTGCCCGACAAACTTGCGGTCTGGCTGATTCCCAAGATGAACCTTGTAGTAATTTAGCGTGGGGGTTGCTCCAACGTATACTAGGACTGACAAACAAGTCTCGACGACGCAACCCTTCGCACAGTCGCTCCAAAGTACAGAAGGTGTAGGCGCGACGGTCAATCTCTCCATTTGGTTGCACAATTAATTGCCGCCAACCCTTACTAACACCATTGAGGGGAGCCAAATTCATTTTGGGAAGAGTTTTCCTCTCAATGCTTTTCAGAAACTCTACCGCTCGGAGAATTGGCGGACCTGCCCCCAACGCTCTAACAATTCTGGATAGTAGTCGTCTTCTGGAGGTCTTGCTACCTCTTCCACCTTGGCTACTGCCTGGAACAACATACCTCTGGGAATTAGTTGAAAAACGGCATCACGCACGTTTTTGTCTTCACAGTTGGGGTCAAGCAGAACTGTACAGGCTACACAAAGATGCAAAGATGCAGCATCCAGGTCTTTAAGTGTGCGTAGTCGCTCCTTTTTCCCATCCCGAACCGACTTAGCCAGGACATCTTTGACCAATAATTCCAGCACATCAAGGGCATCATCAACTGCAGTCGCTTCTAGAACGTGAATGAAGGCAAGTAGAGTGGCGATTCGGCGCTCATCGGGCATCCGAGCTATCGCCTGCACTCGCACTACAGAGGCATGACGGGCAAGCGCTTTCAATCTACTACTGGGAATGCGTGACAAGTTTAAGGCACTAACACCAAACTCACGCACCTCGACCAAACGATTTAAGGCACTCACCAAGGCAGGACCCGAAGAGCGCGTGGGTGAACGCCGGAGTTGATCCAGTGGTGTGTACCAGGTCAAATCCTGCGGCACTAGTAAGGATTCAAGTTGTTGCCGTTGCTGGGCTGAGGGCATTTTCGCCAACAGCCGCCAAAGGCGAATAGCAGTTCGCTCTCGCACACTAACAACCAGACGTTCTAGAACTGTGACTCCTGGTAGTAGGATCTTGTATTCAACCAGCCGTGCTGTCACTAAATCAAACAAAACACTAGGGCTTTCGGCACCCACCCAGGTGCGTCCATACAACCAGCGGACTAGCTGCCAGTGTCCAGGCTGTTGGCTGAAATCTTGATAACCGGAGCGCTGCTGAATCTCGCTGGCATGTTCCCAGTGAGTGATAGAGCGTTCCAAGTACTGTGGTAAACACTCAATATTAGAGATATCTAGCTGTGTTGCTACGTGTGATACAACTCCTGGTGGGACATCAATTGGATTGACCAGAAAAGTTCCCAAAAACCGAACTGTACAAAGTTGTAACGCAAAACCCAAACGGTTATGATCTCCACGTCGAACTTTCACGGCAACGCGATCTGTGTCGTCAAGATGAAAGTATCGAGCCAATTGCATCGGTGTGGGTTCTGACCCATAGCGTCCATAGCGTTGCCGCTGTTCAATTGTCAGAAATCCCATCCGATAAGTATCCCTAACTTGCCTGGTCTTGTACCGAATAGAGTATAGGCTATTTGGTACAGTAAGATAGAACCAGAGAATGCGGGTTTTCGACTCCGAAATTGCCTAAATGGTCGGGGGGTTCAATTGGTACAGAAAGTCGCGATTTATTGCCGAGTTTCGACCACAGATCAGTCCTGCTCTCGTCAAGAGCGGGATTTGCTAGAGTATGCTGCCCAAGCTGGTTATCAAGTCATTGGCATCTGGAAAGAGACGATCTCAGGTACCCTAGAAAACCGAGTTGAGCGCCATCAAGTGATGGCACTAGCTCAAGCGAGGAAAATTGATGCCATTCTGGTCACCGAAATGACTCGCTGGGGTCGTAGCACAATTGATCTGATTCAAACGTTACAGGAACTGCACGCTTGGAATGTGTCTCTGATTGCCCAAACGGGTATTCAATTTGATCTAACAACACCTCAAGGCCGACTGATTGCTGGGCTGATGGCTACCCTCGCCGAGTTTGAGCGCGACTTAGTGCGGGAGCGGGTCCGCTCTGGTATTGCTGCCGCTAGAGCTAGAGGTCAAAAGTTAGGCAGACAACTAGGGCAGCGGGTTAAAGCTGACCGTTTCGCTCCTCAAGTCTTGCTCTTAGTGGAGCAGGGGTACTCCTATCGCCAAATTGCTGCCGAACTCAAACTCAGCAAGAGTACAGTCAACGAGATCGTTAAACGCCAAAGACAATTAAGCTCCCAGTCCAGTACATCTTCAGTTCAGGAGAAATAAGTAATTCAATTGCTTTGGAGTCTAAATATCAGCAAGAGTGCATCTCTTTTCGGCGCTCTGGCTCATCTCAGTTCGGCTCCAGGTCCCATACGAGATGGCAAAACGCCAAGCTCCAATGTTTACACCGTAGGGGTTACAGCCTTAGCGTAACTTTCTGTACGGTTGCTCATTTCACCCCTTAATCCTGGTTGAAACCAAATTATAGTTGCATTTAATCCTGGTTTGAAAATGTCTTGATTGCAGGTTTGAGCGATTAGTATTGCAGGTCGCTACAGATAGGCAATCACAAACACCATGCGCTGTTATTTGTGAAAAGTTGTGCCGTTTTAATTTTCGGGTGGTTTAGAGTGCGATCAGACTTGACAGTCTTAGCTGATGCTACCGATCTGAGAACGAGCCGCAACAGTAAGTAGTTCTAGCAGTATAACTAAATGTTTATGCTAGAACTATTCGAGTATCTTCATGGCTTCTGCGATCAGTTCCTCTGCATCCCTGAGCAACCTTGTAGCATGGCTGATTTTATTTCTTAAATAGATACCTTTAGATGCGATTCGATATTCCTCATCAAATGTTTTTCCGAGATGAACTTGAGAGATTTTTTTATGCTCATCTTCAGAACTTAAAAATATAGCCTTTTCAGCTTTGAGCTTGGCGTATTCCCACTCTCTAACCACCTTCCCGTCCGCCGTTTTCACCCGTTCCCTGCTGACTGTATAGGTATGGACGCTAACACCAGCAGGGGCTATCCATTCCTTTTCTAGTTTCTTGGTTGATTTTTTTAGCTTACTTAAAGATTCGGAAATTTTAGAATTAATTTCGTAAATTTCAGTAGGTTTGTTTGAGTTTTCTATTGATAAATTTAATTTGGCAGATTCCCTTTTTCCCTTCACGCCGCGAGGCATAAATTACTCCTTTGCTTCTGAGCTAGTTCTGATAGCTAGAGTAACACACATATACTAGAACTATTTTAGTAGATTAAACTCATCACAATTTAAATTAGTTCTAGTAATTTATTTTATATTTTCTGCTAGAACTAAATCCTATAGAGCAATATCAAACTGCTAAAAATCGATAGGAGTAATTGTTGATCGGGTGTTAGATTAGCGTCTCTATTCCGCAGCGTGAGCTTAACTTTGCCCTCAAACTTCCCTTTTACTGGAAGTATGGACATTATCAGCAGAGTCTAAACCACTCACGCGATCGCTCCCCATTGCTCCATCTGTTGTCGTTTCCAGGAAGGTAGTAGCTGCTGGACACCCTCCACAACCTTTTGACCACAAGCAACGACCACAGACCATATCTGAGCGGCATCTTGAGCCGTCTTAGTCGCCATGACCCAATCCAGGCAGTTCGCCACATCTTCAGATTGTGGGGGAGTGTCCAGTGGTTTGGTGTCCAGTGGTTGAGATATTAAATACTCTTTATTACCGGGGGTGGACACGGATAAGGCTTCTAGCGCCTCATTGTCTCGTTGCGACCAAGCGGTAAATACTTGATCGCGTCCATCCAGCGGATCAAAGTATCCATAGACTCGCTGGCGATTATCTCGACTACCCTCACGCCTGAGATATTCCATCTTGAGTCCAACCTTATCTAAAAGCCTTTGGGCAATCGCTACCGGAGTATCTTTCTCATTGATGGAGATATTCAGTAGGGTTTTAATTTCCCACGGGTTGGCTTTGGCAATTGCTGCCATCTGTTGCAAGACATCATCAGTACCTCTAACCTCAATGCCATCTTGAACCAGAGACTCTATCAGTTTGAGTAAGCCAAGTTTCTCCAGCGTCCTCACAGCCATACTGAGTTGGGTTTTGTTCACATCGGGAATAAAGATGCTGCCTTGACCCTTCTCAGTTTGTAACTTCAGTTTTTTAGTGTCTCTAGCCTTGAGATGCTCTTTTCCTACTGTGAGGTAGTAATGAAGCATCAGCTTGGAATACCATCCGTCATCGTCTTTGACAACGGTATCCGCTGTACATGGGATAGCGTAACGCTGTTCTAACTCATGCTTGCGCTCACATCGCCGTTCTGCTTTGGTCTTAGCTTTTTTCTCTTTCAGTACCTCATATTCCTTTTGGGTCAATTTAGGTGATTCCTCAATAGCCTCTGCATCTACCCAGTGGTTTTCATTGCGGATTTCCTCCATTTCTTCTGAGATGGTATTGACATCCTCTACGGCTTCAGCATCTACCCAGTGATCCTCATCCTGGATCTCCTCCACTTCCTCTAGATCATTAATCCGATGCCCTTCAGCCATCAACCCTTCAATAAGTGACTGCCTATAATTCCCCATTCCCAAGTTGATCCGGGCTGCCATCTTCGCCCAGGTCCGTAACGATGCAGGCTGAAAGTCGGTGTCAATATCTTCAAAATCAGCATCCTTAAGCAGTGTGATATTGGCTTTAGTAGGCTTATGTTGACTGGCTAAAAGCGAGTTAACACTGGTAGAGCCGTTGCCAATTTTCCCAATCCCGCCGTAAGCCGCCGCCCATATATGCCGTGGTACAGCTTGCCTTAGTCGCGCTAGAGCCTGACGAACTGAATCAACAGGTTGGACACCTTGAGCTATACCCCATACAGAAGTGAAATGGTCTGTGATATTAATGGACACACCCGTTTCGATTGAAGGACTAGCCAGCACCATGTCATAGTTGCGTAGTACCTCATTAAGATGTCCAATGCACCCATAAGCGGGATGACTTGGATCTGATACAGACTCTCCATCAATCCGCAATATTCGCAGCAGTGGGAATTTCTTAGAGAAGTAAGTTTCTAGATTCTGGGTTGACCACTTACTTTTAAGTTTTTGTGCTGAACAGATAACGAACGGCTTCCCACCTTCTGTAACGTGCTGTACTAGCGCCGCGACTAATTCACTAGGATTCTTACCTTCATAGGTTGTGATATCCCAGCACTCATCCTCTGCTGGCTTCCACTCATTGACAACAACGAACGGCTGCACGTTAATTTTGCTCAGGTCACGTAGATAATCAATGCTCAAATCTGATAAATCAGCATCAGCGAGGTAAACCCGTCCGCCGCCTTGCAGAACATTGGTTAGTAGTGTTTTAAGCTCCTTAAGCATGGGAACGCGATCGCTTTGACAAGTTTTAGAGTTCAGCCCGTGCCAGATGACCTGCTCGGATTCATCAATAATAACGATGCCATCGTGCCAATTTGCGGCGCTAAACCGTGCTTGTGACTCAGGATGTAAAGAATCAATACATAGCCCAAAACCGAATAACTTACCTGTTTCGGAATCTCGTACTTCCGTGACGTAATTAATCCCAAAGCGCTTACATAGAGCCTCTACCAATTGAACCCGATGCCCAATGATTAGCACCCATTTTTCTTGAGCTAGAGCCTTCTCGACTTCCCTTTCAAGTGACCACGTTTTGCCTGTATTCTTTGCACCTTTGATAGCCACTAATTTGGCATCGTCAGGAATGGACAACTCGCCTATTCTGCGTTGATTTAGGGCGATGTTAGCTGGGTAAGTCAGTCGTGAGAATTGGAAAGCTTTCCAAGTCTCTAGCCCAACTGCTGCTTTATATGCCGCGACAAGAGCATCTATCCCACAGTTGGCAATAAGATCATCAATGCCTTTATAGGGTTGTGTCCAAGTTACTACCCTAACTTCACAGCTTCTCTGCTGGAGTATTTTGCTAAATGTAGCGATCGCCGCATTAACATTGCGGATCGTCTTTTGTTTCGTGTCTTGATCAAAGCAGATATAGATGATTCGCTTCGGTGTGGCGATACACTCAAGATCAGGAATTAAAAAGGGCTTCCCTAGTACATTACCCGATTCGTCTCTGGGATTCCTGTACCCGCTGTTGATGCCTGGTAGTGCAATCGCAGTGTAGCCAGCAGATAGAAGCGCCGCTGCCTTCTTAGCGCCTTCGGTGATGGCTATGGATATATTTTTTTCTACTACCCATTGCCAAAATGCCGCTGATACTTGGTCATGTGGGATTGCTTTGAGATCTGGCAGTTCAATTTCGTTTCGTTTGGCTACCCGCCGCCATACGTCCCGTGTTACCCGCAGATAGAAGGCTCGTGTCTTAGTTTGAATAGGATGCTCGTACTTAATCAGCTTGCCATCATTGGCACGGCGGGGTCTATCTGGCTTTAAGCAGCCCCAATCCATTTGTTGCCAATTATTCAGCGGATCTAATCCTGAACACCACCACCCCCCTGATTCCCATTGCCCGTAACGCTTTCTGATAAAGCGGTATTGTGCATCTTTGTGAAAGCGTGGGGTGTCGAAATTTTCTAAAAGGTGATAGTAAGGAGTGTCGCCTTTGAGCGATCGCACATTCAGTTCAATGATGCCATCATCAACCGCGCTCTGTTGCCATTCTTGGAAATGTTGGGGTGCGCTCATCTCACATCCCCAACATCTAGCTGCTTATCTTTGGCGATCGCGCCTTGGTTCGCATTACAGTTTTCGCAGCGGAGCAGTGAGGGTAAATTTTGAATCTCGCTAGGCTGTATTCTTCCTGTTTTTTTTCCGCACAGCCAGCAGGGATTTTGTAGTTGGACTTTCATCGCGCACCCCCAGCGAAAATTATTTTTCGTGGGCTGCGCGCTTTCAGAAAATTTTTGTGAAATTTTCCCAGAGCCAGAGAGAGCGCGATCGCTCAGATCATTTTTATCAAAAAACTGGGGGGGATTTCCTTTGAATGCTTTGCGGGTAAACCTTGTGAAAGCAACCCTACAGGGGGTACAATTGAATAAAGACATTTTGTCGTTCCTTCTGTGGCGAGAAGGGGCGACTTTTCAGTTTTATCGCGCTGATCGCGCGCTGGCTACTTACCACCAGATAGTGCTAGTTTGAATTTATAATTTGTTTTTTTTGGATGATCTTTTCAGAGATGCGCGAGTCATCTTCTGAGACCAACACTGTTGCGTGTAAGCGTGAGCGGTCGGCGGCACTATCTGGTGGTATCGAGCCATCAATCTGAAAAGATCGCCCAATTTATTTGAAATTTAACAGACTTGTTTTTTACTTAAAAGCACAGTCTCCTTAGAAATTCACTATCTGAATTATTGCTAAGAAGTCACTTCCTAGTTCACTATATCTTACTGCTATACCCCCCTTTCCTACTACTACAATATTTTCCCCAAATTCCACAGTCAAATTCTTTACATCCCTTGTGAAAATTTCCCAAAGCCAGAGCGGGCGCGATCGTAAAAACCTTGCCTCCAGCTTATATATTCAAAATAAAAGTGAAACAGTGGACTTTTTCTGCATTTTGAGTGAATGTTTTTAGTGGTATACCTGATTGCTACAAACCGCGCTGTGAAATTTTCACAGCCTCGTGTGTTGCCCTTACTTAGACTTTTTCATATTAGGCGTTAAGTGTGCGATCGCGTTATTTAGCTTCAGCTTCAGGAAGCTCCCCTCGCTCCTTCGCTTTTCGGATGGCAGTTTCGATAAGAAACGCTGCCAAGTTCGCTCACTCTCCATGTCCATTTGAACGCTGACTCAAAAGGTACTGCCAGATCTGGCGAATTTCCGCGCGATCGCGTTCTGCATTTTGAGCAAACTGCATCATTACCCCAGTTAAGGCGCTGACATTTTGGGTGAGTTCGTCAACCCGTCCGGTCAACTGTTCAAGCCGTCGAGTTAAGCCGCCCATCTGGTCATTGGTGACAATGATTTCATCCAGAAGCAGATTGTGTTGTTGTTGCCAGCGAGCATCGAGCGTACTGATACTCGATTCAAGATTGGCTAGGCGCTGATCTGAGGAAGGTGTGTTGGTCATGTGCGATCGCTCACTTGCTCGTGCTGGACATCTTTGACAGCTTTATCAACTATTCGGCTCACCAAGTTACTTACGGATCGCCCGTCCTGCTTTGCCCACGCCTCTAAAACCTGATAACTCTCAGGCGAAACATAACTGGTAATTCTCTTTAAATTTGTGACTGGCACTTGCTTTGCTGATATGGCAACTACCATTAATCTTACCTCTGTATGACACTCTGTTACTCATAATAGCAGGTCGTGACACACCGTGTTACTCTTATATAAAGCTAAAAACCAGCCCCTCACTTTCCACGGGTCAAGGCTGGTTTTGGCTCCCACATCTATATAGGAGATGTTTTGATCATGACCGAAAACCAGATTAATTACCAAACCGAGCGATCTGGCGTTCTGCACTTCAATCTTCACGGTTTACTAGCGAAACACAAACCCCCAACCATCCTCCATGAATTGGCAACATTACTCCACCTCGCTGGCTGGAACGAAACCGTGAGGATACTAGAGGACGCGACTCAGGCTGCGGATGATGAGGAAACAAGAGGAGCGCGCTATGAGTAAGGAGCGATCGCCCAAAACTCAGCTTTTCAAAATTTCTATCGATCTTTGTATCGTAGTCGCTAACCTCAAAACTCTTTACCGATCAGCTTATTACGCAAGTAGCGCGGTGGATGCTGATGAAATTTTGGGAGGAGATGAGGTTTTGTTGTCCCATCTAATCGGCATAGTTCAGACTGTTATCTCTGACGTAGATTTTCTCGCTGATGAGATGGGAGGCGATCGCCATGAATGATTCCCGCAACGACGGCAGCACAATCCTTTTTGGTCTGATGTTGGCGATTATTGTTTCCGGTGGAATCAGTAGCGCCGCTTCTAGCTTGGGATCTAAAGATGCAGCGATTAGCAGCAGAGACGACACGATCGCCAATCAACAAAAACAGATTGAAGGTCTACAGCAACAACTAATCAAATCTGAGGCAAAGTTTCAGGGATTCGTCGAGGGTAGGCGCTAATGAGTGAAGTCTACACCACAAACCAAGCAGCAGAAAGACTTTCAACCTCTCCAGCAACTATTCACACTTGGAAGAAACGCAACCCTGAAAGACTGACAGAGGGTCTACATTGGGTAAAGGATGAGAAAAACTCCCTACTGTGGACAGAGCAAGGCATTCAAGCTCTTTCAACACTGAAAGAGGGTAATGAATACGAGCCACATTCAGAAGTGAATGAGCCAGACATTCAAGCTCTTTCAACCCTTGAAAGTCGCTATTTGCCGTTGCTCGATATGTTGGCAGAGGCGATCGCCCCCAAGTTGCAACGACAGCTAGATCAGAAAGTAATGGGCAAGGTTAAAGGCTTTGCTACCAATGCCCAACCGATGACCTCGACTGAGTGTGTAGAGCTATTGCAACAGTTGGGATTAAAACCTGCTGATCCTGCTGCACTGCTTACAGGAAGCAACATTCAAGCCTTACCAGAATCAAATCAATAGGAGAATTTCATCATGGGACTAATGACTAAATTGTTCGGTGGAAAGCTGGCAGTGGGTCAAGCTGCAAACGACGGGATAACCCACAACATTGATAAGAATGCAGCACTGGCTCAAACCAGCCACGATGTCGTAAACCCTGAGAATGCACGGTTTCATAATATTCGTAGCGTTCCAATTGTCCAACGTCCTCAGCACTTCGACATCAAAACCGCTCAGGCATTGCAGATACTAGCCAAACAGAAATATCGCACCGCTGGAGAGGCTGCAAAAGCTTATCAAGCACTCAGCACCATAGAACGTGCAGACGCTTTGGTGCAAAAGGCTCATCGGAGTTACGAGGGCGTTGTAGCAACTAAAGAATTAGAGAAGCTACAAGCTAATGCCAAACTCGCTGGCAAGCTTCATCAGATGCGCCCTGCATACCAAGAGATGCACCAGCAGGTAGAGACTGCCAACGTCGCGGCTGTTAATGCGATCGCCTCTATTCGGGCAACTTACGGTAGCTAATTTCTGAAATTTTAGGGTAGTAACCTCATTTACTACCCTTACTCTGTGGAGTTTTGGTAATGGGTAAGTTCTTTGTATTAGCAGGTTACTTTTTGACTGGTGTATCAGTCGTTGGATTATTCAGCTTTACCGCTTATGCCTTTGAAAGTTTACGGATGTATAGCTTCTGGCTAGTGATGGTTGTCGCGCTGCTGTTCATTGCGGCGGCGCTGGCTGATGATTTTCTAGCTTCAGCACTCGGTCTAACTTATCAGCAGTACATCGGCACGTTAGTTAGTGCGATCGCCGTCATTCTAGTGGGAGGAATTTTGATGTGGGTACATTAATCAACATCTCATCGCCACAGCAACAACTGAGGCAGAATCGCTCACTGCTTTTACTCACTGGCGGGGTGTCTACTCTAGCGGGTCTATTCATTTGGTCAGCAAGTCCTTTCGTATTCAGCAACCCCAAGGATAAAGTCGGGGTGTGTCTGCGCTATCTGTCCTTACTCAGTACGTTGGGCTGTGGCGTGGCGGCGGTTGTTAGCGGTCGCCAATTGGAGCGGATTAGCCCATTGATTAAGGCAATTGACACCGCTGAACGTGACGACTTTTTGACGGCACTTGCAACGAGTCAATTTGTTCAGCAACAGCACTGGCAACAACAGGCATTAGCGCCCACACAATTGCAACCACTTTCAACCCCACATTCAGACCAAGTTCAACCTGAAAGTGACTCGCCTCTTTCAACGACTTCCACGGAGTCACTTCCCACTTCCCAAAGCTCGGAAGTAACGGGTAGT
>MWWH01000308.1_pt1 | contig 13888 bp, 18 predicted proteins | sample 1047231 | NCBI WGS metagenome assembly MWWH01 (sample SAMN06349967, study PRJNA376086) | soil metagenome | isolation source: MG3-2 sample Antarctic (ecotone) soil | place: Antarctica | collected 2015-01-13 | reverse complement strand
GAGCAGGGTCTTGAACTCGTCCCACGCCTGCGTGTAGGCTTCGGCGTCGCTACCGTCGAAGGCCTTTTTCATCTGGCGCAATTTCCATTCAAGCCATTCCGGTGTGTCCCACTTTGGTTGTGGCGCGTGTGCTGATTTCAGTTGACTGTGCTCTCGCCCCGCGCGAGCAGTTCGCTTTTTCTTTTCCATAATCAGCGGCCTCCCTTCCGCTGATGTGCAATCACAAGACTGTCGTCGAAATAGAAATCCATATTGCCGCTGCGAAGTAGGTTGCGCCCGCTGGTGATAAGAACATCATCAACGACGATCCAAATGTTTTGAGAGATGAGCGCGTCATAGATGAGCACTCGGTCTCCGGGACGGATGCGCCGGGTGTGGATGCGTGGTGCGAGGGTGAGAGTAATTCCCTGCCTCGCGCGCGTGGTAAACTGTCTTTGCATAACTCGATGCCTTTCTTTGTTGGAAGGTTGAAGGTTGGAGGCTTCCCGGACGATCCACCGTTCAGGAAGCCTTTTGCTTTTAGTGGCCGCGCTGTGCAGCCAAAGCGATGTGCAGCGAACAGGCCGCCATACCATGCTTGCACGCGACGCCCGGACGTGTTGCGCAGTTGCATTCGACAATCTTCTCGCCATGCGCGCGGTAGCACTTCACGGTGTAAGTATTTCCCTTGCTGCCCGCTACTTCGTACGTGCCGAACTCGACCATCTTTACTTTCGGATGAAGCGCTTTCGCGTTGTTGATTGCTTTCTCGATGTTGGCTGTCTCTAGGCTGAACATTTTGTTTGTCTCCGTTTCGTGTAGTGTGGCTGACAAGCGATATATTACTTTACCTAGCATTACATGTCAATACCTAAATTGCACGTAATTCGTTTTTATTTTCAATCAATAAAGGTATTGCTTTATAAGGCTATATCATGCTATAAGCAGCGTTATGGCTAACCAACCGACTAAAACAAAGACAACGAAGCGCGGCAGACCCGCCAAGTCGAACGGCATGGACGCATCTCTGACAGTCAAGCTGCCGTCTGATTTACGAGAGGCCGCAAACGAAAAGAGTCAAACGACCGGCACGCCAGTAGCCTTCGTGGTAAGAAAAGCGTTAGAGGCATGGGTAAGTGGAAAATGACTAGCTTACGCGAATTGCTAGGGGTAGAAACGGTAGGAGAGGAAATCACACATGATTGAGATGATTCAATTTGACGAAACACATGAAGACTTCACAGCATATCTTGACGGAGAACTTACTGAGACTAAAACCTTGAGTACACTACGCCGTCTTGATCGTCCATCATTGCGCGCGGCTGAACATTTTCTATCGCAGGCTACCTATAACCGCGAAGATTTTGGAGGCGTGAAGCGCGCTGAAAGGCTGCTTGATAGTGTCCATGAGGAGACGGAGTTAAGACGAGATGAAGCACGCCTGATGCGGTCAAGATAGGGCACTTCCCTAACGCGCAATCCGAGATCACGCCGAGCAGCCAGCAAATGGCAGCAATGCGGCTCTCACGGTATCGAAGGCGAAGAAGAAAGGTAAGAAGTGAATTATTACGAAACAATAAAAGCGGAAGCAAAGCGGCGGCGCTGCAAAGCTATAGATTTAATTGCACTCGCGCCGCAGAATGATCCGTTTTATGTCGGCACACCGGGAAGTATGGCGCTTGCGGAATGGTTCGCGGAATTGTGGGAGCGATTCGGTTACTCCAACGGCGTACATCTTCGCCGGATTCATTACCAAATTATCAGTCAAGAGCAATCCGTGATGATGCCTAACGGCTTGCCATACGAGAACACGGAAGGATGTTGGAATTCACTCTCGCAAGCTTCCAAATACGCACGATATTTAGATTTAGTTGACCCGGATGCTTTCGTTGATCGCCGCAACCCGGATGCGATTATCAACACGACGGAAGCGCCTGATGCGCCGTCCGTTTTTGTTGGAGACGAGTTGAGTGAAGGTTTGCCAGAACTGCCGCCGTTTACTGCTTTACCACAGTATTACATGAGCGGTTTTGAAGGCGTGCAGCCGTACCATCTTGAAATATGGTGTGAGAAAAGCACGATGAACGATATTTTATTGCCGCTATGCGCGGAGTATCAAGCCAACCTTGTAACGGGACTCGGAGAGTTAAGCGGCACGATCTGCAAGGAAACAATCGGTCGAGTAGCCAGCAGCGAGAAGCCTGCCCGAATTCTCTATATCAGCGACTTTGACCCTGCTGGTAAGTGTATGCCTGTTTCCGTCTCGCGGAAGTTTGAATTCTACATAAGAAAAGAGAACCCGAACATTAATATGCGTGTATTCCCTCTTATGTTGTCGGCAGAGCAAGTAAAGCTATTCAGATTGCCACGTACGCCGATTAAGGAAACAGAGCGCCGCCGAAGCGCTTTTGAGAAAAGACACGGCAGTGGCGCAGTAGAATTAGACGCACTACAAGCTTTACAGCCCGGAGCCTTCGAGCGGATCGTGCGCGAGGCCGTCGAGCATTACTATGATACCGATTTGACGGAGCGAGTCAGCGACGCGCGCCGCGTTTTTGCAGAATACGCTACAAACAAATGGCAAGCCGTTATAAATCAATATGCCGACCAAATTGATGCTTTAGAGTCCGAATACAACTTAATCCGTGACGAGTTCAGCGCACGAATGGTAAGCCATAATGAGCGGCTTACTTCACTGTGGACGACCATTCAAGGCGACCTTGAGAAGGAAAAACCTTTTTTGAGCGTCCAGCAGATTCCCGAAGCGGCAGATGCGCGTGAGTTCGGCGGCGGGCTGTACAACAGCAGCCGGGAGTACTTTGCGCAAATAGCTTATTACAAAAACTTTCAAGGCAAAGAATCAATCGAAGAGGCGGCATAAAATGAGCGAAGAAGCAAGGTAAGAAATGAATATGGGATACATATTGCACTTGCGCGAGCCTTTTGCTTCTGGCTGGTCTAAGGCTACGCTTGAGTCTCTGCCCAGCGCTTTGATTGCTGCTTGGCGTAAGCACAAAAGGGATTGTTCTATCGGTAATATTACGCATCAACAAAAGGTTGTTCTTAATAATCAAGAACTCATGCAAGCTATCGCCGAGATGAATAGCCTTTTACAAGACCACCCAAAACTTCCGCTCAACGAAATAGCAGAGCAGGCCATACAAAAGATGGCACATAGCGAGGTTCTCTCTTGAACGCGAACAAAGCAGCGAAGGCGAAGAAGAAGGGCAAGAGGTGAGCGAGTTGAGAATGAAGGAGAATGAATGTCCAAAAAGATAAATGAAGCGGGTGAAGTGATTGCGCTCGCCACCGTCTTTCAGGATGGAACATCGGTGCGCGGCAAGATTCCCTACTCAATAGTCAGAGCACTCAAAGCAAAAGGTGGTGATGTATTAGCCTTCGAGCGTCAGTCGGATGGTGCCCTCATCGTGCGCAAATCCACTGCCAGTGAGCGCAAGACGCTTGATTCACGCAGCAAGAAGAAAGGCAAATGATGATTGACGACAAAGCGACCGAAAAGCTGAAGAAACGTGCGCAGGACTTAGGCTTGATTGTTAATGCCAGCGCCAGCGAGAAGCAAAGCACAAACAAAACAGCCACAGGCGCAGCAAACGCCAAGAATGGCGCTTCTGTGAAGAGGAAAGGCAAGAAATGATAAGGAAATGCAGCACTGCTCTCTTCTGTCTCGTAGTTATTTTATGCTGCGTCTCGGCAGTGGTGGCTCAAGAGAGAAAGAGTCCCGATTACGGGCGGTCTAGGAGAAGGCACGCGGAGCGCCTAGCGGGGGATTATCGCAGACACCATCGGCACGCTATTGGCACTGCGTACCGGCGGGCTGGTCGGTCTGCAAAGCGAGGCGGCGCTGGTTTCGGTAAAAACGTTGTCCACGGGCGTCCCCTGCGCGCCAGCAAAAGATTAGGCACCGGGATGGGTGGCTTCGGCAAGCACAGCGGCATCGGCACAGCGAGGGTTGGAAGAAGAGTTGGCAAAGGGATAAAACGGGTTGTGAGACAGTGAGGTTCACGTCCGAATTCATGAGGCACATTTAAAAGCGGAAGCAAGTCACTGGAAGAAAGCCACCACCAAATGACCAACGACGAACTCGAACGAATGATAAACTTCATCATCAAACGCCAAGAGCAAGGCGCGGATCAACTGACACAAGCGGAAGCAATCATCGTCTCGGCTCGCCGAGAGTCAATTGCAGACCGACAAGCGACTTGCCGCACAGGATGAGCGCATCGCGCGCTTCGAGCGTTCCTATACGGCAATCGCCGACTTGCTGGAGCGGAACGACGGCCAGATTGTCGCCGTCACTTCCAACGTCAACAAATTAACGGAAGTTGTGTCTTCCCTTTCCGCAACGGTTGATCGTTACATACGAGAGCGCGGCAATAATGGCAGCAATGGCGGCGATTGAAGCGTCACACGATAACGCAGCTTTACAGTAATACAGCAACACAGTAAAAGGTACGGATGGCTAAAATCTATGCTCTGGCGCAGCAAAAAGGCGGCGTCGGCAAAACTACTACCACCATCAATCTCGGCGCGGCGCTCGTCGAGTGCGGACGCAAAGTGCTGCTCGTAGACATGGATCCACAAGGCGCACTTTCCGCCGGTCTAGGCATTGATCCCCTGTCGTTGAAAGAAACCGTTTACGATGCGCTGCGCACGCCGCGCTTCGACCTCTCGCGCGTGACTATCACAACCGAAACAGGCTGTGACCTCATCCCTGCCAACATTGATCTGGCAGCAAGCGAGATTGAACTGGTAAGCGAGCCGGGCCGCGAACGCATCCTCAAAGAGAAGCTCACGCCGGTGATGGAACGCTACGATTACATCTTGATTGATTGCCCTCCATCTTTGAGCCTTCTGACACTGAACGCGCTCGCCGCCGCGTCGGGCGTAATCATCCCGGTGCAAACTCAATACTTCGCATTGCGCGGCATGGATTTACTGTTTCAGACAATCGACAAAGTTCAGAAGCGCATCAATCCATCGCTGAAGGTCATCGGCATACTTCCAACCATGTTCGACGCTCGCACCGTGCACGCGCGCGAAGTGCTGGAAGAGCTGCGCCACACATACAGCGGGCAGGTCTGCGATACAGCAATACCGCTTACTGTAAAGCTGCCTGACAGCGCAATGGCCGGGCAGTCGATCATGAAGTTCAATCCAGGCTCGCCCGCAACGGAAGCTTACCGTGCGCTGGCCGTGGAGGTTGAGAAGCGTGGCTAAACGAACATCGCTCAGCGAGCGCAGAGCAAATGAGAAGCGGGGAATGGATGTCTTATTTGAGCAAGAGGATCGAGTAGCAGACCGAGTAGAAAGAGAGAAGCCGGAACTGGCAAAGGTCACTCTTTACGTTCGACCCGACCAAGTAACAGCCGTTGAAGACATCCAACTCAGGATGCGAAAACGAACGGGAAAGAAGCCGGATAAATCTGATTTGATCCAAGAAGCGCTAGACCTGCTTATCGAGAAACACAAAACTTAAAATGAGAATTCACACTTATATTTTAGGTAGAAATTTACGCTTTATTTTTGCTGTATTTACAGCTTGCTGTTTTGCTGTTCTGCTGTGCATACACCAAGCGGTAATCACAGCTTGCTGTAAAGGTGTGTAAATAAAAGGTTTACAAGAAAATAACTATTGACCCTACAGCCCTTCTTGTGCCTTAATGCGGCGCATCGACGCGTCACTGATAAACAGTCGGGGAAGAGTGAAAGTTGAGAGGGAATGCCTAAAGGCTCTAAAACTGCGTCACTAGACGACATTGCGCCTGCTAACATTTATCAGGCTATTGATGCTGCCACCGAACCTTCTTTCAATCCCTTCGAGGTATCAGTCCGAACACACGTAAGGGTGAAAAATGAAGACGGCGTTGTGACCATAACTGTTTACTGCGAATCTTCAGGCGATCTTAAAGCGCCCGCTCCCGAAGTGGAAGTGGCATCAATCCCATTTTCCGCTTTCAGGGACACCGAACATTTTCACGAATGGGCGAAAGAGGTTTATGAAGTATTCAGGCGCAACGCCGCTGCGCTGTTAATGAGCCAAATTACGCAAACCTATTTCGATGTCTCTAATTTTCGGCTCGGCGTTGATCCCGCCGAAGTCGTCAAGATGCACGTTCGGCGTAACTCGAAGTTTCTTCGCAAAGGCTTTGGTTTACGTTGGCGTACCGGGAACTTTTCGCCCTGGACTAAAACTGAATTGCTGCGGGCTGTAAAGATCGCACTTGGCGAAATCCCCAAAGATGAGCGCCTTACTTTTGACCGTGCTGCTGTGGCGATGCGCAAAATTGAAGAGAGAACCGTAAGAGAAGAAGACCGTCGCGCGCCACCGTCCGGCGAAGCATTACGCAAACTATTAGGTAGCCTCAAAGTAGATTGGGCGACGTTGAAGCAAGAAAAGCGGAGAGTGAAATCTTGAACACTCTCCGCTTTTTGAACGAAATGCTTAGCATTTTTGAATTTTTCTCTTGACAGCCGGAGCGCGACGGCGTAAGTTTGTGTCGTGTTTGAAAAGAACGCCTAGATTAAAAAGCGAATGCCGCGCTGAACTTTTGCGGGTACACGCGGCACAAGCTTTTTATTTAGCTTTTTAACCTTTGACAAAGTAAAAAGTGCTTTTCGAGGCGAGAGCCTTTGAAGCGATAAGATTGTTACCAGAATTCGGTTTCTGTTGCAAGTCTTACCTCTTCAATCCTTCCTGCCTTTAATCAAAAAGCGCAGCAAACTGTATCCGAGCGAAGCCTTTGCGCATTCACTTGTGGAGGATTTTGTATGCAATCAAATGAGCAAGCCAAGCCTGAATTACCCGAATTAACGTCCGGTCAAGTCGCGCGTCAGTTAGGAACAACGACTGTAACCGTGAGGGCGCTGACTGAGCGCGGCCAACTTCCTGGATGGCGTATCGGCACACGCTACAAATACGCGCGCCGTGATGTTGAAAATTTCTTGACGAAGAGTGAGCGGCCGCTTGCCGCATAAAGTGTGAAGGCCGCGCGAGCGCTAAACTCGGCGACCTTCGTTTTTGCTAACTGACTGATCTCGAAAGGTAACTGACGTGCCAAAAGTACACGAAAAAAAACTTTACCGCAACCGAAAAATCGACCACCTCATTGACCACGCGCTCGATCCGTGTTTGCAATGCGGCTCACAAATCATTCGCACAGGTCGCCGCTTCACGCTTTACTGCGTTGAAGGCCGCATTGTCACGTTTCGCATCTGCCGCGCGTGCGCAAGCCTTCCTGTCGGCAATGTACAAAATCAAATCGAGTTGAAGGAGGCGGCATAATGAACGCAAACCTTCGACCTTTAATCCGCTCGCCCTTCATTTCCATGCGCCGCGCGAGGCTGAAGAATTGTCCAGTCTGCGGAGGCTCGGATAACTGTTCAATCCGCGAAGATCGCAGCCAGCTGTTTTGCCGACGCGAAGCGGGCGCATCATGGCCGGGCAGCAAGTCCGGCGCTGGTGGCTACACCTGCACGCTTGATGACAGTGCTCCATGCCCGCCGATTTTCACGACGCGCAAGCCTGCGGTCACGCCCGCGACAGTTGCAGACGAAAACATACGCCACGCAGTTTATACGGCGTTCCTGCGCTCGCTTTCGCTTTCGCCAGCGCATCACGCTGACCTTGCGAGGCGCGGGCTTTCATCCGAAGTAATCAAAGAATGTTTGTTCAGAAGCGCGCCGACGAATGAAGACGCGGCGGAGATCACGCACTTGCTCGCGCAAGACTGCGACCTTTCGGGCGTCGCCGGATTCTTCAAAGAGCGCGGTAGATGGCGCACGGTCTGGATGGATGAATCAATCCTGATTCCGGTGCGTGACCAACATGCGCACATTATTGCGCTGATGCGTCGCCGCACTCAGATGCGTCCCGGCGAAAAGGGAAAATATATTTGGTTTGCGAGTGGAGAAGATAAAGACGGCAATCCGCGCGAAGGCGGAGTATCAAGCGGCTCACCGTGCCACTTCGCCAACTCACATTTGCTACGAGAAGCGCACGATGTAACTATCACTGAAGGCCCGTTGAAAGCACAGATCGCATCTTACTTTCTGAATCAACCCGTCATCGGCAACAGTCCATCGGGATATGGTGCAAACTTCGCGGCTACTCTGAAAGCAAACTTCCCGCAACTTCGCACGGTGTTTTGTGCATTCGATTCCGACCTATCAATCAACATCCATGTGCGCAACGCATTGTTCCGCCTTGTCGAGCAACTCGAAAAAGCGGGCTTTGATGTGCGCGTCAGAAGGTGGCCGCCACAGTGGAAGGGCATCGACGACTACTTGCTGGCCGTCGCTTCACAGAAGGAGGTGGCCGCATAATGAGTGCCAACGTCGCTTCCTTCAAAGACTACAAACCGGCCTACCTGAAGCGCCGGATAACGCAAGCGGACGCCACGCCGCACGCCGACTCTATCATCTCCGATATGGCCGACGGCAATCTCGTCACCGAATTCTTTTTCTCATTCGCCGGGTTCGACTATTCCGAGAGCCATTTGATTCTGGCGCTCATCGGTACTCTTGGCGATGGACAGAACAGCATCAAGCTCTTCGATAAAGAGATTGCAAAAGATGTCGGCTGCGACGAACGCACCATCCAACGCTGGCGCAAGGCATACATGGAAAAGGCGCAGAAGAAAAACTTCTGGCCGATGGGCATTGAGCAAGGCGATTACGTCAGCGGCGAGAAACGCTATTTGCCGACGACATATCGTGTCACCTTTGCCGATGCGCTGGAGCAGGCTGTCGCGACCGCACGCGCAGACGCCGAATATCAGACCAACCGCCGGGAGGCAATTAAACGCGCGGCAAAACTTCACTACGAAGACATCCCGCAAGCACCGCCGATCTTCCGAAAAGACAAGCGCAATCAATCCATACAGACGCCGCTCGCGCACTTAAACGGCGCAGCCAAGAAACTGACCAGCGCAAAAATCACACTTCAAGATATGCCGGAGCTGCAGCGTCGGGCGTTCGTCAATGGACAGGGCGATGAGTTGCGCGCGGCGATGGAGAACTTGCGCCAACAGATGAAAGATTTAGAAGCGGCTTTGTCAGACGAAAAATTAAGTGTTGCAAATAAAGAAGTTGACTCCTACACCGACATTTTGTCGGGTACCCCCCCTAACGCTGAAGACGCGCCTGCCAGTGTCGTACCTATAAAGAAAGAAGGTACGACACAACCTGAGCCAGAGCGGAAGCCGACGCCGGAAGAGAATGCAATGTGGGATCGCACGTTTGCGTGCCTCAATCAGCCGAGCGTTACGCAAACCGATGTCGGGATAGTGGTTTCTCCGCCCACACATTCGCCGCCGCGCGAACTTGAATATCTCCCGGATGAGCCGAGCGGGGCTTCGTCGCCTATCGAATACGCGCCGGAAGAAAGGGAGCGGAGCACAATATGAACGCTTCCGAACTCTTAATCCATCTTGCACAAAAAGGCGTCGCGCTCTCGCTCGGCAAGTCATCATCAGAGCTTTCGATTGATACGCCGCGCGGCACTCTCACACCGGAATTAACCGAACTTTTGCGCGAGCATAAAGCCGATTTAATCGAACTCGTTTACGAACGCGAGGAAGCGGCAGCAATCGAGGAAGAGGGCAGACTATCCGACACAGGGCGCGCATTTCTCGAAGCGCAAGCGCCGCGTGTGACCGTCGCCGATGGTGTTGACGCGGCGCTTGCCTCAATCGCAAAGGCAGACGCGGGCGTACTCATGCTCGCAAAAGGTATCGGCGGTCTGGAAATAACCAGCGCGCACCGCGGCGCCGTGTAAGAGGTAGCAACATGACAACGAAAGCGCGGACTCGAACGGAGGCTATGACGTACATGCAGTTCGCAACTTTGCTAAAGATGCTTTGCGCAGAGAGCGCGATCAACTGCGCGGCCATTCGGCGGAGGCTAAAATATGAAAGAAATCCCGGACGCTGATAAACAACAAAAAAGCAATGATGCGCGGGCGCGCCGTCTTGCTAATCTCAAACCCTTCAAGCCAGGTCAATCCGGTAACCCTGCCGGCCGTCCAAAAGCTCTCACGCTTTCCGAAGCCTACCGCCGCGAGTTAGCGAAGATTGACGAGGCAGACCCGCAGAAACGCACCTTCGCCGAAGTGCTGGCCGAGCAAATGATTGTCAGAGCGAAGACCGGCGACGTGGCTGCACTCAAGGAAGTTGCAGACCGCGTTGAAGGCAAAGCCAAGCAGACCATTACCCTTTCCACAGACCGCCGCGAACAAGTGGAACGCGCCATTGACCGGATGATCGAGCGCGCCGCATCCGACGGGCACATCCTGACCCGTGAGGAAGCCACCGCCGCGCTTGCCGCCTATGCGCCGGAAGTAAGCCAACTGCTTCATTGATGCAATCGTATCTTTCAGACTTGGCGCGCACGGAAGCGCTCGCGCTTGAGGCGGCGGCGCAACTCACCAGAGAAGGCGACGCGCGCAGCGGCGATGATGCTTTGCGTGAAGCGCTCGAAGCCTGCGTTAATTCTCGCCTGCTGATTGCCGCCGAACAGGAAAAGACACGCATCCTCATCGAAGCGGCAGAGAATGAAACAGAGCGTGCCTTTCGTCTCTATCAATTCGATCTCATCAAACTCCAAATAGAACGCGCCGCCGAAGCCGCAGAGTTGCGCCTAGCGTTGCTTGATTCGCTCAAGTCCGAAGCTGACTATGCACGCGAACGCGAGAAGTGCGCGGCTGGTGTAGAAGGCACGGTCTACTGGTTCGAGATGTATGCGTGGGGCTTTGATCCGCGCGATGATTCGCCGCTTCAGGTGATGCCGTTTTATCCCTTCGAGTTCCAGCGCAATTACATTCAATGGCTCGAAACTCTTGTCTTCGAGAAGCGCACATCCGGCCTCGTCGAAAAGGCGCGCGATATGGGCGCGACCGTCGGCGCGCTCCTTTGGACAATCAAACAATGGCTCTTTCGCCCGTACTTCTCTGCGATGCTTGTTTCCGCGACTGAAGACCTCGTTGACTCGAAAAAAGACCCGGACACGCTTTTCGAGAAAGTGCGATTCCAACTTCGCCTTACGCCGTCGTGGATGCTCCCCCCAGATTTCGACTTGAACCGCGATATGCCGTACATGAACATCGCCAACGATGAGACGGGCGCAGTCATCTCCGGCACGGCTCCGACAGCAAACGCCGGACGACAACGACGCCGTACCTTTGTGCTGGCCGACGAGTTCGCCGCATGGCCGTTTGGTGGCTATCCGCAACACACCGCGCTTTCGCAGACGACGCGCTCAATGGTCAAAGTCTCATCGGTGCAGGGCAAGCACAACAAGTTCAGCGAAGAACGCCACAGTGGAAATGCGAATGTCTTTGTCATGGATTGGAGAGAGCATCCGTGGAAGGATCAGCGTTGGTACAACGCTTTGCCTTTCGGCTATGGCGGCGCACCGATGAGCGCGGAAGTCATCGCGCAAGAAGTTGATCGTAATTATGAAGCGAGTCAGCCGGGCAGAGTCTTTCCGCAGTTCCGCGACACGCATTCTGTAATTACTGTCTCAGAGCTGCGCGCCTACCTCAAAAAGTATGGCGTTGATATTCCCGACAGCTTTGATGGATTGGCGCGCGTGCCGCTGGAATGGAGTCTTGGGCGTGCCAATGATCGAGGCGCAACCGAAGCGCACCGTAATGGCTGGCTATGGGCAGCGACGCCGAAGCAGGGACACCCGCTCGACGACAGCCGTTTTATCTTTCGTGAGTATCTGGCACCGATTGGCGCGAGCCTCGGCGAGATTGCGCGCGCCGTCTTCGACTTCGAGCAACGCGATGGCGAGAGTACGCCTGAGCGTATGAAGCTGTCGCTTAATTCACATGAGGCGCAGAGCGAGCGCGACACTTATGCCAAAGAATACGGGCTACATTTGAGGAAGTGGAACACCGATTACGAAAGCGGCATCGCTCAACTTGTTGACCGCTTCTCTTTGCGCGATATAGATAAGCCACACCCGATTAGACCGCAACTGATGGGGCGCCCGAAGATTTATTTGATCGTGGCCGATGGTCAAGGCGAACTGCAATCAAACGGGATGGGCGGCTATTTCGTGACAGCAGCACGGAGTAGCGGCGGGCTGCTTAATCTGCGTCGCCAGATCGTCGGCTATCACTATCCGGCGGAAGAAGCGGGCAAGCCGGCGGGACTGATGCGGCCAAGAAAAATCGACGACGATTTAATTGATCCGCTCAGAGCCTTCGCTGTGCATCGCTTCCCGGCACAAACCACGCTATCGGCAATGGAAGCGCTGACACGGAAATTGCCTGTTCGATTGCAGCCAGCGCAGATACAGCAATTGCCGGAAGCCGAGCAGGGGCAGGCGTGGGCATCTCAGCAATACTATCTCTCACGCATTAAGCTCGCGGCGCAGGAAAAAGCAAAGAAGAAACACACGCCGACCCTTTACAAGCCTCTTTTTACGGGGCGAAGGGGGTAAACAATTTGGTCTTTTTACCGAGAGAGAGCGCACGCTATATCTTGTGTGCGCCGACCATTTTGAAAAAGTGCCACCTTAGGTTACGAATCACGCTTTACGATGCAAAGCACGCACACCACATCTTGCGCTCTCGTCTGATAATCATCATTCATTTTCAAAATGGGCGCACATAATAACAATTATCAGTCGCAAGGAAAGCAGATGAGGCAAGCGTTTAGTTAGGGACGCTTGCCTCATCATAAGCATTAGGCGTGTGAAGATAACTCGAAATTGGGAAACTCAAATCATGCTTATGCTCTGGTTGGTCAGTCCCGGTATTCTTCGTCGCTAACCTTCTCCATCCATTCGACGACTTTGCCGTCGAGTGCTTCTTGAATGGCGATGTGCGTCATGGCGGTAGTTGCTGATGCACCGTGCCAATGCTTCTCATTCGGCGGAAACCAGACTACATCGCCCGGTCGAATCTCCATCTTAGTGCCGCCCTTGCTTTGCGCCCACCCACACCCGGACGTAACGATCAGAGTCTGCCCGAGCGGATGAGTATGCCACGCGGTGCGTGCGCCCGGCTCGAACGTCACACTTGCGCCGCGTGCGCGTGCCGGATCGGGCACCTCAAACAGCAGGTCAACGCGCACAGTGCCGGTAAAATAATCATCCTGTCCTTTGCCGGAAGGCTGCGAGCCATTTCTTTTGACTTCCATTGTCTAATCTCACTTTATTAAGAATTGGGTTTATTTACGCCCATGTTTTCACGAACGTAGTTTTCGGGAGATTCGGTAATTTTCGTAATCAATGTTGCCAGACTTTTTTGAGAAATCACCGAGCCTTTTTCCGGCTCGCCCTTTCTGGTCGTTTCATAATCCACTTCATCGGCATTCGTAAACCAAGTTGGTCTTAAAACGGTGTACTCAAGGTCTGATGCTTCTATCACATCGGCAGCTTTTCGGTAAGGCTTTAAGACGGGTCTTAAAGGAGCATCATAGATGCCTATCGAACTGATGAAGACGAGTTTCTTCACACCTGCTTCTTCCATGAAGATACGTTGTGTGCAGAGGCTGTTCAGACAGCGGAAGCGCCGCGTGTGAAGTTCAAGTCTGACAGCGACTCCCTGCCAGGGGAGCTCGGCGACACGACGAATGTAGCGACTGTGGATGCGCGATGATCTCCTGTCGAAGGGATAACTCTTTAACTTTTAGCCGCCCTGTAATAGAGTCTGACGGAATTCTAGTGCGGCGGCGCTGTTCTTCCATGTTCTTCCATATATGCCCCTGGCCCCTAACACTCGACTAGGTCGCTACGAAATCCGCTCGCAGATAGGCGCGGGCGGGATGGGTGAAGTCTATCTGGCGCAGGACACTCAGCTACGCCGCCCCGTCGCGCTCAAGCTGTTGCCGGCGAAGTACACGGCGGACATGGAGCGGCTCCAGCGCTTCGAGCAGGA
>MWWH01000307.1_pt1 | contig 13914 bp, 15 predicted proteins | sample 1047231 | NCBI WGS metagenome assembly MWWH01 (sample SAMN06349967, study PRJNA376086) | soil metagenome | isolation source: MG3-2 sample Antarctic (ecotone) soil | place: Antarctica | collected 2015-01-13 | reverse complement strand
GAAGACGACGATCTTAAAATCTTTCTCTTTGCGCTTCGTCAAGCTCTGTTGATGATAATTAGATTCATAGAGCGGCGTTACAACATCGAGCCGCGCAAGCTCAAAACGAACCCTTAATCATGTCGAACAAATCAAACAAAATTGCGGGAGAACATGGCCTGTTGGCGGTTGGTGCGCTGGTGACATTGCCGCCCCGACGCGGTGCGCTATGGCTGCAACACGGTATGTTTTCCCGCCCCTTCACGGCGGAGGCGGTGTAAACGACCATGAAAAGACCACAATCGGAGCAATTAAAAGCCGTTCCAGAGCCTTTAGAGAGCCAGCGTAGAGCGGCGCGCAAGCCAGAACGTGAGACGTTCGCTGTTTATAGGCTGCCGGATGATGACGACGACGCGAGCGCAGAACGTGAGTTCTTGTTGACGTTGCCCGTTGACCAAGATGTAGAGCGTCGAATCAAAAGAGATTATGGCGCGGGAAGCTATCGCATAGAGCGTCGGCGCGGTGGCCGCTTCGTTAGTGTGTATGAGATGCACATTGATGAGCCGCCGCAACGTGAAGAAGCGAGTGAGGGAGAAAGCAGCGTGCCGGAAGATTTTGACGAACGTGTAGCGCAGGCTGTTTATGATGTTCTGGAAACGCGACGCATCCAGCGCGAGCGGGCGAAGGCATTGAGGCCGCATTCATCGCCAACTATGCCGCAACACCAAACGACTACAGTTGACCCGCTTAATGATCTTGTTCGCACGGTTGCCGTGCTCAAACAGTTGGGAGTGCCTATCGGAGAGGCCGCGCGCCCTGCTGTAACAGAAGCGGCGAAAGATGATGACGACCATGTTTTATTGAGTTTGCTAAAAGATAGAAGTTTGCGCCAACGCATTTCATCAAGTATTACGTCATTGATTGGCGACCCGGACGCGAGCGCATCTCAGGCTTGGTATGTACAGGTGATGCAATCCCTAGAAGCGCAGCCGCAATTAACGGCGCGCCTCCTTTCGCTTGTTGATCGTGTGTTCCCTAATAAAGAAGAGTCGGACGGCGCGGACGATGACGAATCAGCGAACGTTGATCTGGAAGAAGCCTGTATAAGTTATTTGATGGAGAAGTGTGTAGCTAATGAATCCATAACCCTCAATGATGAGCCGATCCGCGCTCTCGCAGAGTCAAAGCCGGAAGGTTATAAAGAGTTCATCGGCTTAATGCAGTTAGCGAGCGTTGAGCAAGTTATGGAGTATTTGAGCAAAGAGTTTGAAGTGGCTCGAATACCCTTACGCGCGCCACACGCGCGGGAATGGTTCGCACGGTTGAAAGAGTTGGCGGCGACCGTTACCTAATTGAAAATCATCCATTCCGACAAGCACCGACCAAAGGCGACAAGTCGTGCTGCCTTTGTCGGAATTGAATAAGCCTTGACGAGTGCTACGAATAATGAAATATTGTGTGCCTAGAACGAGCATCACCTATATCTTGTGCGTGATGCCTAAATTGAAGAAGCCGCGCTTCTCTCGTTTTATCTTCACGGATAAAGAGAAGCGCGGCGCTCTAAACAACCGCTGGTAGTGACAGCGATTGAGATGTACGCCGATTGCGGCGGCGGTACAGCTCCATCATACCGATTACATCTTTCCTGTCAACACCGGCGCTTACACATTGGTAAGTGTCGAGAGTGCAAACATCTCTCAAAACTAAATTTGAACTAACGCCCGCGCGTGATGTGGTGTCGCTTGCCTGCTATCGCTCAACGCGAGGCGCGCAGATAGCTTCACGCATTGATGCGGCTGCGAACCTTGACCACGCGCAAGCATTGGCCGTTGCCGACAAGCTACGCCGGTGCGCTGATCTAGAAAACGTCTGGCATGGCGACGGGCTGCACAATAGCGACGGCGACGTGTACGAGGGCGTCGGCGCGCTTTGGTCATGCAACGAACGTCTGTGCCCTTCCTGCTTGGCATCGCGTAGCCGTAAGTCACGCGCGCGAGCGCGAGCGGCTATTTTAAGACCGGCACAGGCGAGCGGCTATCTTTGGCGCTTCGTTACGTTGACCATGCCGACATTGCCGGGTGTCCCGTTGCCGGTGGCGCTGGACGTGATCGCGCGTTCGTGGCGTTTGTTCAGTGGCAAGCGTAGCGCGTCTTATGCGTGGTGGTCTAAGAACGTGCGCGCCGGTGTCAAAGGCGTCGAGTTTACATTAGGCGATTCCAAGCGACTGAAAAGAGAGGGGCGCGAATGGACGCCGGAGCTAGACGGCTATCACGTTCATCTCCACTTGCTTGTATTGTCGCGCTGGATTGAGTGGCGACGGCTGCGCGAAGAGTGGACGGCTTGCTTAAAGGTTTCTTTACGCGAGCATGGCATCGAGCAGGGCATCGGCACAAAAGACGGTCTGGCGGTCTGTGACGTGCGCCTTGTGGTCAATAAAAAACAAGGCTCGAAGTCAACGATTAGCGGCGAGGGCGCAATCAACGAAGTTGCCAAGTATGTAACGAAAAGCGAGAGTTGGTTAAAAGTGCCGGACGCGCAGCTTGTCGAGATTGCCTCAATCGAGCGATGGCCGCGCATGTTTGAATTGCTTGGTGAGTGTCGAGATCGCGCATCGTCAGAAACGGCGATAGCTGCCGGTAGGCGAGCGCGCAAGACGAAGGCAGAGCGCGAGGCCGAAGAGGAAGCGCGACGGCTGGCAGAGTTTCGCCATAACGAAGCTGTGCGCCTCGCTGAATGGATTGAGTCAGACCCGCGCAAGAAAGACGGCAATGCTTTGATGGAATCCAGCGCGGAGCTTGGCGACGACGACGAATGGAAAACGCGCGTTAGCGCGGACGCTTTTGCTTACCTTGATACTCAAAACCTATCTGCCCTGCAAAATGCGCGAGATGGAACTATCTTTCGACGTAAAAGACGCGGGAAGTCTCTACGCGAGAGAGGCCGCGAGCTAATAGAGCAAGGCGAGCGTGAAAAGTGGCGTGAGGAGTTGGCCGCGTATGTTGCGGAGGTGCAGGACTATCGGCGCTCACAACAAATATGGCGCTATCCGTATGCTGAATTCTCTGATCTGTCGGGCGGACGTTGGTATGGTCTGCGCGCGAATCCGGCATCTTCTACATCACGATAAGGAGTGTTTTCGTGAATCAGCTTTTAACTTTTGAAAATGTCTATTCACAAAAGTTATTGCTACGTTTGGTTGTGACGCTCCGGGCATCGTCGGCGGCCGAGGCGTCACGCATTGAAATGAGCATCGGTATTGTAACGGACACTGAGTGCAGCGAAAGTGACGGCGCAATGCGTATCCTGCCCTTAACTTAATATAAAGGAAAGCAGATATGTTTAGAGTGAAGAAACTTTGATAGCTGCGACGCGGTGAATTGGTTTGGTAGCTTTCTCGGTTGTGATTATCTCCGATGCTCCGGCGGCAATCGCAGATGCTAAATGCAAAGCATCCATCGCGGCTAGACCGTAAGTCTTAGCGTGCTGTAGTGCTTCATCAAATAGCTGTTTGGATGCTTCTATTCGATGCGCGGCATTGTTCAGGAAGTTTTCGCAGAATTGTTGCTCGGATTGGTTTTTGAAATAGACGGCGTTCGGCAGGAGTTCTAGTGCAAGGGCATCGCTCGCAATGAATTCACGGCGGGGATCGTTGAGGATATTATATGCTCGGAGTCCTGTGCTTGGTTCGCCGCGCATAACAGCTAGAAGTACGCCGGTATCAAGATATGTGCGAATCTTACCGCTCATCCTGATAGCCGCCGCGTCGTTTGGCTACTTCAGCCTCAATGCCTTCGTCATCTAAAAGCGGCGCGCCGCTGGCGATGTACTCTGCGCGCGCTCTAAGCGCCGCCCGCCCTAACTCCGTGCGCGGTTCGGGAAAGATGTTTATTAAATCCGCGAAACTCGCTTCGGCGTGATCTGCTGCTTTAGTGTTTTGTTTGAAAGCCATCTTATTACCTCAAGTCTGATTATAGCAGTTTGTCTGCTCGCTGTTCCAAAGTGAAGTAAATACTTTATCGCAGATTTAATTCGCGCCACAGAACGCGGGCATTGATTGTGCCTTTGTGCTTGGCTTCAGCCAGAGCGCGGCGAACGTCCAGAATATCTTCCGCCTCTTCATCCGATACTTTCGGGTTGCGTTTCGCCGCGTTGTCGGTATCGCCATCGCAATATAGGTGTTTTGTTTCTTTATTCTTCATTAGCGAAATTATATTAGCACGAATTGCCTTTGTTTTTCTGTTGTCGGTTTACGTTTTCGAGATGGGTGACGCTTCGCGCCAGACGCCTATTGTCGCGCGTTGTCACCTATGGTATAAATGGATTATGAACAGAGAACAGGCAGCAGCGAAACTGAAAATGTCGGTGCGCTCGTTACAGCGTGCCGTAGCATCTGAATTGAAAAAGCCGAAAGAGCAAAGGCGGCTTAATGTTGTTTACAAACGCGGTGAAAGTGGAAAGCAAGAGGCCGTCTTTGATGCGCGCGAAGTGGCCGCGTATAAGCGGGAACTTGAGCAAGTCACAGAGCGCGAGCCGCCGCCGGAGACGGAAAGTGCCGCATTAGTTCCTATGACAATGGGCGACGCTTCGCGCCAGACGCAACTTGTCGCCCTTGTTTCAGCCGTGCGCGAAATTGTACAGGACGCGCCGACGCGCGCCGATGTTACGTTATCAGACCTTGCAGTTAAACCGCTTCTAAAATTAGATGAGGCTGCGCGGTTGACCGGATTGAGCCGCGCCATACTGCGCGAGGCGATAGACGCCGGAAGTCTTAAAGCGAAAATAGTTGGTCGAGCATGGCGCGTGCGGCGCATTGATCTTGACAGCTATGTAGCAAAGTCTTTCGAGTAATGTTCTTTGATTAAGTGAGAAGTTTTGAAAGCTTCTCAAGAAGCGAGACGGCCACACGCGGTGAACGTATGACCGTCTCTAAGTACGTCGCAAGGCGATTAACTACAGCGCGACATACCTGCCGGAAGTCTACCTTCTCGCTGTGTATGACGCCAAACAAAGGAGACGTTATGCACAACGAAAGTGTTTTTGCGGAAGGCGCGATTGAGCGAATCTTTAACGGCGATACTGTTCAGCATTTGCGGAAAAGCGGAGAGGTCGAGCACACGCGGGCGCGCGGCTTTCATTATGAAGACGCGACGGTAATGCGTGCGAGGGGAATTGAGATAATCGAAGAAAGCCGCACGTCGCCGGACACGCGCGGCGTTTATCGAGCGGCAATAAAGATTCAAGGATACAGGCGACGCAGCACGCATTACGGATTCTTTCCGCGTGCAATGTCCCGCGATGAAATCTTGCAAGCGATAGTGGAAGCATACGAACATCGGAACGTAGTCAATGCTTCTAATCTAAAGCTTTGCAAAGGCGAGGGCGGCGGGCTGCCGATCTGGATGGAACTTGACGAGGCGGGCGGGCGCGTTACAGATGCGTGGCCGCGTCGAGCGCGATACACACGCCAACAGGCTGCGCTCTGGCTGTACGCGACGACGGGAAAGCGAAGCAAGCTACTTTGTCCCGTCTGCCTTCAGCCGAAAACTTTGTGTTGCTCGCACGGGCATTGGCCGCCGCGTCAAAGGCGACGCACGTTTTATAGTCGAATTAAATATCACGCGCGGCGTGCATGGTTCGGCGTTAGGCATAAATTTGAAGGGAGTAGATAACAAATGAGCATTAGCAGAAGATTCAATATGACGCCGGAGGGTATTGCTCAGGCCAAAGATCAAGCTATAAAGTTGCAGAGTAGAAAGCGGCCAAGTAGCAGCACGAGTCCGCTCACCACACTGCTTCGGGAATTTGCCGCTAAAGGAGAGGTTGAGCGTAAATATTCGGTGCATAGTGCGATTGAAGATAAACTTGCGGGTCTGGGCGTGCTCGCTTCAAGCGAAGAGTTGGAGGCGTTCAAAAAGGCATTTACGGACGCGGAAGGTGTCGCAGTGTTCGACGCGCTGATTAAATTTTTGGGGTCGGCTCGAAAGAAATATGTATTACAGAACGTCGCGCCGCTTAGTAGAAAAAGCAAGCTAATGCCCGGCGAGCGTGCATCAAGTCAAGTGAAGAAAGGATATGACCTATATCAAAAGTCTGTGAACGCCGGAGAAAAGCTAGATTGGGAAGAGATAGCGCGAGAATGTTTGCCAAATCCGGGAAAGGCAAATTCAAAGGCGACGTGGCAGCAAAGAAAAGGTAACTTTAGAAAGGCAATTTTTGCGCATAAACGTCGCCTTAAAAAAGGGTAGTGTCTACTCGGAAAAATATTTCCTTATAAGGCGACATTGTAAGTGTGAGTAAGCGCGACACTTAGCAAGGCGTCTGAAAATAAACGTCAACGCGAGATTTGAAATCTCTCGCGTTGACGTTTTGCTTGCTAGGCTTTGAACCATGAAAGGGGATCGCCCGTGAAGACGAGATTCCATAATCCAACAAAACCAAACTTGGAGGCCACACCGATGCAGACTAGAGCGGAATTGCAGAAAGAAAATGACGAGTTGCGCGAAGAAGTTGAAGAAGTGAAGCAACAGTATAACGAGCTACGAGCTTCAGTTCTTGGAACTTATGAGTTGCTTTCAGACGAGCCACTCGAAACAGAAGGCGGCGATGAAGACGACGACGAAGAAGAAGACGAGTAAGCGGGCGCGCGTCCGTCTCACCGTCGAGTGCGGCGACGATCTGCGCTTCTTTGAAATTCCTCTGCGAACGGCGAGAACTGCCAGAGCAGAGGAATTTCAAAGGGCAATCACAGAAGCAGCCGCCGCATTTAAGCAGACCTTTACTGCGAAGTTGAAGAGTCAACGGCGCTCGTCACATCTACAGCCAACATGAAAATTATTGTCGGCGCGGGAAACACCTATCAGCTTGGCTGGACTTCATTGGAGCAAGCCGATCTGGATATTACGAACCGCTTTCAATGGGCTAGACGGTTCGCGCCCGCCTCGCTTGATGCTGTCTTAGCTGAACACGTTTTTGAGCACTTAACTTTAGAAGAGGGACGCGCGGCGGCTCGCAATTGCTTCGATTACCTAAAGCGAGACGGTTACTTGCGCGTGGCCGTGCCGGATGGTCTGCATCCAGACCCGAACTACATTAAGTGGGTTGAACCTGTTACCGGCTGGAACGGCGACGATCATAAAGAGCTATACGACTATCGAAACCTAAGCAAGCTTTTAACTGAATGCGGCTTCACCGTTCGATTGCTCGAATGGTGGGATGAAAGCGGCGATCTTCACATTAACGAGTGGAGTCAGGACTTAGGAAATATAAGGCGCTGCTATGGTCATTGGTACACGTCTCTATTTCTCAATTCAGTGGTTTGTAGTCAATACACCTCGCTGATTATTGATGCTTTCAAAAGGTGAGTAAATGCAGGAAGAGGCGATTGGTTTTACAAAACGCGACCCGCCGCATGTTGAACTGCCTAACGGCGGCGGCGAGCTTGTGCTTGATGGTTCTAATGTTATTGCTCAAGCCAAAGAGCAAGCGACGGGCGTGAGAGTCTTGGCGGTTTTCGGTGTCGCTGCTTTAGTGATTCGGTTTTTGAGGTCTTAGATAATCAACAGAGGTTTGATCTTCCGCCAATCGAAAACGCGCAATCCATCTTGCAGACCTTTGGACGAGCGCAGTTGATCTTGTCGGCGCGGGTGCGCCGTCCTTCCTGCGCGAGTGTAGGCGTCGCGCATTCAACATTGTGAAGCGATAGATTGACGCGACGCCGTGACCCTAACCCGAACCATGAGCATGAGCCTTCAAAGAAAATGGCGAGCTACAGATGCGAGGCCGCGCAATGTGGCAACGCTTCATAGAGAGTTTCTTGACCGCGAGACGTGGCGCTTTCGTGAATACCACACGCCGGAAGGCACGCCGAAAGATGTTGCGATGCTCGGCAAGCTGATTGAGCTTGGCATGGCAGACGGCCAGCTACTCACCTTTGAAGATAATCCGGCAGCACTTGGCGCAAGCGGAGGAAAGATAAAGCGCCGTCTGCATATTGGTCTTTCTTTTCCTTATGCGATGCCGGAAGGCTTAGAGATGGGACGCGAATTTGACTACGGGGACATCCTTAGTTGTGCGTATGAAGCCCGGAAGCCACATCTTGATACAGGCAAACTTAACGAGTATGAGCATGAATTTGAAAACGAGCTTCCTCAACTAATCTTTGTCAACGGCCTTCTTCGATTCCGCTTTGGATCGTACACCGTTTCGAGATACGGAATTATTGGATAAGCCTAGCAATGAATGAAGACGACGATCTTAAAATCTTTCTCTTTGCGCTTCGTCAAGCTCTGTTGATGATAATTAGATTCATAGAGCGGCGTTACAACATCGAGCCGCGCAAGCTCAAAACGAACCCTTAATCATGTCGAACAAATCAAACAAAATTGCGGGAGAACATGGCCTGTTGGCGGTTGGTGCGCTGGTGACATTGCCGCCCCGACGCGGTGCGCTATGGCTGCAACACGGTATGTTTTCCCGCCCCTTCACGGCGGAGGCGGTGTAAACGACCATGAAAAGACCACAATCGGAGCAATTAAAAGCCGTTCCAGAGCCTTTAGAGAGCCAGCGTAGAGCGGCGCGCAAGCCAGAACGTGAGACGTTCGCTGTTTATAGGCTGCCGGATGATGACGACGACGCGAGCGCAGAACGTGAGTTCTTGTTGACGTTGCCCGTTGACCAAGATGTAGAGCGTCGAATCAAAAGAGATTATGGCGCGGGAAGCTATCGCATAGAGCGTCGGCGCGGTGGCCGCTTCGTTAGTGTGTATGAGATGCACATTGATGAGCCGCCGCAACGTGAAGAAGCGAGTGAGGGAGAAAGCAGCGTGCCGGAAGATTTTGACGAACGTGTAGCGCAGGCTGTTTATGATGTTCTGGAAACGCGACGCATCCAGCGCGAGCGGGCGAAGGCATTGAGGCCGCATTCATCGCCAACTATGCCGCAACACCAAACGACTACAGTTGACCCGCTTAATGATCTTGTTCGCACGGTTGCCGTGCTCAAACAGTTGGGAGTGCCTATCGGAGAGGCCGCGCGCCCTGCTGTAACAGAAGCGGCGAAAGATGATGACGACCATGTTTTATTGAGTTTGCTAAAAGATAGAAGTTTGCGCCAACGCATTTCATCAAGTATTACGTCATTGATTGGCGACCCGGACGCGAGCGCATCTCAGGCTTGGTATGTACAGGTGATGCAATCCCTAGAAGCGCAGCCGCAATTAACGGCGCGCCTCCTTTCGCTTGTTGATCGTGTGTTCCCTAATAAAGAAGAGTCGGACGGCGCGGACGATGACGAATCAGCGAACGTTGATCTGGAAGAAGCCTGTATAAGTTATTTGATGGAGAAGTGTGTAGCTAATGAATCCATAACCCTCAATGATGAGCCGATCCGCGCTCTCGCAGAGTCAAAGCCGGAAGGTTATAAAGAGTTCATCGGCTTAATGCAGTTAGCGAGCGTTGAGCAAGTTATGGAGTATTTGAGCAAAGAGTTTGAAGTGGCTCGAATACCCTTACGCGCGCCACACGCGCGGGAATGGTTCGCACGGTTGAAAGAGTTGGCGGCGACCGTTACCTAATTGAAAATCATCCATTCCGACAAGCACCGACCAAAGGCGACAAGTCGTGCTGCCTTTGTCGGAATTGAATAAGCCTTGACGAGTGCTACGAATAATGAAATATTGTGTGCCTAGAACGAGCATCACCTATATCTTGTGCGTGATGCCTAAATTGAAGAAGCCGCGCTTCTCTCGTTTTATCTTCACGGATAAAGAGAAGCGCGGCGCTCTAAACAACCGCTGGTAGTGACAGCGATTGAGATGTACGCCGATTGCGGCGGCGGTACAGCTCCATCATACCGATTACATCTTTCCTGTCAACACCGGCGCTTACACATTGGTAAGTGTCGAGAGTGCAAACATCTCTCAAAACTAAATTTGAACTAACGCCCGCGCGTGATGTGGTGTCGCTTGCCTGCTATCGCTCAACGCGAGGCGCGCAGATAGCTTCACGCATTGATGCGGCTGCGAACCTTGACCACGCGCAAGCATTGGCCGTTGCCGACAAGCTACGCCGGTGCGCTGATCTAGAAAACGTCTGGCATGGCGACGGGCTGCACAATAGCGACGGCGACGTGTACGAGGGCGTCGGCGCGCTTTGGTCATGCAACGAACGTCTGTGCCCTTCCTGCTTGGCATCGCGTAGCCGTAAGTCACGCGCGCGAGCGCGAGCGGCTATTTTAAGACCGGCACAGGCGAGCGGCTATCTTTGGCGCTTCGTTACGTTGACCATGCCGACATTGCCGGGTGTCCCGTTGCCGGTGGCGCTGGACGTGATCGCGCGTTCGTGGCGTTTGTTCAGTGGCAAGCGTAGCGCGTCTTATGCGTGGTGGTCTAAGAACGTGCGCGCCGGTGTCAAAGGCGTCGAGTTTACATTAGGCGATTCCAAGCGACTGAAAAGAGAGGGGCGCGAATGGACGCCGGAGCTAGACGGCTATCACGTTCATCTCCACTTGCTTGTATTGTCGCGCTGGATTGAGTGGCGACGGCTGCGCGAAGAGTGGACGGCTTGCTTAAAGGTTTCTTTACGCGAGCATGGCATCGAGCAGGGCATCGGCACAAAAGACGGTCTGGCGGTCTGTGACGTGCGCCTTGTGGTCAATAAAAAACAAGGCTCGAAGTCAACGATTAGCGGCGAGGGCGCAATCAACGAAGTTGCCAAGTATGTAACGAAAAGCGAGAGTTGGTTAAAAGTGCCGGACGCGCAGCTTGTCGAGATTGCCTCAATCGAGCGATGGCCGCGCATGTTTGAATTGCTTGGTGAGTGTCGAGATCGCGCATCGTCAGAAACGGCGATAGCTGCCGGTAGGCGAGCGCGCAAGACGAAGGCAGAGCGCGAGGCCGAAGAGGAAGCGCGACGGCTGGCAGAGTTTCGCCATAACGAAGCTGTGCGCCTCGCTGAATGGATTGAGTCAGACCCGCGCAAGAAAGACGGCAATGCTTTGATGGAATCCAGCGCGGAGCTTGGCGACGACGACGAATGGAAAACGCGCGTTAGCGCGGACGCTTTTGCTTACCTTGATACTCAAAACCTATCTGCCCTGCAAAATGCGCGAGATGGAACTATCTTTCGACGTAAAAGACGCGGGAAGTCTCTACGCGAGAGAGGCCGCGAGCTAATAGAGCAAGGCGAGCGTGAAAAGTGGCGTGAGGAGTTGGCCGCGTATGTTGCGGAGGTGCAGGACTATCGGCGCTCACAACAAATATGGCGCTATCCGTATGCTGAATTCTCTGATCTGTCGGGCGGACGTTGGTATGGTCTGCGCGCGAATCCGGCATCTTCTACATCACGATAAGGAGTGTTTTCGTGAATCAGCTTTTAACTTTTGAAAATGTCTATTCACAAAAGTTATTGCTACGTTTGGTTGTGACGCTCCGGGCATCGTCGGCGGCCGAGGCGTCACGCATTGAAATGAGCATCGGTATTGTAACGGACACTGAGTGCAGCGAAAGTGACGGCGCAATGCGTATCCTGCCCTTAACTTAATATAAAGGAAAGCAGATATGTTTAGAGTGAAGAAACTTTGATAGCTGCGACGCGGTGAATTGGTTTGGTAGCTTTCTCGGTTGTGATTATCTCCGATGCTCCGGCGGCAATCGCAGATGCTAAATGCAAAGCATCCATCGCGGCTAGACCGTAAGTCTTAGCGTGCTGTAGTGCTTCATCAAATAGCTGTTTGGATGCTTCTATTCGATGCGCGGCATTGTTCAGGAAGTTTTCGCAGAATTGTTGCTCGGATTGGTTTTTGAAATAGACGGCGTTCGGCAGGAGTTCTAGTGCAAGGGCATCGCTCGCAATGAATTCACGGCGGGGATCGTTGAGGATATTATATGCTCGGAGTCCTGTGCTTGGTTCGCCGCGCATAACAGCTAGAAGTACGCCGGTATCAAGATATGTGCGAATCTTACCGCTCATCCTGATAGCCGCCGCGTCGTTTGGCTACTTCAGCCTCAATGCCTTCGTCATCTAAAAGCGGCGCGCCGCTGGCGATGTACTCTGCGCGCGCTCTAAGCGCCGCCCGCCCTAACTCCGTGCGCGGTTCGGGAAAGATGTTTATTAAATCCGCGAAACTCGCTTCGGCGTGATCTGCTGCTTTAGTGTTTTGTTTGAAAGCCATCTTATTACCTCAAGTCTGATTATAGCAGTTTGTCTGCTCGCTGTTCCAAAGTGAAGTAAATACTTTATCGCAGATTTAATTCGCGCCACAGAACGCGGGCATTGATTGTGCCTTTGTGCTTGGCTTCAGCCAGAGCGCGGCGAACGTCCAGAATATCTTCCGCCTCTTCATCCGATACTTTCGGGTTGCGTTTCGCCGCGTTGTCGGTATCGCCATCGCAATATAGGTGTTTTGTTTCTTTATTCTTCATTAGCGAAATTATATTAGCACGAATTGCCTTTGTTTTTCTGTTGTCGGTTTACGTTTTCGAGATGGGTGACGCTTCGCGCCAGACGCCTATTGTCGCGCGTTGTCACCTATGGTATAAATGGATTATGAACAGAGAACAGGCAGCAGCGAAACTGAAAATGTCGGTGCGCTCGTTACAGCGTGCCGTAGCATCTGAATTGAAAAAGCCGAAAGAGCAAAGGCGGCTTAATGTTGTTTACAAACGCGGTGAAAGTGGAAAGCAAGAGGCCGTCTTTGATGCGCGCGAAGTGGCCGCGTATAAGCGGGAACTTGAGCAAGTCACAGAGCGCGAGCCGCCGCCGGAGACGGAAAGTGCCGCATTAGTTCCTATGACAATGGGCGACGCTTCGCGCCAGACGCAACTTGTCGCCCTTGTTTCAGCCGTGCGCGAAATTGTACAGGACGCGCCGACGCGCGCCGATGTTACGTTATCAGACCTTGCAGTTAAACCGCTTCTAAAATTAGATGAGGCTGCGCGGTTGACCGGATTGAGCCGCGCCATACTGCGCGAGGCGATAGACGCCGGAAGTCTTAAAGCGAAAATAGTTGGTCGAGCATGGCGCGTGCGGCGCATTGATCTTGACAGCTATGTAGCAAAGTCTTTCGAGTAATGTTCTTTGATTAAGTGAGAAGTTTTGAAAGCTTCTCAAGAAGCGAGACGGCCACACGCGGTGAACGTATGACCGTCTCTAAGTACGTCGCAAGGCGATTAACTACAGCGCGACATACCTGCCGGAAGTCTACCTTCTCGCTGTGTATGACGCCAAACAAAGGAGACGTTATGCACAACGAAAGTGTTTTTGCGGAAGGCGCGATTGAGCGAATCTTTAACGGCGATACTGTTCAGCATTTGCGGAAAAGCGGAGAGGTCGAGCACACGCGGGCGCGCGGCTTTCATTATGAAGACGCGACGGTAATGCGTGCGAGGGGAATTGAGATAATCGAAGAAAGCCGCACGTCGCCGGACACGCGCGGCGTTTATCGAGCGGCAATAAAGATTCAAGGATACAGGCGACGCAGCACGCATTACGGATTCTTTCCGCGTGCAATGTCCCGCGATGAAATCTTGCAAGCGATAGTGGAAGCATACGAACATCGGAACGTAGTCAATGCTTCTAATCTAAAGCTTTGCAAAGGCGAGGGCGGCGGGCTGCCGATCTGGATGGAACTTGACGAGGCGGGCGGGCGCGTTACAGATGCGTGGCCGCGTCGAGCGCGATACACACGCCAACAGGCTGCGCTCTGGCTGTACGCGACGACGGGAAAGCGAAGCAAGCTACTTTGTCCCGTCTGCCTTCAGCCGAAAACTTTGTGTTGCTCGCACGGGCATTGGCCGCCGCGTCAAAGGCGACGCACGTTTTATAGTCGAATTAAATATCACGCGCGGCGTGCATGGTTCGGCGTTAGGCATAAATTTGAAGGGAGTAGATAACAAATGAGCATTAGCAGAAGATTCAATATGACGCCGGAGGGTATTGC
>MWWH01000306.1_pt1 | contig 13931 bp, 12 predicted proteins | sample 1047231 | NCBI WGS metagenome assembly MWWH01 (sample SAMN06349967, study PRJNA376086) | soil metagenome | isolation source: MG3-2 sample Antarctic (ecotone) soil | place: Antarctica | collected 2015-01-13 | reverse complement strand
CTCCAGATAGCGACCACACTTTTTTATGACCGTCCGGGGAGTAACGAGTTTTTCACAGCGACGACAAGAAGGTTAGGGGCGGGAGTACTACAAGCTTTTATCTTAAGAAAGCTTCGCGGAGAAATTTCCGAGTGGACCTTCTCCGACTGGTGCCGGGTGATGAGTGACCCCGACCACATCACGCATGTTCTTAACAATACGCCGGAGACGAAAAAGATTCTAAAGAGCCTTAGAGAACCGGAGGTCGTCAATAACGTCATGAGCACCGTCGCCAGCTACATGACCCACTACGAGATAATAGGCGCACTCTGGGACAGAAAAGACGAGGAGCGGGAGGATACGAAGGTAGAGCCGGTTAGTATTAAAGACTGGGCCGAGGACCAGGCCGGCCGGATACTCATTATGAGTAGGACCGATGAAGCGACCGAGGCGGTTGACGCCATCAATGCGATTACCTTTACGCTCGCCGCACAGTACTCGCTCGCACTCCCCAACTCGACGCAGCGGAGCACTTGGTTTTTTCTGGACGAGCTGGCCGAGGGAAAAAAGTTTCCTTACCTCACAAAGCTGGCCCTCAAAGGACGTTCAAAGGGGTGCTGTATCGTCATCGGATTTCAAGATATCGACGGGGTAAGGCTCACCTACGGCGAGAAGGAGGGTAACCAAATTATCGCCATGTGTTCCTATAGATGGTTCGGGAAGCTTGATAGTGACGTGACCCAGGTATGGGCGAGTAATCAGCTTGGAACGAAAGAGATCGAAGAACCCACGAAATCAATTCAGAACGATAGAGGGAATCAGAAGACTTCCACACAGTACGCGAAGAGAATAGTACCGGTGGTTATACCTTCGGACTTCGGCACGTTTCCGAAAGCAGACTTTTCCATAAACGGCGTGCAGGGCTGGTACTTAATGCCCAATCCTATCGGAGCATTCGAGTACACGATACCGCCCAAGCTTTTGACATCACGAATTCCCCCACCGGCTGCACCCGATGACCCGAACGCGCCGATTGATTTTGATCCGGTTACAGACCCGATGGCGCAGTACCTGGACGACTGGACACCCGAGCAGCGAGATTACTACATAGGAACGGCTCCGAAGCTTACTCCTAAGGAGAAAGAGGCCCCTACGTTAGGCGACTACTTGGCGACACTCGATGATGCCAAAGAGTCGCCAGAAGAAACGCGCGAGGGAAAAGTAATAAACGGTGTAGACTCCTCGCACCAAACACCGAAGCCCCGGCCAAAGGGCAAGAAGAAGCCTGACTTGAACCTGTAAGGGAAAGGCGGTCTATGAGCCATGAAGAAAGTAGCGGCGCTACTACTATGCTTATTAGTGTCGTCGGCCTGTCGGGAAGATTTGAAGTGGAGTGCTGCGGATAAGAGACAAGGGCCGACCCCGAGCCCGGCCGCAAGCCCGGTAGCGGCAAATAACCCAGAGGCTACACCGTTACCCACGGCGGCGACGACACCTTCCCCCATCCGACCCGCATACGGCCAGTTCAAGATCGTCTACACGGATATGCAAACCCAGAGCCAAACGGACCTGGCCAAGATGCTTTTGAGCCATCAATTCCCGCGCTATCAATTAGGCATCCTTAATAGCACGTTCGTGATCCCCGAGGAAATCACTGTCAAGGTAACCGAGTGTAAGGCCGCCGATGGGTCCGATATTCTGAACGCTTTTTATCTAAAGGAGACCCGAGAAGTGAGGCTTTGCATCGGGTTCTTTAGAAGCATTGCGATGATCTTCTACGACGGGAAGGACTATGTGAAAGCGATTGACGAGGCCCATAGAGTCTTTCAATTTATGCTATTTCACGAGATGGGCCACGCGCTTATAGATGTTCTGAAGCTTCCGATAACGGGTAGAGAAGAGGATGCCGCTGATCAGTTCGCGATATGGGCGCTTGCCCATGACTTCTTCTGGGATGAGGGCAAATCTCCGCAAGCAATCTACGCCGCTCACTACTTTAACCGTTCGGCAGGCACGAGAAACGAAACCTATGCGGATCAACATGGGTTTAGCCAGCAGCGGGTCTATAACTTCTCGTGCTGGGTGTACGGCACAGCCCCAGAAAAATACTCCTATCTCATTAATGATGGGTACTTGACGTATGCAAGAGCGGCGACGTGCAGGGAGGAGTGGCTCCAATTGAAAGCCGGATGGGTACGGTTACTTACACCCCACTTCAGAGGACCCCAGCAGAACTAATCGTGATTATGGATTTTTCGCGCTACTGGCTTCTACACCATTGTTTGAGCTGCTTTCTTTACATCCCTAAATTAGAATATCCAAACTAGGGAAGTAGGCGAGGATAAGGATTTATAACGCCCGGCATAAGCTGCCGCCCGCAAAAAGCTCTCAAGCTGGTGGTAAGAAATCAACATGAGAGCCATTCTATCGGGCGGTCAGCTTGATGCCGTTGTTATGCCGCCCGTGATTGAGACTTCGGTCGCCCCAGCTTTATTTTTGGATATCCCAAGTGCCTAATATCTGTGTGTATCTCCCACGCAGTTCTGCTAGCTTCTTTGGGAATTCGGGGTTGTCGGGTTTCATCGTCTTGAAAAGTTCCACCCGGTCTTTGAAAAACCGCTCGAATCCGCCGGGCGTAACTGTCAACAAAAGTCTGACCGGATTTTTAGTAAAATTCCCCTGTCCGTGAGGCGTCCCTCGCGGAATCAAAACATACGAACCGGCGGGGAATTCATATGTCTTCTCGGCAATTTTGACAGTCCACACCCCCTCCAGTACATAATAGGCTTCTTCCAAATCATTGTGCTGATGCCAAGTCGTTTTGTAGCCGGGCATCTCCGTTAATTCGACAACCGCCCAAGCACCATTCGTATCTTCGCTCGAAGCGATGAATCTAACTTTTCCCGCATCGTAGGAAAATGCTTCGAGTTCATTAGTGTTGACGGCGACAATTTTAGACTTGTTTTTAATCTGCTCCGGCGGGGGCTTTTCCTGCTTCGTCTGTGCTTCAGACAACTGCTCAGAGCCGAGTAAAAGCGTCAACGCACAAATCACAACCAACAGTAGTTTTTTCATCCCGCACCTCCTCAAATCATTTCAAGATTCAAACCCTGTTTCAATTTATGATCGTACATCACAGGCGAAGCGGCATAACGTTTGAGTTCAGCGGCCGCCGAAGGCGGTCTGCTGGAACGAATGGTTAGGCAGTTTTGGAAGAGCTTCACAACGACCTCCTTAAGAATACCCATGCAAGCCATGACGCCGTACCAACGACGAAGGCGAAGAGCCCCAGACGGCACAGGCGCTGACCTTCTGGGTTGTAGCGGTCCCTTTCTGCAAACCACCACAGCGACCCGCCGAGCAATCAGGCAGCAAGCGCAGCTGAAGCACGTCAAGCGCCACAAGTGGCTATTGGCAAGCTATGGCCACTCTGCGTTTCCTTACTCACGAGGTTGACCGTAGGCGGCTTGAATCAACGCCGCCCTTGCTTGCATGCGTTCCTGCGGAGTCAGATTTGAATTCCTGTCCAACGCCGCGAGGTCCGAATTGAGCCTCGTTAGCCAGTCCGGAATCGGCGGAGGCACAGGCGGTCGCTGAGTTCGCGTTGCCCATGCGTACCAGTTTCCGTCCCGCGGGCCCCAAACAACCTTTGTGTTTAGCACGCTCACGGCTCGCCCAAGATTGAGCACTTCGATCAACATACTGCGCTCACCCCAGAAGTCCGATGCTGGAGCAACGTTTGGAAGCCCGACTCGCGAAAAGGTGTAGTCGGCGGCTGGGTACGTCTCCCAGCGAGAATCGACAGGATCCCAAAACACGTCGGTACGACGGTCGGCCTGCACGAACTTGTCGTACCCCTCCTTGAAGTTCTGTCCAGCCTTGGTGGTCTCGGGGAATGGCTCGTAGTTCAGCACTGCCATGGTTGCCCTCCTTTCATGCAAAGTAAGCAGAAGCGTCGCGAAGTACTCTTGACGCCTAACGCTCATTAGACCGCCAGCGGTAGTTTGTAGCTAATTCGTATGTTAGACCGCCAGCGGTCTAGTACGTCGTTGGACTGACTTTTACCGCCGCGATTCTAACACTCACCGAACCCTCTTCTACAAATGACTTGAACACACCGCTGTTCTATCTAAATTTCTACATCACGAGAATTTGCCTTCTGGTGAAATAACACCACGAGAACTAGAAAGCGCCTAATTCCAGAACGGAGTTAGACGCTTTTTTCTTGACCTGTATTGAAAATACCCTATCGCGGTACTGCAATGCCACCGCTCAGAACGGAATTTCTACATCATCTTCCACAAGAACAAACTCTCCGGAGTATCGGTAAATATTCTTGAGTCCGTTTTTTATTATGTCTCTAGCATAAGAGTGATTGTTAACATATTCAATTTTATTTACGTCACCCAATAGTTCTATCTCGAGCGGACCAGTACCAGTGAGCTTACGAAAATTTATACTTAAGAACGTTTTTTCAATACCGGGCTTCTCCCGGCAGATAGCATTAATGAACGGCAGGACTCTTTTCTCAAAATCATTTCTCAGAAGCTGAGAATGTTTTTCATCCGTAAAAACATCTTCATAGTAAGATTTTAAAAGCCTATCAAAAAACGAACAATTCAAATTATGAAGCTGATTATAATAAGTTAAATACTTGTCTAGAGAATCAAACGTACAAAAGTGAACACGAGAAGCAGTCTCCTGCCTGCTCACAATGTAGTTAAAAATGCTTTTGGCTTCTTTAATTATAGATGGCGTAATTTCCTTTCCCTTGAAATGAATTTTCACTAACTCTGAATCAACAATTGAGAGTAAGTTGAAATTGTATAACGCAACGTTTTTCTTACGACCTTCAAGCCTATTCATTTCATATGATTCTGCTTTCATCAGAGACGAGACAGCATTGAAAATGTTCTTGTCATTTTGGACGGTATGTCTGACCTTATCCATTTCCTGAAATGCGAATAAGTGGCCAGTAGGCTCGAATAATTCCTCATACAACCCGTGGTCCTTTGCAACACCTATGAATGATGACTGCCATCCCTGATTGCTCGTCATATATTTCAGCACTTTGTCATTTGACCAAACCTTTATTGGGAACCAATTAATGTTAGGGTCGTCTTTCTCGTAATCTCGAAAAAGTAACGCCCATAAATTCGAGTCGCTTTTCTTGCAACTGACTATAAGAGTCGTATAAACAGAAATGTTCTCAACAAAATTTACCTTATATGCAATCAGGTCTATTTCCCGCGCGCTTTCTTGCACATCATCAACATAATATTTGTTGTTGATGACACTCCACCGATTGCTTCTTAATTTTTCCGTTACTTCGTGCTCTAACAAGAAGCCGCAGGCTTTAATGTTGTCTGCAATTGCGGTTAAATTTACATTTGACATACTAATGACCACCCTGCGCGCTATGGGAGAGATTACTACACGAATCTGCTGAGATATAAGGAGAAAGACGGAGCAGCCGAAGGCAGCGAAGGAGACCACAATAGATTGTGGTCATTGCATAATTTATAGGTCGGCGATTTTGGCCCTTACAGTGGCGGGAGCGACCACAAGATATTGACGGCCAGACCCCACCTCAAGAGAGTATGCAACCAATCTGCATAGAGTGAGTCTGCTAATAGGCATTGTGTCCTAAAGTTCGCCCGAATTAAGGATCACAAAATCTTCACACTGCTCCTTGCTCATCAAGCAGCTCGAGAGCTGAAACCTCTTTCTCCCACTTACTTTGTCGTAAGAATCGTGACGACAATCCGCTGTCACGAGATTGTCAAACCACAAGCAAGTTGAAAAAGCGTACACCACCCCAAGCTGTTGGGCCGACTCCAACCAGCTCTAAATCGAAACACACAACATTGGGACACTGGACCAGCTGTTACATCTGAATGTAACGTCGATTTTACTGGCCTATTCGCTGATATGCCATCATGCAACTTGTACCAATCTTCTGTGTTTCGATTTAGTAATAGTACTGTCTATTCACCCGGAGAACGATCTTTTGGCTGTCGAGATTAATCAGGCGAGGCTATAGCCTTAAATGCTGGCCAACTCGACAGCGATGCCTTGTGTCTCGAGCATTGACCTGAATGCCCCGACGAGCAAACGGGCTAAGGTCGAACCACGATTGAGAAAGACGCTTTTGATCCCGCCGCGCTCATCGACCTCGAGCAGCCCGCTCACGCTACACACGTCGCGGACGAGGCGCAGGACGCCGTAGCGCCTCGCCTTCGGCTCTGCTGCACTTAACCACCCTCTGGCCCACATCAACACATTATGCGCGAGGGCGTTGAGCAGCACGATCATCTGTTGTGCGGCAGCTCGTTTCTTCCGTCGCTTCGTCAGGCCGACGCCCTGCTTATCCTCCTTCAACTCGATTTCCACGGCACCTGCACGTTTATCGTAGAGTTGGGCGTATGAGAGGGCCACCAGCTCCGGTTCATGGACGTGCCCTTGAGGTTGACCGAGCAGTGCAATAACTTCTTCTGGGGAGAGCGTGGAGATCAGCAGATCATAAGCCATCTGGCCGTTCCTCTTTGGCCATCTGATTGCCAGCCGCTTCACTGAGCGCACGTAGTCAGGCGTGTCGAGTGGCCAACAACTGATCAGGATTAGCTGCCCAGCTGCCTGATGAAGCGCTCGGCGAATTGCGTCCGCTCCACGATGCTCGGGTGCCTCCGGCTGTCGCGCTTCCTCTCGATATTGTACGGGAGGTTCGCGAGGTCTTTGTTACGCATCAGATTCAGTATCCTTTGCAGACCTCTCGGGTACTGTGTCGGGTCTTTGCCCAGCAGCTCGAGCGTCAACACCGCCACGGCGTCGCACTTCAGTTCGACCACTTTCTGCGCGCTGTCGTCGCCTCTCTTCTTGGCCGCGACGGTCTCCTCCATGAAGTATAAATGTCCCATCTCGTGGGCCATCACGCCGGTCAGTTCATCATCCGAGAGACCGCCGGCGAGCGAGTCTGAGAGCACCAGCACGCAGCCCATCCAGAGAAACCCACGGGGGGATTCATGTCCTCCCCAGAGAGTTTCATGGTGGTAGAGAAACAGTTCCACTCTCCCGGCGCGTTGGAGTAGCTCGATGACGGGCCGCATGAGACGCTCGACCCGCGTGAGCCGTTTGCCTTCTGTGATCCGGTGCTCGCGCACGGAGGCGGGCAGCGCCTCGACTGCTTGACGGCAGTCCTCTTTCCCGAGCACGGTGTAGGGGAGTGAGAGGATGCGGTCTCGGAGTTCACTGGCCGACCCTGATCCGATCCCCGTGAGTGCAACATCAATCACCTGCGGCGCCCGGGCGTCTGCTGTGACGCAGAAGTAGAGAAGACCGAACACCACAACTAATCTGAGGGACTGCTCTTTCATGATTTCCTCCTTCCGGGTGCGGGCCTGTTGCCTGCTGTGTCCCGGAAGGCGAAACCACTCTCAGAATCGGCTCACTCGAAGTAATATTCCTTCGTATGAGCTATAGGGAAGAGAAACTGAGGGTAACGAGTTTCGTTAAAATGATTCTTCCATACCGCTGTCGAGTGAAATGCTTTCGTTCGATCCCGCAGTAGCTAATCCAGTAATTTGATGAACCTTTCGGCGAATGACTCCCGCTCGGCGATCTGCGGATGTGTCCGACTGGCCGACTGATAACCCTTGTTCTTCGTCATCACCGTGATCCGCTGTAAGCCCTGTATGAGTCGCCGTGGATCGCAGCCGAGCAACTTCAGTGTGAGCATCGCCACGGCGTCACATTTGAGTTCCACCACTCTCATCGCCACCCCGTCCTGCACCTTTCTTGCCGCGACCATCTCGTCCATGAAATAGGCGTGCGCCATCTCGTGTGCCACGACCCCGACTAGCTCCGCATCCGCGAGCGGTTCGACCAACGAGTCGGAGAGCACCAAAAGGCACTCCCGGAAGAGCATCCCTTGGGGGAATTTGTCCTGGTAAAGGAACAATTCGACTTTATCCGCACGGCGGTGCAGTTCGAGGGCCGGGCGGATGAGCGCCTCGACTCTCCGCAAGAGCTTACCTTCCGTAATCCTGTGCCGCCGGATGCTGGCGGGAAGCTGCGTGATCGCTTCTTCGCGGTAGGCGGCGTCGCGGACGGTGAACGGCAAGGCGAGTACTCTTTTACTCATTTCGGCACCGGGTACGGTGCCGAAACTTCGGATGGCGAGATCCGGGGCGTTCTGCGCCGGGGCCGCGTGGGTCGTCAGTACGAGCGAAAGGAACGCTGCCGGGAGAACACCGGTGGTCGTGAAGGCCTGAGTGAGCATGATTTCCTCCTCTGGGAACGGTGCCGCGGCTGCCCGGCCACGCGCCTGGGCCGCAGATCGCGGCCGCCTGTTCTCGTGTCCCGGAAGGCGAAACCACTCTCAGAATCGGCTCACTCGAAGCGATTATTTTTTTGAGTGCAGAGGGTTAAGAGGCGATGATCTTCTTCGGAATGAGCTCGAAAAAGCTTGCACCGGGTGGGGCAATCGGCAGTATCATCCCGCCGGAAACATTCCGTGCTCTCCGCAGGGCCGCGTGCTCTGACTCCTCGATCTCTTCCCGGAGATTCGGACGTCTGCCGGACGCACCGGCTCGTGCCGCACGAAGAACTGATCGCGCCAGGAGGCCGGCAGTGATGAACTCGGCGGAACCCGTCACAGAACTGCTCGTCAGGTGGAGGCAAGGCGACCAAGCGGCGCTCGACCGCCTGCTGCCCGTCGTTTACGGAGAGTTGCATCGGATCGCCGACCGCCACCTGCGGAGGGAGCGAGTGGGCCACACGCTGCAGGCCACGGCACTCGTCAACGAAGCCTACCTGCGGCTCGTCGGCGAGCGGGGCGTCGAGTGGCAGAACCGCGCGCACTTCTACGCCATCGCCGCCCGAAGGATGCGCCACATCCTCGTCGAGCACGCCCGCTCCCGGGATGCTGAGAAGCGCGGCGGAGGTCAGTACAAGCTCTCCTTAAGCAAGGCGGACCGCTTCACCCCGCGGGGGGACGTCAACCTGCTGGCGCTCGACGAGGCGCTCGCGAGACTGCAGGAACTGGATGAGCGGAAGAGCCGGGTCGTGGAGCTGAGGTACTTCGGCGGGCTCTCCATCGAAGAGACGGCGGAAGTGCTGGGAATCTCGCCGGCCACGGTCAAGCGGGAGTGGAGCATGGCACGGGCGTGGCTCAGGCGGGAGCTGGCGAGCGAGTGAAGGTAGAGGTTGATGAAGGCCGAACGGTGGCAGAAGATCGATGAGCTGTTCCATGCGGCACTTGCGCGTGAGGGGGAGGAGCGTGCCGCCTTCCTCGATGAGGCGTGTGCCGGTGACAAGTGGTTGCGCCGCGAAGTCGAATCCCTGATCGCCGCGCACGAGCGGGAGGGCAGCTTCATCGACTCGCCGGCCTTCGTCGTCGCACCGGAGCCGACACCCGAGGATCAAGCGGAGTCGATGGTCGGGCAGCAGGTCGGCCGCTACGAGGTGCTCTCGCTGCTCGGCCGCGGCGGGATGGGAGAAGTTTACTTGGCGCGAGATGCGCGACTCGGGCGCCACGTCGCGCTCAAGCTCCTGCCCGTCTCCTTGACGCTGGACAAGGACCGGCTGGGCCGCTTCGAGCGGGAGGCGCGAGCGGCCTCTTCTCTCAACCACCCGAACGTCTGTACCATCTACGAAGTGGGCGAGACTGAAGACGGACGTCACTACATCACGATGGAGTACGTCGAGGGGGTGACGCTTCGCCAGCAGATGACTGACCGGCAGATGAGGCTCGCCGAGGTGTTGGACGTCGGGGCGCAGATCGCCTCAGCCTTATCGGCGGCACACGAGGCGGGTGTGGTACACAGAGACATCAAGCCGGAGAACGTCATCGTGAGGCGTGACGGCCTCGTCAAAGTCTTGGATTTCGGCCTGGCGAAGCTCACGGAAGAGCGTCAGGTTTCCGACTCCACGGCACCCACACGTGCGCTGGTCAAGACTGCGACCGGGATGGTGATGGGCACGCCCCACTACATGTCGCCCGAGCAGGTGCGCGGGCAGGAGGCCGACCACCGCGCCGACATCTTCAGCTTCGGCGTAATCCTCTACGAGATGCTGAGCGGCAAGCGGACGTTCAAAGGCGAGTCGGCAATCGAGGTGATGAACGCGATCCTGAAGGACGAGCCGCCGGAGTTGAGCGAGACGAACGCGAAAGTCAGCCCACAGCTTGAGCGGATCGTGCGGCGCTGTTTGGAGAAGAAGCCGGAGCGACGGTTTCAATCGGCGAGCGATCTCGGTTTTGCGCTCGAAGCCCTATCCACGCCCTCGGGGTCACGGCTGGACACAGCCACAGTGCCGCCGACAGAAGAAGGTGGGGGCGGGCGACGGCTGCTCGGCAATGCGTGGCTGGCGTGGCTCGCGGCCGTCTTGTTCCTGATCGGACTTCTTGCCTTGTTACCTCTCGCCGTGGCTCATCTCCGCCACGCGCCACCGGATGAGCGCGTGGTCAAGGTGTCACTCCTGCCGCCGGAAAAGGCCAGCCCCGGCGGCATCGCCCTTTCGCCTGACGGGCGCCGCCTCGCCTTCACCGCGTTAGATTCTACCGGCAAGAGCCGGCTCTACCTGCGCCCGCTCGATTCACTCGCCGCACAGCCGCTCGCCGGCACCGACGGCGCCGCTTTCCCCTTCTGGTCTCCCGACGGCCGCTTCATCGGCTTCTTCGCCGAAGGCAAGCTCAAAAAGATCGCGACCTCGGGCGGTCCTCCCCAAGCGATCTGCAACGCTCCCGTCGGGCGTGGCGGCGCGTGGAATCGCGATGAAGTCATCATCTTTACACCCGGTCCGAATGACGGCTTGTACCGGGTCTCAGCCGCAGGCGGGGAACCCTCACCCCTGACCACGCCCGACCGCTCACGACCGGAGTATTCTCACCGCTGGCCGCAGTTCTTACCAGACGGTCGCTCTTTCTTGTACTTCATTAGCGGAACGCCAGAGAGCCGGGGTATTTATCTAGGCTCGCTCGACTCCAAAGAAATCAGGCGCCTGCTCCCCATTGACTCGAGCGCCGTCTATGCCCCGCCTGGGTATTTGCTCTTCCAGCGCGCAGGGACGCTCTTTGCCCAGGCCTTCAACTCGCAGAAGCACGAGCTGACGGGCGAGCCGTTCCCGATTCCCGAACAGGTCGGGGTGGAAGAAGGGATCTTCCACACGTATTTGACCGTCTCCCAGGATGGGATGCTGGCCTGCCACGCCGGTCAGTCGGAAAAAGTGCAACTCGCCTGGTTTGACCGCGGGGGCAAACCGGCCGGGGTGGTTGGATCGCCTGTTGACTACAACCATCCTGCTCTTTCACCCGACGGCAAGCGCGTCGCCTTTGACAGTGTCAATTCGCAAACGTCAAACCGAGACGTCTGGCTGCTGGAACTCGCGCGCGGGACAATCTCACGCCTCACCTTCGATCTGGACTTGGATAGGTATCCGGTCTGGTCTCCTGACGGCAACCGCATCGTCTTCACTTCCAACCGAAGCGGCATCGCTGACCTCTATCAGAAAGCGGCGAGCGGGGCCGGCAGCGATGAACTGCTGCTCAAGTCAATGGACCCGAAATTCGCCACCGACTGGTCCCCGGACGGGAAGTTTATTCTCTACCAGAGTCGCGATCCGAAGACGAAAGAAGACATCTGGGTCTTACCGTTGGAAGGAGATCGTCAGCCGTTTCCGTTGCTGCAAACCGAATTCAGTGATCAGCAGGCTCGGTTCTCTCCGAACGGGAAGTGGGTCGCTTACACCTCGAATGAATCAGGCACACGGCAAATCTACGTGCACAGCTTCTCCGCACCAGGCACCAAGTGGCAGGTCTCGACCGGCGGTGGAGACGAGTCCCGGTGGCGGCGAGACGGACGAGAGTTATTTTACCTAACGGCGGACGGTAAACTGATGGCAGTGGAGGTGAAGACCGATGGCACGTTTGAAGCGGGTGTTCCCAAGCCGCTCTTCGAGACCCACCGTCCCGCTGGGGGCCTTCCCTTCGCGATCAGTTACGCGGCGACGGCAGATGGTCAGCGTTTCCTGGTGAGGTCGGTGGTGGAACAGGCCAGCACGACTCCCATTACCGTCGTGGTGAATTGGGCGGCGGAGGTAAGGGAATAAGTGTGAGCCTCCAATCAGATCAGGCCGTGGCGCTAAGCTTTCACGGCGGGTCAACATTTAGCTGTACCGAAAGTTGTCAATGCTCACCTAATTCGGGCGAAAATTGGGTATGGGATTTTTGGAAAGGTTAACCCCGGGCATCACCCGCCCGCATGTGCCCTCGAAAACAACAAGCATCGTGGGTGCGGGTCCGGTTCAAGCGATTGATGGGCGACGCTGTTCACTACACGCACTCTTGTAAAGCCCGTTAGCTTTTTGCTTGCCCTCTGGACAGGGTCAAACCTATTTGCCCTGCATGAGACGAAGTGTGATAGAGGACGTGTGAAAATAGCCGGATGCGTGAAATAGTCCCGAAAAACGGCGTCTCTACTGGGTCGAGCCACGCCGCATCAGAAGTGTTCTCAATTAGTTTTCCGAGCATTTCGTAGCCTCTTTCAACCAGCAGGCGGCTTGCGTCAAGCTCAAAGTCTTGCCCGCTATCTTGCTGCCCGATGGTCGTGTTCTGGACATCGGTCTGGATACCGAGGAATAACCCGAAGAGGTTCATCGTCTCTCCGATATGCCGGTAAATGAACCCGACGGAGGCCGATTGCTCGGTGACTCGATGGCCGGAATTTTCCTGCGTAATCTGGCCGAAGGCATATGAACAAGTAGTTCTGTTCTGCGTCAACATTTCGAGGAGGATTTCTTTTTGCATAATCTCCCTTGCTCTATAATTTATGTTGCTATCCAGACGAAGACGCCCAACGCCTGAATTAAGCCGCGCCGCGAAGCGGCGTCGGCTTGAATGAATTATTAGAGCGCGTTTGCGCTTGAGCTACAGCGCGACTAGCTCGGCGATTTTTTCCGCGACCACAGCCATTGAATCTTCTGCAGTGTCCAGACCGCTTCGGGAGGCGAGCAAGGGGCTGACATTGCGGAGAGCTTCGTACGTTGTGTTGTGCACGATGGGAGTGAGCCGGTTACCCGCTAGGAGTGTCGAAAGCTCTTTGTCGGCGACACCCTCTTTGGGGAGGCGGGCAAGAAGCGCAGGGGTCACCAGCACAAGCCCGATTCGCGAATTCGCCAAGCCCTTGTCGATGGCGCGCATCATCGGAACGCCGAGGCCAAGGTCCTTCTCGCTGAACCAAACTTTGACACCAGCCGCCACAAGCAACTCGTGCAGCTCTTTGGCTGGCCCCTGCCGGTCGTCCCACGCGTGGCAGAGGAAGACGTCACGAAGGTCAGGTTGCTCCGCTGCTCGCGTCTCAACGGTTTGGCGGATTGGCGTGAGTGACAGCACCTGGGCAGGCGTGTACGAAATGGACGAGCCCGCTCTCGACCAGCGCGGCCTAGAACTGCTGCTGGATCTGCCACCGCCGCCACCGCCACCGCCACTGTTGCCATAACTACCCCCGCTGCTGCCTGACGAGGAGTAGCGCGAGACGTAACCGCCATAGCGGTAGCTGCTGCGGTAACGGCATGCAGGGCAGGCCGCCGCCGCTGCCGCTGAGCTATGTCCGCGTACTGGGGCTGTGCATCTAGCCATGTCGTAATTCTCCCATTTGTAATTGGTCTTTCAAGTAGAGGCTTAGGCGACTGATGCGCTCTAACGCTGGCCTTCAGCTGCGGCGCGCGCTCAGCATCCGAGCTGAAGAAATGATACTACTTGAGAAACATGCTATCGCGCCGTCAGCTGCAAGGCTTTGTTAGGCGCGCTTAACGACGATCATGGCCCCGTCAGTCTACGTTATTGTTGCGTAATCAGTGACGAGTAGTGGTTGGCAACCAACCGCCAGCGCCCTTGCTGCCTTACCCATACCCTGGTAAACCGAGTGTCACGGGGAACAGCTTTGCCTCTGTCTTGC
>MWWH01000305.1_pt1 | contig 13966 bp, 9 predicted proteins | sample 1047231 | NCBI WGS metagenome assembly MWWH01 (sample SAMN06349967, study PRJNA376086) | soil metagenome | isolation source: MG3-2 sample Antarctic (ecotone) soil | place: Antarctica | collected 2015-01-13 | reverse complement strand
GTCCCAAGATATTCAAGTAAAAAACAAGAAGAGAGTAGCAGACCACGGCGAGGTTTTTACAGCCAAGCGTGAAGTTGATGCGATGCTTGACCTTGTTAAGCAGGAAACCGAAAGAATTGACTCCCGTTTTTTGGAGCCTGCTTGCGGAGACGGTAATTTTTTAGCGGAGATACTGAAAAGAAAACTTGTCGTCGTCGAAAGCCGTTATAGAAAAAGCCAGTTGGAATTTGAACGAAACGCGATTACGGCGATTTCAAGTGTTTACGGAATTGATATTTTGGAAGATAATGTTTTTGTTTGTCGTGAAAGGCTTTTGGGAATTTTCACTGAGTTTTATTCACGCAACTACAAAGACAAAGTTAATCCGAAAGTTATTGATTCGGCGAGATTTATTCTATGTAAGAATATTATTTGGGGCGACGCTCTCGATTTGCGAACGGTTGGCAATAAACCTCAGCCGCTCATTTTTTCCGAATGGTCGCCTTTTAACGGAAGTATGATCAAACGACGCGATTTTAGTTATGAAAATCTCGTTGTATCCATTCACGGCAGCTTGTTTTCGGATTTGGGCGATGATGCTGATATTTCAACGCCTTTGCGCGAATTTCCCGTTACGCATTTTTTAGAACTTTTAAACTATGATTAATGTTTCATACAATCCCGATGTTCTTTCGTGTTTGGCTAATTTGAGCAATGACGAGGTTTTTACGCCGCCGGGTCTTGCGAATCAGATTCTCGATTTGCTGCCGCCCGAGTTGTTCAAAAGCAAAGATACGACTTTTCTCGATCCGGTTTGTAAATCCGGTATTTTTCTGCGCGAGATTGCCAAGCGTTTGATGGACGGTCTTGAAAAGGAAATTCCCGACAAACAGGAACGAATCAACCATATTTTCAAAAATCAAGTGTTCGGCGTTGCCATTACGGAATTAACTTCGCTTTTATCGCGCCGAAGCGTTTACTGCTCTAAAACCGCAAACGGTAAATATTCGATTTGCGAAACTTTTGACGACGAACAGGGTAACATTATTCTTGAGTCCACAAAGCACGTCTGGCGAAACGGGAAATGCGAATTTTGCGGCGCGAGTCAGGAAGTTTACGACCGCGTAGACGCTCTTGAAACTTACGCTTATCAATTCATTCACACTGATAAACCGGAAAAGATATTCAACAATATGAAATTTGACGTAATTATTGGAAATCCGCCTTATCAGTTGAGCACAGGCGGCTCAGGCGTTCAAGCAACTCCTCTTTATAATAAATTTATCCAACAAGCTAAGAAATTAAATCCCCGCTATCTAACTATGATAGTTCCATCCCGTTGGTTCTCTGGTGGTTTTGGATTAGACACATTCCGCGACGAAATGCTTCACGATGACCGAATTCGTGCTATACACGATTATCCTGAAGCCTCAGACTGCTTTCCCGGAGTACAAATTAAAGGCGGCGTTTGTTATTTTTTGTGGGATAGAGACAACAGAGGCGATTGCACAGTAGTAACACACCGTGGCAACACTATTGGTAAACCAGAAACAAGACCACTCCTTGAGCGCAACCGAAGCACTTTTATTCGTTATAATGAGGCAATATATATACTTCATAAAATTTGGAAAACCCCATCTGTCACTATGGAAACTCTTGTGAGTTCACAAAAGCCTTTTGGTCTTCCAACAAACTTTAAAGGTAATAAACTAAAAAAGGATGATGATGTCCTAGTTTACGGAAATAAAGGTCTTGAATATTGCTCGCGTAATCTTATTACAAGTAATCGAGAACTTTTTAATAAACATAAAGTTTTTATAGCAAGGGCGGGAAGCGGAAGTGATTCATTTCCCCACCAAATTTTAGGAAAACCTTTTATCCCCAAATTAAATTCTGTTAGCACAGAAACTTATATTTATATTGGTCCTTTTACCTCACGGGAACAGTGCGAAAACGTAATGTCTTACATCGCCACTCGCTTTTTTAGATTTCTTGTAATGCTTATGAAACCTACACAAGATGCTCTGCGAAAGGTGTATTCTTTAGTTCCTATTCAAAACTTTGATGAATCTTGGACGGATGAAAAACTATATAAAAAATACGGCATAACCGATGAAGAAATAGAGTTTATCGAATCTTTGATTCGCCCGATGGAATTGAGTAACGAGTAATAAAAATTTCCTGCTTATTCAGCAAGTTGGTTTGTTTTAGAATGTGGCAACAGATTGAAACAATGTGCCGAATACTATTAAGACAATTTTAATAATACCTGCCAAGCCTCTGCTCAATTGGGCAAGCTTAAAATAGGAGAGGTTTCTTTTTTCGCTATGAACAATAAATTTTTCCCGCCGCGCCCCGAAGCGAATCCAACTATCTATGCTTATCAATTGATCGGCGTAGATAGCCACCACGGCTTGCTCAAAGTCGGTTATACAACTCGTAACTCAAAAGACCGTATTGCCGAGCAACTAAAAACAAGCCGCGTAAAATATAAAATCGTGTTTGAAGAACCGGCAATGCGAAACGACGGCAGCGCGTTTACCGACTTTGATGTTCATCGTTATTTAAGAAAGAGAGGCATAAAGAACACCGAAGGCGAATGGTTTAGATGCACGCTCAGTGATGTCAAAGCGGCAGTAATCGCTGTTAAAGACGGCAAGCTAAACGAAGAAAATCGAACGCTCAATTTCGGTATGCGCCCGGAACAGCTTGAAGCCATCGAAAAAACCGCCCATTATTTTCAAAGAGCGAAACGTGAATACCCTGACATCACGCCGCATTTTTTATGGAACGCGAAAATGCGCTTCGGGAAAACTTTCGCCACTTATCAATTAGCGAAGCGAATGAATTGGAAAAAGCTGCTCGTTCTGACGTTTAAGCCCGCCGTGCAAAGCGCGTGGGAAGAAGATTTAATGTCGCACGTCGATTTTGAAGGCTGGCAGTTCATTTCTCGAAACGGAATGCGCTTTGAAGATGCCGATCCGAACAAACCGATTTTCTGTTTCGGTTCCTTTCAAGATTTTTTGGGCAGAAACTCGGCGGGCGGGATAAAGCTTAAAAACGAATGGGTTCACACCATAAATTGGGACTGTATCGCCTTTGATGAATATCACTACGGCGCCTGGCGCGAAAGCGCAAAAGAGCTTTTTGAAGCCGAAGGCGAACGCGAAATCAAATACGGCGAAGGGGAAGGCTTGGAATACTTCGACGAAAGCATAATGCCGATTACGACGGACACGTATCTTTATTTATCAGGGACACCGTTTCGGGCGATTGCATCGGGCGAGTTTATCGAAGAACAGATTTTCAACTGGACATATTCAGACGAGCAGCGAGCCAAAGAACAATGGCAGGGCGAAAACAACCCCTACGCTGCGCTGCCGCGGATGGTAATGCTCACATATCAATTGCCCGACTCGATTCGTGAAATAGCCATGGGCGGCGAATTCAATGAATTTGATCTGAATGTTTTCTTTTCAGCAAAAGGAGCCGGCGACCAGGCAAAATTTGTGTATGAATCGGAAGTTCAAAAATGGCTTGATCTGATCCGTGGCTCTTTCGCGGAAACTACTGTTGATAATCTTAAATTAGGCGCGAAGAAGCCGCCAATGCCGTTTTCCCACGCTCCTCTTTTGAATGTCTTAAATCACACATTCTGGTTTCTCCCCAGCGTTGCATCTTGCCACGCAATGAAAAATCTTATCAGCCAAAGGCAAAATATCTTTTATCAGGATTATGAAATTGTTGTTGCCGCCGGGACAAGCGCGGGGATTGGTGTAGAAGCTTTGCCGCCCGTTCAAAAGGCGATGGACGATCCTTTGAAATCAAAGACCATTACTCTTTCGTGCGGAAAATTAACAACAGGCGTTTCCGTTAAACCGTGGACGGGAATCTTTATGCTCCGAAATTCTTCGAGCCCGGAAACTTATTTTCAAGCCGCGTTTCGTGTGCAAACGCCCTGGACGATCAAAAATGCCGATGGAGAATCACCAAACAAGGAAACAATCATTAAAGAAGAATGCTATGTTTTTGACTTCGCGCCCGACAGAGCATTAAAGCAAATTGCCGATTACAGCTGCCGTCTTAATGTGAACGAAAGCAACACCGAAAGCAAAGTCGCCGAATTTATTCATTTCCTGCCTGTCTTAGCGTATGACGGAAGCTCCATGAAGCAAATAGACGCGGCGGGAATCCTAGACATGGCGATGAGCGGCACGACCGCCACTTTGCTGGCAAGACGATGGGAAAGCGCGCTACTCGTCAATGTCGATAATTTTACTTTGCAAAGATTAATGGGCAATAAAGATGCGATGGAGGCTTTAGGAAGTATTGAAGGATTTCGCACTTTGAATCAGGATATAGAAACCATAATCAATAAATCCGAAGCGATAAAAAAAGCGAAAAAAGAAGCTAACGAAAAAGATTTAACTCCAAAAGAGAAAAAAGAACTATCGGACGACGAGAAGGAATACAAAAGCAAACGAAAGATTATTCAGGAGAAACTTATCAAGTTCGCAGCCCGCGTTCCCGTGTTTATGTATTTGACCGATTACCGCGAAGAAAGCCTGAAAGACGTAATCACACAGCTTGAGCCAGGACTTTTCAAAAAAGTAACGGGTTTGACCGTTAAAGACTTTGAACTTCTCGTAAGCCTTGGCGTTTTCAATAGTGATCGGATGAACAGTGCGGTTTTTGGCTTTAAAAGTTACGAAAATGCAAGTTTGTCATATGCGGGAATCAACAAACACACGGGCGAAGGCATGGGTCTATTTGATACCGTTCTGAGTCCAACAGATTTGCAAGAAAGTTTTGTAAATTTGGCGCCTTGAGATTTAATGCCCTTCAGATTCGGAGTTATGTCGAAGGGCTTATAAATGGAATTACCTGAATATGGCGTATTCCAAAGAGGAGTATTCAACTGTCTTTTCGCTTTTGCTGCGTTTTGACGTTTTTCTTAATATAAGTCTCAAACCCGGTAACAAAATCTATTACAGGAACTCCCAGAGCGCGTAGCCACCTTCTCAGCTCAATGTAATCGATCCGCCTTTCACCCCGCTCCACTTTGCTGACCTGCGATTGAGTAACCTTCAGCTTCTTCGCGATCTGGACCTGCGTTATTCCAACATCCTGTCGTGTCTTTTTTAAGAAATCTAAAAACAAATTGTAATCTTTTGAAATTATGCTTTTTTCCATCAAATTGAATGGTGGCGACAGACGGTTTTGTTTAACGGTCGAAGTGATTCTAAAAGGCGGTCTTGGAATAGTCCAAGAATGACTGTATTTGTAAATTTTTCCTTGTGTTTCGTTTGTAAGATGTTGTATTTTAGACGAAACAAAAAAAAGCCAGAGGAAGAATTAATTATGCTTTCCGTAACGCCCAGTAAACTTGCCGATTACTTAATTTGCCCACTTAAATTTCAGCTGAAACACATCAAAAAGTCAGGTGGAGCCGCTTCTTCTGCCGCCTTCACCTTCGGCACGACCATGCACAGAGCGCTGCAAGAAATACACGAAAAGCAAATGCTCAAGGACGGCATACCGAGCTGTGAAGAGTTACTTAAGCGATTCTGGAACAGTAGCGGCTATGCGACTCGCGAAGAAGATGGTAGCTACTTCGCAAGAGGTTGTCATGCCCTGAAAAACTACTGTCATGTAACGAAAGCCGAGGCGAGGGAGACTTTAGGAACCGAAGTTTTTATGAGCTTCGTTGTAGAGTTCAAGGGGCAAAAAATCAGGCTCGGATGTAGAGCGGATAGACTTGCAGTGGATGAAGACAACAGATTAGAAATAATCGATTACAAAACTTCCGCTTCGGGCAAAATTCCGACCTTGGAATTCGTGCGCAGCGATCTTCCAACATTTTTATATTTCGTCCTAACTCGAATTAGCTACCCGCAATATCCAAGATTGAAGTTCACCTACTTAAATGTAATTTCCGGCGCAAAAGTGACCGTCGAATACGAAAGAGAGCTAATCGACGAGAATAAAAAGGCGCTTTGGGAATGTTTAAAGGTAATCGCTGCGGAAAACTTTGCGCCGCGCAGCTCCGAGTGTTGCGGCTGGTGTGATTTTCAGGACGACTGCCCTCTAACCAATCAGACCGTCGACTTTTCAGCCATTTGAAGACACAAAGAAATACAGATTCCCAGTTCCCCGGGATTTGATTCTAAGAACTACAAATGGTTTATTTTCGCCAGTGCTATTAATTTGTTAGCTAAAACCCAATAACGTAGGGTATAATATCTTTTGTCGACACCCACCCGGTCAGAAAGACTTTAAAGCAAAATCTTAAATTCCAAGATATTTATAATTTCTGGCTGCATTGCTTATAAATTCCAAGACCACGCACTCTATCTTTAGTAGACGCAACAGTTTATACTTATTGAACAGGAAGTAGTGAGAATACAAGCACTACGTACCCCTTTGGAGTTTCTTATAACATAGTCCAACAAACACGGGCAATATAAAATAAAATTTATATTTAGGGGTCGTCCTCGAAAATAAAAATTCCAAGATAGAAAAGAAGAAAAAACTAAATTGATATGCGAAATTGCGTATTGCAACCGGGGAACTGGGAAACCACACTTTTTCTCTCTCTCTCTGTTGCATTTATCTAGTCCCCGGTTAGGTTCCAGTCAGTACCCAGTTCCCCGGCAAGTCCCCAAGAGTCCCCGGTAAGAAGAAGAAGAGAGAAAAAGTGTGGGAATAAGTTGGAATGCAAATATCCTTGAATTCGCCTGCAATATTTCGCGATTCATCCCGTCTTGTTGCTAATCCCCGCTTTCCCATCTGTGAAACATTGTTTTTACAGTGAGATATTTCGCCCGGAATCTTGCCTTCAAAGAGTTATTCATGTATAAATAGTTGTAAGTAAGTATATGCTTGATTTTTACTCCAGCCCTCTTCTCGGTCAAATCAACGCGCTCGTCGCGGATGACGCGTCGCTCCGGGAAGCCAACAAAAAAGTCGGCGGCAAAATTCGTAAATACGCTCTCTCTATAAATGTTGCGCCGGAGAATCTGCTTGTCTCGCACATCGCCGACGACTGTGCGCATCTTAGGAAAGGCTTTGTCTCGTTTATAGAAAAGTCACCTGGAAAGCCGGGGGCGAAGCCGGAAAGAATCAAACTGAATCGTGAAGAGATTTATTGTCGGTTGGGAAAATTGCTGACCGCGGTATTTGATGCGGCGAAAAGCGGCGAGGCTGATCTTGACGGGGGTAGCGGAAATAATCTTTCCGAATCTTTTCTCGAGCAGCAAGCCCCCGAGTGGATGAACCCTCTGATTAATATCCTGGGTCGTGAGGGTGGAAGCCGTTTCGGGAAAATCAAAGGATTTGACCGGCTCAAACTCCCTCTTACTTCCCTTTCGGTCGATTTTCTGAGCGTAATTTTAAAGGTTTCCCGAACAATGAAGTGTTCATCGCTCAAATCTCTACTGGTCGATTTTCGATTGGAGATTGCGGCAGAAATCAGACGACGCCACTTGGGAAGAGACGCCCAGCATTTGTGTTCTTATCTTAGCAAAGTGCGCGCCAAACTTGGTTTCCATGTTGGTCACTCTGGCGCTTTCGGTTCTTTGCCGTTCGAGCAGTGGTCTCCCAAATTTCAAGAACAATGGAATACGTACGAAAAACTGGCCGCCACAGGCGTCTTCGAGCATTCAGATCTCGGGAAGGAGGCGGCTCGCTACAAAATTTCGGTAGGCAAGAGCAAGGCTATTACTGTTGCTGGTTATAAAAACAGAATCGGCATCGGTCTTTTTCACTGTCGGCCGCTTCCGGGAGATTGGGGGGTCGAGGATTTATTATCTCTTGAGGAGAGAAAGACGACAATCGCCCGTTACGAGATTTCCGAGTTCTACAATTCTTTTGTGGAGCGCTATCAAAACCGTGAGCAAAATCGCGAATCGATTTCCAAGCGCAAAGGTTTCCACAGCAGATCCTTTGGAATGTTTATAGATGGTTTAACTACCGTCGCCACTTTTAACGGATTGTTCCATCTTGTCGATCCTTTCAGACGAGCTTACAGAATGAATCCGGATGTCGAATCAAAGAAATTGAAAAAGGATGCGAAGAAAGAACTTTTTTCAGTAGCGGAGAACGATGAGAACATCGACCGGCTGGAAATCGAATTCAACCGGATTGTAAAAGACGGCCTTTTCGAGCGGCGGGCGGGCGTTAATAAGATAGAAGCGGATAGAAACATGCGCCTATGCCTTTTCCTTCCGATTTTCACAGCTATTCGGTTTTTAGGATTGCGTCAGAAAAACATTCGGAACTTTCGATTAATGCGCGCTCCGGAAAACCCGACCCACCCGGACGGCAATATCGGTTTCCGCAACGACGGCACATTGGTCGTCCACTTCACGAAAGAGGAAACAAAAAACAAAAAGCCGCTACATCACGAGTTCAACCCTGCCGATTGTGAGACTCATGCTCCCCTGATCCGAATTTTAAGTACGTATTATAAAAAAGTTTACCTTTACATATCGAAGAACGCGGTTTCGTCTCTGGATGGGCAGTTTTTTGCTTATATGCCGAGTAAATTTCCGGGGAAGTTCGCTTTTTTCCCCGATCATGATGGTAAATTTCGCAATAGATTTGTTGGATGGGGCGATGAATTTCTAATTTATAGAAATATGACGGCAAACAAATCCCTGCGTCTAAATCCCCATCATCTGCGCGGCAATTGCGTTGACTGGCTCAAAAATGTTCTCAAGTTGAGTTGGGCGGAGATTGCCGAATATATTGCAGATACTGAAGAAATGCTGAGAGGCGAGTATGCGGATAGATATCGAGTTCACGATGCAACTTCCATTATTGAAGATAAAAACAGAAACCGACGCGCCGCTCAGGCGGAAAAAGAAGCGATTGAGGCCACGCTGCGGGCGGCTGAACAGGCGAAAATTGAAGCTGTCAAACGCGCCGAACGAGATGATATTAAGGATAAACAAATGAACAGGTTGGAGCAGATGATGAATCGAATGGATTCGGCGAACGCTGCATTGGCGGCTGAAAACGCCTTGCTTAAAGAGTTGTTAGCTGAAAAATCGGGAGCGGGTTCGACAGGTCCTTAAATCTGCGAACCTGGATGCCTGAAAATGTAGAAATCTTAATTCCAAATTCACAATAATGAGAGAAGAAAATACAGAGAAAATGATAACCGTAACGTTAACAATCGATCCCGAGCGACACGGAAAACTAAAGGAAACGTCGAGAGTCACCAGATTTTCAATGAGTGAGTTAACAAGAATTGCTCTTGACAGGTTTTGGAATGATCTAGGCGATTTAAGCAATCTTGGTCCGGATACGGTCAAGATACTTTTTCCTGCTGCCGTGCCTTTGCCTGTGGCGGCAACGGCTGGTGGTGCGAGAAAAAATAAGGGGAAATAAAGTTAACAGGTCCACGTCAGAACAAATAATGCTTTAAAAGCGAAAAAGCCGGCGGGTTCCAGCCGTCGGCTAATTCAAAGTTCGCTTGCATGCGTCAGCGATATGTCAACTCCAACACTAGCACAACCCGTTCCGCGCGGGCAAGAACAAAATTCTACCTACGAGTTTTTGAACTTCCTTTTTGCTAACCATCAAAAGGGATTTATCGAATTCCGCTACTTCTCGCAAGGTCCCAAGCCAAAAATCGACGACGCGCCGGACTTTTTTCCGCTGCCGCTTGACCCGCTGCTGCTTGAACGGCAGGTGTTGTCACGGAACGGGCGCCAGATGATCACCTTCAGTCCAGCTCCGCGGCTCAGGCCGGCGAAGAAAGGAGAAGCGGGTAAGGATTCGGACGTATCGGAAATCGCGTGCATCTGGGCCGATCTCGATTCGGACAAAGTGGACGGCGGCACGATTGAGGTGATTCGGAGAGTAAATTCGTTATCGCTCCGCCCGTCATTCGTAGTAAATTCCGGGTTCGGTCGCCATGTGTATTACGCCTTTAACGAACCGCTCGACAACCTTAAATTGCTTGATTGGGATGAAATGATTCGCCAGCTTCGAGATGTTCTCGGCGGTGATGCCGTCGTCAACGCCAGTCGGGTGATGAGGTTACCAGGCACGTTAAACGTAAAAAGCGATCCAGGCGTCCCGGCGGAAATCTGTGCGGAGAATTCGAGCCGAATCCGGTATTCACTCGCAGAGGTGAAAAGCTTTTTGAATAGTTCTCCAAAGTTGGTTAACGGCGGCAAATCAAACGGTAAAGTTGTCGCAAAAGCCGCGGCGAACGGCAATCATTCTCGATCTGAAACCGCGCCCGATGACGGCTCGCAAGCTGTCGCCGTTACGTCGCCGAGTCTAGATACCTTGCGCGCTCGCGGTGTTCCGGTGAAGGTACTCGAAGCAATCACTACCGGCAAACATACTGTCCGGACCGGTAAAAATGCCGGTCGCGACGACGACCAATCCAGTAGAGATTTTTGGATAATGTTGTCCCTTTTAGAACGAGGCTTCACCGAAGCAGAAACCAAAGCTGTTTTCCGAAACCATCCCTCCGGCTGCGGCAGCAAATGGGCTATTAAAAAACACGGGGAAACATATCTGGATGATTCAGTTAAAATTGCGAGCGCGAAGGTTGCGGCGAAGAAGGGAGAGAGAGAAAAAAGTGTGGGTTTTTCTGACCAATCAATGCCGGATAATTATGAACTGACTTCCGATGGTTCAATTTGGCTTGTCGGTCCGCCGATAAAAAAAGATGGCGAGCCGAGAATGACGTTGGTTTGCGACTCGCCTATCCGCATTTCTGAAATCCTTGAGAATATCGATTCCGGGCAAATCTCGATTTCTATAAGTTACAAGTATCTCAATCGCCAACGTTCGACGACAATTCTAAGAGGGCAAATGTGTGACTCACGCGCTTTAGTCGCTGCTCTTGCCGGTGACGGTGCGCCTATAACCTCTAATAATTCTCGTCTGGTGGTTAGCTACCTGACGGCTTACGAGCATGCGTTTTCCGACTCCATCCCGCATAAAAAGGTAACTTCAAAATTCGGGCGCGGACAAGCGGGCGGCGCGTTCTTCCTTCCCGGACTAAACGGTGATGTGCAGTTTCAGCCTGTCGGTCCTGGCGATAGTGCGATTTACCGTTCTTATGCTGCGCGCAAAGGAAATCTTAACGAATGGGTGAATGCGATGAATTCCCTAGTCGACGGCAAATTCATCATCCCGCAAATTGCCGTCGCCGCGGCGTTCGTTCCGCCGTTGCAAAAACATTTGCAGATTCCGAATTTTATTCTTGATATGTATGGAAATACAAGTTCCGGTAAATCTACGACCTTAAAGCTCGCGGCAAGTGTCTTCGGTCGCCCAGCGGACCCGGAATCGGTCATCCATCAGTGGAATAATACTAAGGTTTCAGTTGAGCAGATAGCCGGAATGTGTTCGGAGCTGCCCGTGTATCTTGACGACGCGCAGCATTGCCCGGATGACTTAAAGCGCACCGTAATTTATATGATTGCCAACGGTAAGGGCAAGGGCAGAGGAGCGAAGGGCGGGGGGCTTCGCGAAACGATGACCTGGCAGACCGTTGCACTCTCTACCAGTGAAGAGCCGTTGCACGAAGCCAGTCCCCATGAAGGCGCGCGCGGTCGCTTACTACCTATCGGCGGGTTAATACCGCCTTTTCCCGTTAACCATGGCGGTTTGGTGCAGAAATTAGAAGCGGCAGTTGCGAATAATCACGGGCTTGCCGGGGAAAAGTTTATCCGACACTTAAATGGGTGGAACGAAGCGGCATGGAAGAAGTGGCAGAATCGCTATACTCACATCAGAAGCGATCTTTTAAGCAAGACCAATTCGGATATTGTCGGGCGGGTCAGTTCTTATATCGCGGCTATTGCTGTCGCTTCGGAGATTGCGGGTCCCCTGCTCGGTCTCCGGTTTAAAGCTGATGTGCTAAGCACCTGGATGCTGAATCATCTGAACGCGCAACAGCAAAATCAAAATATGGTCTTGCTGGTGCAGCGGACTTTAGCCGACCATTACGTTTCAAATGAAAACTTGTTCGCTGGAAGCACCTATTATGACCCCGTGCGCGGAAATTTGCAGGGCGCGGTAAAAAAAGGAGAATACGTTGGTTTCTTACGAACTACGCTGGATGCCATCTTTGCCAAACGCAAGTGGAATCAGACTGCAATACTGAATAAATTGTCCGAGTCCGGAGCGCTGACTTCGACCGAAGCCGACCGACATACGAAGAAGGTAAGCATCGCAGGTGTTAAACACCGAATGGTTTGTTTGAAATGGTCTTCGCTTCTTCCGGATGACAGTAAGCCGGATGACAGCAAGTCGGATGACAGCAAGTCGGATGATAGCAAGCCGAATCCGGATTCCTACTCGCTGGTATCTTAGACTTGCAATTCCAGAATACCAGATTTCCAGATTTCTGGAATTGCAAGTCGCCAGCTATAACACAAATGAATAACGACACGCTGAATAAATCAGCTATGAAAGAAGCAGTCAAGCACAGAGTTTGACCTGCCTGACCGTTGATGACAGTTTGCACCCTTGCAAGAACGCATTACCAGAACGTGGGTTACATTCCCCAAGATGCAAAATTAGCATTGATAGAGTAAAGCTGAGGAGAGCCAAAATATGAATAACAAAGCAACGAAGCCGAAAATCCATATCGAACTCACTGTTTTCTGGGGCAACGACGACGCCGAAAGCACCATTAAGGTAAGTCAGCGTCGCTGGAAACAGATACAAGAAGGTGCTGAGTATGAGACTTCCGCTACGTCTTGGTATGAAGGAGAAGAATATGACGTCTCTTGGTATTTCTCTAATAGCGAGGTGTCCATCAATGGCGAGGACGGTGCGGAACACGTAATCAACCGTCCGGTAGAGAAGTTACTCGTCCAGACCAAAGCATCGAAGTGATGTCCCTTTTGACCGCGTTCTGATTCGTCTCTAAAGGGTGGACGATCACCAAAATTGGCATTCCTCCTTGAAAAGTTAGATGTTCAGATTTGTATTTCCTATTGGACTATAATACTCTGTTCTGGAAATCCATAAATCTGGAATTCTGGAAGCCTAGAATCTATGCAAATTATAACTATTACCGGATTTAAGGGTGGAGTTGCAAAATCGACGACTGCCGTTCATTTGGCTAATTTCTTTTCCGATAAAGGCGAAACGCTTCTGATCGACGGCGACCCGAACCGCACAAGTATTAAATGGGCAGCGCGCGGATCGTTGCCATTTCGAGTAGTTAGCGAAAAGGAATCCGCTAGACATGTAACCGGAAAGAAATTTGTAATTATCGACACGCCGGCGCGTCCGAATTCAGAAGATCTTGAAGAATTAAGCAACGGATGCGACCTTTTGATTTTACCAACGCCTCCAGATATTTTGGGGTTGGAAGCACTACTTGAAACCGCAGAAAGCGTGCGAACCGGTAATTTTCGAGCCCTACTAACTATTGTCCCCCCCAAACCAAGCAGCGAAGGCGAAATAATGATGGCGGAACTCGTCGAAAATGGCATTCCTACCTTTAAGACTTTTATTCGCAGATCGGCAAGCTTTCAGAAAGCAGCTCTCGCCGGCGTTCCGGTTTCTGAGATTAGAAATGCTCTGGCGGTAGCGGCGGCGACCGATTACCAAAACTTAGGAAATGAGATTTTGGAGGTTTTGAATGTCAAAATATAAGGATGTTTTTAATGCAAGAAAGTTTGAAGATAATTCTTCTGGAAATCCAGAAATCCAGAAACCCAGAAAAAAGACGGAACCTGAAAAACAAGTAAATCTTGGTATTAAGATTAATGAATCACGACGGCGTCATTGGGTAGGACAGGCAAAGCTGCAAGGGATTACGATCAGCGAGGTTATCGTCGAGGCGCTCGTTAAAAAGTTTGGCGAACCTGAATAAATAGTTTTTTCCAAACCGCACTTTTATTCTCAATTCTAAGTTACTCTAATTTTAGATTAGATAATTGTTGAAATAGTAGGTATGTCCCAAAATATTCAAGTAAGAAACAAGAAGAGAGTAGCAGAC
>MWWH01000304.1_pt1 | contig 13967 bp, 15 predicted proteins | sample 1047231 | NCBI WGS metagenome assembly MWWH01 (sample SAMN06349967, study PRJNA376086) | soil metagenome | isolation source: MG3-2 sample Antarctic (ecotone) soil | place: Antarctica | collected 2015-01-13 | reverse complement strand
ATCTCGAACTTTCATATTCACGATGGCAGAGACGCGCGCGAAGCTATAGACCATCGTACCAATTAGCGCGCGGTCGCGTAAGCCTACGACGTGCGAGGTGTTTATACTATCGAGGAGCTTCCGCGTCTCCTGCGCCGAGAGCACCGGCGTCTTACCCTTCTTGATACTGTAGCGTGGACCTCTCACAGACGCCGCCGGGTTGAACGGCACGATCTGCCCCGTCACGAGCCAATCAAAAAGCATTCGGATTGCCGCTAGATGTTGTTTTACAGTTTGCGGCGCTCGTTCTTGAGTTAGCCGCTCGATGTAAACCGCGACAAGCATCGGCTCGATCTGATGAAGGGAAGCGCCGCGCTCCTCGCACCATGCGAGAAATGGATTGATGGCTCGCATGTACGAAAGCCGCGTGTTGGGGTTTCGGATGTTGGCGGTGAAGAACTCTAAAAAGCGTTTGGTCGCTTTTCCGCCTTCGCGTGTGATGACGGCGGGAAGCGTGGGCGCACTCTCCGGCACGATGACAGTTAGGGCTTTGCTCATATCTTCGATTACTGCGGACGTGGTTAGTCCTCGTCACGCTCGGCGCGAATCACCGCTTGGATATCAGCCATCGCCGCTTGTGGGGCGGGCAACGCGAGAAAATCATCGGACTTGTTCTTAGCGGGTATGCGTATCAAGCCCGCCGCGACAAGAGCCTCTTCCTCCGCGTCCCAACAAGCCTCAAGCGTCGTTTCGTCTTCCAGCGTAGTCATATCGTGCGCGCTTAATATTGACTATAATGAGCCGAGTTTGCGAATGGCTTTCATCGTTAAGTAGAGGTGTCGCTCGTCGTCCAGCAAAGGGGCGAAACCGTACTTGAAATAGAAATCTCTAGCTACCGTATTTAATGCATAAACTTCAACCGCGTAGATACCAAGCTGCTTGGAGACGCTCGCGGCGCGCTTGAGAGCATCGAGCAAAAGGATTTTGCCTAAACCCTGCCCTTTAGTGTCCACATCTACGGCTAATCGTCCGAGATGAATCACCGGAACCGGATAGCGAGGCAATTTCTCCGGCATCGTACTGAACTGGATAGCGCCGCTCGAAATGCTGTAATAACCGTAGATTTTTGGCTCACCGTGTAAGATCGCAACGTAGGTGCGGCTCAAACCTTTCTCATCGTTCTGGCGGGCGAAGCGTTTCAAAAAGTCATCAAGGGTCGGCTCACCGCAATCGAAAGCAGCGCGGTCGTGCGAAGGCGAGAGCGGTTCAACAATGTAACGCGCGCTCATCCCTTCATGTATCGCTTATAGTCCTTCGCCGCTTTCTTCAGCGCCTCGTTCGGCTCTTGGTCGGAGTCGAGCAAAGCAAGAAAAACGTCGCGGTCACGGTCTGAGAGCGTCCGCGTCTGGTGACGCTCCAACACTTCATTGGCGGAATTGACCAGCGCGTTGATGGCAAAGTCGGTCACAGTCAGCCCCGAAACGACCGCCGCCCGCTCAATGACTTCCTTGACCTCGTTCGGCAGACGAAAGTTAAGTCTAGCGATATTCTCCGACATCTGTTCCTGCGAAGTTGGCATCCACTTTCACCTCTCTTTCGACCATCACAATAACACAGGATGTGGCAAAATGCCATACTTTATTCAATGCAGCTTTACACCACATAAAGGACGTTATGTTGCTTAACGTCAAATCAATTGTGAAATTGACAGGATACAGATCAGATTGCTTATAAGGGGCATGTGTTATCGCCCTCTAGCGGCGACAACCGGACATGCCTTGTTAGGATAACACCGTTACTTTAGGATTCGTCCGGCGAGATTTGCAACGACTGCCACTAACTCCGCAGGCTCGACCGGCTTCGGGATATGTATCTGGAAACCGGAGCGCAGCACTTTCATGCGATCTTCGATTCTGGCATAGGCGGTCAGCGCCGCCGATGGCGTTTGCCCGCCGTCTTCCTCCGCGAGCGCGCGCACCTTCTTTATCAAAGCGTATCCATCCTCTTCGGGCATTCCGAGATCGCTGATGAGCACGTCGGGTCGTGATTCGCGGAGCAGGGCAAAGGCTTCGTGCGCCGATGCCGCCGTTGTCACAGAAGCGCCGCACTTTTCCAGCACCATCTTGAGTAAGGTGCGCGTGTCTTCTTCGTCGTCAACAACGAGCAGGCGTAATCCATCAAGCTCAGGCGGGCAGTTGAAAGGCAAACCTCTGCTTGCCGTCGGATGCACCCGTTCGACATCGCTCGCGCGGCGGACATTTAGCGAGCGCACTACAACCAGCGGAAGTTTGACGGTAAAGGTTGATCCATGACCTTCTCCAAGGCTCTCCACTTCGACCGTGCCGCCGTGCATCTCCACCAGATGCCGCACGATAGCCAAGCCCAGCCCAAGTCCGCCGTGCGCCCGCGTCATTGTCGAGTCGGCTTGGCGGAAGCGTTCAAAGACGAACGGTAAAACGTCGGGGCTAATGCCTTGCCCGTCATCGGTGACGATGATCTCGACATGCGAATTGATGCGCTCAAGCTTAACTTGGACGCGACCGTCTTTCGGCGTGAACTTGATCGCGTTCGAGAGCAGATTCCAGATCACCTGCTGCAAGCGTCCGGGATCGCCCGAAACCATGCTCGCGCCCGAATCAAGCACGCGCTGGAGACGAATGCCTTTCGCTTCCGCCGCCGGAAGCACGGCGTCTATTGAAGATTCGATTACCTCTGTGAGATTGACGGGTTGCACCTCAAGACGGAGTTTGCCGGTGATGACGCGCGACACGTCGAGAATATCTTCGATGAGTTGCGATTGCGCCCTGGCATTGCGCTCAATCGTCTCCAGCGCGCGCGCCGTATTAACTTCGTTAAGCTGCCCGTTGCTTAACATGCGCGCCCAACCGAGAATCGAAGTCAGCGGTGTGCGCAGTTCGTGCGAGAGCGTGGCGAGAAACTCGTCTTTCATGCGATTGGCATCTTCAGCCTGCTTCAATGCGCGCCGCAAATCTTCCACATCCGTGTTCGTTCCGAACCAACGCACCACTTGCCCCCGTTCGTCCCGGAGCGGCGTCACACGTGTCAGGAACGAACGAAATTCACCGTCGGAAGATTTTAGTGGAAACTCCATCTCAAACGGCTCTCCGCTCGCAATGGAGGCGACCCAGCGTTCGAGCACGTTTGGCAGTATTTTAGGGTCGTGAACGGACTGCCAGCCCCATCCTTTCATCTCCTCCGGCTTCGTCCCCGTGTAATCGTACCAACGCTGGTTGTACCAGAAGATGTGACCGTCCGGTTCAGCCATCCACGCGAGCAGCGGGACGGCGTTGATGAGCGTCTGAAGTTGCCGCTCACTCTCGCGTACCGTCGCTTCGCTGCCTTCTAAAGCATCCTTCGAGCGTCGTTCAGCCGCGAGGTGCTCGCGCACATCGTACTGGCGGTGGCGCGCCCTGAGCGCAGACTTGACCGCGCTCATTAAAGTCATAGGGCGCACGGGTCGTTCGATGAGCGTGACGTTGCCAACTTCACCTACAGCAGCGAGCACTTCGGTATTAATCGGCGTTTCGCCTCCGCCGCTCGTTAAGACGACGAGCGGAATGTCCGACCATGTCGGCTGCTCGGCGAGAGATTCGACCAGACAGCGCATTGCTCCAAATGTCAGTGCCTCGCCGGTCAGGAAAATCATTCCGGCGCCTTCGCGCGTCTTTTCGCACAGTTCTTCGATGTGACGGCACGCTTCTGCGCGAAGACCCGCATCGAGAAAATAGTGCGCGGTCATCGTCGCATCTCTGCCGATTGGCGCGAGGATCAGTATTCTGTCATCCCGATCATCTTGAGGCTTAACCATTTTCATTCAAATTCTTCGTTTAACTTATCGTTCATTCCACTGTAAGTCGGAACTCCTGTAAGCACCCCGCGGAATCTCGTCAAAGGCTCGCCGACGCGAAGACCTTGAGACGTGATCTCAAGTTCGCGGATCGTGTTTTCGTGCCCCCCTGTGCGCTTCTTGATGACCGACCATCTCTCATTCCAATTCGATGTCTGCAGTATCCTCGAACGATGAAGAATTCCGCAACATCCCAAACATTCTCATCACCGGAAACTTCCGAGCCTTTCCGCACTAATACGAAGCCCGCAAGATTACCGTCAATCTTAATCAGAAAAGGATAGCGACTACTCTCTTGCCAATAAAGAGGAAGAGGCGCGTAGCCGAAGCGTCCGTCGGGGTTAAGGTGCAGGTCATTGATCTCGCTGAAATCGTGCGCGTACAACTCAAGCAAGTTTGCTAAGACAGGCTCTTGGTCTGCTCTAGCTGCGACTACTTTTACTTGCATCGGTTTACTTCTACTTCAAATTGTACATTGCAAATTACGGAAGCTGTCGAAGCGCATATTCGTTTTAGGTAGTTCTGTTTCAGTTAGGCTACCGCTATCAATCTTCAATCACTTGCTCAACTACTCAAACGTTCATGCAGACATCGCTTCGTCTCCGGCTTCGTCGGATCAGGAAAGTAGTAGCCCTTCCCTCCGCAATCGGGACACTTGCTCGCGTCTAGCTTTGGCGTCTGATTCAAGAACTTCTCGACGAGCGCATCGGCTTCCCCGCTCCGGTGAATCTTTGTTGCATAGCCTCCGGGATTAGTAATGCCTTGTCCGGTCTTGCTCAGGTGATCAGCGAATCGCTTGCACTCTTCTAAACTGAATTTTGAACCCACACTCACACTCGCCGCAGGCGTCTCACTTGTTTGTGTGTGTTCTTTTAATATGTGTTTATCTTTTATGTAGCCGGATACCGGCTGCCTGCCGCGTGGCGACTGCCTGTCGGTATCCGGCTGCCTGCCGGTATCCGACACCCTGTATTCAATTCCCTGCTGTTTACCGTAGCCGAGATTGATGCTCGATTTAACGATCAATCCATGACTCTCAAGCTGCTTGATGGCTGCTTTCAGGCTCGTCATTTTAATGTTCGTTCGCTCGGCGAGCTTCGGTAAACTAATCCAGCACATCGGTTTACCGTTGCCATGCGAGAGCCGGTAGAGTTGCAGGTAGATGGCTTGCGCATCGGTGCTGAGTAATCGCAGAAGATGATCGGTAATCGTATTTGGTAGGCGTAAGAATCCAGCGACATGCGGCAGTGACGTAAACAAATTTGCGGGCAGGCTGTCGTATTCCGGCTGGCTGCCGTATTCCGGCTGGCTGTCGTTTTGACGGGCAGGTATGGCGGAATCCGGCTGGCTGTCGCGTGGCGACAGGCTGTTTTTACCCGTCGGGCGCGTCTCCGGTTTCTCGCTTTCTAGGACTGTGCCATCGTCATAGAGTTTCGAGAGTTCATCGCTTAAATCGAGAGTCTTGATCTTCGGCTTCGGCGGCTCCAATGCTTTCATCATGTTCCGACGCAAGAGCGTCAATTCCGATTTTTTCATGATCGAATCTCTCCCGGATTTCGTTGGCAAGGGTAAAGAAGGCGAGCGCCGCGGGACTCGCAATATCAGTCTCGAAGATAGACTTGCCGGAGCCCGTCGCGGCATTGACTCCGGCGGCGCGCGGAATGCGAGTCTCAAAGATGTTGGTCTTAAAGACCGCTTCCATTTGCGCCCGGACTTCTCTATCAACCGTCTGGCGCGCAACGTACATTGTCGAAAGCCCCATGATGATCATTTTCGGAGCGTGAGCGCGCCGCACGGCGGCGACCATACGCATCAGTTGTGTCAATCCGACGAGCGCAAACATGCTCGACTCAATCGGGATGATCGTCATGTCGGACATCGCCAGCGCATTCAGAGTCGGAGCGCGAAGCGACGGCGGCGTGTCAATGACGCAGTAATCGTAACCGGATTTGACGCTCGCCAATTTGTTCTTCAAGAGCAGGTCGCGCGAGACGGGCTGTCCTTCAATCAAGGTTTCGGCATCGTGGTCAAGGCACGACGGCACAAGGTCGAGACGCGGACGGGCGCGGGTCAGGTATGCCGAAACATCGCCGCGCGCGTCGAGCATCATGCGGTGGGATGTGCAGCGTGTTGATTCGAGTTCTTGAAGGTCTGTGCCGAGCGCAACGGAGAGATTCCCCTGCGGGTCGAGATCAACGGTCAGGATGCGCGAGCCTTGACTGGCAAGCACGATTGAGAGGTTGATCGCCGTCGTGGTCTTCGCGCAGCCGCCTTTGTGATTGGCGATAACAATGGTTTTCACGGTCTATTCTCCAACTCAATGAGTGTTCGGATCGTCCGTCGTTAGATTTTCAGCAGTGCCTGCCGCGAGTAGATCGGTATTCGGCAGTAATGATACCTTCCGCCGCCAGTTCGCGCTCAAACGCATCTTCGAGGTCATCCTCCAATAAGGCGAAGAGGGAACTATGGCGTTCAGCTTCTCACGCAACTGCCGCGGTTCATCTGGCGGAAGCTGTCGGACTTCCTCAATAGATTTTGTCGAGTGTAGTGCTCATTCCTTGCCGCCCTTCTTCTTGGTATCCGGCTTAGTTGCCTTGCCGACGCCTGTGTTGACGATTAATCCCAAATCTTGAGCGCGCTTCTTTAGTTTCTCTGTTGCATCGTCTTCAACCATCGAAGCAGACATCGACGGTTGTTTATTGTTTTTACTCTTCATCGCTTCCTACCTTTCTTACTCGTTTGCTTTAAGACTGCCCGTTGCCATTCTCGCCGCGCCGCTCGTCGCGTTCAAATAGTTTCTTCAGTGAATCTTCCGTGCGAATCTGCGCGTTGGTTAAAGCGGCAATGCCGCGCTCCGTCTCGGCGTGCGCCGCGCGCAACTCTGCCATCTGCGCTTGATGGTCGTCTATGCGCTCATCATGCCGCCGGATCATCTCCGTTAGGATTTGCGTGTACTTCCGCACGTCCGCCGCGAACTCTTCCAACTTGATGACACGCTCTCCAACACTCATTTCTCTCCTCTCTTCTTGCCCGTAGATGCCCCATTCCCGCGCGATACGGGGCTTGTGGCGCGTTTGTTTGTGTCGTCTGTCGTCGTCTTAGGTCTGCCGGGCGCACGATTGCCTACAAGCTTCAAGTCTGATTCCTTTATCATCAAATCACGCCCGAACTTCTCCGCCGGAAGTTGCCCCGCTAATACCATTTGACGAACGCGCGGCGTACTGACACCGAGCCGCGCCGCCACTTCTGCGGTTGTGAGAGTCTTATCCATAAGCGAAATATAACCCAAGGATTACCCTTACGCAAGAGTAAAGAAAAGTGTTATGTTATCATTACGCATGAGCTATAGTTCTTTGTGTTGGTAACAGGAAGCTAGATTGATACGGTATGAAATTCCGGCAGCGTGGTATGAAACATTACATAAGCGATTATCCCTTCCGGCATCCTAAATAGAAGTGAGTTCGATGAGGGTGGTATGCCGGACGAAAGCCTGCGTTGGAGATTAAGAGATGCGTCTGTTGCTCGTCGAAGATGAAGCGCGGGTGGCGCGGTTTATCGCACGCGGATTGCGCGAACAATCCTACGCGGTGGATACGGCGGAGAACGGCGAAGATGCGCTTTATCAAGCGTTAATCAACACCTACGACGCTATCGTGCTCGACGTAATGATTCCCGCGCCGGACGGATTTGCCGTGTGCCGTGAGTTGCGCGCAAACGGTGTGCGCGTTCCTGTGCTGATGCTAACGGCGCGTGATGCGGTGGAAGATCGCATCCGTGGGTTGGACACGGGCGCGGATGATTATTTGACGAAGCCTTTCGAGTTCGGCGAGTTGCTGGCGCGCTTGCGTGCGCTCCTGCGGCGTGGCGGTGAGGTACGTCCGCCGCAGATCGTCGTCGCCGATTTGGTTATCGATACGCTCGCGCGGCGCGTCTCACGGGGCAAGCGGGTGGTTGAACTGACGACGAAAGAATATGCGCTGCTCGAATACTTAGCGCGTAATGTTAATCGCGTCGTCGGTCGAGCGGAGATTGCCGAGCATGTGTGGGATGAGAGCTTCGATGCGTTCTCGAATCTCATCGAAGTTTACGTCAACCGCTTGCGGCGCAAAATTGACGACAACTCCGCCCCGCCTTTGATTCACACACGGCGCGGCGCGGGCTATGTGTTGCTCGATGAAAGCGCGCACAGACAGAAGGAAGGCGACGGGGCGGCAAACGATGTTTGATTCGGTGCGCGCACAGTTGACCTTCTGGTACACGGGCGTGCTCGCGCTCGTGCTGGTCGTCTTCGCAATCACTTCATATCTCTTCCTTGCGAATCTGATGATGAGCCGTGCGGACGCTTCCCTGCTTGAATCAGCCGATGCTTTTGCGGCGACGCTCGTTGCTGAACAAAGCGACGGCGCGACGCCCGACGATGCGGCGCGTGAAGCCGTGCGCGAGTTTCGTTTCCGCGACCGACGCTTCATCGTCCTTGACGCCGATGCGCAAATCATCGCCCACTCAAGCGACCCGCCACCGCGCAATCATAGCGACAAGCGAGATAAGGACGAGCGAGGTAAGCACGACTCACTGACTTCTCCAAACATCCGGCGCAGTCTTATCGAAGCCGCCGCGCGCGGAGATAAAACTTTTCTCATGCTGACAGGCGGAGAAGAAGACGAAGAGATGCGGGCTTTCGCCAGCCAAGTGCGAATCGGCGACCGCGCTTACACCGTTGTCGTTATGCTCTCGCTGCACGAACAGGAAGAAACGCTCGAAGCGGTGCGCCGCGTCTTCTATGTCGCCGTGCCGTTGGCGTTGTTGCTGGCGAGCGCGGGCGGCTACTTTCTGGCGCGCAAAAGTCTCGCGCCCATTGTGGCGATGAGCGAGGCGGCGCAGCGCATCGGCGCGGCGGATCTTTCGCAACGCTTGCCGGTGGCGAACGAGCGCGACGAATTGGGGAAGCTCGCGGCGGTCTTTAACAATCTGCTCGCACGCCTTCATGCCTCGTTCGAGCAGCAACGCCGCTTCATGGCTGACGCTTCGCACGAGCTACGCACGCCGGTCGCCATCGTGCGCGGCGAGGCGGAAGTCGCCCTCTCACAAAGCGCGCGTCCCCGTGAAGACTTACGCGAATCGCTATCAATCGTCCATGACGAAGGACGACGGCTGACACGCATCGTCGAAGATTTATTCACGCTCGCACGCGCCGATGCCGGACAGCACGCGCTTATCAAACTGAATCTCTACCTTGATGAAGTAGCCTGCGAAGCAGTGCGCGCGGTGCGGACGCTCGCCGCGCAACGCGAGGTTTTTATCAACTGCGATGCTCCATCGGAGATGCCTTTTCACGGCGACGAGCTGCTGCTGCGACGTATGCTGACGAACCTGCTCGATAATGCGCTCAAGCACACGCCCGCCGAAGGCAGCGTTGAAGTTAAGTGCGCGCAGCAAGATGATGAATACCTGCTCACGGTTTCCGATACGGGATGCGGCATCCCTGATGAAGCGCAAGCGCACATCTTCGAGCGATTCTATCGTGCCGATAATGCACGCGCACGCCCGACTACTGATTCGCCTACCGATGCGGCTAATGACGCTGATAGCCCGTACAGCGCGAGCGGCGCGGGTCTGGGTCTTTCCATTGCACGCTGGGTGGCGGAAGCACACGGCGGCAAAATCATGCTTCGACGCTCGGACAATACAGGCAGCACCTTTATCGTATCTCTGCCAATCGCCAACTAGGTTGCGGTTGACATTTGCGAAGGAGCAGAATTTATCCACGAAACAACACGAAAGAAGCCAACACGAAACAAAACAAATGGTCTGCCATTAAATAAATCTTTCTCGTTGCATATAGTCTTATGGTTCTGTTTCGTGTCTTTATTCGTGTTGTTTCGTGGCTTGTTCTTTATCTCTGGTTGAAATGTCAACACAACCTAGCATCATGCTAGAAGAACTGCTGCGCTACTGCTTCTCTCTGCACTTAGTGCTCCGCATCGAAAAATACCTTCACCCGCAGTCAAATTTATCTTCTGTTTATGTTTGCTTAGGTATGCTGAAAAAATTAAACGGGAAACACTTAACTTCAGCTTAATGCGCTGCTTTTCCGCGCGGCGCAATATCAGAAAATGAGCTACTCGAACGCACCGTCGAACACGGCATACGCCGCACTACTGCCTACCGCGTTAGTGCTGCTGTTTGCGTTGTTATTTACGGCGACGAGCGCATCGGCTCAAACAACCGGCGCGGCGCAACCTGTTCAGCAACCTACGCCCGCGCACAAGACGGCGAAACCATCGCTTGAGAGACAATTTCTCAGAGACATCCTACAAGACCAGAAAGCTATTTTTACTTCGCCGTTCGCCTTGCGCGGGGCTGACGCCCGGTGGCTTGTGCCGCTCGGAGCGTCCACCGCCGCGCTCATTGCGACCGACCATCGCACGGCGGCTAAGGTTAGCGATAACACGAATCTCAGGCGTGTGAGTCGCGGCGTCAGTCGGGGCGGCGCGTTTTACACCACAGGCGGAATCGCTGCGGCAATCTATCTTGTCGGGCGCGGCACGCACAATGCGCGGGCGCGTGAAACAGGTTTGTTAAGCATGGAAGCGCTCGTTGATTCGGGCATCCTTGTACAGTCGCTCAAGCTCGTAACGCAGCGACCGCGACCGCTTGACGATGATGGAAGAGGACGATTCTTTACCGGCGGCAACGCATTTCCGTCAGGGCACGCCGCGAGCGCGTGGTCGCTTGCCACTGTCATCGCAAATGAGTACGGCGCACATCGTCCGCTCGTGCGCTTCGGCGCTTACGGGATTGCGACGGCAATCAGCCTTTCACGCTACACCGGACGCAACCATTTTCTTTCGGACGTGCTGGTGGGGAGCGCCATCGGCTACGGCATCGGGCGATATGTTTATCACCGGAGACATGATGCGAGTTTGGATGAACAAGGCGGGCAAAACGGACGGGGCGATTTTACACGCTCGAAATACTTTCCGATGATCGCGCCGAGTTTCAGAACAATGATTGTCAACAACCATCACGCAAGCAGCTACGGGTTAAGTCTCACATGGAATTTTTAACTGAAATAATCTACTAGAATCCAAAAGCGCATTCTGTTAATCCTGCTTTTAACTACCAGACTGTTAAAGGCTTTTAGTTTATGATAACGCCTCGCGCCGGTAACCTCTAAATGTCCTTTGCACAGGTCAGCGGCGCGCACCACAAGTAAAAAGGAAGAAAAAGGAAGAAACATGAAACGCAGAACATCTATCTCGCTTATTGCACTGCTCGCGCTCGTCTTCAGCCTATCGCTTACCGCCCCGGCACAGAACCAAGCCGCGCTGCGCCGCGAAGCGAAAATCACTTTGGAGCAAGCACGCGAGACGGCATTGAGACGCGCGCCCGGCAAAATCGAAAGCGAAGAGTTGGAGCGCGAACACGGCAAGATCGTCTATTCGTTCGACATACGCAACGCGGGCGGCACGATTACGGAAGTTCAAGTTAGCGCGCTCGACAACAGCATCGTCACCGTCGAAGAAGAGACGGCAGCACAGGAAGCCACCGAACGGCGCAACGAAGAACAAGAGAGAAAACGCCGCTCCCGTCGCCGTCGCAATCACTAGTTTGCGGTTTACATAGCGTGTGAGCAATAGCAGTGCAAAAGAATTAGCCACGAAATAACACGAATAAGAGACACGAAACAAAACCGCTCAATTCTGTGTGTGATTTACTTCGTGTTGTTTCGTGTGTGTTCGTGGCTAATTCTCTTTTTGCTTACGTCAATCGCAACCTAATGTTCTTCCAAATTCTCTCGCGCGGCTTAATCATAATCGCGCTCAACTTGATCGTGTGGAGCAGCGGATTCGCTCAGGCACAGCCGCCGCCGCAATCCACATCCGCGCCGCTCACGCTCGATGAAGCCGTGCGCCTCGCGCTTAATCAAGCCTCCGCCTTTCAACAATCCGGCTTTAATGAGCGCATTGCGGCGGAAGATGTGCGGCAGGCACGCGCCGCGTTTCTGCCGCGCGTCGCCCTCGCGCCGTCTGTCATCGCCACGACGCCCGAACTCGGTTCAGGCGCGCCGACTTCGCCGTCCGCACCCGCCACGCCCGGAAGCATCGCCGTCAGTCGCGCTCCATCATTCATCGGCGCGAACGCGCTCACTGAATATCAAGGACTCGTGGGCGTCTCCGGCGAACTCGACATCGCCGGACGCCTCCGCGCAGGCTTACGTCGCAATCAAGCGTTGCTCGAAGCCGCGCGCTTCAGCACGGAAGTCGCGCGACGGGATTTAGTCTTAGCCGTCGAAGACGTTTACAACGCGCTCGCGTTCGCTTCCCTGCGTCGCCGCGCGGCAGAGCAAAACTTAAACGCCGCGCAGGAGTTTGAGCGCATCACGGCTCTCTTGTTAAGCGGCGGCGAAGTCGCGCCGGTTGACCAAATCCGCGCGCGGCTTCAGACCACGACGCGACGCGATGAGTTGGAGCAAGCGCGGGCGGCTGAAAGCGTGGCGGCGGATTCTCTGCGCGTCCTTGTCGGTTATGATTTCACGAGAAGCATTGCGACGACGGATTTGTTGATGAATCTACCGCAAGAGAGCGAAATCGGGCGGTTCACTGCCGATGCGATCAGCCGCCGACCGGAGTTCGCGCAGTTTGCCGCCGAACGGCGTGTGGCAGAGCAAGAGATTGAGCTTGCACGCGCCGAACGCCGCCCGCAATTCACTTACTCAATCAACGGCGGCTTCGTCACAGACTCTTTGCGCCCGTCTCCGCTCGGCACGCACACGGGCGCATCGGTAACCGTCGGCGTCTCAGTTCCGCTCTTCGACGGCGGCGTGAGCCGCAGCCGTGAACGTCAATCACGTCTGCGCGCGGAGGTCGCCGAACAGACGCGCACGCTCGCCGCGCGCACATTCGCACAAGGATTCTTTTCCGCAAGGACGCAAGCCCTCTCGGCATTGACGCGCATCAGAAACGCGAACATGGGGATTACAAATGCGGAAGCGAACGTCGCCGCGTCCATCGCGCGCTACCGTGCGGGCGAAGGGCAAATTATCGAAGTCACCGACGCGCAGAATCTGCTTAACGCGCAGCGCACGGCGTTGTATCAAGCCATCTTCGATTATCAAACGGCGATGTCGAGATTGCGTCAAGCCACCGGACAGTAAGCCGCAGTCGAAGCGCGCAACTTATTACTAGGGTGCAGTTGACGTAAGGAAAAGAAAGAGATTTAGCCACGAAAACACACGAAACGACACGAATCAAGAAAGCAGAAGTCAGGAGTCAGAAGTCAGAATAAGCAGCGTGGCTGTTTTGTTTCGTGTCTTCCTTTCGTGTTATTTCGTGGCTAACTTCTTCCGCACAATTATCATTCGCTCACGATGTAAACCACAACCTAATGCAACGCGAAGAACGGGACAATCAAAACATGATGCCAGATGAAACGGCGCAGGAAAACGCTTCCCCGCCGGCGAGCGAGATTGCGGCAGAGGCATCCGGCGAAAAGATTTATGCAGAGCAGCGACCCTCCGATTCTGCGCCCGCGCCCTTCGATGAAACTCCTTCCGACCCCTCGCGCGACACTGAACGAAGACAACGACAAAGGAACATTCTTATCGCCGTCGCTGCGTGCGTCGTCTTAACCGCGCTTGGCTACTGGTACTTTTTCCGTTTGAATGCTGCGCCGGACGCTGCAACCGCACAAGAAGCAAACGTCGTCGTCAGTGTCCGTACGGCAAAAGTCGGACGACACGCGATTGCGTCCGAAGCGCACGCGCTCGGCACAATCTTTCCGCGCGAGCAAGCGACGCTTAGTGCCACGACGGGCGGACAAATCAAGCAGATGCGACTGCTTAAAAATCAGGTCGTGCGGCAAGGCGAAGTGATCGCGCAACTCGACACCAGAGACGTTCAGGCGCAACGCGCCGAAGCCGTCGCCGCGCTTTCCGCCGCACGCCTGCAAGCGCGCGGCGTGACGACGGGAGCGATTCCGCAAGCCAACGCCCAAGTCGAAAGAGATTTGCGCGACGCACGCGCTAACGTCGCCAACGCGCGCTCACTCTATGAACGTCGCCGCGACCTTTACAACAAAGGCGGCATCGCTTTGAAAGATGTGGAAGCGGCGCAACTCG
>MWWH01000303.1_pt1 | contig 13998 bp, 14 predicted proteins | sample 1047231 | NCBI WGS metagenome assembly MWWH01 (sample SAMN06349967, study PRJNA376086) | soil metagenome | isolation source: MG3-2 sample Antarctic (ecotone) soil | place: Antarctica | collected 2015-01-13 | reverse complement strand
CAAACAGTGAAGTTCCGCTCCCCAAACAGTGAAGTTCCGCTCCCCAAACAGTGAAGTTCCGCTCCCCAAACAGTGAAGTTCCGCTCCCCAAACAGTGAAGTTCCGCTCCCCAAACAGTGAAGTTCCGTAACCGTTATTGTGAGCTTGTGCGCCCGAGTCCGTAACCCAAAGTGTGCAGATATTTAACCGGCCAAACTATGGATAGCCGTAACTCAAAGTGCCTGCTTCCTCCCCTTCCTTACTACTCAAAAAAAGCCTAAACCAGAAAACCAGTTTTCTGGTCAAGATAGCTTTGATGTCTCTTGTTCCTGACCTTTACAGAAGGCTAGATAATCACCTCATAGCGCCGGTTGTCCGTAGATCGGTGCGATCTCCGCGCTCGTATTGAAGTGCTTGGTGGAGCGATTCTTTTAGCTTATTAAAGGTCTCTTTCTTCATATAACTTCTCACATCCAGAAAACCATATTTCTGGTTTTCTGGTATTACTCCCCTTCTCCGCTCTCTTCCTCTGGCTTTAGGTATTCCCGCGCTCCGTGCCTAACAGAAAGTATAAATACCGTCTCACCTTTGACGTTAAAGAGAATCCGGTACTTTCCATAAATAAGCTGCCGAATCTCTTCATCAAAAAAGACGCTCTCCGGCGCAACCGGGCAGCGGTTCGGGTTCTTTTCCAGAGACCGAAAGGCTTTTAATAACCCCTCATACCAGCGAAGCGCGGTCGTCTCCGACTGCTCGTTAATCCAAAAGTAGGCTTCTCCGGCGTCAACTAAGGCTTTGTCTGTAGGTTCAACGCGATAAGTAGTCATTACTTTTTCGGAGCGCGAACCTTTTTCCGCATCTCCTTATCGAATTGATCTAGTGACATAGTTTTCCCCGCCTCTACGTCTGAAAGCCCTTGTCTAATGGCCTCGACGGTCTCGGCTTTATCAAGAAGCTCTAACATCCGCTGATAACTCTCTGCGTCTTGCACTACGATCTTGGCCTTCCCGTTAATGGTCAAAACTACAGGTGCGCCCGTCTTTTCCATTTGTTCGAGAAAATCCGTAGTGTTACGCTTAAAGTCTGATAGCGAATGAATGTCGCGGCTAATGTTGAGCATATACATATCCCCTTTTTTAGCATTAAATCTGCATCTTATTTGATGTTACTCTCATTATGCCTACGAAGCAAGACAAATACGATTTCGCTAAATCATGCTTTCTGGTATTCTGGTAAACCAGAAAACAGGGAAACCAGATATGACGATTCTGACGGTAACAGGCTACAAAGGCGGAATAGGGAAGAGCACAACCGCTTTTCACATCGCCGCTTATTTTAGCGACATTGGGAAAACTGTTCTTGTGGACGGCGATCCTAACCGTACTGCCGTTAAGTGGGCGGGGCGTAGTGATAGACCATTGCCCTTTATAGTCGTTGATCAAAGGCAAGCTATGCGCCTGGCATCCGAGGCCGAATTTCTGATTATTGATACTCCCGCGCGTCCTAACTCTGACGATCTAAAAGAACTGGCAAAAGGCTGTGAGCTGCTTATCCTTCCAACCTCGCCGGATGTTGTGAGCCTAGAGCCGATGCTTGAAACGGCGCGTGACTTAGAAAACGCAAAGTATCGAGCCTTAATAACACTCGTGCCGCCGCATCCGAGTAGGGAAGGGGAGTTAATGCGCGACGATCTGAGGCAAGAGGGGATTCCCGTTTTTGAAACGATGATTCGCCGCACGGTGGGCTTTGCAAAAGCCGCGCTCGCTGGCCGCCCGATCCGTGACATTGATGACACCCGCACGCGGGCAGCTTGGGAAGACTACAAAGCTCTCGGTGACGAGATTAGGAAACTACTGTAATGAGTAAATACGGGGCGTTAATCAAAGAAGCCAGAAAGCAAGATAGCCAGAAAACCAGAAAACCAGAAACAGGGCAGGGGACTGTTTCAGAGCCGGACGTAAATCTGAGTATTAAAGTCGCGGCTACTCGTCGGCGACATTGGGCGGCTGAGGCCAAGCGGCAAGGGGTAACACTTACTGCGGCTATTACTGAGGCTTTAAGTCAAAGGTTCGGGGAACCAGAATAACAGAAAACAATATTTTTGGTTTTCTGGTTTTATCTGACGTGGCGGCTTTTCCTTAAATCCAAGCTTCGGATACGGTAAAATACGATAGGACTGATGAAGAAAAAGACACTAAATAAAAGTTTAGGTGCCGCAAGAAACTCTAAACAGGATGAGTTTTATACGCAACTCCCTGACATAGAGAGAGAACTCAAGCATTTTAAGAAGTACTTCAAGAACAAGGTCGTTCTTTGTAATTGCGATGATCCACGAGTCAGCAATTTCTTCCATTACTTTTCATACAACTTTGAACAGCTGGGTCTGAAAAAACTGATCACTGTTTGCTATAAGAATCAAGAGCGCGATCTATTCAGTAAACACGACTCCGAGAAAGCAATTTATTTGGAGTACACCGGCGACAAAGAGGGCAATAAGGTTCCCGACCCAGCAGAGATCGGCATTAAACTCTTAAACGGTGATGGAGATTTTCGTAGCAAGGAATGTATTGAACTGCTGCAACAAGCGGATATTGTCGTAACCAACCCACCGTTTTCTTTATTTAGGGAATATGTCGAACAGTTGGTTGAGTACAGGAAGCATTTTGTCATTATAGGCAGTTTGAGTGCTCTAACTTATAAGGAAACCTTCAAGCTGATAAGAGACGACCAATTGTGGTTGGGTTATGCCTTTCACGGTGGGAATGCTTATTTCGCGACTCCTTACGCAAAAGAGTTTGCAACGGGTGTCTATAACGAGGAAACAGGACTTGTAAAATTTCGAAACGTTACGTGGTTTACAAATTTGGAAATAGAGAAGCGTAATGAGAAACTGCTTCTCTATAAAACCTACTACGGTAATGAAGACGAGTACCCCAAATATGATAACTATGACGCAATAAATGTGGATAAAACGAAAGACATTCCAGGGGATTATGAAGGAGTAATGGGAGTGCCTATTAGCTTTTTAGATAAACACAATCCGAAACAGTTTGAGATCGTCGGTCTTATTGCAGGAAACATCAAGGGTCTTGCGGGGATTCCCTCAGCAAGTGGGAAAGACGGTCCTTACATAAACGGCAAACTGAGGTATGGAAGAATTCTGATTCGCAAAAGATTGGGCCAGAAGTGAAAATTGAATTGAAGGAAATTATGGTCCGGGAATTAACGGACGGGTTCCAAGATAACGCTGAAGCCGGTGTTGTCGGGTTCGGTGGGAACCTCGACATTCGACCGCCCTACCAAAGAGAATTCATTTACAAGGACAAGCAGCGGGATGCAGTAATTGACACTATTACAAAAGAGTTCCCGCTCAACGTGATGTATTGGGCCGTGCGTGAAGATGGCAATTTTGAAGTGATCGATGGACAACAGCGAACACTTTCTATTTGTCAGTATGTCAACGGCGATTTTTCCATCAATGGCTTGGCGATGCACAATCTGCAAAGCGACAAAAAAGAACAGATTCTCGACTACAAATTGATGGTCTATCTCTGTTCGGGAACTGACAGTGAAAAGCTCGATTGGTTTCGTACGATCAATATTGCAGGAGAGAAGCTTACCGAGCAGGAATTGCGCAATGCGGTTTACTCTGGCCCCTGGGTTACGGATGCCAAGAGGTATTTTAGTAAGACCGGCAGCCCGGCATACGTAATCGGAAGCGATTATCTAACCGGCTCGCCAATCCGTCAGGAGTATTTGGAGACAGCCATTGAATGGATTGCGGAAGGAACGGTCGAGGGCTACATGTCCAAACATCAGCACGATCCAAACGCCAGTGCTCTTTGGATATATTTTCAGGCTGTCATATCATGGGTAAAAGCCACGTTCCCAAATTACCGTAAGGAAATGAAAGGAATTGATTGGGGCGTGCTCTACAATCAATTTCATGGGGACATTTTTGACGCCAACAAACTGGAACGTGAGATCGCGACCTTGATGATGGACGAAGACGTTACCAAGAAATCGGGAATCTATCGGTATGTTTTGACGAGAAACGAAAAATATCTGAACATCCGCTCATTTACCGACAACCAAAAGCGAGAAGCCTACGAAAGACAAAAAGGGATTTGCGTTAAATGCGGCAAACATTTTGAACCGAACGAAATGGAAGCAGATCACGCAACCCCGTGGCACGAGGGCGGTAAAACTACGGCAGAAAATTGTCAGATGTTGTGTAAAGACGACAACCGAAGAAAGTCTGGAAACTAAACGGTGCATCCTCCCCGTCCGCACGCTCAGTCAAGTATATTATTGCCCTAATATTTATGCAGAAATCCAGCCTGCACATTTATTCATGCTTTAGACCTAATGCTTGTGTAAAGTCGGTTGACGGCGAGCTAGGTTTATAGGAAACACTAAATAATGATCCGTTCAATCTCATCTAATGTCAGTTCATCATCTGTTCGGTTATAAAGCTGCGTTGTCCGGGTGGACTCGTGCGCGGCAATTTGAGCTGCCTTCTCGACCGTTCCGCCGTTCCTCAGATATTCGGTTATGCCTGTAGCTCTAAATGTGTGGCAAACGATCTCCGGTGACACTCCGGCATCTCGTGCCCGGCGCTTAATCATCTGGTAAGCGTCAAAGCGTGAGAGCTGGTTAGCTGTCAACGTGCGGCTCTGGCCGCGCGACGTGCGGAAGAGGGGCTTATTCTTTTCACCGGCGATGCCAGCCGCTTCGATATACTCATCAAGATATTTCTCGGCGGTGTGATGCGTCGGCACTTCATGGAACTTCCCGCCCTTCTCGTGAAGCCTTAGCCAATAGCGTTTGCCGTTCGCGTAGTAGTCTTTAATCTTCATCCCCACTACTGCCGACACGCGCGCAAAGCTATAAACCATTACCCCTATCAAAGCGCGGTCGCGGAGTCCTACAACATGGCTTGTATCAATCGAGTCTAGGAGTCTCCGCGCGTCTTCAGCCGATAGCACCGGGGTCTTTCCTTTCTTAATCGAGTAGCGCGGGCCTCTAACGCTCGCGGCGGGGTTAAAGGGCATTACCTGACCAATCACAAGCCAATCAAAAAGCATCCTGATCGCTGCGAGGTGTTGTTTGACGGTCTGGGGTGAACCGGGGTGCTGCTCGATGTAAGCCGCTACTATCATAGGCTCAAGCTGCGCGAGGGCTAGGCCGCGCTCTTCGCACCAGGCGAGAAACGCGCCTACAGCTCGGGCGTATGAAAGCCGGGTGTTCTTGTTGCGAATATTGGCGGTGAAGAATTCGAGAAAGCGCCGGGTGGCCTTCTGACCTTCGCGCGTGATGAGTGCCGGAAGCTCGCTCCCGCCATTGTAGAGGATTATTTCTTGCGCCATATTGCCCCTATAAGCTTATTTCAGGGGTCGCGCCTTGCTCCGGCATTGCTTTCTCTTTTTGGAAATGACTGACGGTTAAAACCAAGGCTTGCGTGGCCTTTGCCAAAGCTTCCCTCAAGGCTACAACTTCTCTTTGTGCAAGAGCTGCATCCTCAGAGGTAAGCAATGATTCCTCTGCAACTTCAAGCAACGCTATCACCTGCTCCTTAGTGACAGTGGGATAAATTTCAATGAAATTATCTATAAAACCGCCCACATTCAAAACTTCAAAGAGGTAACTAATTGGTACTTTCGTGTTTGGAAAAACAGGTTCGCCGCCTCTCACATCCAATTCAAACACTTTCTTTTTCATGCTTGCCTCGCTTCGTTGGAGTCATCCTTTCAGGGGGTTCTTATAGCACATAAAGGACGTTATGTTATATAAGGTTTTCATCTTTAGTCGAGGCTTTTCTAAGTCCTCTGGTAGAATCCTTCCTCATTATAGCTCTGCCCGATCTCTCAGTAAGGATTGATGTCGAGTAATGAAAAAACTTTCCCTCTTCCTGATTGCGTTAATAATTCTCGCTTCCACTGTTCCGGCTAATGCTCAACGCCGCAGGCGTGAGGCTCAGAAACAAACTACGCAACAAGAAAAACCTGCCCCGCAAAAACAATCTACTTCAACTGATACCGATAATGACTCCGGGCGCAGATCAAAACGGTCAACTGCAGAACCGAAAGTTCCCTGCACTTTAACACTCAGTGAAGCTCCTGCTATTCGCGGGTTCGCTTTAGGGGGGTCGCTTCTCGAAACTAAAGCCAGATTTGGCGGCACTACAGTTGCTATTACTGCTGTCGATCCTGGTCCTGCGATGTATCAGGCAACAAAATTTGAACAACGATATGTTCTCTACTCAAATCAACAAACAATGGGGTCTGCAAACACTACGCTGGAAGAGGCGGCGAGGCTCTTTAAAAACGAAGAAATAACAAAGAGTCTTGAAAAGAAACAAGCAGGGCAAAGAATAGAAAGAGAAGCCTTTAAAGATGTTAAAGAAATTCAATTATCATTTTATGGTGGTGGTTTCGATCCCTCAATCTACTTTATTGAAGTTATCTATCTTGATGACCTCTGGTTTAATAGCACTCAGCAACTGAAAGAAGTATTTTCTACTAACTTCAAAATCCCTGTTGATTCTTGGGTTCCGGTTGATGAAGACCGAAAGAGGGTCAATGATTGGAAGGCTTCCTGTAATGGTTGGTCAGCTTACTTCAGAACTTCTGGCGAAAACGAGGGATTAAACTTTGCCATTTGGAATACTGACGTTCATCGCAACATGAAACAGTTAGAGGAGACTTATCGCAGGAAGCATACTACTAACAAAAACGCTCCAATATTCACGCCTTAGTGAATATTGTCCTCATCTTGAGCTAGGCGAAAATTGCCGGTTGAAATTTCTTCGTCTTCCTCTAGTTCGCCGTAAATTTTTGTTAGGTCAAAATCGGAGATTCCAAGCCGGTCTAAATCTGCTTCATCCCATAGCCTTAATTTTTGCTGTGCTGCCGGGCGCGGTATAATTCCGGTTTTTGCAATCTCTTCATTTGAAAGATGCGGAACAATTTTTTGCCAGCCATTTACGCCCACATTATTATAAAAATAAGGCTTAGTGTAACCGTTTAGATAATACCCGCCGATAGTAAATTTATTTAATTCAGTTGGCTTTTCAATTGCCTGAAATTCTCCGGCAAGAACGGTTTTTCGGTCTCTGGTTTGCTCCGAAAGACTTAGCTGGCCTTCGGGGTTGGTCGAAGTATTTTCTTCTTTTACTTCGGCATTTCCGAACATTTCTGCCAACCATTTAGCTGTTGGTTCGCTTCGGGTTCTGAGTCCGGCGACGTTATCACAAAGCCCGGTAATTTCTTGGGCGTTATTATCGCCTAAAGAGGTCATCAAACCTTTAATATCAATTACTCCCAACACTCCGCATGCGCCTTTTTCGCGCCCCATATTGATAAGCTCAAAAAGTCCGGGAAGACCGCGAGAGATTAAGCGCAGCTCGTCAAGAAATACCCAAGTTCGTCTTTGGTTTGAATTCGGCTGATTAACTAAAATATCTGATAACCGGCGAAAAATGACACGATTAAGCGGGTCTAGGGCTTCGCTTTGCTCTTTGTCCCAACCTAATAGAATAATGCTTCCGTTTGGATTATATGCCCATTCTCTGAGGCTAATTGGGGGCGTGGTCGTATGCTCCCAAAGTGCCGCGACTGCATTAAAATCAGAAATGGCGGTGTCCAGTGTCGAAAGAATCGATCTTGATTCCTTCTCGTTTGCAAAATATTTTTGGATTAAATAATGAGTGTCCGGGCATTTCTTTAAGAGATGAGTAATTATTTCTTCGTACCGCAACGCTAAAACCAAATCTCTGAGCCGCCAATCCATCGGCGGTTCTCCCTGCGCTACTTGTTTCTCGGAAAGATAATTTAAGGCATCTATTACACCCGCTAAAATCCTCCGCGCCGCATCTCCAAAATAAGCATTATCTCCCTTTGTATCCGGTGGCACGACAAGAGCCGCCGCAAGCTGCTTTGCTTGGGCTGGTGTGGTGATGTCTTTGGCAATATCCCAACGCGCTCCGCGCTCGTCGAACGGGTCTAGAGTGTGAATAATTCCCGGATCAACCCCGATTTTTAACAGATAGGCGTAAAGCTCCCGTTTAGCGTCAAAAAGAATTGCCCGGTGGTCTGTTCCGGGAATTCCGACACTCTCGATAATTGAGTTAAGAAGTATTTTTATCGTTACTGTTTTGCCTGATCCAGTTGTGCCTACGGCGAGAAAATGACCTGTTGCTGCACTTGCAGGCAATTCAGTCCCGCCCCAATTTATTCCGGCTTCATTGGCTTTTCTTAACTGTGAAAGTTTTTTAACTGCTTCTTCGTGTGTTCCAGCTTTTACTCCGCGTTTGAAATTATCATTATTTCTATAAAATAGAGCGTAACTTGTTCCCCAATATGCTCCGTAACAAAGACCAAATGACAAAATCCAAGCTAAAACCGGAGGCCAAGAATTTACGGCGGTAATCCATAACGTAACTAACAAGACTATCCAGGGAATTAAGATAACCGTGAAAAGCCGGGCAACATTTTTTACAAAGTTTTCAGCGGTGAGTAAACGCCCGTTACTTATGGATTTAATTTCAAATAACATATGAAGGTGCGTTTGACCGGCGACGAAAAGGCAGCCTACATAATACGGAATATCACCAGAAAAGCCCGTATTTTCCAAAAACCAATCGGTATCTATTAAGGTATAAGCTGCACCAGCGGAAAGAAAGATAATAAAGGCTCTTATGACTTCCCAAATTAGTCCTTGTGGTGTTCCCCAAAATCCCCTGTCGCGCAAAAAATCAACTAATCCACGAAACCAGAAAATCACAATGATCGCGGCAGCTATCAGGATGAACAGCGGCGCATAAGTCATGTAAACAGAAATGCCGAAACACAGGACAAGGGCAACGGCTAAAACCGTTAAGGCGAATGATATTTTCTTTGCGGTTGGCACTCTTTTCTAAGTTCTCCTTATCGGTTGTAACCGATAGCTTGTTCTTGTGGTTCCTTTTGCTTTTCTTGTTCCTGTCTCCTGGTAAGCTCGGCGATCTGCCTTTTTTGCTGCTGCTCCTGAGTCGCGTCTTCAGCGAAGATAACGCGCCCGCCTTTACGTTCGATCTCGTCCACAAGCTTTTTAAGGTCGCCTCTGCGGGACGGTCTTGCATCAATTACGACAACGGTTTTTTTATCAATCTTATTTCTTTCTTTTTCTAGTTCGCGGTTTAGAAAATCGCGCTGCGCTTTACTGATCTGGTGGGTGGCGTATTTGAATTCGTGGACGCGCTCACTGGATGGCCGGTGCTTGTGGCCTGTGTATTCTTTCATTGAGTCTTTACTCCACTGGCGAGTGGCGTATTTATATATCGCGTAAATTTCCCTTACGGTTTGCTGCTTTTCCTTCTCTTCTTTGGTGCGAATGGTTCGGCCATGCTGTGATCGCTGTATCTCTCGGTAGTAGCGGCTCGGGTCTTTGCCTTCCAGCTCATAAAGAGCCTTTTTGATGGTTCTACTTTTTAGGCCGGTCGCCTCTTCAAGCTCCTTCGCCTTAGCTTTTGAAAAAGTGCATCCGAGAACCTTAAGACCTTCCTTCTCAAGCTCCTTCCGGTAATCGCCCAGGAGTGCCGCTTTCTCTTTCTCGGCGGCTTTTTCCCGCTCAATTAGTTTCTTGGTTTCTTTCTCTGCGGTCGCGTCAGTTGTGAAGACTACGCCCCCGTCTTTGGTTCCTAACGGGATAGCTTCTCTTTGCAGAAAATCTTTTGTTGCCGCGATGACTTCCCGAAAGCCTAAGCCGCTGCCGGTCGCCTCGTGTGCAATGGCGCGTTGCAGCTCGTCTTTTGTAAAGACCGGCTTTTCCTCCGTTAGCTTCTTAACTGCCGCCTCTACTGCCCTGCCCTTTTCAATCTCTACGCTCCGCTCGTATGGTCTCGGCGTTTCGGTTAATTCCAATACGCTCCTGGCGCTTAGTCCTAACTCTGCGGCTCGGCTCTGCCAGTATGAAAAAAGGTTTTCCCGCGAGTGGTCTTCTTTGACTACTCGCCCTCTGAGTTTCACTTTTTCGACTTCGCGCTTATCGGTGATCCCTTCAGTCTGCGCTCTCACCTGTTCGGTGCGCTTAGAAAATTCTTTGATAACTTCTGGGCTGACTCCCTTTAACTCAAAAGCGTTTTCCGTCTTCTCACATAGAAACCCGAGCGCCGTTAAATTCTTGGCGAGTTCTGCCCGGTAAGCCGCGCCCCATTCTTTCTGGTTCTCGTAAAGGACATTGCTCTTGATCGCTCTCGTTTTTCCGTCCGTTGGCGACACTCCGAGGTTCATCACAAGACAGTGTGTGTGCAGCTCCATATCGGGCAAAGTGTTTTTATTAATCGCCCTCGAAGTTGAGTGCTGGTAGGTGGCGACAACTAACCCGGCTTGCTCTCGAATGTAGCCGCCCTTCCCTTTTCTAATAACCGTTTGGGCTTCAATATCGCTTACAACGGTTTTGATGGCTTCAAGGTGCGCCCGTTCAAAAATTCGCTGCACTTCCGGCTCGGAAATAGCCCAACAAATTGAGACCGATTTAGGAGCTGAAAATGTTAAGTCCCAACCTGGATCGCGCGACAGCTTGCCGGTCATCTTCCCGGCGTTCTGCACAAGTTTTTCTGTCCCGTCCGGTGAGAAACCGCAAAAGACGTTTTTTAATTCTTGCGGCTTAACGACTCCCGACAACCCGATTTTTTCCGCGCCGGTTCCAAGCCACGCGCCCGGCGGCTCTTGCCCCTTCGTGTAGTAGTCCTCTTTACTGAGTCCGGTGTAATAAGCGGATGAACCCGCACCCATCGCGCCGACTGTTAGCATGGCGTTTCATCACCTCTTTCTTACTGCTTGATCGAGTGACTTAAGAGATCGGACAATTTCTTTCATGTCGTTTGAAACGTCGCCCCGAAACTTGGAAAGCTCTTCTGCGGTTGCGGCTCCGCCCGCTTTTTCTGCCAGCCAATTTAGAGCCTCAAAAATTCCTTCCTCATTGGCATCGAGAGCGCGAATAACTATCTCTCTCGCGTACTGCCCCGGACTCATGCTGTAACGCTGCGCCCTCTCTTCGAGGCGCTTCAGGTGGCCGCTATCGAGCTGAAAACCTATCGTTTTTGGCTTTTCCTTCACTAACACCCGTCCTTAAGGCGAAATATCACTATATTTCGAGAGTATATAACAGTTTTTGATAAAACTTCTTAAGGATTTCTTAAGGGCTGTCAGCCGCTATTTACCGGCAAGTTAGAGTGAATTGCTGCGCGAATCTTAAGCACCGTAAGGTGCATGTGGTCTGCGAGTGAAGTGAAGCGAGCGAGCCGCCTTTAGAAATGTAGAAAGTGAAAAGATAAAAAACTGCTGTGCTTGGGCGGATTGCGGCAGCGAGCGCGTTTATTTTCGCACTCGCTGCGGATGTTGGTTAAGGGGAAAAGTAAAGAATGGCTGTATAAAAGCCGCGCAAAAATGCCGCGATAATAATAATATTTTCTATTAAAAATACCCGTTTTTGGAGCGCGGAAAACTGTTCTGTATCAATCATCTTTTCTCTCTCAGTTGCTGCCGGGCTGGTGGATTCCTGCCCTCGAAGCGAAAGGGCGCGGAGTGATAAAAGTTCGTCAAGGCAGGGGGTTCCTCCCAACTTGCACAAGCGAAGCGCGGAAAGTTGGGGGACGCCTTGACGAACTTTTGAGCGAAGCAAACTTGAGCGTAGAGGGCAGGAATTAATTGTTTTTAGAGCTGCCTGGGCGGGGGAAAATTAGTAACACGCCTTCGGAGAAGGTCGCCTTGAGGCGGTAAAAAGCGATGATAAAATTAAGACTGGAAGGAAGAGAGAAAATCTAATTTCACGCCGGACAGGACTCGAACCCGCATCTTTACTTTCGTAAGAGTAATATTTTTCCAGTTAAACTACTGGCGCAAGGTCGCCGGTCTCATCGCGCTTTTACCGGGTCAAGGTCGTGTTTCCCCTGCGGGGTGGGGCAGCTCGGTAAAATATTGTGTATTACATCTAAAACGGCATAAAATGATTTTACTTTCGTAAGAGTAACGGTAGCTCTCTTGAGTTACCGCAAGCGGGTAAACTGAATAAGTTTACCCGCTCTTTCATTTCCAAAATCCTGGAAAACTTTGCCGCTCGCTGATCGCTCGCGGGTTTTCGTGCTGCGCTTCGCTCCGCCCATTTTTTAAAAATTATAGAGAGCATTGGAGAGACCGCGCCGGTCGCGGTTAGCTTCTTCTCCCCAATTAGTTTGGAGGTAATTAAGGGAAAGGTTATTTCAAGGCCGCTCATTTTTTGAAGTGGGGTTCTCCGATTTTGGGAGTACCCCCGCAGGCGTTAGATTTCTCTTCTTGAATAAAAGTCTCGATGATTGCCGAACGGATGACACTCTTCATCACGGACTCTAAGATTTTTAACTGTTGCGGGGTCGCTTCTTTGTATTGGGGGGTTGAAAGTATCTCGGCTTTAGTCGCTGCCCAAAGTTTTTGCCGCTCGGATTCCGGTAGATTATTTAATTGCTCGTTTGCCCGTTCTCTAGCTGCTACTTCTTCCCTTTTGGCTTTGTCTTTTTCTTCACTCTTTTTCCGCTCGGCTTCAAAGCGTTTTTTGGCTTCGGCTTCCTTCAGGGAATCAAAGTAGCTTGGGGGTGGTTCGTAACCTTCTTCTACGGCTTTGATAAATAGCCCTGAGAGGTTTTTTACCTTTCCCCCTAGGAGTCGGTATGGAAAGACTTGAATTTCTCGCCCTACGGCTTCCCTGTGGCTTTTAACAAGGCTCCGGGCTTTGCTCTCGCCTACTCCAAACTCCCGCATCTTGGAAATCAGGTTTTCTTCATCGTCGGAAAAACTTAATTCAACGTCTGGGACAAGTACCGGGGGCGGCTCGTCCGGGATGAGTGACGGTTGATATTCATTCTTCTCAATCCTCCTCGTGCGCGGCAAGGTCTTTCTCATGGCTAGGGTGTGGTCGCCCTTCGCCTTCTGGCCGGGAACATAAATCATTAACCAATCAAGCGTACCGTCGTCGCTTCGTTGCTGTTCAAAAGTAACCTTCTCGATGTAGCGGCTTTCTTGGTGCGGTTTGTGAACCTTGTACATCTGCTTTCTAACGTGTTCCCAATCGTCGTAACGGGTCAAAGGGGCATATAAACAAAAATCTGAGTAAAGCATTTTTGCGGTGGTCTTGTTTTTGAGCGCGGCAAAAATTTGGTAGCTTAGAAGTTCATAAAAGCGTTGTTCTGCTGGTGTAAGTGTTTTTAAGTAATCGTAATCAAGAGGGCGTCTAGGTGCGCTATTAAGAATCTCTCTGTAAATGTCATGGAGCAGAATATAGGTAGCATCTGCTTTGCTGCCGTTGGGTAGCTTCTCGCCGGTAAAGATTACGGCGTATCGGGTATCTCCTATTTCAATCGTTCTTTCAGTTCCGTCTGTGGTTTTGTAGGTAAACTTTGCCTTGATGTAAGCACTTGCGTTTTGGTGAAGGGCGTTCTTTATGCGCTCTGTGTCTCGCGTCTTTCTGAGTCCTAAATCCTCTGCTACCTCTCGTAGGCTTCCTAGCTTAATCAGTTTCGGAACGGGCGTCCCGGCTTCTTCAATTCTTCGATTGATGATGATGGTATCTATTTTGTAGGCAAGTGGGTCGGGCGGGTTTGTGATTTCCCAACGTGCTTTTAGCTCTCCGTTAGGTTTAAGGGTTCTAATTTCGATTGAGACTTTCCCCTTCTTTGAAAGTCTATGAATCGGAAACCGGGATAAGGCCGTTTCCGCTCTGATAATGTCTTTAGGTTCTAGGGCTTCGTTCATTTCGTGTTGGATTGTAGCTTAAAACCGAGCAACAACAATGCTCCTGTTGTTGTTGTTAATATAGTTAATACAGTTAATAAGTAGTGAGTCCGATAATCCTTTAGTTTCAATAATTTAACCTCGAAATCCGCTCCCCAAACAGTGAAGTTCCGCTCCCCAAACAGTGAAGTTCCGCTCCCCAAACAGTGAAGTTCCGCTCCCCAAACAGTGAAGTTCCGCTCCCCAAACAGTGAAGTTCCGCTCCCCAAACAGT
>MWWH01000302.1_pt1 | contig 14003 bp, 12 predicted proteins | sample 1047231 | NCBI WGS metagenome assembly MWWH01 (sample SAMN06349967, study PRJNA376086) | soil metagenome | isolation source: MG3-2 sample Antarctic (ecotone) soil | place: Antarctica | collected 2015-01-13 | reverse complement strand
CAGAGCAGTAGCCAAATGTTACGACAGGCTTTTAGCAGCATATTTTACGTTGAGCCGCAGCCACAACATTTTGTGGTTAGCATTAAAAAACAGATAGCCGACTTGAGTAGCCGCGACAGATAAAACACTTATGCGGCTGATAATGTGCATTATGTTTTTTTACGGGAGTTTTGAACCCCGCTAGCGAGGTGTTCGGGATTAGCGGGATTTATGATATAAGCCCCGATATGAGCAAAACAAAGGCACAAGCAGCAGAGTTTTTAGGAGTAGGTATAAGAGCCGTTGAGCGATATTCCGAGCAAGGACGCCTGACCGTTAGATACGAAAAAGGCAAGACCCGACCCGTAGCAGTTTACGACGAGAAAGAGTTGAAGGCACTTAAAGCAGAGCTAAAGAGCAGCCTTGAGCCACCGATGCGCCCGCAAGTTTTGAATCCCGCTAATACCGAACAGCCCGATAGCGGGATTAGCGGAAAACCAGTTATACAGCAAAGCCTAGCATTGACAGGCAGCACGGCAGGAACAAGAGCCGCCCAAGAGTTAGCCACTTTATTTAAGCTATTCGAGAGCGCGCGGCAGCCAGCTATAACCGATCTAGCAGCAAAGCCACTATTGACCAGAGCCGAAGCACAGCGATATACAGGCTTGAGCAAAGAGATTTTAAGGGCAGCAGTTGAGCAGGGAAAGCTAAAAGAAATTTTACTAGGCAAGGCATACAGGATTAAGAGAGCCGACCTAGACGAGTTCATTAAAAAACTATGACTTGGAAAAACAAACTATATTTTGGCGACAACTTAAACATTCTGCGCGAGTACATACAGGATGAAAGCGTTGACCTTATTTACTTAGACCCACCCTTTAACAGCGCAGCTAACTATAACGTACTTTTTCAAGAGGCAAGCGGCGAGCAGAGCGCGGCACAGATAACCGCGTTCGAAGATACTTGGCATTGGACGCAGGAAGCCGAAAACACTTTTCACGAAACACTAACAACCGCGCCCGAAAGCGTTACTAACATTTTGCAAGCCCTACGCAGCTTTTTAGGGACGAGCGACATGATGGCGTACCTAACGATGATGGCAGCGCGCTTGCTTGAGCTTAACCGAGTATTGAAAGACACGGGCAGCATATACCTTCATTGCGATACGACCGCAAGCCATTACTTGAAAATTTTGATGGACGCAGCATTTGCACCAACGAACTTCAAAAACGAAATTGTTTGGCAGCGAACCAACGCCCATAACACAGCTAGACAATACGGAAGGATTCACGACGTAATTCTTTTTTACGTTAAAGGCAATAACTATACTTGGAATCCAGTTACCACCGCCTTTAGTGCTGCCCAACTTGGACGTTACCAAGAAGACGACGACGGACGTTTATTTACAGGACAAGATTTGACGGCGAGCCGACCTAATAGCAATTCGGGAAAGTTTGAATGGCGCGGAACGACACCGCCAGCTAACCGGGGTTGGGGCTATACAGTTGAACAGCTTGAAGAATGGTGGGAGCAGGGAAAGATACTTACAAAGCGCGACGGAACACCCCGTATGGACGGATTAAAGGTTTACTTAGACGAAAAGGAAGGCAAATTTTTACAGTCGGTTTGGACAGATATTCCACGAATACCAAACACCAGTGCCGAGCGTTTAGGCTACCCCACACAAAAGCCGGAAGCCCTTTTAGAGCGGATTATTAAATCTAGCAGCAACGAGAACGACATTGTGCTTGACCCATTTTGCGGTTGCGGCACAACAGTAAATGTAGCCGAACGGTTGCACCGTCGCTGGATTGGTATTGACTTGACCCATATAGCCATAACCTTAATTCGTAGCCGCTTGAATGATAGCTTTGGTAGCGGGCTTGCACCTTACGAAATAATAGGCGCACCGACAGACGTAGCTAGTGCCGAAGCTTTAGCTAATGAAGGCTTGAACGGCAGATACCAATTTCAATGGTGGGCGGTTGGTTTAGTTGGCGGACGACCAGCACAGGATAAGAAGAAGGGTAAGGACACCGGCATTGACGGCTATATTTATTTCTTTGACGACAATAGCGGACAGGCGAAGAAGATAATTATTCAGGTAAAAAGTGGCAACGTAAAAAGCGGCGACATACGAGACCTGAAAGGCGTTTTAGAACGGGAGCACGCACAGATTGGAGCTTTCATTACCCTAAAGCGTTCGACAAAGGACATGAGAACAGAAGCCGTTTCAGCAGGGTTTTACGAGCCGCAGTCTGCGCCCGGCAGCAAATACCCGAAACTACAAATTTTAACCATTGAGGAGCTATTAAACGGCGCGAAATTGCTTTACACACAATGGGCAGGAGCGGCGACTTTTAAGCGGGCAGAACGACAGAGCAAAGACCGCGCAGACCAGAGCAAGATGTTTTAGATAGGGCAAACCCTAGCCCGACTAATAAAAACGCAGCGGAGAGCCTGTGACAGGAGCGTTTTGACGAGTTTGCAAATATAGAGTAAAAGAAAAGGGCGACAGGAATTAACCCGACGCCCAATTCTATTGTAGAAAGCTTTATGCTTCCCGCCTAGTAACCGAGAGCATAAAGCGAAAAGCAGCGCATTGCAAGCGCGAGCAGGAGCTTTATGCACCAACCACTAACACCCGCCGAAAAACTTTTCGCACAGAATTTTATTAGGGACTTTTCAGCCCCTTACGCCATACAGCAGCCGACAGGCTACCGTCGCAACTGGCGCACAAAGCACAAGCCCTTGAGCGACCCGTTGATCCGCGCGCACTTGAACGGAGACTATTGGCTTGGTACTAAGGCGGCTTGGTATCCGGTTTTCCATAATCTAGACATTGACCACCCGGATAGCGAAAGAACACAGCGCATTTTTGACCGCCTTGACCAGCACGGCATAGGCGAGAGCCAGCGCGCGATCATGACGACGCCGAGCTATAAGCAGCACGGCAACTTTAGAATTTATTTACGCCTTGAGTATAAAGAGCGACAGGCGACGTGGCGGCTTGGCAACGAAGCATTGACCAGAGCCTTCGCAGACCTAGCCGAGATTTACCCGCAGCGACAGCGCAAAGACCGCTTACCTTGCGGACGCAGACAAGACCTTATAAGCGAGCAGACCGGACAAGTCTTGAGTGACTTAACTTGGGAACAGGAGCTTCATTTTTTGTTGAAGCTAGACCCAACGCCTATTGAAAACCTACCCCGACAGCAAACCCTGTTTGAGCCAGAGCTGGAAGCAGCCGACAACCCCCGCACTTGGACGCCACGCGGCAACGTAGCTGACTTGATAAGAGAAGGCTTGCAACAGCACGGCACCAGAACCGAAGCCCAATACGAACTATTAAACTTTCTTTGGAGAAGCAACTGGCAGCCAGCCGACGCCATAGCTTTTGCAAAGAGATGGTTAAGGGCAAAGAGCAACGGTTTCAGCACGACCGTAGCACAGGGCGACTGGCACGAGATTAGCCGACACTTAGAAGTACAGGCAGGTTGGCTTTGGGCGCGACCTGTATTGCCAGACACCCCACACAGCTTACAGGGAGCTTTGACCCGCGCCGACCTTGAACTAGCCGCCAGAGTCTTTCACGGCGACGTCGTAAGGCAAAAGCAGCTAGTCGCCCTTTGCGCCTACTACCGCCCGCGCAGCCGCCACGAATTTGTTTTCGTACCCGCTTGGGTTTGGCGCGAAGAAATAGCCAGCGTTAGAACCTACCAGAGCTTTGTAGCCGATCTGGAGCAGCGCGGACTTTTGCAGAGCAACCGCCATTACCGAGTAGGCGAGCACAGCCGCCGTTTTAAGTTGAACCTACCTAAGACCAGCGAACCGCCCCTGCAGCGCGACAGCCGCCACACAACGAACTTTTACGACGCCCTCGACCTTGCATATAGCCGAAGGGAAATAGCCGCGCTGACGGGCATTAATGAGCGCACCATACGCAGACATTTTCCCGACCGGACAAAAGGCACACCATATCTTAACGGTTAAGTTTTTTCGGACGAATTAATTTCTTATATATGGTTATCCGACGCACGCCAGAAGCGAGCGACGGAGCATCGAGCAGCCACCCGACACACCAACTTGATAAGTCACAGAGCTAGACGGAGTGATTCAACGAGCGAGACCGGGAAGGAAGGGGGTCGGGGGAAGGAAACCAAATTTTTCCCACAGCCCCGCTACCGTTGAACACCCTGAAATTCACAAAGACGCCGGTCGTTGTAGAAACGCCCGGCGCTTTGCTTTCAGCAGCCAGACCAGCCGATTAGGAAAAACCTCCTCCAGCCCGCCATTACATTTTGACCACAGTTTGACCACATAAAAGAGCGGACACGCGGCGCGCTTTGACGGTAGATTCGTATTCAGAAAGCGGACGGCGGGATACGGTTTTGCGAAGCGCAAAACCCGACGACGCGCAAAGCGCGCCGCCGCCCCGCTGAGCCAAGGACGGAAAACCTTATTCGAATAGGAGAGCGACAATGACAAAGAGCAAAGACTTGATCGCGGAGTTCACCGACGCCGGCGGCACACAGCGAACACCTACGGGCTTCGTGAGCCTTTACGATGAATCTGTTAAGCAGCGACGGGAGCAGCAGAGCAAAAGCCAACGCGCCCGGCGCGAGCGCGAGCGGCAGGAAAAAGCCAACGCCACGAAGTAGCAAATGATCCCGACCGGAGGGGCGGCTTGGCAGCACCGAGCCGCCCGCCTGCGGGCAAGCGGGGATAAGAACTTTGGCAATTATGTACGGCGACCGCCAGCCAAAGCAGCCGAGTGCAAACCTAGCAGTAAGGCACTTGATAGAGGAAGTTTTAACCTTAGTGACCAGCCGACCAAAGGCGAAAGGAAAGACAATGACGAAAACTTACCGTTACCGATACTACGACAACGCCACCAACATATGGCACGACCACCCCGCCGCTTACGATAGCGAAGCGGCTGCCCTTTACGAGATAGCTGACCACCTATGCCACGCCCGATTCGCCGGAGGCATAGCCCTTCACGAATGCACCAGCGAAAGCATGACCGCCCCAGTAGAAAATGGCAGGTTGATAAGGAGTTGGAAGCGTGTTGACTGACGACCAACAAAAGGCGAAGGGCGGCAGACCACCAAAGCCGCCCGCCGCCCGCCGCAGCGTAAAGCTAAACACCCACGCCACCAAAGCAGAAGCAGAGTTGTTAAGAGCCGCCGCCGAGTTTCAATATTCGCCTTGGTCGTTAGCCGTTTTGTTAGCCGCCGCTACATTGCCACCACAGCAGCGAGTAGTTGATCCAGACGCACGCGCCCGACAAGAGCGCGCCCTTTTCCACTTACGCAAAATAGGCACGAACATAAACCAGCTTTCACGCACGAACAACAGCAGCAAAAAAGGCAATGAGCAGCCGCCGACCGAGACAGAGTTGGAAGCAGCAGCCAGAGAGTTACGCGAAACATTAAAGGCGTTTAGAAAGGCATACCAATTTTGAGCGAGCCATTCTTTCGACTTTCAAACCCAAGCCCGAAGGCAGGCACGCAGCGCGGCGGATATAACCACGCGAAGGGAGGCGACCATTCGGCTTACATAACCCGCGAGAGCGCAACGCACGGCGACCGCGAAGCCATAGTTACGCACCAGCTACCCGAACACGCAACAGCAGGAAGCGACTACAGGGAGCAGCGCAGCAACATAACGAGCTATTGGCACCAGCGGGTTGAGGACGAGCTTGATAAAAGCAAAGGCGCGCGGACGCACTACCGAATGACAGCCAGTTTTGGCGGGCGAGTAGAAACCCAAACAGCCAGACAGATGGCGCAGGAGTTTTTAGATAAAAATTTTCCAGACGCGCGGGCAGTAGCAGCAGTCCACCAGAACACCGAGCACAGTCATATACATTTTTACGTTGACGCCCGAACCATTGATCGAGAAGGGCGCGACGGCAAAAAGCTAGACCTTGACCAGAACCGCTTTAAGAGCTTGAACCGCAACTGGACGGAGTTGCACGAAAGGCACATAAGCCGCGACGACGCCCGCGAGCACCAAGCGAGAGTAGCCGAGACAGCGCGTTGGAAACAGGAATACAGGCAAGCCAAAAGCGAAGGGCGCGAGCCAGATCGACCAGCACCGGAGCGACAAAAGAAACACGGCGGGCGCGAGCCACACGAAGGGACGGAGCAAAGAGAGTATGCCAACCAAAGAGCAGTTGCTAGAGACGAACGATTTACTACTAGCCGAGCTTCAGCGATACCGGATCGGGGAAGTAGCGCAGGAAAACGAGACCTTGAGACAGTTTCTAAATACAGCCGGGCAGCAGATCGAGAGATTGACAGCAGCCTTGCGACAGAGCAACGAGCGCAACAAGGAGTTAGCGCGCTTAGTAGAATCGCTGACCTTACAGTACGAGCAACAGAAAGACTACATAGCGACTTTGAGAAATTGGGCGACCGAGCAGTTGATAGAGACCTAGAGCTTGAGCGCGACCACGACCGCAGCCGCGACGACGACACAGGGAGAGACCAATGATCCAGTTAAACACAAAGCGAATGGTTGAAGGCAACCCGACCCCGACGCCCGCCGCCGCCACTTTACAAAAAGAGCAACGCGCAGCCGAGCGGATCAAGCAGATAGAAGGCCGCGGGACTTTCGACACTTGCCTTTTGCTTTTCACAGTAGCAGCCGTCGTTTGGTTTGTAGCCCGTTGGCTTTTCGGCAGCAGACGCGGCGGCAGCGAGAGCCATGGCAGCGCACGTTGGGCAGATAAGAAAGAGCGTAGGGCTTGGCAGCACCCGAAAGACCAACCATTAGCCCCCGGAGAACTTGCGATAGGTTGGGCGACTAAGAAGCACTACTACAAACTTGATAGAGAACGAACCTTTCGCCACATTGCGATCTTAGGCGGAACGGGCGCAGGAAAGAGCCGCGCAATTTTTCTACCAGCAGCCGCTAACGCCGCCGATAGCGGGACTTCGATTGTTGCCAGCGACCCCAAGAGCGAGCTTTGGGAATGGACGAGCGGCAAGCACGAACACGCCTTGAGATTCGCGCCGAGAGAGCCAGACCAAAGTTCTTGTTTCAACTGGATACCCCTTTGCACCGACGCGCGACTAGCCGACAAATGCGCCGCAGCGATCATAGGAGAAGCACACGCGGGCGGAGATAGCTTTTGGGCGGACAGCGAGACAGGTTTACTAGCCGCCATTTTCGCGCACGCAGCGACCACAGAAGCCCCGACACCCTTGACCGCTTTTGAGTTTTTAACAGCCGACATAGACACCTTGAGCGCATACCTAACAGCCAGCCCCGCGAGCTTTGCACGGAAACTAGCGAGCGGTTTTATAGACGCCGACCCGAAGGTTAAAGGGAATATCAAGCAGGGAGTTTTACGAAGGCTTAAATGGCTTGGAGACGAGCGGATTCAACGAATGACAAGCAGCAGTTTTGCACCGCCCGCCTTTGGAGTTTTAAGAGAGACGCCAGCAGCAGTTTATTGGTGCTTAGACGAAGGCGACATTAAAGAGTTGCAGCCGCTGACCAGTTTGTTTTTTACGATAGCCATTGAGCAGCTAAAGGACACAGACAGGAAGAAAGCAAAAATACCGATCCAGATGTTGCTGGACGAGTTTGCCAACATAGGCACACTTAAAAACTTTGAGCACGACATTACGACTTTGCGCGGGCGCGGAGTCGCCATAATTGCAGGCTTGCAGAGCCGGTCCCAGCTAGACCACGTTTACGGGCGGACGGGCGGCAAAATTATTTGGGACAATTTTATAACCAAATTTGTTTTAGCAGGCTTGCCCCTTGATACAGCAGAAGAAATTAGCCGAGCACTAGGCGACACGACCATAACCGAAGAACGCGAGAGCCGGAACGCCAAGGGCGAAGTAAGCCGAAGCGAGACGAGCCACGCGCGCCGCTTGCTTACAGCCGACGAAGTCCGTCGCATTGATAGGGACGCAGCCATAGTGATTTCAGGCAACGACACGCAGCTAATGTTAGGAAAGTTTTTTTACGACGGGATAACGATAACAGGCACGCCAGAGAAATGCGGACAGGCGCGCTTTGTTGAGCCGACGCCGATCCTTGAAGCGATAGACAAGAGCGACCAGAAAAGGAAAAAGGCTTTACCGCCGCCCCCAACTAGAGCAGCAAAGGCTAAGACCGACCCGCACGCCAATGACGAGTTTGACGAGCTTGACGTGATACCACCGCCGCAGATAAAGCCCATACCCATACGCCTAAAGCGGAAAGAAATGACAGCTTGGGACGAGTTCGACGAGCACACGATTTACCAAGTTGAAAAGCTACCGCCATCACCGGAAGAAGGTAGTTACACCCCAACCCCAAGCTGAAAACGCGCCACAGGGCAACAGAGCGCGACGATTTACCATAGGAGTGAACTAACGAGCTACCAGATATTGTGTTTTCAACTTTGTTACGAAGCAACAGCCAATTGTTACAGCCAGCATTGCGCCGCGCCTTTTGCTTTAAGCCGCAGCCACTAGGTCTTGTGGTTAGCAACTAAAAACGACGTGCCGGGAAAAGCCACCGCGACAGATAAGAAAACATTGAGTCTGATAAGGAAATGTTATGTAAAATTTCGCTTGTAAAAAAGCATAGACAGCCATAGACAAAAAGATGGCGCGACCTGTCACCCCTAACCCCAGACAGCCATAGACAAAGGTGTGCCAGATATTGTCATAGCTTGTCTAGCGTGATATAAGCAGCCTTATGGATAAAGAGAGCGCAGCAACATTTTTAAGCATTTCTACACGAACCCTTCAGCGATACACTACACAAGGGAAAATTAGCGTTACCTATAAACACGGCAAGACTGGAGCAGAAGCTGACTATGATGAAACTGAGCTACAAAGGTTCAAGGAGCAGCAAGAGAGTATTACATACCAACCCGCGCAAACAGCAGGCAACGGACAAACACAAACCCTTACGCCAGTACCTAAAGGAATCGGAGTTACAGCCGGAGCGGAACGACTAGCCGCCGTCCTTGAGTTATTACAACAACCTACGCGACAAAGTGTACCCATTGAAAGCAAGCTTACCTTGTCCCTAATTGAAGCCGCCGAGCTATCCGGATTATCAAGGGGGTACTTGCTAGGCGCGATCAAAGGGAAGAAACTAAAGGCACGAAAATTAGGACGCGGCTGGAGAATGAAACGCGAAGACTTAAACAGCTACGTGCAAAAACTTTGACGCTAAAAGGATCGACTACTTATTAACCGAATGAAAGAAAACGCATACTACACGACCAAGCTAGGCAGCGCCCATTTAGGTGATTCTTTAGAATTGATAAAGGATATTGGCAGCGGGACTGTAGACCTTATTTGCACCTCCCCGCCCTTTGCCCTACTGCGCCAGAAGGCTTACGGCAATGTTTCATCCCATGAATACGTCGAATGGTTTAAGCCTTTCGCCCGCGAGTTCAAGCGAGTATTAAAGCCTAACGGATCAATGACCATAGATATAGGCGGCACTTGGATTAAGGGCGAGCCTATTAGAAGCCTTTACCACTACGAGCTTGTGTTGGAGCTTTGCAAGCCAGAGGCAGAAGGCGGCTGCGGTTTATACTTAGCCCAAGAGCTTTATTGGTATAACCCCGCCAAATTACCGACGCCAGCGGAATGGGTAACGGTTCGCCGGATTCGAGTAAAGGACGCCGTTAATACGGTCTGGTGGTTAAGCCCCTCGACAAACCCGAAGGCAAGTAACAGGCGAGTGCTAAAACCTTATAGCGATTCGCAGCACACCTTAATGAAGAACGGCTATAAGGCAAAGTTACGACCGAGCGAGCACCAGATAAGCACCAAATTTGATGTTGATAACGGGGGCGCAATCCCGCCGACGATTATAAAAGATGATGAGGTAGCAGGCGACATAGGTGATACAGCACCCGTGAATGTGATAGCCGCTTCCAACACATCAAGCAACGACATATACCAGCGCCGATGCCGCGATGAAGGTATTAAGCCCCACCCCGCCCGCTTCCCTTTCGCACTACCGGAATTTGTTATAAAGCTTTGCACGGAAGGGGGCGATCTAGTATTAGACCCATTCGCAGGTTCAAACACGACTGGCTTTGTAGCGGAGAAACTAAACCGCAAATGGATAGCCCTTGAGATGAATGAAGATTACTTAAAGGGTTCTAAGTTTCGCTTTCCAGAGCTTGATCCAGCACAGAGTTTTATTCAACAGATTAACACGGAGAAGGATGATAAGCCGCAGACCGACTTATTTTCAGAATTAGCCCATGCCAGCAAATAGCCCCTCGCCAGCCCGCCGCTTTACCTATGGTGACCAGTTCAGCCAAGACAAGACCCCGCTGTTAGACCTTTTGCAGCTTTGCACAACCAGCGAGCCTGATTTAGCAGACCTTCAGGAGTGCATCCGCACAGCCTACTTCCCCGGACATGGCAACGCCGATAATTCTAAGAAAATGGCTATGAACTGCCGCCTTTCCTTGAAGGCTTACAGGCTGATCGAGGACGAAGGGAAGCGAGCCGACCGGCAGTATAAAACGACATCGTTGGCGGAGGTGCTTATAGAGTTAGCCAGAACCGAAGGCGATGATGCCATGTTTCGCCGCTTTGCCGTTCACATAATAACTGAGCTTGAAGGTCTGACACTTTTACGGCTGATCGAAAACATACGGGCGCGCGGCGAGCAGGTTTCCCTTGAGTATTTAGGCGAGGAGATGAATGACTTAGGCATTACGATCCCGCCGAATTCCACATACATAAGTACAATGGTCGCATGGCTTGCCAGAGCCGAAGTTATAGAAGAACGTGGCTATGCGGTTAATTGGGATGTTGTATATGACTTGATAAACGTGGACGCAGACCTAATAGACAGGCTTTATAGCTTAACACCAGAGCAAAAGTTTTTTCTGCTTTCGATGTTGAATCTAAATACCGACGAATTTACACCTTCCAATAAAATAGCCAATCACACCCGCAGCGTTTACAGCATTCGAGTTACTACCAAGAATCTTGTTAAAGACGTAATAGAACCCTTAGAAGCCCTCGACTTGATTGAGAGCCAGAAGACCACCGGCGGCAGGGGCGCAAAGCCCCACGACGTAAGGCTGACGGATAAAAGTAAGAACGATTTATTAGCGCCTACCCTTGAAAACATAGCAGCCTTAGCCGAGCTTACTTCTGCCGATTTGAACAGGACATTCGAGGATGTAGTAGCAGACCTAACCCACAAGGACAAACACGTTCGCGGCATAGCCTTAGAGCTTTTCGCAGTTTGGATTATAAGGCTGCTTGGATTGAGATTTTCTAAGTGGCGGCTTAGGAGCTTTCAGGCGACCGGAGGCGCGGAAGTGGATGTAATGGCAGCCAGCGACAAGATCGTATATAGCCGCTGGCAGATGCAATGCAAAAATATTAAAGGCAAAGTTGACGTTGATACCGTTGCCAAAGAAGTAGGGCTGACTTTCCTAACACAGGCAGACGTAATAGCCCTTGTGACGACCGGCAAGTTCACCGGAGATGCTATTAACTATGCGAACCAAGTAACCGACAACAGTAGGTACTATATTATTTTGCTGGACGGCGACGACATAAACCGCATAGTCGGTGACAGAAGCAGAATCGTTGAAATTTTGAACATTAAAGCCCGGCGTGTATTTGCCAAAAAAGAATTAGGCATGACCGAATTTGGAGAAGCATCCGAAACGGAAAATATAGAAGATGAAATTAGGGAAACTGCTGCCGACGAGATAGAGAATCTATTCAATAAAGAGGAACAGAGCGGCGCGGAGTAGATAAACCACCAATAAAAAGGCAATTTGGCAAGGTAATACGTTTTAGGTAATACATACTTTGGCTCCACTAATGAAAACGCAGCGGAGCATCTGTGACAGGAGCGTTTTGACGAGTTTGCGAATATAGAGTAAAAGAAAAGGGCGACCCGATTTACCGAGCCGCCCGATTCTATTGTAGAAAGCTTTATGCTTCCCGCCTAGTAACCGAGAGCATAAAGCGAAAAGCAGCGCATTGCAAGCGCGAGCAGGAGCTTTATGCACCAACCACTAACACCCGCCGAAAAACTTTTCGCACAGAATTTTATTAGGGACTTTTCAGCCCCTTACGCCATACAGCAGCCGACAGGCTACCGTCGCAACTGGCGCACAAAGCACAAGCCCTTGAGCGACCCGTTGATCCGCGCGCACTTGAACGGAGACTATTGGCTTGGTACTAAGGCGGCTTGGTATCCGGTTTTCCATAATCTAGACATTGACCACCCGGATAGCGAAAGAACACAGCGCATTTTTGACCGCCTTGACCAGCACGGCATAGGCGAGAGCCAGCGCGCGATCATGACGACGCCGAGCTATAAGCAGCACGGCAACTTTAGAATTTATTTACGCCTTGAGTATAAAGAGCGACAGGCGACGTGGCGGCTTGGCAACGAAGCATTGACCAGAGCCTTCGCAGACCTAGCCGAGATTTACCCGCAGCGACAGCGCAAAGACCGCTTACCTTGCGGACGCAGACAAGACCTTATAAGCGAGCAGACCGGACAAGTCTTGAGTGACTTAACTTGGGAACAGGAGCTTCATTTTTTGTTGAAGCTAGACCCAACGCCTATTGAAAACCTACCCCGACAGCAAACCCTGTTTGAGCCAGAGCTGGAAGCAGCCGACAACCCCCGCACTTGGACGCCACGCGGCAACGTAGCTGACTTGATAAGAGAAGGCTTGCAACAGCACGGCACCAGAACCGAAGCCCAATACGAACTATTAAACTTTCTTTGGAGAAGCAACTGGCAGCCAGCCGACGCCATAGCTTTTGCAAAGAGATGGTTAAGGGCAAAGAGCAACGGTTTCAGCACGACCGTAGCACAGGGCGACTGGCACGAGATTAGCCGACACTTAGAAGTACAGGCAGGTTGGCTTTGGGCGCGACCTGTATTGCCAGACACCCCACACAGCTTACAGGGAGCTTTGACCCGCGCCGACCTTGAACTAGCCGCCAGAGTCTTTCACGGCGACGTCGTAAGGCAAAAGCAGCTAGTCGCCCTTTGCGCCTACTACCGCCCGCGCAGCCGCCACGAATTTGTTTTCGTACCCGCTTGGGTTTGGCGCGAAGAAATAGCCAGCGTTAGAACCTACCAGAGCTTTGTAGCCGATCTGGAGCAGCGCGGACTTTTGCAGAGCAACCGCCATTACCGAGTAGGCGAGCACAGCCGCCGCTTTAAGTTGAACCTACCCGCGACCAGCGAACCGCCCCTACAGCGCGACAGCCGCCACACAACGAACTTTTACGACGCCCTCGACCTTGCATATAGCCGAAGGGAGATAGCCGCACTGACGGGCATTAACGAGCGCACCATTCGCAGGCATTTTCCCGACCGGACAAAAGGCACACCATATTCTAACGGTTAAGTTTTTTCGGACGGCTTAATTCCTTAAATTTGATTATCCGACGCACGCTAGAAGTGAGCGACGGAGCATCGAGCAGCCACCCGACACACCAACTTGCCAAGCTACAGAGCCAGACGGAGCGATTCAACGACCGAGACGCAGGAAGGGATGGGTCTGGGAAGGGAAACCAATTTTTTCCACAGCCCCGCCACTGTTGAACAGCCGAAATTGACAAAGACGCCGGTCGTTGTAGAGACGCCCGGCGCTTTGCTTTCAGCAGCCAGACCAGCCGATTAGGAAAAACCTCCTCCAGCCCGCCATTACATTTTGACCACATTTTGACCACATAAAAGAGCGGACACGCGGCGCGCTTTGACGGTAGCTTCGTGTTCAGAAAGCGGACGGCGGGATACGGTTTCGCGCTGCGCGAAACCCGACGACGCGGAAGCCACGCCGCCCCGCCAAGCGAGAAGAGGTAATTTGATTTTGGGACTACTTTACGGTGACCGTGAGCTAGAGCGGAAAGGCGGTCGACCACCAAAACCAGCCGACGAGCGAGCCGACGAGCCACTGACTACCCACGCCAACAAACGGACGGCAAAGCTGATCCGGGACGCGGCGGCAGCCGAAGGCGTAACGCTTTCCTTGTTTCTTCTAA